>Ga0073899_10003126_pt1 | contig 14766 bp, 12 predicted proteins | sample KloWWTmetaKNB5Ph_FD_88975 | JGI IMG/M metagenome (GOLD analysis project Ga0073899, IMG submission 88975) | Active sludge microbial communities from Klosterneuburg, Austria, studying microevolution and ecology of nitrifiers - Klosterneuburg... | ecosystem: Engineered > WWTP > Aerobic digester >...
AAGGACTACATCGTCGCGCGCCGTCCCGAGCGGCGCGACTTCAGCTTCGACGACATCCCGCTGGACGACCCGCGTGTCTACAAGCTGTTCTCCGAGGGCTTGACCGAAAGCGTGTTCCAGTTCGAATCGCGAGGGATGCAGGGCATGCTGCGCGATGCGCGGCCGAGTCGGCTCGAGGACCTCATCGCGCTCAATGCGCTGTACCGGCCCGGGCCGATGGACCTGATCCCGAGCTTCGTGAGCCGCAAGCACGGCAAGGAGCCGGTGGTCTATCCGCATCCGTTGCTCGAGAGTGTGCTGGCCGAGACCTACGGCATCATGGTCTACCAGGAGCAGGTGATGCAGGCCGCACAGGTGCTGGGCGGCTACTCGCTCGGCGGCGCCGACCTGCTGCGCCGCGCGATGGGCAAGAAGAAGCCCGAGGAGATGGCCAAGCACCGCGAGATCTTCCGCGCCGGTGCACAGGCCAAGGGCATCGCCGTGCAGACGGCCGACGAAGTGTTCGACCTGATGGAGAAGTTCGCCGGCTACGGCTTCAACAAGTCGCATGCCGCCGCCTACTCGCTGCTGGCTTACCAGACGGCGTGGCTCAAGGTGCACCACACGGCGGAGTTCTACGCCGCGAACATGACCATCGAGATGGACGACACCGACAAGCTCAAGGTGTTGCTCGCCGACGCCAAGCTGTTCGACATCGCCTTCGAGCCGCCGGACGTCAACCGCGGGGGCTATCGGTTCGAGCCTGTGGATGCGCCGCGCGGCGCCGCCGCCAGCGGCGTGCGCGGCTGGGTGCGCTATGGCCTGGGGGCGGTCAAGGGCACCGGGCAGGGCGCGATCGAGGCCATCGTCGAGGCGCGCGATGGCGGCACCGGTGGCGGCGGAGCCGGGCCGTTCCACAGCTTCTTCGATTTCTGCGCGCGGGTGGACCGCAAGCGGGTGAACAAGCGGGCGGTCGAGGCGCTGATCAAGGCGGGCGCCTTCGATTCCATCAGCGCCGACCGTGCGCGGCTGCTGGCCAGCGTTGCGCTCGCCTTCGATTGGGCCGATACGCAGGTGGCCAACGCCAGCCAGGGCGGGCTGTTCGATGACTTCGGTGGCGACGCGCATGGTTCATCCACCCAGGAACCGGCACTGGCCGCCGCCGAAGGTTGGACCATACGCGAGCGCCTCACCCACGAGAAGGCGGCCATCGGCTTCCACCTGTCGGGACACCTGTTCGAGCAGCACGAGGGCGAGGTTCGGCGGTTCTGCCAGCGTCGCATCGCCGATCTGGTCGACAGCCGTGAACCGCAGTTGCTGGCCGGCATCGTGTCCGACCTGCGGATGGTCAACGGCCAGCGCGGTCGGGTGGCCATCTTCCGGTTGGACGATCGCAGCGAGTTCATCGAGGCCGTCGCGAACGAGGATCTCATCGAGGCCCACCGGGATCTGCTCAAGGACGATGAGCTCGTCGTCGTGCAGGGCAAGGTCCAGCCCGACAAGTTCTCGGGGGGGCTTCGACTGAACGTGCTGCAGCTGTGGGACCTGCCCGCTGCGCGTGCGCGCTATGGCCGCCATCTTCAGGTGGCCCTGGACGGCGCGCCGCAGTTGGGCGAACTGGTGCGCACATGGCCGGCACGCCGCGAATCGACCGAGCATGGCGAGCGGGTGATCGGGCTCGCCGTGCGGGTGCGGGTGCGCCGCCCAGGTGCCTGCGCGGAGATCGACCTGGGCGACGACGCGCGCTTCTGGCCGTGTGACGAGGCGTTGGCGCGCTGGCGTTCCCTGGCCAGCGAGGGGCAGGCCACGGTGGTCTACGAGGCAGGCTGAGCGCCACCTCGCTCGGCTCGGGTGTCGTTTGCCCGGGGGCTTTCCCGGTGCCGTTGCTGCGCGCGGGGGGTCGAGAATGGCCCGATGTATGAAACGCCGATCACCGGACTGGTGCTCACCGGCGGCGGGGCGCGCGCGGCCTATCAAGTGGGGGTGTTGGGCGCGATTGCCCGCCTGCGCCGCGAGACCGGCACCGACCTGCAGCGCAACCCCTTCGCTGTGATGTGCGGCACTTCGGCCGGCGCGATCAATGCGTCCGCGCTGGCCTGCCAGGCGGACCGGTTCGATGCAGCGGTCGAGATCCTCACACGCGTGTGGCGCGACTTCCATGCCGAGCAGGTGTACCGCGCCGATTCGCTGGGTGTGATCCGCAGCGGTGCGCAGTGGCTGACCATGCTGTCGATCGGCTGGGTGCTGGCGCGCTGGCGCCGGGCGCGACCACGCTCGCTGCTCGACAACAGCCCGCTGTCGGACTTGCTGGCCCGCACCGTGTTCTTCGAGCGCCTGCCGGCAATGCTGAAAGCACGGCACCTGCAAGCGCTGGCGATCACGGCATCCAGCTACAGCAGCGGTGAGCACGTCACGTTCTACCAGAGTGCCTCACCCATCGAACCCTGGACGCGCACGCAGCGCTTTGCCGTGCCGGCCCCTCTGACGCGGACGCATCTGCTCGCGTCGTCGGCCATTCCTTTCGTTTTCCCGGCTGCCGAGCTCGACCGCGCGGGCCGTCTCGAGTGGTTCGGCGACGGCTCCATGCGCCAGACGGCGCCCATTTCGCCGGCCATCCACCTGGGCGCGCAGCGGTTGCTGATCATCGGCGCGGGGCGGATGCACGAGCCGCCCGGACGGCAGGTGCCCAACATGGGCTACCCATCGCTGGCGCAGGTGGCCGGCCACGCCCTGCAGGGCATCTTCCTCGATGCGTTGGCGGTGGACGTCGAGCGCATGGAGCGCATCAACCGCACACTGGCGCTGCTGCCTGAAGACGCCCGGCGCGATACCCCCCTGCGGCCGATTCAGGCGCTGGTGATCGCGCCGACGCAGCGGCTGGACGACATCGCCGCGCGCCACCAGGCCTCGATGCCAGCACCGGTGCGTGCCATGCTGCGTGGAATGGGCGTGACCGGACAGGGCCAGGATGCCCGCGGTGCGGCGCTGGCCAGCTATCTGTTGTTCGAGTCGACCTACACGCGTGAACTGATGGAACTCGGCGCGAGCGATGTCGCTGCACGCCGACAGGAGGTACTCGACTTCTTTGGATGGCGCCCAAAGCAAGCGGCCACCGCCGTGGCGACCCCTCAATCCGTGGTGGCAGCGGGCGATCCGTAGGTCAAACCCTGCACACGCAGTCCGGCGAGCGACAGATGGGCTGCGCGGCGCGGTCCCAGCCCCGGAACGCGGGCGATGAGGTCGGCCCAGTCCTCGAATGGCCGACGTTCGCGCTCGCGCAGCATGGCATCGGCGAGATCGACGCCGATGCCCGGCAATCGCTCCAGGTCGGCGCGGCGGGCGTAGTTGGCCTCTACCGCGGCCGCAGGCGGGGGGCGCTCCGCCGCCTGCGCCAACACCGGTGCCACCATCGCCAGCGCGATGCGGGCGATCGAACGGCGTCGGCCGCGAACCGGTGTGTGGCGCCGCTGCTCAACCATTTGCGTTTTGGTCACCATCCGACCCGGAGGCTGCAGGGGCACGACCGCCTTGCCGCCACTGCGACCAGCCCAGTCGCGCCCGCAGGCGCCAGGTGCGTCGGTCGCGCATGCCCAGGCGCCTGCGCGCATCGACGATCAGCCGTGCGGTGGCCAGGTCGCCGCGATCGATCAGGCGCATGCACAGGTCGTGGCCGTCCAGCCCCCGCATCAGCCCGTCGGGCAGTTGGCGCAACCGGCTGTCCAGCTCGGCGGCAGACATGACCCGGTCGAAGTTGAACATCCCGTGAAAGCCGAAGGTGGGTCCCGTGGGCTCGGTGCGCTCGTAGGCGAACCGTTCGGCCAGGGCGCGGGGCGCGAAGCGAATGCCGTGGCGTTGCTGCAGGTTGGCGCGTTGCTCGCGGCAGATGCACAGGTCTTCCGGGTGGTGTGCCGCAAGCCCTGCGTCGTGCAAGGCCTGGAGCAGCTGGATCGAGCGCAATGAGAAGCCGCCATTGCCCACGCCGGCATCGCCAGCCACATCGTGCCAGGGCGCACCGACGTAGTCGTACGCGAGGAACTGCGGCTCCCACGCACGGGGATCCAGGACGTAGCCGTCCCACTGCACGACGAGCACATGGGTGGCCCCTGGGGCCAGACGTTGCACGGGTTCGAGCAACCCGCGAAGCATGAACGCGGAGTACGCCGGCACGGAGTCGATGACCGCCGGCTGCCGTGTGATGCCCGGGGGCAGGACGCCGGCCCAGGCCGGATCGGTGAACATCACGGTTGCGGCTGGCTGCACGAGGCGCAAGCAGTGCTGCAGCGCGAGCAGCGCCAGTTGCGGCAGACGTGTATCGACACAGACGACAACGACCCTGGGCAACGGCAGGGCAGCGCCGGCGGGTCCGTTCACGTCGGGCTCGCGTTCAGCAGTTCGAGGTAGAGCGCGACGTGCTGCGCAGCGCAGCGCTGCCAGCTGAACTGGCAGGCATGGGCCTGCAGCGCTGCGGCACGGCCTTCTCGCTCGTGCGTGGCGAGTCCGTGCTGCACCACCTCGCGCATGTGTGCGCCGTCAAAGCCGTCGAAGTACCACGCCACTTCGCCACCGACCTCGGGCAGCGAGGTCAGGCGCGACAGGAACACCGGCTTGCCGAAGTGCATCGCCTCGATCGGCGGTAGCCCGAAACCCTCCGCCAGCGATGGGAACAGGAAGCCGCGGCAGTGCGCATACAGCCACGCCTTTTCCGGCTCCGTGACGTCCAGGCGCACGCGCACGTTGTGCAGGCGTCGCTCCTCGATCATCTGCTGCACCCAATGGGTGTAGGGGCTGGCCGCACCGGCCAGTACCAGCCGCTGCTCGGGCCAGATGGCCGCCAGCCCGAGCAGCGCCGCGATGTTCTTGGTGGGTGCCATCCGGCTCACGTGCAGCAGGTAGGGGGCGTCGTCGAGGCCGGGCACCGGCGTGGGTGTGATGCCGGTGAGGTCGGTGGCACCGTTGTGGATGACGCGAGCCGGCCGTGGCGGTGCCAGGTGCCGCGCGATGTCATCGGCCACGTGACGGGTGATGGCAATGCAGGCACTGGCGCGCTCCAGGCGCTGTTGCATGCGCCGCAGGTAGGCCGCCTGGCGAGAGCCCTGCTTGGTGTGCAGGAAGTTCAGGTCATGCACGGTCTCGACCACGCGCACGGTGCCCAGCGGCGGGCGCAGCCGGTTGTGCTGGTGCAGCGTGTGCCACAACGCGAAGCGCATGGGACGGTGGTGGAAGAAGCGCTGCAGCGTGTGGGTGTCCAGGTATCCCACGTCCGACCCGAATTCGCCATGCAGGCGCGCCGGCAAGTGGAACACCAGCGCCAACCCGTGCTGCTCCAGCAACTCGTGCGCACGCACCGCCAGGGCGCGTCCGAGCTGGCGCGAGAACTCGCCCAGGCCGTCATGCCAGTGGTGCAGGCGACCAAGCCCCAGCCCCAGGTAACGCAAGCGCCCCAGCGTCGACGTCATGACCGCGCGTCGTCCGGTTGCAGCAGGTCGGCGGCAAGCTGCATCACTTCGGCGGTGGCGGGCCAACGAGGCCAATGACGGATGATATGGACGCCAGGTCCCCAGGGCGCCCACTGCTCGGGCTTGGTGGGTCCCAGCACGCTGAGCACCCGCGCCCCGACCGCAGCGGCCAGGTGGGCCGGCCCGGTGTCATTGGAGATCACCAGCGCCGAGCGCCGCAGCAAGCCACCGTAGGCGCCCAAATCGATGCCGGGCATGCAGATGACACCCGGGTAGTGCTCGGCGATCAGGGCATCCTCGCCGGGACCCGGGCAGGCCACGATGTCGCGGCCGAGGGCGTGCAGTTCGCGCGCGCAGGCCGGGAAGTCGGGCCAGGTCTTGTCCTGGTCCTCGAACAGGCCGCCAGCAAACGGGCAGATCACGATGAAGCCGGGACGCACACCGTGCCGCGCCAGAGCCTCGTCGGCGCGCACCTGGTCCTCGGCCAGCGTTTGCAGGGCAATGGACGGTGGCGGCGCACGATCCAGGCGCAAGAAGGCACAGGCCAGCTCCCAATAGCTCACCAGGGCGTGACCGCCGTGGGTAATGGGCAGGCTGCGCCGCAGTAATGGGCCGCGTGCCTCGGCGGCGTAGCCCACGGCTTTCAAACCGGCCAGGCGCATCTCGAGTGCGCCCGAGAACGAGGTGGGCAGCACCATCGCGTTTTCCCGGCGATCGAAGTCGGCATCGGTTGACCGTGCCATCTGGCGCAATGCGCGCAACTGCCCCACCCGTTCGCGCAGCTTGGCCGGCCGGGCGTGGATGTCCCAACCCTGTCCGGCGAGCAAGGGACGCGCCCAGCGCGCGCCCACCAAGTGCAATTGATAGCCGTGAGACTGCAGCAACTGCAGCGCCGGCACGCCGAGCACGACATCGCCCACCCAGTTGCGCAGGCGAACGATCAGCGGGCGGGGTGTCATGCGTTGTATGAGGCGGCGGTGGGCAGCCGGTACGTGGACTCGGTGCTCAGCACCGATAATCCCGGCTCGTCATTCTGCCACCCCATCATGAGCGATCCCCTGCTGAACGCGGTCGAAGTCACGGCCTTGCACGACCGCCTGCTGGCCACTGCGGGCTGGCCCACCGTCGAGCCCGCCGCCCCTGACGATGGGCTGTGGCATTGGGTCCAGACCAACCATGCGTTCAACTGCCGGCTGTGGGCCGAGGAGGATCTGGCACGTCGCACGCAGGTGAGCGACAGCGAGATCGCGGTCAACAAGCGGGCCATCGACCGCTACAACCAGGCCCGCAACGACGCCACCGAGCGCGTCGACGAGATCCTGCTTGTGGCGTTGGGCCTGGTTGATGCGCAGTCGGCTCGCACCGATGCGCCTGTGTCCACCGTGCGGCCCGGCCAGCGGTTGAACAGCGAGACCGCTGGCAGCATGATCGATCGGCTGTCGATCATGGCGCTGAAGGTGCATGCCATGCGGGCGCAGACGCTGCGCACCGATGTCGATGCCGACCATGTCGCGGCCAGTCAGGTCAAGCTCGGGCGGTTGCAGCAGCAGCGCACCGACCTGGCTGCGTGCCTGGATGCGCTGCTTGCCGACGCTCGGGCGGGCCGCGCCTACTTCAAGGTATATCGCCAGTTCAAGATGTACAACGATCCGCGGTTCAATCCGGCGCTGGTGGCCGAGCGCACCGGCAAGGCCGGCTGACGGCCAGCGCACCGTGCGGGTGCTCATTGTCAAGACCACGTCGGTGGGCGACGTGGTCCATGCATTGCCGGCCGTCACCGACCTGCACCGTCGCTGCCCCGATGCCGCCATCGACTGGTTGGTCGAGGCGCCGTTTGCCGCCATTCCCGCGTTGCACCCGGCGGTGCAGCAGGTGCTGCCGCTGGCGTGGCGCAAGTGGCGTCGCAGCCTGTGGCGCGCCGAGACCAGGCAGGCGATTGCCAACCTGCGCACGCGCCTGCGCGCGCAGCGCTACGACCTGGTGATCGACTTGCAGGGCCTGGTCAAGAGCATGCTGTGGGGGCTGCAGGCACGCGGGCCCCTGGTGGGCTACGACCGCCACAGCATCCGCGAGTCGCTGGCGACACTGGGCTACCGACGCACGGCTGCGGTGGCGCGCGAGATCCACGCCGTCGAGCGCTGCCGGCGGCTGGTCGCGGCACACCTGGGCTATCCACCGCCCGCCGATGCGCCGGACTTCGGCATCGTGGCGCCGACCGGCCCCTGGCAGGCGCCGCAACCCTGCGCTGCGCTCATCCCCTGCGCCAGCCGGCCCGAGAAGCTCTGGCCCGAGGCCCACTGGGTGGCGCTGGGCCGACGCTTGCGCGACGCCGGGTTGGCGCCGGTGTTGATCTGGGGCAGCGAGGACGAACATCGGCGCGCGCAGCGCATCGCCGCGGACTGCGATGGTGTGGTGCCGCCGTTCCTCAGCGTGGCCGACACCGCTGCGGTGCTCGGCCAGGCGCGCCAGATCGTCGGGCTCGACACTGGCTTCACCCACCTGGGTGCGGCCTTCGGTGCGCCGACTATCGGCATCTACTGCGACCACGAGCCTGGACTGGCTGGCGTCACCGGTCCGGGACCGGTGGCGAGCTTCGGAGGCAGGCAGATCGTGCCTGCACTCTCAGATGTGATGGCGCAACTTGATCGTCACCTGCACGATTGAGGCGCGTCGCCCAATCAAGTCACCGGGCGCATCTGTCGCCGCAGCTCATCGTGCCGGGCGCGGTTGATCGGATAGAACGCGAGCAGTGGTACGGCCAGGCCCAGGCAGATAGCGGGCAGCAGCCCGGTCATCAGTCCGATACCCTGGAGCGCGGTGGCCGACTGCGCCGCCTGCGGCACGTACCCGTACAGTTCGAGCACCAGCGCCACCATCGCGGTGGCCAAGGTGCGTGCCAGCTTGTCAGCCAGGCCGAAGAGTCCGTAGTAGATCCCGGTGGCGCGTGCTCCGTTGCGGTGTTCACCCAGGTCCACGGTGTCGGGCAGCATCGACCACGGCGCGATCCAGTGGGCACCCATGCCCAATCCGATCACCGCGACGGCAGTGTGCATGCCGATGCGCTGGCCCGGGTTCAGCAGGTAGAGCGCGGTCAGCCCCCCCGCTGCGAGCACAAGGCCGGCGATGTAGGTGGGAGCCTTTTCCCAACGTTCGATGGCCCGTTTCCACAGAGGCAGCGACAGCGCGACCATGACCAGCATCAGCCCCATGTAGCGGGGCAGGTCGGCCTTGTCGCCGGATAGCCGATAGATGACGAAGTACGCGAGTGAGCCCTGGACGGTCGTCAGGCCCAGTCGAACCAGCGCAGCCGCGGCGGTGATGGCAACGAACGGGTGGTTGTGCAGCGCCGCGCACAGTTGCGGCCATAGGCGGGAGCTGGTCGTACCAAGCGCCGCGTCGATTTCGGTCGATGCCACGGGTTCGGGCACGCGCCAGGAAACGATACCGACGGACAAGGCGACCGCCAGACCGAGCGCAGCACCGACCATCGCGTAGCCCGTTGTCGCATCGGCAGGCACGCGCGCGAGCATCGGCATCAGCACACTCGCGCCGATGTAACCGATCAGCGCGCCTGCCGAGGCCCAGGTCATGAGCGTGGTGCGTGCGTCATAGCTGCGTGTGAGCTCCGCGGCCAAGGCGCAGTATGGGAGTTGCACCGCCGTCATCAGTGTGTCGAAGATCGTGTATGTCAGCGCGATCCAGACAAACGCAGCGACTGGCGACAACCCCGGTGGAACCATCCAGACGGCCGCCGCGGAAACACCCAGAGGAATGGCGCCATAGTTAAGCCAAGTGCGCAATCGACCGCCGCGCGAGCGCGAGCGGTCAGCGAGCCAGCCTACGATCGGGTCGTTGATCGTGTCCCAGAGCTTGCCCAGAACCAGTGCGGCGCCGGCCACCGCCGGCGGGACACGCGCGACATCGGTGTAGAAGAACATGAGCAGCATGCCCATGGTGGCCGTGACCATCTGCAGGCCAACATTGCCCATGGCGTAGCTCAGGCGAGTGTCCATGCCCAGCGGCATGTCATGCGGATGCGGCGCGCGCATCAGGCGGCCTGCGCCGATGTGATGGCAGGTCGAGCGGGCACGACCACCCGTTGGGCGCTTTGAGCGTCCAGCATGGCGCGGACTTCGCGTCGAAGCACCTTGTTCAAGAAGCTGCGTGGTATGGCGGGGACGATCGTTACCTCGTCGGGCCACAGGTGGGCGGGCAGGTGGCGCTGCACGTGCGCGAGGATGTCCTCGGTCGATTGCGCGTGTTGCGCTTGGGCCGCCGTCGCCGTCGAGGCGGGCGCTGCCCGACGCAGGCTGACCGCGAGAACCGCTCGCGTGCCTTGCTGCACGAGGCACGCTTCCTTGATGGCCGCGTGCTCATGCGCGATCTCCTCGACATCGCGGGGATGGATCCAGTGGTCACCGCGCCGCACGCGGTCGGCCTCACGTCCGAGCACGTGCAGTCGGCCATCGGCGTCGAACTGGCCGTGGTCGCCGATGACGACCCAACCGTCGCGCAGTGTGTTGGCCGTCTTCAGCGCATCGTTCCAGTAGCCATCGAAGCAGGAAAGGGAACGCACCGTGATCAATCCGGTGCGGCCGTGCGGCAGGGGCCTGAAGTCCTCGTCCCGGACCACCACTTCCACGCCAGGGGCCGGGCGGCCAACCGAGCCCAGGACGTTGCGGCCCAGGGGTGCGCCCAGAGCGTCGATGTGTTCGGCGGGCAACAACCAACTGATCGGTGGTAGGGCCTCGAGGGAGCCGTACCCCTGCTGGAAGATCGGCCCGATGCGCCGGATGGCCTCGGCGATCTTGGCCGCTGGCATCATTTCGGCACCGTAGGCGATGAAGGTCAGCGACGAGAGGTCGTGCTGCTCGAGGTTATCCAGGTCCAGCAGGTCGATGATGGCAGATGGCGACAGGAACGCACGGGTGACACGATGGCGCGCGACGAGCCTGGCCAGAGTGCTGGCTTCGAAGGTCTCGGGCATGACCAGCGTCGCACCGGACAGGAGCGTGGGCAGCACCAAGCCCGAGCCTGGGCCGGTGATCGGCAGGCCCAGCATGTTGACATCGCGCCCACCGGGCGGCCGGCGGAAGTCGACGGCGCGGGCGACCATGCGCATGCTGTCCAGGTACTTGCGGTGGGTAAAGCCCACCGCCTTGGGCGCGCCCGTCGTGCCAGAGGTCATGTGCAACGCGAAGATGTCGTCCTCGTGCACCCGGGCGACTCCCGAACGCGGGCGGCTCGTCGCCAGTGCCCGCTCGTAGTCGCCTCCCAGAGCCAGCATGCGCATGGTCGGCCATCGCGTTTGCGCCTGCCGCAACAGCGTCGCGCTCAACGCCGGGTCGTGTACCAGGACCGCTGGTTGCACGCGTTCGATCAGTTCCAGCACGAACTCGGGCGGGAGGTGGCTGTGACATGGCGCGAAGACGTGGCCCGTCTCGAACGTAGCCAGGCGTACTTCATACAACTCACCCGTTTCCGGAAGCCAGGTGAACACGACCGCCCGCTCGGGCAGTCCTTGGTCCTGCAGCCATCCGCTCAAGCGCATGACGCGCTGGTGGAGCTGGTCGTAGGTCCAGGTGCCGCGACGGTCGATCAGGGCGGTGTGTCGACGGTGGACGCGCCATGCGAATCGGGCGACTGCCCGAGTGGTGCGCAGTCTGTTGAGCAGCAGGCGCGCGGCAACACTGGCAAGCGAGATGCGGACCACGGATTCCCTCCAACTCCGAACTTGGAAGGCTCGCAGTCTGGCCAGTCGTCCACGCGAAAGGGGCGACCAGTTGTAACCAGCGACCGAGGTCGACGGTTGCTGCGCGCCCGCTGTTGCTACTGCTCCTCGATGCGCTGCGGCGGGAAGGTGTCCCAGCACAGGCAGCCGGGGCACTGCCAGAAATGGCGTTGAGCCTCGAAGCCGCAGGCCGCACAGCGGTAGCGCTGCAGCGGTCGCGCTGCGCGGCTGACCGCATCGCGCACGCTCTGGCGGGCGGTCTCCGGCCATGTGGCGCGCGGGGTGTCCAGCAGTTCCAGTGCCGCGGACAGACTGGGCTGCGTACGCAGCAGGTCGAGCAGTCGCGGCGAAGCGCCTGCGGGGGTGCCTTCGAGCGCAGCGAGTGCGCGCAGCAGGTCGATGCTGGGAGCACGCTCATATAGCGTGTCCAGCGCCTGCACGGCAACGGCCGTTTGGCCCTGCGCCTGCGCCCAGGCGGCAAACTCGTGGGCGACGCGGGCGAACGACTCCGGATTTCGAAGCCGCAACTCGGTCCAGGCCTGAAGTGCGGCGTGAGAGTCGCCCTGGCGCGACAGACGCTGCGCACGCATCAGCAGCGGACGGGCGGAATGCGGGGCCACGTCCAGCGCCCGCGCCAGTGCCTGGTCAGCGGCAGCGGCATCTGCGCGGTCGTCAGCCTCCTGGGCCAATTCGCACTGATAGTGCGCAATGCGAGTGGCGAACGAGCCGGCGCCGGCTTTCTCGAGCGCGGTTGCCACGTCGGTGGCGGCACGCCAATCGCGCGAGCGCTCGAACAGCGCCAGAAGCGCCAGGCGCGCTTCGGTGTCGAATGGCGTGCCCTGGAGCGCCCGAAACGCCTCCTCCGCCCGATCGAACAACCCCGCCTTCGTGTAGTCGTGTGCCAGGGCATGCTGCGCGCGCTGACGATCGGCCGTGGGCAGATCGGCGCGCTGCAGCAGGTGCTGATGCACGCGCACGGCGCGTTCGAACTCGCCGCGGCGGCGGAACAAGTTGCCCAGCGCAAAGTGAAGCTCGCTGGTGTCAGGGTCGGCCTGCACGGCCTCGATGAAGGCGTCGATGGCCTTGTCCGGTTGCTCGTTGAGCAACAGGTTCAGGCCCTTGAAGTAGGCCCGCGGCGCCTCACGGTCGGTGCGCTTCCATTGGCGCAAGTCCAGGCGCGAGCCGATCCAGCCGAGCGCAAATGCCACCGGCAGACCGATGAGCAGCCACTGGAGGTCGAAGTCCATGTTGTGTGAACGACCCTAGAGGCCCTCGCGGGCAGGCGGTTCCACGCCGAACTCGGATGGGGCGACAGTCACCGGCTCGCTCGTGGCGCGAGGCGGCACGACTGGCGGCGCGTCAGGACGCTGCCGAGCGACGCGACGATGCTTCCACCAAGCCGGAACCATGGCCAAAACACCCAGCGCGGCACCGGCGGTGAAGGCTGCCAACACGATGATCACCATCGGCGCGCGCCATTGCGTGCCGAAGAAGCCGTTGACCACGGCCGGCTGCTCGTTGTTCAGCGCAAACGCGAACAACGTGAAGAAGATGAAGGCCCGCAGACCCCAGACAAGAACGCGCATGGCCGCGCCATTCTAAGGAGCAAGGGCCGCGGGCCGGGCAGGCGGGTTGTTGCCGGCATTGCGGCGTGCCATGCCTGGCGGCGGCTAAGACGAGGTGACTGCCGGTTCGTCCTCGACCGGCAGCCGTGCATCTACCGCCTCGCGCAGCGCCTTGCCAGGTTTGAAGTGTGGAACCAGCTTCTCGGGGATCACGACCTTGTCGCCACTGCGCGGATTGCGCCCCACGCGCGGTGGACGTCGGTTGATCGAGAAACTGCCGAAACCGCGGATTTCGATGCGGTGGCCCCGAGCCAGCGCGTCGCTCATCGCATCGAGCACGGTCTTCACCGCGAACTCGGTATCGCGCTGCGTCAGCTGGCCGAAACGCTCAGCCAGCCTGGCCACCAGATCTGATCGGGTCATGGCACGCTCTCTCAGCAGGTCTCGGTCAGGCGACTCCCCGGAGGGGACCGGCCGCCAAGGGCGGCCAGGGAAACGATCTCAGCAGCACTCGGTCTAGCCACTCCCCGGAGGGGACAGGCCGCCACCGGCGGCCAGGGGAGCGCAGTGGTGTTCGAAGGGCCAAACCGGATCCGGCTTCGCCGGTCCGGTTTGGTAGCCCCTCGGGGGCCGGCGCCAGGCGCCGGGGGCCCACACATCACTCGCGGTTGTCGAGCTTGGCCCGCAGCAGAGCGCCCAGGCTGGTGGTGCCGGCGTTCTCGCGCTCGTTGCTCTGCGACAGGCGCTGCATGGCCTCTTGCTGGTCGGCGGCGTCCTTGGCCTTGATCGACAGCTGGATCGAACGAGCCTTGCGGTCGACGTTGACGATCATCACCGTGACGTCTTCGCCTTCCTTGAGCACGTTGCGGGCGTCCTCGACTCGGTCGCGGCTGATTTCGCTGGCGCGCAGGTAGCCGGTGACATCGTCGGCGAGCTGGATCTCGGCGCCGCGCGGATCGACGGTCTTGACCTTGCCGCTGACAAGCGCACCGCGGTCGTTGACCGAGGTGTAGTTGGCAAACGGGTCGCCGTCAAGCTGCTTGATGCCCAGCGAGATGCGCTCGCGCTCGACATCGATGCCCAGCACCACCGCATCGACCTCCTGGCCCTTCTTGTAGTTGCGCACCGCCTGCTCGCCCGGCTCGTGCCAGGACAGGTCCGACAGGTGCACCAGGCCGTCGATGCCCTGCGCCAGGCCCACGAACACGCCAAAGTCGGTGATGCTCTTGATCGGGCCCTTGACGTGGTCGCCACGCTTGACGTTGGAGCTGAACTCCTCCCACGGATTGGCCTTGCACTGCTTCATGCCCAGGCTGATGCGGCGCTTGTCCTCGTCGATCTCGAGCACCATGACCTCGACCTCGTCGCCCATCGACACCACCTTGACGGGGGCGACGTTCTTGTTGGTCCAGTCCATCTCGGAGACGTGCACCAGGCCCTCAATGCCCGGCTCGATCTCGACGAACGCGCCGTAGTCGGCGATGTTCGTGACCTTGCCGAACAGGCGGGTGCCCGACGGGTAGCGGCGCGACACACCCAGCCAGGGGTCATCGCCCAGCTGCTTGATGCCCAGCGAAACACGGTTCTTCTCGGCGTCGAACTTCAGCACCTTGGCGCTGAGCTCCTGGCCAACGGTGACCACTTCGCTGGGGTGGCGCACGCGGCGCCAGGCCATGTCGGTGATGTGCAGCAGGCCATCGATGCCGCCGAGATCGACGAATGCGCCGTACTCGGTGATGTTCTTGACCACGCCGTGGACGATGGCGCCTTCTTGCAGCGTCTCGAGCAGCTTGGCGCGCTCTTCGCCCATCGAAGCCTCTACCACCGCGCGGCGCGACAGCACCACGTTGTTGCGCTTGCGGTCGAGCTTGATGACCTTGAACTCCATCGTCTTGCCTTCGTACGGCGTCAGGTCCTTGACCGGACGGGTATCGATCAGCAAGCCGGGCAGGAAGGCGCGGATGCCATTGACCAGGACGGTGAGGCCGCCCTTGACCTTGCCGGAGACGGTGCCGGTGACGAAGTCGCCGGACTC
>Ga0073899_10003127_pt1 | contig 14766 bp, 13 predicted proteins | sample KloWWTmetaKNB5Ph_FD_88975 | JGI IMG/M metagenome (GOLD analysis project Ga0073899, IMG submission 88975) | Active sludge microbial communities from Klosterneuburg, Austria, studying microevolution and ecology of nitrifiers - Klosterneuburg... | ecosystem: Engineered > WWTP > Aerobic digester >...
CATGACGACCAGCACGGCACCGCGATCATTTCCGCTGCCGCCATGCTGAACGGCCTGAAAGTCGTCGGCAAGAAGATCGGGGAGGTCAAGGTCGTCTGTTCCGGCGCCGGCGCCGCCGCGATTTCCTGCCTCAACTTGTGGTGCCAACTCGGCGTCAGCCGCGAGAACGTCACCGTCTGCGATTCCAAGGGCGTGATCTACCGCAGTCGCGACGCCAACATGGAACCCACCAAGGCCCGCTATGCCCGCGAGACCGCCGATCGCACACTGGGCGACGCGATGGTCGGCGCCGACATCTTCCTCGGCCTTTCCGCCGCCGGTGTGCTGAAGCCGGAGATGGTCGCCGGGATGGCCGAAAAGCCGATGGTCTTCGCGCTGGCCAACCCCATCCCGGAGATCATGCCGGAGCTGGCGCGCGAGGTGCGCCCCGACGTCATCATCGCCACCGGGCGCTCCGACTATGTCAATCAGGTCAACAACGTTCTCTGCTTTCCCTTCATCTTTCGCGGCGCGCTCGACGTTGGCGCGACCCGCATCACCGAGGAGATGAAGATGGCCAGCGTCCGGGCGATCGCCGATCTGGCCGAGGCTGAAGTCACCGACGAGGTCGCCATGGCGTATCCCGGGCATGAGTTGTCCTTCGGTCCGGAATACCTGATTCCCAAGCCTTTCGACCCGCGCCTGATCGTCAGGATCGCACCCGCCGTGGCCCGGGCGGCCATCGCTTCGGGCGTCGCCACGCGCCCGATCACCGACTGGCATGCCTACGATGCGCGGCTCTCCGAGTTCGTCTATCACACGGGGGTCGGCATGCGCGCCATCTTCCAGGCTGCCCGCCAGGCCCGGGGAAAGCGCATCATCTATGCCGAGGGAGAAGACGAGCGGGTGCTGCGCGCCGCCCAGATCGTCGTCGAGGAGCGTTTCGCCCGTCCCATCCTGATCGGCCGGCCTTCGGTCATCGAGCATCGGCTGGAAAGGGCCAATCTGCGCATCAGGCCGGGTGTCGATTTCGATATCGTCAATCCGGAATCCGACGAGCGCTATCGCGAATGCTGGACGGCGTATCACAAACTGATGGTCCGCCACGGCGTGACGCCCTCGCTGGCGAAGGAAGCCTTGCGCCGCAAGCCGACAGTGATCGGCGCGATACTGCTCAAGCTCGGTTACGCCGACGGTCTGCTCTGTGGCATGACCGGCCAGTACAAGCATCACCTGGGGGTGATCCGCCAGGTCATCGGCAAGCGCCCGGGAGTCCAGACTCTCGCGGCAATGGATTACCTGATGCTGCCGGGACGCTCGCTGTTCATCTGCGACACGCATATCAACGACAACCCGAGCGCCGAGGAAGTTGCCGAGATGACGCTGACTGCCGCCGACCAGGTCAGGCGCTTCGGCATCCACCCCAAGGTGGCGCTGCTCTCGCACTCGAACTTCGGGTCCAGTTCATCGGAATCGGCGCGCAAGATGGGCCGTGCCGCCGCCTTGCTGTGCGCCAGGTCTCCCCATGATCTCGAGATCGACGGTGAAATGCGCGGCGATTCGGCGCTGTCGGACGACATCCGTCGCGAAGCGAACCCCGAGTCCCCGCTCAAGGGCGAAGCCAACCTGCTCGTCATGCCAAACATCGACGCCGCGAACATCGCCTTCAATCTGCTCAAGATGACCGGCGGCGAGGGCGTGACCATCGGCCCGATTCTGCTCGGCGCGGCCCGTCCGGTCCATGTCATGACCTCGACATCGACGGTGCGCCGTCTGGTCAACATGACCGCGCTGGCTGTCGTCGAGTCGCTGGAGCACTGATACACGAGGGGCGGCCCTCCAGGCGGCGGCAATCGCCCGTCGCGACGCGCCGCCGCACGTTCAGCCAGCCAGCGCGGCCAGCAGCTTGCCGTGAATGCCGCCGAACCCGCCGTTGCTCATCACCAGAACGTGGTCGCCGGGACGGGCGTCGGCGACGATCGTTCGCACCAGCCGGTCGAGATCGTCGTCGACGACCGCCTTGGCTCCCAGCGGCGCCAGCGCCTCGCGGGCATCCCATCCGAGGTTGGCGGCATAACAGAAGACCGCATCCGATTCGGCGAGACTGCCGGGCAGCCGGCTCTTCATGACGCCGAGCTTCATCGTGTTCGAGCGTGGCTCGAGCACGGCAATGATGCGCGCTCGCCCGACCCGGCGGCGCAGCCCGGCGACGGTCGTCGCGACGGCGGTCGGATGGTGGGCGAAATCGTCGTACACCGTTACCTCGCGGACGGTTCCGCGAACCTCCATCCGCCGCTTGACGTTGACGAAACGCGATAGCGCTTCCATGCCCTTGTCGAGCGGCACCCCGGCATGGCGGGCGGCAAGCAGGGCGGCGCAGGCGTTGGCGCGGCTGTGCTCGCCCGAAAGTGCCCAGACGATGCGCCCGAGTTCACCCTGCCGGGAATGCAGAACGAGTTCGCCGCTGGCATCGTCGCCGCTGACCCGGTACCCGGACGGATCGTTGAACCGCTCGACCGGCGTCCAGCATCCGCGTTTCAGGACGCGCTCCAGGCACTGCTCCGCGGCGTTGGAGACGATCAGCCCGTTGCCCGGAAGGGTTCGCACAAGATGGTGGAATTGCGTCTCGATCGCTGCAAGATCGTCAAAAATGTCGGCATGATCGAATTCGAGATTGTTCAGGACCACGGTTCGCGGCCGGTAATGCACGAACTTGGACCGCTTGTCGCAGAACGCGGTGTCGTATTCATCGGCCTCGATGACGAAGAACGGCGTGCTGCCGAGGCGCGCCGAGACCGGGAAGTTCATCGGCACCCCGCCGATCAGGAAGCCGGGCAGCAGACCCGCATCCTCGAGGATCCACGCCAGCATCGCGGCGGTGGTGGTCTTGCCATGCGTGCCGGCGACGCCGAGCACCCAGCGGCCCCGCAATACGTGCTCGGCCAGCCACTGCGGACCGGAAACATAGGGCAGGTTCTGGTCGAGTATGGCTTCGAGCAGCGGATTGCCGCGCGAGATCGCGTTGCCGATGAGGAAGGTGTCGGGTTGCAGGGCCAGTTGGCCGGCGTCGAAACCCTCGATCAGGTCGACGCCGGCGGCGCGCAACTGGTCGCTCATCGGCGGATAAACATTGGCGTCGCACCCGGTGACCTTGTGCCCGGAAGCCGCCGCCAGTTGCGCGACGCCGCCCATGAAGGTGCCGCAGATACCCAGAATATGAATGTGCATGTCGCCTGGACCCGATAGAATGAGGGCGATTCTACCTTGATCGCTTTTCCCATGTCCCGTCATGAACGGCCCCGTCCTAGCAGCGGCGTCCGAGCCAGCATTGCCAGCGCCGCTGCCCGCCTGATGGCGGAGAATGGCATCACCGACTACCATCACGCCAAGCGCAAGGCGGCGCGCCAGTTGGGTCTGCCGGAACATGCCGCCTATCCGGACAATGCCGAGGTCGAGGCGGAGTTGCGGGCCTACCGCAGTCTCTATCAGGAAGAGGCCCATCCGGAGGTGATTCGGGCCATGCGCCGGAGCGCGCTGAATCTGCTGGAACTGCTTGCCGACTATGCGCCTCATCTGGCCGGCCCGGTTCTCGATGGAACGGCCGGCGAGCATTCACCGATCGACATCCTCCTGTTCGCCGACAGCGCCAAGGAAGTCGAGATCTTCCTGCTCAATCACGGCATCGCATTCGAGCATGCCAACCCGCGCAACGAGCGTGCCGAAGCGGTCCTGGTCATGGAGACGGATACCGCCGAAGCCAATCTGGTGATCTTTCCGCCACAGATGGAGCGCATGGCGATGAAACAGCGTGATGGCCGGCCGCGTGAGCGCATCCGCGCCGACGCATTGCGCGCCTTGCTCCGGGAATAGGCCGCTCCTCGAGTCGACTGGACAAATTGCGGCGATTTGCGGCAAACTTGCGGGCATGACGAAGCGAAAATCCGATAGCGTGCCGGTCGACAAACCCCGAGTCCTGGTGATGCATGGCCCCAACCTGAACCTGCTGGGGATCCGCGAGCCCGAACACTACGGTCACGTGACGCTGTCGGACATCAACCTGGCGCTTGCGCGCCTGGCGGAAGGCGCCAACGTCGAACTCGAGACCTTCCAGAGCAACCATGAAGGCGCACTGATCGAGCGCATTCACGCGGCACGCGAGCAGGGGGTGCGCGCCATCATCATCAATCCGGCGGCGTACACACACACCAGCATTGCGTTGCGCGATGCGCTGGCGGCGGTGGCGATCCCGTTCATCGAGGTGCATCTCTCGAATGTCCATGCACGGGAGCCCTTCCGGCATCATTCCCACTTTTCCGACCTGGCCATGGGGGTGATCTCCGGCCTCGGTCATGAGGGCTATCTCCTGGCGCTCGAGTATCTGGTCAACAAAATCTGCAGCGAATAACACGGCAGTCGCCGGACATTGCGTCGGATCGACGCCAATCAGAAGGGAGTCTCAATGGATCTGCGCAAACTGAAGAAACTCATCGATCTCGTCCAGGAATCGGGAATTACCGAACTCGAGGTGACCGAAGGCGAGGAAAGGGTACGCATCGCCAAGAACTACGGTGCGCCGGCCGCCCCGCCGCAGCAGTATGCCGCTTCCGTGGCGCTTCCGGGCGCCACGCCGGCCGCCTCGTCGGTGAATGTCGACGACGAGGATGATGTTCCGGATGGGCACGTCGTCAAGTCGCCGATGGTCGGCACGTTCTACCGGGCTCCTTCGCCCGGAGCCGAGGCCTTTGTCCAGGTCGGCCAGGTGGTCAAGGAAGGCGATACCCTGTGCATCATCGAAGCCATGAAACTCCTCAACGAGATCGAAGCCGATGCCTCCGGTGTCATCAAGGCGATTCTCATCGACAACGGCGAACCGGTCGAGTTTGGCGCGCCACTGTTCGTAATCGGCTGAACGGATCATGTTCGGAAAGATCCTGATCGCCAACCGGGGCGAAATTGCCTTGCGCGTTTAGCGCGCCTGTCGCGAACTGGGCATCAAGACCGTCGTCGTCCATTCCGAGGCGGATCGCGAAGCCAAGTATGTCAAGCTGGCCGACGAGTCGGTGTGCATCGGCCCGCCACAGTCGGCCCTGAGTTACCTGAACATCCCGGCGATCATTTCGGCGGCCGAAGTGACCGATGCCGAGGCGATCCATCCCGGTTACGGCTTTCTTTCGGAAAACGCCGATTTTGCCGAGAGGGTCGAGTCGTCCGGCTTTGTCTTCATCGGCCCGCGCGCCGACACCATTCGCCTGATGGGCGACAAGGTGTCCGCCAAGGACGCGATGAAGGCTGCCGGCGTTCCGTGCGTGCCCGGCTCCGACGGCGCATTGCCGGAAGACCCCAGAGAAATCGTGCGGATGGCCCGGCTGGTCGGCTATCCGGTGATCATCAAGGCGGCCGGCGGCGGCGGCGGGCGCGGCATGCGCGTGGTTCATACGGAAGCGGCGCTGGTCAGCGCGGTGCAGATGACCCGTGCCGAGGCGCAGGCGGCATTCGCCAACCCGATGGTGTATATGGAGAAGTATCTGGAGAACCCGCGCCACGTGGAGATCCAGATTCTCGCCGACCAGTTCCGCAATGCCGTCTATCTCGGCGAACGCGACTGCTCGATGCAGCGCCGCCATCAGAAGGTGGTCGAGGAGGCGCCGGCACCGCACATCCCGGCCCGCCTGATCAGCCGCATCGGCGAACGCTGTGCCGATGCCTGCCGCAAGATCGGTTACCGTGGCGCCGGCACCTTTGAATTCCTCTACGAAAACGGCGAGTTCTTCTTCATCGAGATGAACACGCGCGTTCAGGTCGAGCACCCGGTGACCGAGGCGATTACCGGCATCGACATCGTCCAGGAACAGATCCGGGTCGCCGCCGGCGAGAAACTGCGCTATCGGCAGAAGGATGTCACGTTCCGCGGCCATGCCATCGAATGCCGGATCAACGCCGAAGATCCCTTCACGTTCGTTCCCTGTCCCGGCAAGATCGCGTTCTATCATCCGCCCGGCGGGCCGGGAATCCGCGTCGACTCGCACATCTACCAGGGCTATACGGTCCCTTCGCATTACGACTCGATGGTCGGCAAGGTGATCGCCTACGGCGACACGCGTGAGCAGGCGATTCGCCGCATGCGCATTGCGCTGTCGGAAATGGGGATCGAGGGCATCAAGACCAATATCCCGCTCCATCAGGAACTGATGCAGGATGGGCGCTTCGTCGAGGGCGGCACGAGCATTCACTACCTTGAGAAGAAGCTCGCCGAAAAGGGCGAAGTCAAGACATAGGCGATGGGCTGGCAGAGCGTCAGTTTCCTGACCGACGCATCGCATGCCGAGCCGGTGTGCGACGCGCTTCTCGATGTCGGGGCGCTCTCCGCCAGCATCGAGGATGCCGACGCCGGAACGCCGGACGAACGACCGCAGTTCGGCGAACCGGGTTCGATCGTCTCGTCGGGCTGGAACCGTTCCCGGATCATTGCCCTGCTCGAGCCCGATGCCGATGTCGGCGCCCTGCTGGCAAGGGCGAGCGTCGCGGCCGGTCTGGCCGGAGCGCCGGCATGGACCGTCGAAGAAGTCGCCGAGCAGAACTGGGTGCGACTGACCCAGTCGCAGTTTGATCCCATCCGCGTGTCGGAGCGCCTGTGGATTGTTCCTTCCTGGCACGCGGCGCCGGACCCTGCCGCGGTCAACCTCGTTCTCGACCCCGGAATGGCCTTCGGCACGGGCTCGCATGCGACGACTCGCCTCTGCCTCGAATGGCTCGAACGCAATGTGCGCTCCGGCTGCTCGGTTCTCGATTATGGCTGCGGATCGGGCATTCTGGCGATCGCGGCAGCCCGCCTCGGGGCCGGAACCGTCGCCGGTGTCGATATCGACCCGCTGGCGGTGGAAGCGGCCCGGGCCAATGCGGAACGGAACGGGGTGATGGCCACGTTTCACGACTCGGCGCAACCGGTTGCCGGCGCGTATGATCTGGTCGTGGCCAACATCCTGTCCAATCCCTTGCGCCTCCTTGCCCCGGCCATTTGCGCCCATGTCCGGCGCGGCGGCCGGCTGGTGCTGTCGGGCATTCTCAGGGAACAGGCGGACGAGATCATGACAATCTATGGCCAGTGGTTGCCGATGCAGGTGGCCGATTTTTGCGAGGACTGGGTGTGCCTGGCCGGAACCAAGCCCTGATGCGCACCCGCTGCCCCGCCTGCAACACGGTCTTCCGGGTGACTTCGGACCAGCTGCGGGCCAAGGCCGGGAAGGTCAAATGCGGCTATTGCCAGTGCGTCTTCAACGCCTTTGACCAGCTGATCGACGATACGCTGAGAGTGTCGCCACCCGTCGCGGCGCCGGCCGGAGCGGTGGAGGCTTCGGCGCTCCAGCGGGCATCCGCGCGCCTTGCCGATGCCCTTGGCCAGGCAGGAGCGCCCGACCGCGAAGCGGTCGTGGCGCCGGAACCGGCGGAGCCCGAGCCCGAACCGGAGCCCGAACCGGAGCCCGAACCGGAGCCCGAACCGGAGCCCGAACCGGAGCCCGAACCGGAGCCCGAACCGGAACCCGAACCGGAACCCGAACCGGAACCCGAACCGGAACCCGAGCCGGAAGCCGAACCGGAACCCGAACCGGAACCCGAACCGGAACCCGAACCGGAACCCGAGCCGGAACCCGAGCCGGAACCCGAGCCGGAACCCGAGCCGGAACCCGAGCCCGACAACGAAGCCGGGCAGCCCGCGGAAACGGTCGAGGAATCCGTCGCCTCCGGGAACATTGCGGATGATGTGGATTCCGCGGGAGGCGCGCTTGCCGTCGAAGGGACCGTGCGCGACGCCGTCGTCGCCGGGCCGGACCCGGAAGTGGCCGGCCGCGATGAGGAGGCTGCTGCGGAAATCGGCTCCAGTCCGGGGTCGACCGCAACCGGGACGGAAAGGGAAGCGGAAGAAGTTCCGGAACCCGTCGAGGACTCGCTCCAGGCCGCGCGCGAGGCAGGCCTGGTCGCCGTTCGCGAGATGGCCGAGACGCCTGCCTACAATCGCTGGGCAGCCGCCCCCCTCGACCGCACCGCGGTGCACAAGCGCGCCGCCTGGCCCTTCATGGTCGCCCTGGTGCTCCTGCTGGCCTCTCTGGCGGTCCAGCTTGCCCACTACTACCGCAGCGATCTGGTACGCTTCGTTCCTGCCGTCGAGGAGATTTTCGCAGCGCTCGGCATTGCCGTGCCGCTACCGGCGCACAGCGAGCGGGTCAGCATCGAGGCTTCCGACCTGCAGTCGGACGCCGTTCGCGGGCTCTTCGTCCTGCAGGCGACGCTGCGCAATCAGGCAACCTATGCCCAGGCCTGGCCGGCGCTCGAGCTGACACTGGTCGATGCCAACGATACCGCGGTCGCCCGTCGCATCCTGACCGCCGCCGATTACCTGCCGCCCGACAGCGACCTGGCCTTCTTCCCCGGCGCTGCGGAGATCCCCGTCCGCCTCTGGCTCGACGCCAGGGGGCTGGGCGCAACAGGTTACAAGCTCTACCTTTTCTATCCCTGAGATTCGTCATGACCACCCTGATCTGCGGTTCGCTCGCCTTCGACAACATCATGGTCTTCCCCGACCGCTTCAAGAACCACATCCTGCCGGAGCAGATCCACATCCTGAACGTTGCCTTCATGGTTCCCGAGATGCGCCGCGAATATGGCGGCTGCGCCGGCAACATCGCCTACAACCTCATGCTGCTCGGCGGCGAGCCGCTGATCATGGCGACGGTCGGCGATGATGCCGGGCCCTACCTCGAGCGCCTGGACCGCCTCGCGCTCCCGCGGACGCATGTGCGCCATGTCCCGGGCAGCTTCACTGCCCAGGCGTTCATCACGACCGATCTCGACGACAACCAGATCACCGCCTTCCACCCGGGCGCCATGAGCTTCTCGCACCTGAACAAGGTCGTCCACGCCCAATCGGCCAGCCTCGGGATCGTCGCGCCGGATGGACGTGAAGGCATGATGCAGCACGCCCGCGACTTCGCGGCGGCCGGCGTTCCCTTCATCTTCGATCCGGGTCAGGGGATGCCGATGTTCAGCGGCGACGAACTGCTCGACTTCATGCGTCTGGCGAGTTACGCCTGCTTCAACGACTATGAGGCGAAGTTGCTAAGCGACCGTACCGGGTCCAGCCTGGAACACCTGGCCGACGAAGTGGAGGCGCTGATCGTGACGCGCGGCGGCGAGGGTTCGGAAATTCTTGCCGGCGGCCGGCGCTACGAGATTCACTGTGTCGAGGCCGATCGCATCGTCGACCCCACCGGTTGCGGCGACGCCTATCGCTCCGGCCTGCTCTACGGCATCGCCAACGGTTTTGACTGGCTGCGCACCGGCCGGCTGGCTGCCGTGATGGGGGCGATCAAGATCGCCCACCGCGGCGGTCAGAGCCACCAGCCCAGTCGCGAGGAGATCGGCGAGCGCTACCGGCGGGCATTCGGTGCGCTGCCGTGGTAGCCAGTTGCGGGAAATCGCGATCAACTTCAGACAAGATGCCGGCAACAGGCGTGTTCGACCGGTTTTCTGCGGCCGCTGGCGGCGGCCGGATTGAACCAGCAAACCCCGGTTGACCGCCTGTCCTTCTCCCGCACGGCCGATGTACCCCGACCTTCTTCCGCTGGCTGCACTGCACCCGCCGGGGGAGTGCGCCACGTCCCCGCTGCCAGGCCCGAACGCGCCAGCACGAACGCCCGACTGAGGTCTCCGGGTTGAACGAAGCCACTGCCCTGCTACGCGCCTTCCGGCTGGTCCGCCTCGCGCTGGCGATGATCTGGGCCTTCGTCGTCGCGCTTTGCCTTTTTCCGCTCTGCCGTGACGCGACCCGCCTGCGCCTCAAGACCGGCGTCGGTCGCGGCATCATCCATGCGCTCGGTGTCCGGCTTGATGTCGATCTGACCCATGCCGTTCCCGGCGCGCTGATTGTCGCCAACCACGTCTCATGGATCGACATCTTCGTAATAAATGCGGTCCTGCCGGCTGCCTTCGTGTCGAAGGAGGAGGTCCGCCGCTGGCCGTTGGTCGGTCTGCTGGCGGCGCGCAGCGAAACCGTGTTCCTGCGTCGCGGCAGCCGGGGTCACGCCCGGATCATCAACCAGCAAGTGGCCGACATACTGGGCAAGGGCAATCACGTCGCCGTCTTTCCCGAGGGAACGACCACCGACGGCACCCACCTGCTGCACTTCCATGCCGCGCTGATCCAGCCGGCGCTCGTCATCGGGCGGCCCGTCCTGCCGCTGGCCATTTCCTACTGGGAGGCCGACGGAAGCCGCAGTCTCGCCCCGGCCTATGTCGGGGATGTCTCGCTGGCCCAATGCCTGCGGGCGATCATCGGGCGCCGGGGTCTGGTTGCGCGTGTCGCTGCCTGCCCGGCGCTGGGTCTGCACGGCGAGGATCGCCGTCAGGTGGCGGCATTGGCGCGCGAGGCGATCTGCGCCGGCGCCCGGATTGACCGTCCGACATGAGCGGGGTCCCGGCGTCGATTCGGGGAAACTTTTCCGGAGGCTTAGCACTCTCAGACTGCGAGTGCTAAAATAAACATCTACGTTCAAGGAGATCCGTACGCCATGACCCATGCCCTGACTTTCCCCACCGTCTCGACCGTCGGCAGCATCGATGCCTATATCCAGGCAGCGAATCGCTACCCGATGCTTTCCGAGACCGAGGAAACGCGGCTGGCCGAGCGCTTCCGCGACGACGGCGACGTGGAAGCGGCGCGTCAACTCGTCCTCTCGCATCTTCGCCTCGTCATCTCGATCGCCCGCGGCTATCTCGGCTACGGCCTGCCGCATGCCGACCTGATCCAGGAAGGCAACATCGGTCTGATGAAGGCGGTCAAGCGCTACGACCCGGCGCGCGGCGTGCGTCTGGTGTCGTTTGCCATGCACTGGATCAAGGCCGAGATTCACGAATACATCCTGAAGAACTGGCGGCTGGTCAAGGTCGCGACGACCAAGGCGCAGCGCAAGCTGTTCTTCAACCTGCGCAGCCTGAAGAACGGCTATGAAGGCGTCGATACGCTGTCCGGCACCCAGGCGGCCGAGGTCGCGGCACGGCTCGGCGTCAAGCGGGAAGAGGTCGTCGAAATGGAGACCCGGCTGACCGGTCGCGATCTGGCGCTCGAAGGCAACGCCGACGACGGCGACGAGGCCTTCGCCCCGATCGACTATCTCGCCGATTCGCGCTACGAACCGACCCGCATGCTGGAGAACAAGGCGGCCGCGCGCCTCCAGAATGAAGGTCTGCACGAGGCGTTGCAGGAACTCGATCCGCGCAGCCGCCGCATCGTCGAGGCGCGCTGGCTGCATGACGGCGAAGCCGCGACCCTGCACGAGCTGGCAGCCGAATTCGCCGTTTCCGCCGAGCGCATTCGTCAGATCGAGGTCAAGGCGCTGCAGAAGATGCGCGGGGTGCTGGCCACCTGACCGGAGCAGGCGCGCACAAGAAACGAAGGGGAGCCGATGGCTCCCCTTTCTTCTGGCCGAGGTGCCGATCAGTCGGCCGGCCGCTCAAGCGGTTTGGTGGAGGGCGGGTTGTTGAAGCGCAGGCCGAAGGAGAACACCTCTTTCGAGCAGACATCGATGCAGCGCCCGCAGTTGGTGCAGTTCGCCGCCAGGATCACCGGGCCGACGCCCTTTTCCTCGCCCTTGAGCGCCGGTCGTATGACCTGCGGTTCCGGGCAGACCTCGAAGCAATCCATGCAGTCGTTGCACGCGGAACGTTGCGGCGCGGAAACGCGGACCGGACTCCAGCGCCCGAGCAGGCTGTAGAAAGCGCCCACCGGACAGAGTCGGCCGCACCAGCCGCGGCTTATCACGAAGAGATCGAACAGGAAGACGGCGACGACCACGGTCCACGCCGCCCCCAAGCCAAAAATCAGTCCGCGGTGCAGCATCGATACCGGATTGATCAGTTCCCAAAGCACGACGCCGGTCGCCGCCGAGCCGGCCAGCGTCATGCCGAGAATCCAGTACCGGGTATTGCGCGAAAGGTGCGCGCTGCCCTTGATCCCGAGACGGTCACGCAGCCAGCCGGCGGCGTCGGTCACCGGATTGACCGGGCAGACCCAGCTGCAATACGCCCTGCCGCCCACCAGCAGGTAGAACGCAACGACGATGGCGACGCCGAGCCACCCGAGCTTCTCCGGGAAATGGCCGGTCATCGCCGCCTGGAGGGCGACGTAGGGGTCGGTCAGCGGCAGGAAATCCAGCGTGTGGCTGTAATTCAGGTTCCCTTTGACGATCCAGATGCCGGCCAGCGGACCGGCGAGAAAGAGGGCCAGGATGCCGAACTGCGAGAAGCGGCGCAACAACAGCCACTTGTTCGCCCGCAACCCGCCCTTGACCGCGACCGCCTCGGCGCCGATGCGCTTGCCGCTCATGGCTTGCCCTCCGGCCCCGGCGGCGGGCCCGAGATGATGCCTCCCTCGGCCCCGACGAGACCGCGCGCCGGCGCTCTCTGCCCGCTGGCCGGGTCGTAATGGCCGGGCAGCGTCGCGCCTTCCGGCAGTCGATCGGGCAGATCGATCATCTTCGATTCGTCGATCAGCGAACGGCCGGCCTTGTTCTGTTCCTCCCAGCCCAGGCGATAGTGGTGGCCCAGTTCGCCCTTGGCCAGCCTGGGCGGCAGGATGCGGATCGCCGCTTCCTCGAGAACGCAGGACTTCTCGCACTTGCCGCAGCCGGTGCAATGTTCGGAATGGACGGTCGGCAGGAACATGGCGTGGCGGCCGGTCCGCGGATTGGGCAACTTCTCCAGCGTGATCGCCTTGTCGATCACCGGACACACCCGGTAGCAGACGTCGCAGCGCAGGCCAAGGAAATTGAGACAGGTCTCGTGGTCGATCAACACCGCGATGCCCATCTTCGCCTGGTTGATGTCGGTCAGCCGATGGTCGAGCGCGGTCGTCGGACAGGCCTTGACGCAGGGAATGTCCTCGCACATCTCGCAGGGAATGCTGCGCGCCGTGAAGAAGGGCGTACCGGTGGCGACCGGGGTTTCCGGCCTGGCGAGTTCCAGGGTGTTGTACGGGCAGTCGCGCACGCACATGCCGCAACGGATGCAGGCGCCGAGAAAATCCTCCTCGGCGAGGGCGCCTGGCGGACGCAGGGCGAGCGCTGGCAGTGCTTTCGACTGCTTGGCATACAGCCCGAGGCCGAGGCCGAGCATGCCGACACCGCAGGCCATCCTCGCGCTGTCGAAGAGAAACTGGCGGCGGCCGGCCGCCTTCTTCGAAAATTTTCCGTCTTTCACCATCATGTCCGCCGCAGGTTGTCCGGCGGGGCGTTCGCCCGGCCTGATTGCCGTTTCCCGGCTTGCCCTGTCGCCCGCCACCTTACTCCATCAGCGTTGACGAATACTTGGCCTGGATCAAATGGAAATGAATTCGCCGGCTGGCGAGGCGAAAAGCCGCCGGAAGTCAGAGGCGCGGCAGCACGGCCCGCGATGCCGCCGCGCACTGGGCGGCAACCTCGTCCGCCGGCAGCGAGCGCAGGTCCGCCAAGACTCGGGCGATGCGCGGCAGTTCGGCGGGTGAATTGCGGCCACCGCCCAGCCACGCCGGCGGAATGTCCGGCGCATCGGTTTCGAGGACGATCGCCGCCAGCGGCAGTTCGGCTGCCAGCCTGCGGATGCGGGTCGACCCGGAAAAGGTCATGGCGCCGCCGAAGCCGAGCTTGAAGCCGAGCTTGATGAACTCATCGGCCTGCTGGCGGCTGCCGTTGAAGGCGTGGGCGATGCCGCCGGCCACCCGGATCCGCCGCAGGTGCCCGAGAATCCGGTCGATCGCCCGGCGGACGTGCAGCAGCACCGGCAGGCCGAACTCGCGGGCGAGTTTCAGTTGCTCGACGAAAAAGAACTCCTGGCGCGCCGGGTCGCCGTCGGTGACGTGGAAGTCGAGCCCGATCTCGCCGACGGCCACCGGCTGCTCGCATTCCAGCCAGTCGCGCAGCACGGCCAGGCCGGATTCCCGCGCCCGCATCACGCGCAGCGGATGGATGCCGTAGGCGGCGACACAGCCCGCATAGCGTTCGACGGCGGTCTTGACCTTCGGGAAGCCGTCGACCGCAACCGCCGGTACGACGATGCGCTCGACGCCGCCGGCCAGCGCCGCCGCATGCACCGCGTCACGGTCGGCATCGAATTCGGCGGCGTCGAGGTGACAGTGGGTATCGATCAGCATCCGAGGAAAGGAAAGTCCGGCTTCGGACGGCGACCGCCGATCAGGTCGGCGAGGGCGGCGGCCGAGCCGCAGGCCATGGTCCAGCCGAGGGTGCCGTGGCCGGTGTTGAGCCACAGTCCGGGATAGCGGGTGCGGCCGATGCACGGGACGTTCGATGGCGTAGATGGGCGCAGGCCGCACCAGAACTGCGGCTTGCCGGCCGCTTCGAGATCCGGAAACAGCTGGCGGGCGCGGCGCAGCAGCGCGGCGCAGCGCACCGGGTTGAGGTCGAGGTTGTAGCCGTTGAATTCCGCCGTTCCGGCAATCCGCAGGCGATCGCCGAGCCGGGAAAAGACCAGCCGGCGCTCGTCGTCGGTCAGGCTGACGGTCGGCGCCGCCGCTGCGGCGGACAGCGGAACGGTCGCCGAATAGCCCTTCGCCGGAATCAGTGGCAGACGCACGCCGAGCGGCCGCAACAGCAGGGGCGTGTAACTGCCGAGCGCGGCGACGTAGGCGTCGGCGGTCAGCAACTGGCTGCCCGCCGGGCCGCTGACCACGACTCCGGCGATGCCGCCGCCGCTGGCGGTGATGCGGTCGACCGTCGAATCGAGGCGGAATTCGACGCCCTGCGC
>Ga0073899_10003128_pt1 | contig 14763 bp, 10 predicted proteins | sample KloWWTmetaKNB5Ph_FD_88975 | JGI IMG/M metagenome (GOLD analysis project Ga0073899, IMG submission 88975) | Active sludge microbial communities from Klosterneuburg, Austria, studying microevolution and ecology of nitrifiers - Klosterneuburg... | ecosystem: Engineered > WWTP > Aerobic digester >...
CGGGCGACGGGTCGCCGGGCGGCTGCGACTCGGAAACTTGGGCTTCAGGCCGGGGCGACCACTTTCGCAGCCACCGTCCCGGCCCCGTGTCGGCCAGCGCCGGGGTCGAACGGCCGACCACCGCCAGGCTGAGGGCGATCGCAAAGCCGGCGTAGGCGATCAACAGCGGCTCGAGGGCCATGCGGTAGCGGTCGGCGCCCTGGGTGAGCGCCACCGCGAACACCACCGCTCCGGTCACCGCCACCACGGGGGCGATCAGACGCCCCTCACGACGGGCGAGCACCACGCCGGCCACGCCGAGGGGCAACAGCAGCTGCCAGCTGATCAGCCCGCCCCAAACCACCCAGTGCGGGCCTCGCAGCTCGACACCCTCGATGATGCCGCTCTGCTGGACCGGCCGGAAGAACCCGAACGTGCGGGCCACCCTGGCCACCGCCACCACCGGTAAACGACCGAGGTTGCGGCCGATGTAGTCGGTGGCGATCTCGCGCCCGAGCACGTCGCGCTGGGAGGCATCCATTTCGGGGGTGACCACGCTGCGGGTCCGGTCGAAGCAGGCAAAGTCGGAGTAGCCGGTGTACGGCCCATAGAACCCGGGGGTGCAGTTGCCCTGCACCATCGTCGTGCCCAGACCGGTCGTCATCACCACCGGTTCTTCGAACCGGTGCAGGTTGCTCCACACCCATGGCCCGAGAAACAGCACCAGCCCGGCTGCCATGGCCGCTCCGTGGACCACAAAACGACCCCAGGTCAGCTGGCGCCGGCGTCGGTACAACAGCACCGGAATCACCAGCACCGCCACCAACAACTCCGACCGGGTGGCAGCGGCGATGCCAAAGGCCAGGCCCAGGCCCAGCGCCGAGCCCCACGACGGATCGTCGTCGTAGGCGAGGGCGCCGTACAACCAGGCGGCAACCGCCGCCAGCACCAACGGCTCGGCGAGGATGAGCGGGTCCCAGACCCACATGTTGACGTCGAGTGCAGCCAGCGACGCTGCGGCGATCGCCGCCCACGCCACCACCCGTGGGGCCGGCGGCGGGCCGCGGCGTCGGGCAGCGGCCAGCCGCCCCCCGGCCAGCCCCAGGAACGGTATGGCCAACGAACCGACGAGGGCGGAGACCAGGCGGTGCTCGTCGCGCGAGTCCAGCCCCACACGGCTGGCCAGGCTCAACATGGCCGGATAGCCGGGCGGATGGTCGGCTATCTCCTCGGCGACCCCCAGGCCCGTCGGCGATGAGAACCCATCGCCGTCGGCAAGCCGGTTGCCCAGCAGGTGGTAGTAGAGGCCGTCGCCGGTGAGCGGCTGGTCGGGGTTGATCACCGTCAGGTACACCACCCGAAATCCCAGCGAAGCCAGCCAGATGGCCAGGATCCACCACAGGGCTCGTGCCGGCAGCGGGGTGCGGGCACTGCGCTCACCCGATCCCAGCCGGCTACGGGCCGACATAGACCCGCACGTCATCAAACTTGGCGGGCGAGCCCGCCGCCGACGACAGCCCAAACGACCGTGGCGCCCCGGCGCCGTCGAGGGCCACCTGGCCGACCACCTGGTTGCCCACCCACAGCTGCAGTTCATCGCGTGCGAACTCCAGGCTGACCTCGTAGGTCGCCGGGATGCCCACCGGCCCGAACCGACCGATCGTCTCGGCCCCGCCGTTGCGGATCTGCTCGACGCCCACCGCAGCAAAGGTCGGGTTGAAGCCGATCCGGTTGAACTCGCCGGGTCCTGTGTAGCCGTAGACCACGCCCACCCCGTCCTTGGGCGAGTCGATCGTCATCTGGATCACCAGGCGTTCGGCGGCGGGCACGTCGGTCACCGCCAGAGCGGGCACCAACGCGCCGGCCGGGTCCTCAACGATCTGGGCGGACCCGTCGGCGATCACCCAGTTGCCGGTGACGACCTGCCAGTCGCCGCCCAGTGGTCCGTCGCCCCGGTCGAAGGCGTCGGCAACCACCTCGTCGCCCAAGACCAGGTCGGCCGGCTGGGAGGAAGCGTCGACCGACTGGGTCGACGTGGCGTTGTAGCGCTCGACGAGCACGACGGCCGCCCACAACAACAGGGTGACCTGGGCCACCCGGAAGATGACGCGCAGCGGCGACCGCCCCAAAAGGGGCGATCGCCGCTGCGGCGCGTCGTCGTGACCCGCGTCAGAAACCTGCGGCTGGCTAGCGGCCGCGTCGGCCACCGCGGCTCCCGCCGCGACGACCCCCACCCGCATTGCGCGGTGCGGGCTCGGGCCCAAGGTCGCCGTAGGTCTCGGTCAGCTTGGCTTCGAGCACTGGGGCAAACTCGGGCGCCCGCTGGGGGCGCTCGGTTCCGGTGTTCTCCGAGCCGGTGTCCTCCGAGTCTCGAGCATCGTCAGCCGTGCTGGCATCGCTACCGGTGGCAGACGACGTCGTAGCGCTCGAGCGGCCCCGGGGAGGGGCATCAGCTTTTGGGGAATCACCGCGCTCTGCGGAACTGCGGCTGCCGGAGCCCTTGCCCGCGGAATCCGCCTTGGTATCGCCCACCATGCGCAGCGACACCTTGCCGTTGGGGTCGATGTCCTCGACATAGACCTGGAGGTCCTGGCCGAGCTCGAGCACATCCTCCACCTTGTCGATGCGCTTGCCGCCACCGATCTTGGAGATGTGCAACAGGCCGTCGCGCCCGGGGAGGATGTTGATGAAGGCGCCGAACTTGGTGATCGACACCACCTTGCCGGTGTACTCGGCGTTCACCTCGGGGGTTGGTGGGTCGAGGATCAGACGGATCTGACGCTCGGCCTCGGCAACCGCGCCGCCGTCGACGGCGGAGACGGACACGATTCCCACCATGCCGTCGTCGTCGACGGAGATGTCGGCTCCGGTCTCGCCTTGGATCGAGTTGATCACCTTGCCCTTGGGGCCGATGACCTCACCGATCTTGTCGGCGGGGATCTCGAAGCTGATGATCTTCGGCGCCGTCTCGTTCACCTCGGGGCGAGGCGCCGGCAGGGCGGCGGTCATGTTGTCGAGGATCGCCATACGGGCGTCCTTGGCCTGGTTGAGGGCGTCGATCAGCACGTCGGCCGGGATGCCCTCGATCTTGGTGTCGAGCTGCAGCGCGGTGACGAACTCGGCCGTACCGGCCACCTTGAAGTCCATGTCGCCGAAGGCATCCTCGGCGCCGAGGATGTCGGTGAGGGTGGTGTACTTGCCGTCGGCATACACCAGGCCCATCGCAATGCCGGCCACCGGCGCCCGCAAGGGCACACCGGCGTCCATCAGCGACAGGCTTGAGGCGCAGACCGACGCCATCGAGGTGGAGCCGTTGGACGACAGCACCTCGGACACCAGCCGGATCGTGTAGGGGAACTCGGCCATCGAGGGCACGAGCGGGAACACCGCCTTCTCGGCCAGGGCGCCGTGGCCGATCTCGCGGCGCTTCGGGCCGCGCATGAAGCCCGGCTCGCCGGTGGAGAACGGCGGAAAGTTGTAGTGGTGCATGTAGCGCTTCTTGGTGACCGGATCGATGCCATCGATCATCTGGTCCATGCGGCCGATGCCCAGGGTGGTGATGTTCATCACCTGGGTCTCGCCACGCTGGAACAGGCCGGTGCCGTGCGCTGTGGGAATGACGCCCACCTCGGAGGACAACGGGCGAAGGTCGGCGGGGCCACGACCGTCGATGCGGGCACCCTCGTTGACGATGCGGCTGCGCACCGCCTCCTTGGTGGCGGCGCGGAAGGCGGCCTTGGCCTGCTTCTCGACCGAGCCACGCTCGGCCTCATCGGCGGCGCCGGCAACCTGGGCGACCAGATCGTCACGCAGTGCGGCCTCTGCGGCGGTGCGCTCGGCCTTGTCGGCGATCGCAGCGGTCTCCGAGATGCGGTCACCCGCAGCGGCGGCGACGGCGTCGGCCACCTCCGGGGTGTAATCCACCTGCGGCACCCAAGCGATCGGCTCGGGGGTGCCGTGGGTCTCGTGGTGCACCTCGACCAGCTGGCGCTGCAGATCGATCATGGCGGCGATGTGGGCCTTGGAGGCTTCGAGGCCGGCGGCAAGCGCCTCCTCGTCGACCTTGGGGGCGCCCTCTTCGTAGAGCTCCCAGGCACCCTCGGTGCCGCCGGCTTCCACCATCATGACGGCGATGTCGCCGGGCTCACCATCGGAACCGTCCAGCTGACGCCCGGCCACGACCATGTCGAAGGAACCGGCATCGCTCTCGGCGTAGGTTGGGTGGGGCAGCCACTCACCATCGGCCGAGTAGGACAGGCGCACCGCGCCAACCGGACCCTCGAAGGGGATGCCGGACAGCATGAGCGCTGCGGAGGCGCCGTTGAGCGCCAGCACGTCGTAGGGGTTCTCCTGGTCGGCGCCGAGGACGAGGCCGACGACGTGGACCTCGTTGCGGAAGGTGCTCGGGAACGACGGGCGCAGCGGCCGGTCGATCAGACGGTCGGTGAGGATGGCGGCCTCGGAGGCCCGCCCCTCACGACGAAAGAAGGAGCCGGGGATCTTTCCGGCGGCGTACGAGCGCTCTTCGATGTCGACGGTGAGCGGGAAGAAGTCGGCGCCCTCGCGGACCCGGCGGGAAGCGGTGGCGGTGACCAGCACCCGGGTGTCACCCAGGCCGACGAGCACGGAGCCGTCGGCGAGGGACGCCAGGCGACCGGCCTCCATCGTGACCTCTTTGTCACCGGCGGGATCGTCGGCGACCGTGGCGCGGACGCGCAGTGCGCCCTCAATTGGCGTTGTGACCATGTAGTTCTCCTTGATGAGGTGCGCGGCGACAGCGTCGCGTCAATGCGCACCGGTTGGAGCGGAGAGGCCAGCAGTCAGTTGTCGACCCCCGAACACCCCTGCTGTCAAGACGGCCGGACAGCTCAGCTGTTCGCTGGACGCTGGACGCTGGCGGGCCACCGAAGTGGGCTGCGTATTCGGGGGGCGGCAACTGGCGGCTGAACTCAACCGCGTTCGTGAACGGCCCATCGTAGTCGACCGGCGGCCCCGGCGGCTTCACCGGGTACGCTCGACCGCCATGAACCAACGTGGTGGGCCCCCCACCGGATCGCCGCCCCGCCGTGCGCAGCCTCGGTTGGCGGCGATCGTCGCGGCGATCGCAATCGTCCCCATGGTCGCGTGCGGTTCGTCGGGCGATCTGTCCCAAAGCGATTTCGAGGCGGTGATCACCGACTCGCGCATCGGCACCGAGGTCGGGGCGGTCGTCGCACGCAACTACGCCGCCTGCCTCTACCGCGCAACCGGGGGCGAGGTGAGCGAGATCGTCGACCATGTCGACGACGAGGCCTACCAGCCGAACGGCACCGATGCCGACGCACTGGCGGCCTGCTCGGATGTGTTGATCGACGCCGCCGGGTGACCGGCGGCTGACCGATTCAGCGACTGATCGACGCAGTCGCCGCTCGAATCAGCGGCGGAGCCCCAGCTCGGCGATCAGCGCACGGTAGCGCTCGATGTCGGTGTTCTTCAGGTAGTTGAGCAGACGACGGCGGCGGCCGACCATCTGCAGCAGGCCCCGGCGGGTGTGGTGATCGCGCTTGTGCGAGCGGAGGTGCTCGGTGAGGTGCGTGATCCGCGCGGTCAGCAGCGCGATCTGAACCTCGGGCGAGCCCGTGTCGGATGCGTCACGGGCATGCTTGGCGATGATGTCGCCCTTGGGCGGCATGTTGGTGGGAACGTGGTTGGTCATGGTGCTCCGGTGTGGGCGTAGGGCCCGGCCTCCCTGAGGGTGCCCCGATCACCGGGGCTCCGCGCGGGACGCGGGTGCCGGGGATTCCCGGCGGACGGGCGACGCTACCCGGTTTGGTCGTCGCGGTGCCAACGGAAGGCGGGTTCGGATCGTGCGACCGACGCCCCGGCATACTCGACCTCTTCGGGCAGCGCCAGGTCGAAGACCGCCGCCCCCGGGTCGTAACAAACCGATTCGATCGCTGTCAGGTCCGGGTCCTCCCCCACCCCCAGCGCCACGAACGCCGCCCGCAGATCGTCGCCGAGTTTGCCCTGCAGCAGCTCGGCGATGATCGCCGGCAGCGTCTCCGGGTCGGTCAACAACCAGGAGTGTCCGGCCTTTTCCACCGTGATCAGGTCGGCGCCGACCCGTCGGGCCGCGTCCTCACTGGTTCGGTGCGGCACTGCGATGTCCCGATCGCCGTGGAGAATGTAGAACGGCGTGCCCGCATCCGCCGCAGCGTCGAGGGCGTAGCGGCTCGACCGGGTGCGCAGGATCGAGGCCATCGGGCCGAGCAGCCGCCACGGACGGATCAGGTGACCGGCCATCGTCGGGGTGGACAAGCGCAGCAGCTTCATCGCCTGGGTCGGGTTGCGCGTCAGCGGCGGGATCAGCATCGAGTCGACCAACAACATGATCCCGACCGCGCCGAGCAACGGCGGCCACACCCGAAACAGATACACCATGCGGTCCCAGGTGTCGCCGACGATGGCATCGACCAGCACAACGCCCAACACCCGGTCGGGCTGGTTGGCCGCCAGCTGGGTGACCAAGCGGCCGCCCATCGAGTGACCGGCCAGCAGGCAGTGCCGCACGCCCAGCTTGTCGAGAACCCGGCCGACCAACGCCGAGTATGCCCCGATGTTGAGGCCGTCCTCGGGGAGACCGGCCGTGCCCCCGTGCCCTGCGATGTCGATGGCGATCACGCGAAACCCCATGCCGCACAGCCGCGACAGGGTTTGGGCGTAGAGGAACCCCTCGGCGGTGAAGCCATGGATGACGACGAGGGGAATGCCCTTGCCCGCCAGCGTGATGCCCACCTCGTGGCCATCGTCGAGATGGATGCGGTGGCGGGCCAATCGAGGCGTTCTGCCCAGCCCGATCGCCGGGGCATCGGGGGCGCTCGGCCCGATGAGCGGATCGATGACCTCGTCGTCGCCCGGCAGGTCCTTGATCAGCTGGTCAACCACGGTGACCACCACCTTCCACTCGCTCCGACCCTGGCCTGTCGGGCGACGCTGCCAACACGCGCCGCGCCTCGTCGCAGTCCCGCCGGATCTGTTCCACCAGCTCATCGAACGTGTCGAAAGCCGCGTCGCCACGAATTCGGTCGGTGAAGCGCACTGCCACCGCTTCGCCGTACAGGTCGCCCTCCCAGTCGAGCGCGTGTGCCTCCAACACGACCTCCCCACCGTCGCCGTAGACGGTGGGGCGGTTACCCAGGTAGATCGCGGCATCGAGCAACGAGCCGTCGCTTCGCACCACCCGCCCGGCGCAGATCCCTGGCTCGGGCAACAACATGTCCGATGGGACCGCCACGTTGGCGGTGGGAAACCCCCAGGTCCGACCCCGGCGGTCGCCCTCGACCACGACCCCCCGCAGCTCGTGGGGGCGGCCCAGCATGGCGTTGGCCGCCTCGAGGCGGCCCTCGGTCAACGCCCGCCGGATCGCGGTCGAGCTGACCTGCTCCTCGACCCGCACCGGGCGGCCGTCCATGCCGACAAGCGCCAGCCCCTCGACGTCGAAGCCCAGTTCGCTGCCGGCCGCCTCGAGCATGGTGACATCGCCGCCGCGCCGGTGCCCGAACCGGAAGTCGCTGCCGACGATCACCAGCCGGGTCGACAGTTCATCGACGAGCAAGCGCTTGATGAAATGCTCGGGTGCCTCCTGGGCCCGCTCGGCGTCGAAACCGATCACGTAGACCGCATCGACCCCGGTGTCGGCCAGCAGTTCGAGCTTGGTTTCGAGGTCGCACAGGCGTCTCGGCGCCGACTCGGGCCGCAGCACGGCGGCCGGGTGAGGCTCGAAGGTGACGACGACCGACGCCAGGCCGCGTCGTTGCGCCGTCGAGGTCAGCTTGGCGATGACCGCCCGGTGCCCCAGGTGGACGCCGTCGTAGGCGCCGATCGTCACCGCGGCCCCGTCCCGCAGCCATTCCGCAGCGGATTCCATCGAGGGCTCCGCGAACGGGCGCACAGCCGTGGGGTCGCTCGGACCGGGGGCGCCATCGCCGAAGATCAGCACCCCTTTACCGTACGGCGTGCGGACGCTCGACGACGACTGCGACATGAAACGACACCCGAGGGGGTCGGTCCGCCCTACGATCGGAGGGTGCCCGAGCCCGACGAGACCGACCAGCCGACCAGGCCCTATCCGCCCGGATGGGAGGCCGACGTCGTCCTGCGCGACGGCGGCACGGTGCATGTGCGCCCGATCGTACCCAGCGATGCCGAGCGTCTGACCGCCTTCCACCAGCGCCAGTCCGCCGAGAGCATCTACTACCGGTACTTCTCCGCCCGACCAAGGCTGTCGGAGAAGGACCTGATCCACCTCACACAGCTCGACTACGTCGACCGGGTCGCCTTCGTGGCGTTACTGGGCGACGAGTTGATCGGCGTCGGACGCTACGAGCGGTGGGGCGAACAGCCGGTGGCCGAGGTGGCGTTCTTCATCGACGACGCCCACGCTCAGCGGGGCCTGGCCAGCGTGTTCCTCGAATACCTGGTTGCCGCGGCGCGCGAGCGGGGCCTGGCACGCTTCACCGCGTCGGTCCTCCCCGACAACACCAAGATGCTCATCGTGTTCTCATCGGCCGGCTTTGAGGTCAGCCGACAGTTCGCCGATGGCGTCATCGAGGTGTCCTTCGAACTCCACCCCACCCCGGAGGCCGAGGCGGCTCGCGAACGTCGCGAGGCGACCGCTTCGGCAGCCTCGGTGCGTCGCCTGTTCACCCCCTCCAGCGTCGCGGTGGTCGGCGCCGGTTCCACCCCGGGCACGCTCGGCCACGAGGTGGTGTACAACCTGCTCGCCCAGCGCTTCGCCGGCACGGTCTGGGCGGTCAACGAGCGGGCCCATGTCGTCTGCGGCCTGCCCGCCTTTCCCAGCCTGCTCGACATCCCGGCCGACGTCGACCTGGCGGTGATCGCCACCCCGGCGGAGCGGGTGGTCGAGTCGATCGAGCTGTGCGTTCGCAAACACGTACGGGCCGTGGTCATCCTCACCGCCGGCTTCTCCGAGGCCGGCCCCGAGGGCGCTGCGGTCGAGGCCGAGGTCGTCGCCACCGCCCGACGCGGCGGCGTCCGCGTGCTCGGCCCCAACTGCCTGGGCCTGGTCAACACCGACCCAGAGGTTCGCCTCCACGCCACGTTCGCACCGACCGCGCCCATGGAGGGCGATATCGGCATCCTCGCCCAATCGGGGACGCTCGCCGCAGCGATCATCGACCGCACCCGCCGGGTGGGGCTCGGCCTCAGCTCGTTCGTCGCCGCAGGCAACCGGGCGGACATCGGAGCGTCGGACCTGCTGCGCTACTGGTACGACGAACCTCGCACCAAGGGCGTGCTGTTGTACCTGGAAAGCTTCGGGCGAATCGAACGCTTCGTACGCTCGGCGAGGGCGCTCACCGCCGCCAAGCCGGTGATCGCCGTCGCCGCCGGATCGTCGCTCAGCGCATCGCCGAGCACCGGCCTGGGCCAAGCGCCCGACCCGGAGGCCCGCCTGCGCCAGCGCATCGCCAAGGCCGTCTTCCGCCAGACCGGCATCGTCCGCGTCGGCACGCTGCACCAACTGCTCGACGTCGGCCGCCTGCTCTCCGCCCAGGGAGTCCCCCAGGGCATCGGCGTGACCGTGGTCGGCAACTCCGGCGGGGCGGTCGACCTCGCCGTCGGCGAGTGTGCGTCCGCCGGCCTCACCGTGCTGCCCGGCCCCCGCCTGTCCTGGCGGGCGGATGCCGAGGACTATCGGGTTGCCCTCGAGGAGGTGCTCGCCGACGAGCGTTCCGCCTCGGTACTGATCGTGCATGCTCCGCCCGAGCTGCGCCCGAACCCGGCGGTCAACGACGTGATCCTCGACGCAGCCGTTGCCCACCCCGAGCGGGTGATCACCGTGTGCAACTTCGACGCCGCCGATGTCGACGAGTTACGGCGTGGCTCGACCGTCGTGCCGGTGTATGAGTTTCCCGAACCTGCAGCCCGGGCCCTGGGTCGCCTCGCCGGGTATTGGGCCTGGACCCACACCCGACAGAGCCTCGACGATCAGGACGCCATGCTCGACCCGGTGACCGACGGGGTCGGGCCGGACGAGCTGGCCCGGACGATGCTCGACCAGCACGGGGAGGGCGCCCTGCCGCTGGGCACCGAGGAACCGCTGCTCGCCGCTGCCGGTGTGCCGATCGCGCCCCGCGTGGTGGTGGAAAGCGCCGAGGATGCCTCGGCCGCCGCCGAAGAGCTGGGCTACCCGGTGACGGTCAAGGGCGCCACTCGTGACCGGGTGTTGCGGTCAGAGGCCGGCGGAGTGTCGCTCGACCTCTACGACGCCAAGTCGGTCGACGATGCCGCCACCCGCCTGGTCGAGCGCTTCGGCGACGGGGCCATGCCGCTGGTCGTCCAGCGGATGATCGATCGCGGCGTCGACGTCGGGGTCACGTTCCGTCGACGCCAGGGCGTGACGACGGTGACCATCGGCGTCGGAGGTGTGTTCGCCAACGAGGACGACGCGTCGCTGGGCGTTCTGCCCGCGTCGCGCACCGACCTGGCGATGCTGGTCGGAGGCACCGACGTCGGACGCCAGCTGGGACGCATCACCGGAACCGAGGAGCTGGTGGACCTCCTTGCGCGCATGTGCGCCCTGATGGAAGCCGCCCCCGAGATCGCAGCGCTGACCGCCAACCCGATCATCGCCGGCATCCACGGCGTTACCCTGGCCGACGTGGTCGTCGAACTGGCCGAGCCTCCCGCCGAAGACCTGGCCGCCCGCCGGCTCGACTTCGAGCCGGAAGCCAGCGACGCCCGCTCACCGGGGGCATCAGCTCTCACCTGAGGGTGGCACATCAGCCCTGACCGCACGGTTCGCGACACTCGTCACCGGCCGGTTCCTCGGGGTGGAATCTTCGCCAATTGTCAGGACGAGCGCCCCTGATGGAAAAAGATCCATCTGGGGGGAGCGACCTATGAATGAGACCAACGACCCGAGTCGGACCGTGTGTCGAACCAGGTCGACTCACGCTAGGCCCAACCCGGTCACTCGACGACCAGAACCACCTCGGGCTTGAGCGTCGAACCCTTGTGATCAACGTAGATCGCCACCACCGGTGCGGTGCCCGATTGATCGGCGAGGCCGTGCACGGCCCACGGGCCCGGATCGTCCGGGGCGGCCCCCAGGACCTCGCGCGGAAGCACCTGACCATGGCGCACCCTGGCCAGCGCATCGGCGTCCGGGCTGAGCGAGTCCAGGTGGGCGACCGCCTCGGCTGCGCTGCGCAGCGGCGCAGCCTCCCAGCCGAGAGCGTCGGCCACCGAGTACTCCCCCACCCGGGTGCGCCTCAGCGAAGCCAGGTGCGCTCCGCCGCCCAGGGCGATGCCCAGGTCGTGGGCAAGGGTACGCACATAGGTGCCCGACGAGCACTCGACGGTGGCGCAATACATCGGCGGCGTGTCCTCGGAACCCGCAGTCACGGCCGGCGCCACGCCACCGATCCAGGTCTGGTCTCCGACCTCGCTGCCCGAGGCCAAGGAGATGTCGAAGCGGTCGACCCGAATCGGGCGGGGCGGTCGCTCCACCTCCTTACCCTCCCGAGCCAGCTCGTGGAGGCGCTTGCCATCGATGCGCACTGCCGAGACCATCGGGGGGATCTGCTCGCTGTCCCCTTCCATTTCTCGGGCCGCTCGAGCCACGGCATCGGGGGTCATTCCCGACATATCAAAGGTGCCGGTAACCTCCCCGGCAGCATCCTGGGTGGAGGTGGACGCACCGAAGACGATCATCGCCTCGTAGGTTTTGGGCAGCCCGACCAGAAACGTCAAGAGACGCGTTGCCTTGCCGACGCCGATGAGCAACAGGCCGGTGGCGTCGGGGTCGAGGGTCCCCGCATGGCCAACAGCCGGGGTGTCGAAGCGCTTGCGGAGCCGAGCGACCACATCGTGGGAGGTCAGCCCGGCACCCTTGTCCACCAGCAGAAACCCGGTCGGCCCGTCGCGACGGCGGGACTTTCGACTCATCGGGCCGCCCGTATCGAGGCCGCGCTCACCGAGCTGCCGATCACTCGGCTTCCGATCACTGGGCCTCGGCGTCGTCGGCAGGTTCGTCGACCCGATACACCGATTCGTCGAACGGCTGATCCGACGGCGGGTCCAGGCCGGCCAGCACCGCCTCGATGCGCAAGCCGGCCTCGATCGAGGTATCGCGAACGAAGCTGATCTGAGGGGTCTTTCGGGCCCGCACGCTGCGGTTGATCACCTGTTGGATCGGCCAGCGCAGCTGCTCCAGCGCCTCGGCCACCTCGGCGGAGCGGCCCTCCTCGGTGGCGAGCACCGCCGAGTAGTACACCCGGGCGCGGGCCAAGTCGCCGTCGACGTCGGCACTGGTGATCGTCACCAGCTCCAGCCGCTCGTCGGCGATCCGCTCGAGTTCCTCGGCTACCAGCTCGCGCACCAGCTCGCCGATCCGATCGGTGCGGGCGAAGGGACGGCCCGGTCCGGTCGCCCGGCCACGCGAAGTGTCTCGTCTGCTCATCGTGCCATCCTCGCGCTCTTGGTATGAGGTCACCCACCCACAGCGGTGTGGACCGCCGGTGATCCGTTGGGCTCAGTCGGTTTCCAGCCACCAATTGGTGACGTCGAGGACCTCGATCTCGGGACGGGACCAGATCAGCCGCTCGGCCGAGTCCATCGCCTCCTCGCAGCGGCCCGGTGTGGTCGCCACGACCGCCAACCCCAGGCTGGCGAGCTGCCAGGAGTCCTGGTGATCGATCTCGGCCACCGAGATCTCCCGGCGGTTGGCCAGGCGATCCAGGATGGGGCGTAGTGCGATTCGCTTGGCCTTGAGCGACGCCGCGCCGCCCACCCGAAGGTCGAACCGCGCCGCGAGGACGTGGAGCTCAGCCATCAGGAGTGCTCGTTCCCGTCCCCGGACGCAACCGCCGACGCATTAGGTACGGGGGATCTCCCGCAGCTCATAGGTCTCGATGATGTCGCCATCCTTGAGGTCTTGGAAGTCCGACAGGCCGACACCGCACTCGAAGCCGGCGGCCACCTCGCGCACGTCCTCCTTGAAGCGACGCAGCGACGAGACCTCTCCGGTCCAGATGATCGTGCCTTCACGCAGGAACCGAACCAACGATCCCCGCTTGATGACACCGTTGAGCACCTGGCAGCCGGCGACGGCACCGATCTTGGGCACCCGGAACACCTCCCGAACCTCGGCGTCGCCGGTGACGACCTCCTCGTATTCGGGTGCGAGCATGCCGACCATGGCCGCCTCGATGTCCTCGAGCAGCTTGTAGATGATCTCGTACGTGCGGATCTCCACGCCGGACTCGTCGGCCATCTCCCTGATCTTGCGATCCGGGCGGACATTGAAGCCCAGGATGAGTGCGTTGGAGGCGGCGGCGAGCTGCACGTCGCTCTTGGTGATGCCGCCGACGCTGCGGAGCAGCACGGCCACCTTCACCTCGTCACGCTCCAGCTTCTGGAGGCTCTCGGTGACCGCTTCGAGCGAGCCGTGCACGTCGGCCTTGACGATCACGTTCAGGGTGCTGGTCTCGCCGGCCTGGATCTCCTTGAAGATGTCCTCCAGCTTGGCCCCACCGGCCAGTGCCGACGCGTCCCGGCTGCGCTGAATCTCACGCTGCCAGCGCTCACGGGTGGCGCCGACCGCCTTGGCCTTGCGCTCGTCGGGGGCGACGACGAAGTTGTCGCCCGACTGGGCCACGTCGGAGAGGCCGAGGACCTGCACCGGTGTTGACGGACCAGCCTCGTCGACCTGCTCGCCGTGATCGTTGATCAGCGCTCGCACCTTGCCGAACGCCGGACCGGCCACCATCGGATCGCCCACCTTGAGCGTGCCTCGCTGCACGAGCACCGTGGCCACCGGGCCACGCCCGATGTCCAGGTTGGCCTCGAGAACCACGCCGGTGGCCCGACCGTCGGGCGTCGCCCGCAGATCTTCCACGTCGGCGACGACCAGGAGGTAGTCCAGGAGGTCGTCGATGCCCAAACCCTGAAGGGCCGACACCTCGACGCAGACCGTGTCGCCACCCCACGCCTCGGGGACCAGCCCGTGCTCGGAGAGCTGCGTGAGCACCCGGTTCGGGTCGGCCGACTCGCGGTCGATCTTGTTGACCGCCACCACGATCGGCACCTCGGCCGCCCGGGCGTGGGCGATCGCCTCGATCGTCTGGGGCATGACGCCGTCGTCGGCCGCCACCACCAGCACGACCACGTCGGTGGCCTGCGCCCCGCGTGAACGCATCGTGGTGAAGGCCTCGTGGCCCGGGGTGTCGATGAAGGTCAGCACCCGGCCGTCGTGCATCGCCTGGTAGGCGCCGATGTGCTGGGTGATGCCACCGGCCTCGCCCTCGCCGACCTTGGCGTTGCGGATGCGGTCGAGCAGCTTGGTCTTGCCGTGGTCGACGTGACCCATCACCGTGATCACCGGTGGGCGCTCTGGCAGCTCGTCGTGGTCAACCTCGTCCTCGGGCACGTCCAGCTGGCGCACCAGCTCGACCTCTTGCTCCTCACCGGGATCGACCAAACGAACCTCGGCGCCGATCTCGGCGGCGAACAGCTCGATCATGTCGTCGGTCAGCGACTGCGTGGCGGTCACCATCTCGCCCTGCTGCATGAGAAAGCGGACGACGTCGGCGGCGGTGCGGTTGAGCTTGGGACCCAGGTCCTGGGGCGGCGACAACCGCTCGACGACGATCACACCCTCGGGAACCGCCGCGTCATCGGGCGTGTAGCTGGGGGCGTCCATCGGCTGCAGCTCTTCGCGGTTGCGACGGCGACGGCTCTTGCGTCGGCGCTGCGGGCCGGCGGGGCCACCGGGACGGCCAC
>Ga0073899_10003129_pt1 | contig 14758 bp, 8 predicted proteins | sample KloWWTmetaKNB5Ph_FD_88975 | JGI IMG/M metagenome (GOLD analysis project Ga0073899, IMG submission 88975) | Active sludge microbial communities from Klosterneuburg, Austria, studying microevolution and ecology of nitrifiers - Klosterneuburg... | ecosystem: Engineered > WWTP > Aerobic digester >...
CGCGGCGCCGATTGCCTATGAAACCTTGCTGATTGATCCGACGCGGCCGCCGGAGCGGCCGAAGCCGGGCTACGTACTCTCGGCGGCGGTGTTGGCCCGGGTCGCCCCCTTCGGCGCCGCCGGGCAAGCCCCGGCGCGGAAACGGCGACGTACCACGGTACTCACGACGTGATTCAAATGGGATGACACACCATGCCTGAACCGACCGCAGCTACCTATCGCTTCTACTCCTGGCTTCGCCAGGGACTCCTCGCGGGTCTCTCCGGACCCGGCGCTTCCAGCCCAGCCACGGCGGGACGACTTGCCCTACCCATCCGTCTCAGGGTGAACGACCGGGCGCCCATCGACGTGAACGTGCAACTCTATGGCCCCGGCGACATCACCGGCCTGGACGCGCGCGAGATCATTCGCACGGAGCCCCATGCCCACATGACCGACTTCGAACCGAATTATTTTCCGGCCATCGAATTCGATCGCCCCGATTTCCCCTGGCTCTTCACCCCGGCGGCGGCAGACAGCGCGCGACGACTCCGGCCATGGATCTGTTTGATCGTCGTTCCCAAGGAACGGGCCACGCTCAAGACCAACCCGCAGCGGCCCTTGCCCGCGATCACCTGCGCCTCGGAAGACTTGCCGGACCTCGACCAGTCCTGGGCCTGGGCCCATGCCCAGATCGTGGCAGAACAACGATCGACGCCAGATCCTTCACCGCGAGCGACGTTGCAACAGATCCTCAATGACCATCCCGAACGGACGCTCTCGCGGCTGCTGGCCCCGCGCCGACTCGATCCCAATACCGCCTATTACGCCTGCCTCGTGCCGACCTACGACGTGGGAGGAAAGCGGGGCTGGGCGGGCTGGGCGAGCCGATCACGCCGGAGGACGAACAGGCCTTGAAACCGGCTTGGGTGAAGAACGCCGCGGCTGGGCCAGTCACGCTGCCGGTGTTCTTCCAGTGGGAGTTTCGGACCGGCCTCGCGGGAGACTTCGAATCGCTTGCACGCCGCTTGAAGGCCCAGCCCCTGCCGTCCACGGTGGGCTTGCGGCCGGTGGACATCCGAACGCCCGGCTGGGGCATGCCGACGTTGCCGCCTGGCGCACCGGGCAGCCTGTTGGATCTGGGTGGGGCCCTTCTGACTCCCGAGACCCAGCCGCGTGACTGGCCGGACCAACCGCGCAAGACGTTCCAACTGGCCCTCGGCGCGATCCTCAACGCACCGGCAGCGATGGCCGGTACGAGCGGAGCCCCGGCGCTCCTCGGCCCGCCTCTTTATGGGCAATGGTACGTAGATCGAGACAGCCTGCCGCCCGCCGATCAACCGCCGCACTGGTTCCGCGATCTGAATCTGGATCCGCGCCACCGCATCGCCGCCGGTATCGGTACGATGGTGATCCAAAACGAGCAGGAGCCGTTGATGGCTTCGGCCTGGGATCAATTGGAAAAGGAACGGCGGGATCGACAGCGGCTCAAGCGCGCGCAGTTGGCGGAAGCCGTCGGCGACAGCCTCTCCAAGAAACATTTCGCCGCGCTCGACCCGGCCGGGCTGCTGCAACTCACGGGGCCGGCGCTGCTGGCGTTGACGGGCATCGCCACATCCCCCACGACGCCGCCGACTTCCGCCGGGAACCTCTTATCGGGCCATCCTGCCGTGACCGGCGCCTTTCGCCGTCTGACCCGCGCCCATGGTCCGATCGCGTCTCACGCCGCCACACTCGACGCGCTTCGGCTCCCCGCCTCATCGCCCGCCTCGACGGCCGGCCAGGCATTTCGCCCGCTCATGCAATTTTCCGCCGCCACCAAGCAACGGCAAGCGCCGGCGCTGCGCGAATGGTCTGAGCTGAAGGTGGAGGTGCTGCGGCGCCTGGCCCCGAAGGAGGCGGTGTTGGCCGCGGTGAAACAGACGATGCCGACCGTCGAGAATACGGAGCTGACGACCTTTGCGCCGAGTTTTCCCCAGCCGATGTACGAACCCTTACGCGACTACGCACCGGACCTGTTGTTGCCCGGGATGGACCAGGTGCCTTCGAACACCATTGCCCTCCTGAAGACCAATCCCGCATTGATCGAGGCGTACATGGTCGGCCTGAACCACGAGATGAGCCGCGAGCTGCTCTGGCGCGGGTTTCCGACCGATCAGCGCGGCACCTACTTCCGGCAATTCTGGGATGCCGGCGGCGATGAACTGCCCACGACCGACGCGCAGCGCGAGACTCGCTTCGACATCACGCGGATCACTTCCTGGGCAGCAGATAGTCTGCTCGGTTCTCACAGTGCGCGAGGCTCGGCGGTGGGCCAGATGGTGCTCCTCATTCGCGGCGACCTCCTGCGGCGCTATCCAAGGGCCATGGTCTATGCGTTGGAGAGCGTCTGGTCTGCGGACGGCACGAGGCGTGAGCTGGGCACGACGGAACGGTATCCGATTTTCCGCGCGACGCAATCACCGGACATCACCATGCTCGGGTTTCCGCTGACTGAGGCGGACGTTCGTGGAGCCGACAATAAGGCCGGAGGACACCCGGGCTGGTTCTTCGTGCTGCAGGAGCAACCGACGGAACCTCGATTCGGCATGGACGTCGCCACGACCTATGGCGGTACCCCCGCTCATTGGCGCGATCTGACGTGGGGCAACCTGGCGCAGGACGAAGCGGCGCTCAAACAGATCGTGTATGTGCCGATCGATGGCCTGTTGAAAAACGCGGTCGTCGATCAGATTCCGTGGGGGAAAAACTCAGCGCATATGGCTACCATCACCAGACAACCGCCGTTCCGCGTGGCGGTCCATGCCAGAACCTGGCTGCCGGGCCGGCAGTAGCGGCGGAAAGAGACGAGATCATGCCCTATTTGGAACAAGACACCGCGCGACTCCAGACGGCCCTGCAGGCCTTGGCCGCGCAACAGACGACGTTGACGACCCAACTCGCCATCCAACAGCAGGCAGTGACGGCGGCCCAGGCCCAGCGCACCAACGCACAAGCCGGCGTGACGCAGGCCCAAGCGCGCATTCCGCCGCTGCAGGCAGCCGCCGCCGCTGCAGACGCTCAGGTCGTCGAAGCGCAACAGAATCTAACCGACGCGTCCGAACCGCCGCCCGGTATTCCCCCGGCCGCCTGGAGAGCGCGTCTGACCGTGCTGCGAAGAAAAGTCGCCGAGGCCAAGACCGCCGCGACCGCGGCCCATGCAAGGGTGACTGAAGCACAGCAGAGCGTGGCGCAAGCTCAGTCACACGTGCGGGCTGCAGATGTTCAGGTTGCGGCGGCGACCGCCGCGGTGCAGGCCACCCAGGCCGCGATCGCCGCCCTTCAACCCCGCCGCCAGGAGCTCCAAGCGACGCTCGCCGAGATCGAGCGCATGAATGCAGAGATCACGCGCGACCCGCTGGCGAGGGAGGTCCTGCAACAGGTGGCGGCAGACCTGTCGGCCCGCACGGCGACGTTGGAAGAATCCCATCTGACGGCGCGGTTTGAGCTGGAGGATGCCGAGACGCTCCTTGCAAGCGTGATCACCAGGCGCACCGAATTGACGACGCTTCTCGCCGACCTCGCCAGGCAGATCCCTGAGGCGGAGGCGCAACAGGCAGCGGCCCAGCGGGCGCTGGCAGCAGCCGAAGCAGAAGTCAATCAGCATTTGCAGGATGGGCCGTAGGTTTCGGTTAACCCGGATTATTCATGAGTGCCTGTGCGAGGCGTTTGAGGCCGAAGTCCGCCGGGGCTGCTCGCACGTGAGGCCGACGGAGGCGTACCGGCAGTCCGTCGAGGAGGCTGAACGAGAACAGCCCCGCCGGGCGAGAGGATCGGACGACGGAGCGGGCAGTCATGAATAGTCCGGGTTAAGGAAAGGATCAGCAGCGTGAGACCGATCTCTGAAGGACCAGATATTCCCGAACGGGTACCCCCGGCATTGCTTCGCGCATGGGCAACCAAACTCCGCCAATTGCAGGCGGCGCACGACCGGGCCGTTGCGAGGGCCCAGGCGGCGCAACGACGGGCTGCCCTGCTCATCAGGCAACGGGCGCTCTATCAGGCCGAGTTGTCTCGGGTGAACGCCCACATCACGGCCACGCAAGAGACGGTGACGCGGAAGAAAGCCGACGTGGCGGCACTGTCGGCACAAGTCGATGAACATCGAACCGCCCGCGATGCCGCGACGGCCCGGCTGCTTGGCACGGATCGCCTCAGCGGCACAGTCGCGACGACGCATCCACTGCTGCTGTTCCCCGTCCGCGTAGAAACCAGGTTTGCCGCGAAGCGGACGGGACCGGGCACCGACCTTCTGCTCCGTGTCTATCCCGACGACATTCATCTCGACAGCCACGAACCGGCCCTCACGGTGGAAGAAGAACGCCGCGGCAAGGAGTTCTGGGCCCATGTGGCTACTGCGCCGGCAGGCACGGACCGGCAGGAGCACATCAGGCAGGGCTGGCAACGACTCACCGAACAATTCGGCACGACCCGCGCCGCTTGGATCGCCCATGTGCTCGATCCCGCCCAGGCCGGAACGGTCACTCGCCGCAACGACAGCTGGACCCGCGCGCCCCACACGCAGGTCCTGCCGGATCGCTGGGTCGCCGTCGGCTATCGCAACGATGCAGTGCGTGTCACCGCCTGGGGCAAGGCAATCCCGGAGACCGTGGCGGTCGGGCCGGACCCACGCAGCACAGGCCCGGTCGACAGCAATGGACTACCGCCTGTCGATGAGGGCATGAAGTGGATCACCGATTTCGATACGGCCGAATCGATCGGGATGGGGCTACGAATTCCCGTCACGGAGGAAGACGCCAAGGCGGGATTCGATCGGATCGTCGTGTTGGGCCTCAAGGCCTCATGGGACGCCCCGACCACGGCCGACCGGTTGGTCCGATTATTCGATGCCCACCATTACACCGGCAGCCTGGCCCTCGTGGAGCAACAGGTGCCGACGAACAACACCGCGGAAGCCTCCGCCGGGTATCGCTCGACCGGGCGCGATGCCGCCGACAGCATGGGCGTCGAACTGGGTTCCTCGCTCATCCGCTCCGGGTCCGACGGCGAGCTGCTGGCGCAGGCCTTGGGCGTGCCGACCTCCGTCTTCGTGCATATCCGCGGTGCCGACGGATCGGAACAGCGCCGGGCTTCGCTCATGCAGGCGGCCCTGCTCGCGCTCTGCGACAGTCCGCTCTTGCGCCAACTGCTCGGCGCAGCGGGAGCCGATGTGCTGCGCGACCATTTCACGAAATACGTCCGTGCCCGCGGGCCACTGTCGGTCTTGCGTGTGGACAGCCAACCCTACGGCCTGCTGCCGGTGGCGGCGCTCGACCGCTGGATCTCGGCGACCGATCAGGACAAGGACAAGGCTCTGGCCAACTGGTGGCGTACGCAACGATTGACGCGTCGACGCCAGGTGCCTCAAGCCCTCCAGACCACGGTGGAATCCAACCCCGTCGTGCTGCTGGCGCAGGAAGCGAACGCCTTTCGTTACACCTTGCGCGAATTTCCCGAGATCTCCACTCAACAACCGCCCGTGCCTCGACGGCTGCTGACCGAGGCCTTCCGAACGTTGCTGCTGACTCGCGCACTCGCTACACCGCACGAGCCGGCCTGGGACGAAGTGACGACCCTGCCCGAACCGGTTCGGCAGCAGCTACTCGCCGAGGTGATGGATCTGCTCACCTATCGCCTCGATGCCTGGGGTACCTCCCTCGCCACCAGGCGGCTGGCCGCGATGCGAAAGGCTGCGCCCAGCGGCATCAGGCTCGGCGCCTACGGCTGGGTGGAACAGGTCCGGCGTGCGGCCCCGCTGCAACCGGTCCCGGCACTTCCGGCCGGTGTCCCTGCACCGCTCTCGCGCTCGGAACAGAACAAGGGCTTCGTCCACGCCCCTTCGCTGGGGCATGCGGCGGCCGCTGCCGTGCTGCGAAGCGGCTACCTGTCGAATGAGTCGAATCGCGCATCCGGCGCTTCGCCCTTTGCCGTCGACCTGTCGTCGGAGCGGGTCCATCGCGCCAAGTGGTTACTCGACGGCGTGCGCCAGGGTCAGTCCCTGACCGCCCTGCTCGGGTATCGATTCGAGCGCCGTCTCCACGAACGCGGGTTGGACCGCTACATCCAACGGTTCCGCGCCCTCACGAGCTTCACCGGCACCGACCGCTTTGCCGACATTCGCGCGACCCTCACGCGGGCTGAACGGCTGGCGCAAGAGGTAACCTTGCTGACGGCGCAACGCGACCAGGCGCTGCGCCGGGCTGAAGACGCCCGCGGCTTGAAGGCCGAACGAGAGCGCCGCGCAGAGACCTATCGCGCCGAACTGGGGACGATCGCCACGCTCGCGCAACAGGCGCAGGCCACGCAGGCACAGGTGGCGCAGGCGGCCCAGGTGCTGGCGCAACAACAGGCGGCGAAACCGCAGGGCAAAGTGATGCAGCCTTCCGCTCGGCGTTTTGCCGTCCAGTTGTTGGAAGCGCGGGATTTGGATGAGTGGGAGAACCGCATGGATCAGTTGACCCAGGCCCATACCACCGCCCTGGCCCAAGCCGCCGCCGCACAACAGACCGTCAGCGCACGGGATGGCTCACGCCTCCTCGCGGAACGGGCCCAGGCCAAGCTGCTCAACGCCGCCGATCCGGATTCCATTCCCGCCGCGCAGCAGATGGCGGTCGGGCAAGAAACGCTCGCTGCAGAACTCGACCGCCAGGTCCTCGCGAAGGAAGGCGGGCAACGCGGCAAGGCCATGGCCGACCTCATCGCAGCAAGGGTGGCACTCACCACGCGCCTTGCTGCGCAATGGAATGAGGTGCTGAAATCGTTGCCGGCTGCAGCCGTGGTGGATGGACTGGCCCTGCATCGACGATGGACTGCAAGCCAACAACGACAGGCGCCGCAAGCTCCCTGGGATGTCACCACCATTCCGTTCGGCAATACGACCTTGGGATTTCCGCCGCCCGGAAGCCCGGACTTCACGGCACTGGTGGAGGCGCTCAAGGCCCTCGACGATCTGGTCGACTCCGTGGGAGACAGTGTCGTGGCCGAAAGTGTGTATCAGCTCGTGCAAGGCAATCCGCTGCGCTCGGGCGCCACATTGGATGCCATCGCCGCAGGGGAAGTTCCGCCGCCGGAATTGGACGTGATCCGAACGCCGAGAAGCGGCATCGGACTCACGCATCGCCTCTGCACGCTGTTCCCTGCGACCGACGGAACGGCACCGGCAGGCTGGCCCACGCCCACTCCATCGGCCCGCGCCCAGGCCGAACCGATCCTCAACGCCTGGGTGGCAACGTTGCTCCCGAACCCGGCCCAGGTCCGTTGTAAGGCCGACTACGTCAATCAGCAGGACGGACAGGTCTATCACACAGTGGAGAGCGCACTAGCCTTGCTCGGACTGGCACCGCTGGATGCCGTCTATCTCGCCAAAGGCAACACGCGGGCACAACAAGCCGAGCTGGAGCAACGTTGGCGATTCGTGCTGCAACAGATTCGTCCCGCGACCGTCCCGCCGGATGCGATCATTAGGCTGCAGTTCGGTCGCGAGAGTGGCTGGGGCGCGGAGATCGTCAGCGTGAGCGAATGGTGCGAGGTCGCGACCACGGTGCGGCGGCTGCTCAGCAACGCCCGCTCGCTTGACGGCCGCGACCTGTCGTTGCCCGAATCGCCTGCCGACTCCGGGCTGAACCATGACGAGTTTGCCGGCCGCGCGACCCGCGCGGTACAAGCCTTGACCGATGCGCGCGGTAGGCTCAACGGCCTCCTGCCTCCGCCCTCCTCGGATGACCTGACTGCCGACCTCGACGAGGTGCGCCGCGCTTTGCTCGGTTTGGCGAACTTCGGCATACCGAGCGCCGTCCCGATGGACATCGGCGGCACGGGACCGGACGCTCGCTCGTTGCTCCTGACACAGGCACGGTCGGTCGGTCTCGAAGCGCAACGACGGCTGAACCGCGCCGCCGAATCCGAGCAGGAGTTTGTGCGTGCGAACGCCACGCCGGAAGAACGGCGCGACCACGACCTGTCTCGCTTTCGGATCATCTTCGGCCAGGACTTCCTGGCACTACCTCGCGTGACGGCGATCAACGCGGCGCAATTGAACGAGACGTTCGCCGCCGGGCTCTCGCTCCAAGGCCAAGACCCGCTGGCCGCCGTCACCTGGTTCCAGCGTGCCGCCTATGTAAGACCTGGTGCAACGCGCTTGAATGAAGCGATGTTGTATGGCGAAACCGTGGGCAACACCGCACTCCGATTCCACGTCGGACAACTCCCCTTTCAGGCGCAGGATCGCTGGGTGGCCCTGCCGCAGGCGCCGGACCAGCCGTTCCCGCGCGGGCGCCTCTCGCTGGTGGCACAGACAGCGTCGGTGCAACCGCTCCGCTTCGATCAACCCTTCTGCGGGCTCCTGATCGATGAATGGGTGGAGACGGTGCCGAGCCCCAAGGAAACGACCGGCCTGGCCTTTCATTACGATCAACCGAACAACGCGCCGCCGCAGGCGCTGCTGCTCGCCGTGCCCTCAGACCGGCGGACGACTTGGGACCTCAACAGCCTGGAAGCCGTTCTGCAGGAGACGATGGAGTTGGCCAGACTCCGCGCTGTGACACCCGACAGCGGCGATGAATTGATCTGGGTGGAGGATCAACTGCCGGAAGGCGCCACGCCCCTCGGCGACGGCGAGGGATGGAACTGGATTCGCACGAAACCGGAACCGCTCTCCGGTCGACGCGCCCACCAATCGGTGTTCGCCGCCGGCATTCACCAGCACTTTTTCCAAGGCGCCAAGCTCTCCATGTTCGTCAGCGTGGGAGACCGGCTGTTCGCGCACGTCTATCTCGATCCAGCGCGTATGCCGCGACAAGTCATGTTGCAGTGGCACGCAGGCAATTGGGATCACCGCGCCTATTGGGGCGAGAACCTCATTCCCTGGGGCACCGACAATACCGTCAGCCGCCAGTACATGGGACCGCTGCCGCCGCCGGGCCGATGGGTGCGGCTCGAAGTGCCTGCCGCCACCGTGGGACTGGAAGGACGGATCGTAAACGGCATGGCCTTTACCCTGTTCGACGGCATGGCCACGTGGGATCGTTCCGGCAAACGCGCGTTGCAGCCGGTCGGTTCCGGTGAGCAGGATCCATCGGCTCCGGCGCTGCTGTTTACCGGCGGCACCCTCGACTTCACCAACGTCATCGATCCAGCGATAGGAGCATAGCCATGCCCTCCCGAATCAGACTCGACCTCAGTACCCACAACCCCGACCTGCAAGACGGGTTGCAGGCGCGCACCCACGACCCGCTCTGGATGCTGGGCCGTCAATGGCAATTCGGCGAGTTCAACGGAGCCGATGCCGGTTCGCCTGCCGCCGCGCAGGTGCTCGTGGACACAGCCGCCGTCACCCGCTATCAACCGGGACCACGCTCCGGCCCGCATCCGGCCAGACCCTACGCAGCCGCCGGGCTGGCGTTGGAAACACTGGTGGAAGCAGAACCGGTGACGGATGACTCTCGCCCCAACTGGCGTCTCGCGGCAGAATCGGGACGGCATCTGCTCCGCCTGCTTGAAACGGCCAGGCTCGGCCCCACCCGCACCCAGTGGCTGGGAAGCACTTACGTATTCACCGGCCCCACCGCGGAACAGGCCAAGCAGATCGATGCCGCGAGCCTGTCCTTCATCCGCGTGCTGACCGGCCGTACCATCGACGGATTGTGGTTTGCCACGCGCCTGAGAGCGCTGCAGGCCGGCAACACACCGAATGACGTATTTCGCGACGCGCCGCTCGATCAGGCAACCGAAGTGGATCGCCCGAAGATTCTCGCCATCCTGACCGCCTGGCTGACTTGGCTCGACGGACTGTTCCAACAGGGCGCCGCTCCCTCCGCCTGGATTCCTGAACGGATGGAGTACGCCCTCAGTGTCTCCGCGAAGACGACGTCGAGCGAAGTGGTGCTGGCCGCGCCGGAATATCTGGATGGACGGTTGGACTGGTTTTCCTTCACGACAAGTTCAGGCACCGGTCTGGGCGCCACCGAAAGCCGCACCTCTGTCACGGAGGCCTTTCTCCCCGCGCCGGTCTCGTTTCGCGGCATGCCCTCCGCGCGTTTGTGGGAATTCGAAGACGGCGCCGTAAATTTTGCAAGCGTCCAGGCCGCACCGCAGGACCTGGCCCGCCTGCTGCTCGTGAAGTTCGCACTGGAATACAGCAACGATTGGTTCCTCCTGCCGCTCGAACTTCCCGTCGGGACACTCTCGCAGATCCGCGCGCTCGTCGTGACCAACACGTTCGGCGAACGGTTCCTCATTTCCCACACGACCGACGTGGATGGGCCCACCACACCCTGGCGCATGTTCAGCCTCACGAACGATCTCCAGAAGTTGTTCTTCTTACCGCCCGTGTTGGGACCGATGCTGGAAAGCCGGCCGGTGGAAGACCTGTCGTTGTTGAGAGATGAAATGGCCAATGTGGCCTGGGCCGTCGAACGGGTCGTCGAAAGCGCCGCCGGTCGTCCGTTAGACCGTCATGAAGCCTATCAAGAGACGCTGGCGGAACAGCCGCCCGCCCCTGCCGCTGACGGCGCACCGTTGATGTACAGGCTCGGCACCACAGTGCCCGACTATTGGATTCCATTGCTGCCGGTGCAGGACGGCACCGCCCTGCGGCTCAAACGTGGCGCACTCCCGGCATTCGACGAAGGCGGCATTCAAGGCCTGCAACTGCCGAAGGGGCGCTTGCTCGAACCGAATCGCGAGCTGCTGCTCTATGAGGAAGAAGTCCCACGCGAAGGTGCGCGAGTCACCAGAACCTACCAATATGCGCGCTGGATCGACGGCACCACGCATCTCTGGATCGGCCGGCGCAAGAGCCCGGGCAGAGGGGAAGGATCGAGCGGATTGCAGTTCGACGTGGCGGAGAAGAGGGAAGAAGGGAACTCGTAGCTACTCGGCTTCCTGCAATGATGATTTCGTTATCAGATTGGGCAGGAGTGTTGGATATCATCCAGCGCCCGAACGGGATCTGGGAAACGAATACTGCTCTCTGGTGCGGGATTCTCTAACGATTGCGTCGCATTCGGCCCCAGCACCCGTTTGACACGTCTGTCGGAGGGCGGTATCGTGACACATGTTTGCCCGCCTATTCACTGTACTGTCGCTCGCTACCTTGGCGGTCCTGTTCAAGCGACTGGTGACACGCAAACCTCCATCGCGCCCGTACCGCAAGGCTGAATCCAAGTGGCCCAGCCGAAGCTACCGCGAACCTTCCTGAATGCTGCTGCGGCACCACAGTGAGTCATCATCGACAACGGACTCAGATCGTATCCGTTGCGGCATCCCCTACCCCTGCAATCGACTCCAGAGCTTCTCGAGCGTTTTGACGAACGTTTTACATTCCTGGTCGCTCAGGTCGGAAAACAGTTCCGCCACCTGTTCTTTGTATTCCATGCAGCGCGGTGAGAGCTGGCTCATGACTTTGTCGGAGAGTTCAATCACGGTAGCGAATTCATCCAATCGGTGCCGTGAGCTAGGAAATGGTTTGAGACAATCTCGTTCCCATTCCCGACGACTGTCAGTGCGTGCCTCTTGTCAGACAGTAGCTCATAAGCTACACTTGGTGCGTGAATGCCGCTCCGAAAGAGCTGCACATCTATGTCACGGCAGATGGCCGTGCGCCGTTTACCGAATGGCTGAACTCGCTGCAGGATCGGCGGGCGCGAGCGAAGATTCGAATCCGGCTAGATCGGGTGAGCTTAGGAAACTTTGGCGATCGGATATCCAAACGGCCCAGCGCTATTGGAGCGAAGACAGGAGGACGCCATGAAAACGAGCAGAGCCTATCAGCCGGATCTGATTGAGAGCCTGAGAAATTCTGGGGAGGCTGAAGAGTATTTAAACGCGGCGTTGGAGGAAGATGATCCCGAGCTGTTCTTGCTCGCACTGAGGAACGTCGCCGAAGCGCAAGGCGGGATTGCACAGCTGGCCGAGAAGGCGAAACTGAACCGTGAAAGCCTCTATCGAATGCTGTCAGATCGCGGCAACCCGGAATTCAGAAGTCTCGATGCCCTCCTCCACGCCTTGGGATTCCGTCTCGCAGTTACGGTGAATCGCTAGCCAGGACCATGGGGATAGTGCAGGAATACTTCGGTCCCCAACGAATCGAGGGAGTGCTAAACAGAAATCTTGCCCACCCTTGTCCTCACTGTCCTGCGCCGTCTCCCGCGCGGAGCCTGGCGGACCGTCACTATGACATCCTGGCCCAAAAGGGACAGGACATGTACAGGGCAACACCACCCTGTGGCTTAAACGTGGCATCACGCCGGCATTCGGTGAGGACGACATCCGGATCAAGATGGACGGAACAGGGCGCCGGCAGTAAACCGTGTTCGTGGAGAGACTGTGGCGGACTCTCAATGACGGATCGCGAATGTCCTCGCCCACGAGATCGTCAGCGCGGCGGCAAAGTGATACGCACGCGACCAGACTTGCCGCAACCAAACCAGACTGCACCGGGCGCTTGAAGACACAGGGTGGAAAGCGCGGACGTTGATAACCCGCATAGACGGCACACCGCTACGTAGAAGAATACCGCGAGGGATCATTCACCCAGTGAACGATTCTGTCGAAACGAGCGGAGCCGCCTCCTAGCCCGCATTATTCATGAGCCCTTCTGCTGCAATCGCCGATCCGCTGTTCCGACAAGCCTACGGCCGGCGGGCTCGCCCCTCGGATCTTCGACGTACTGCACGAGTACGCCTCAGGTCCTCCGGACTCCGCGCGCCGGTCTCACGACGCGGCTCCGTGATTTCGCGACGAACTGTCAGTAGAGTCGAACATGGGCGCTGACCTGGTGCCGCTCTCGAACACCTCGATGCACGCATCTACTATGGACCACAGCGGTCAGGGGTTTCCCACATCCGCTCATCGAACCGGACGTGCGGTTTTCCCGCATCCGGCTCTCGGACAAGCGTCACACCGAAGCATGCGCAGCCGACCCCAGGTGAACCCGCCGCAACTGGACAATGCCCCACTCGCCGAAGACGGCCTCGGCGGAGAAGCGCTTCGTCCCCCGCGTCGGGACCTTGTGTCGTCGCCGCAAGAAGTGCCGCACCCGTTCCACCACAGACTGATCCACGGCCCGGTAGGCCATCAGTCGCGTCCCATAGGAGAAGTAGGCTGCCCAACCCCGCAATGCGGCGTTGAGGTCGCTCACCACGTCGTCCCAGGGCTCGTGATTGGCCGGACCGAGGATCGCTCGGATGCGACGCTTGATCCGCTGCACCGCCTTCTTGGCCGGAGCCGCCCCCAGGTACCAGTGGCCGTCTTTGCGGTAATACTGCGGCCCGAAGGTATACCCCAGGAACGTGAACGGCTCGCACCGTCCGTCACAGAGGCGCGTCTTCTGCTCGTTCAACGTCAGCCCCATCGGCTGGAACCACTGCCGGGTCTGCGCCAGGATCTCGGCGGCGCCACGCCGACACAGCACAACGAAGTCGTCGGCGTAGTTGACCAGCCGCGCCCCATAGCGCTGCCCCAGCCCCGCCTGGCGGAACGCCCGCAGGTAGCGGTTCATGTAGAGGTTCGCGAGCAGGGGCGAGATCACGCCCCCTTGCGGGATGCCCCGCGTCGCCCGCTTGCCGCCGGTGTACCGCCACCCGCCATTCCTGCCCTGCTCCGCCACAGGCGTCTTCAGCCAGCGCTTCAGCAAGCGGAGGAGTTTCCGATCGCTGATTCGCCGCGCCAGGGCCTGCATCAACGCCGCGTGGGGGATCGTGTCAAAATACTGCGACACGTCCGCATCCACGACCTGCGTCTGCCCGGCGCACAAGGCGCGATGGACGGCTGTGATCGCCTCTCGTGCCGTGCGTCCGGGCCGATACCCATAGGCGGTCGGTTCCAAGTCTGCCTCAAAGATCGGTTGCAGAATCAACAGGACGGCCGTTTGCACCACTCGGTCCCGAATCGTCGGAATCCCCAGTGGCCGCTCCCCGCCGGCGGGTTTTGGAATCCTGACCCGTCGCACGGGCTGCGGGCGATACGTCTCCGTCTGCAGCGCGTCCTGCACGGCGGCCAGCCAGCGCTCCCGTCCCGCTGTCTCGATGGTCTCGAACGTCTCCCCGTCCACGCCCGCTGCGCCCGCATGTTGCTTGGCCAGCGCATAGGCATGCGCGAGAATGTCCGTCCGAGAGACCTTGTCGTACAACAGATAGAACCGATAGGCTGGCTCCCGCTTGGCTTTGGTGCCCAGCGCCTCTTGGAGCCTCCGGATCGTACTTGGAGTTGTGAGGCTCATGCCAATCTCCGGATCCTTGTCTCGGTGAGGCGCAGCTCGAACCAGGGCTCCTTTCCTCTCCCGCGGTTGTGTTGTCCGCGAGATCCACGCGGTACTATGAGCCCCTCCGACTTCCAGCCCGGTTCCACCCCGAGGGTGGATCGAGAGGCACGCCCTCTCACCGGACGGGATCTCCCGTGTTGCCCTGTGTGCTGTGTCGGCGTGCCGCGCCCCTTACCCCGGCGAGCGAGTCCGTGGTCGTTGGTCGGTTGCTCCCACAGACTCCGGCGGCCTTCCCGGTTATTCAGGCCGGTCGGCCCTCGCGACTTCACTTTCGAGGCCTGCTCAGGCTTCACACATGTTGCGGCCCGTCGACTTGCCAACCTCCCATTACGAAGGCTTCTGTCCCGAGGGCTTCAGCCGGTCGGTTGCCCTTGCGACTGCCTCGGTAGCTACTGGGGTGTACCGACAACTCCCCAGACAGGACTTGCACCTGTGAGACACACAGCGCCTTTGCACGGCGCACTGAATAATGCGGGCTAG
>Ga0073899_10003130_pt1 | contig 14756 bp, 6 predicted proteins | sample KloWWTmetaKNB5Ph_FD_88975 | JGI IMG/M metagenome (GOLD analysis project Ga0073899, IMG submission 88975) | Active sludge microbial communities from Klosterneuburg, Austria, studying microevolution and ecology of nitrifiers - Klosterneuburg... | ecosystem: Engineered > WWTP > Aerobic digester >...
ACGGCTCGCTGGCCGCGTTCTCGGGACGCATCTCTGGGTTCTACGACTTCACCAAGGGGGGCAAGGCGGCCACACCCACAGACGAGTACGGCCACGGCACACACGTTGCGGCGCTCATTGGCAGTGCCGGTCTCACGTTCTCCGGCGTGGCCCCTCGTGTCCGGTTCGTCGGCGTCAAGGTTCTCGATGCCGCCGGGGCGGGCCGCACGAGCGACCTGATTGCGGCCCTCGACTTTCTGGTCGCCAAGCGGAAGCAGCTCGACATCCAGGTGATCAACCTGTCACTCGGGCACCCCATCTTCGAGCCCGCGGCCACCGACCCCCTGGTGCAGGCGGTGGAACGGGCCGTCCGCGCCGGACTCGTCGTGGTCACCTCGGCGGGCAACTACGGCCAGAACCCGACGACGGGGCTCTCCGGCTACGCCGGCATCACCTCGCCGGGCAACGCGCCGTCGGCCATCACCGTGGGCAGCCTGGATCTGAAGGGCACCGCCGACCGGCGCGACGATGTCGTCTCGCCGTTCAGCTCGCGCGGGCCGACCTGGTACGACGGCTACGTCAAGCCGGACGTCCTCGCGCCCGGCCACGGCCTGTTCGCGGCATCGGCGACCGATTCGACGCTGAGCACGAAGGCCACGCTCTCGCCCACCGGGGGCGAAGTGCGTCTCTACGGCACGAGCATGGCGGCGGCCACCACAACTGGTGTCGTGGCGCTGATGCTGGAGGCGAACCGCCTGGCCTTCCCGGCGGCGGGTCGAGACCTGCCGCCGGCCGCCCTCAAGGCAATGCTGCAGTACACCTCGGTCGCCGTGAACGACCCCGCCACCGGCGGCGAGTACGACCTGCTGAGCCAGGGCGCGGGCGGCCTCAACGCGGCGGGGGCCCTGGCGCTGGCGCGCAACCTGGATACGAGCAAGGGCGTCGGCAAGTGGTGGCTGTCGTCCGGCGTGGACGAGCAGTCCGCCCTCGGTGGCGCGACGCTGCCCTGGACGCGTCGCATCCTCTGGGGGACGAGCGCCCTCTACGGCCAGGCGGTGTATGCCAATGCCGCGGCCTGGCAGAACAACATCGTCTGGGGTGATGCCCTGGTCTGGGGCGAGTCCCTGAAAGGTGCGGCCCTCATCTGGGGCGACACCATCGTGTGGAGCGAGAACATCGTGCTCTCGAACGCCCTCATCTGGGGCGAGGCGCTGGTGTGGGGCGAGAGCCTGGTCAGTTTCGAGGGCCAGACCATCGTCTGGAGTGATGCCCTCATCTGGGGCGAGGCCCTCATCTGGGGCGACACACTGATCTGGGGCGAGAGCACGGTCACGCCCCAACCATAGCCGGTCCCCTGAACGACGTCGCTTGCGTGAACGGACGCCGCGCCGCTGCCCGAGCCTGTCAAGGCTTGGCAGCGGCGCTGGCGCGTTTGGCTCGAGCCGCACCATCCTTCCAATTCGCCGTCGGCGCCGAGAGCCTCGACCTGAAACTTTGGCGTCGCACCGTCGGGCCAGCCGAATTTTCGATCTGGCACACAGGGCGTCGGTGACCACGAATTCGCCCCAGCAGTGCGGTCAATCCAACGGGTGGCCTCGCGCGTGAGCGCTAAAGCCCTGTCACTGGATGGACTTACGGCAAGGTGTCGGCACGGGCGACGCGCCTGTCGGCCCGACGGCACCTCCCTTGCTCATCTCTCGGGCACACAGGAACGCCGTGGGGCCCCTCCCCCACGCGTTCTTACCACTTGGAGAGTTGTCGTGACCTCGAGACCGCGTGGAAGCCAAGAACGAGCAACGGCGAGCGTGCACACCGCTCGTGGATGGTCTGCCCTGCTGCAGATCGCCGCCATCGCCCTGCTCATCCTGACCGGTGGTGCCGGGGTGCCGCACGCGCAGGCGCCGACGGCGCCCAGCGGGGCGGCGTCGGGTCGACATCGCGCGCGGCTCGACATGCAGCTCGCCGCGCGCCTGGCTCGGGCCGGTGAGTCCGAAACCCAGCCGGTGATCGTCCGCGTGCGACCTGGCGCCAAGCGGGGCCTCCTGCGCGCGCTGCAGGCGCAGGGCGCGACGATCAGCGACGACTTCACGGTGATTGAAGCCTTCGCGGGTCGCCTGCCGGCCCGCCTGCTGCGCGCGATGCAGGACCACCCGGACGTGCTCAGCATGTCGGTGGACGCGCCGGTCACGTCGATGGCGGTGCTCCCGATGGGGACCACCTTCACCGTGACCAACACCAAGAACTCGGGTTCGGGTTCGCTCCGTCAAGCCATCCTCGACGCCAATGGCAACAACAACAGCGGAGCCATCGACACGATCGCCTTCAACATCAGCGGCAGCGGCGTGAAGACGATCTCGCCATCCTCGGCGCTGCCGACCATCACCGGACCGGTGACGATCGACGGCCCGACGCAGCCGGGGTTCTCCGGCACACCGTTGATTCAGTTGAGCGGCGGCAGTGCGGGCAGCTCCAAGGGACTGACGCTGGGCGTCGGGAGCAGCGGCAGCACGATTCGCGGCCTGACGATCAACCGCTTCGCCGGCACGGGCATCGAGATGAGCGGCTCCAGCAACCACACGATCCAGGGCAACTGGATTGGCCTCAACTCCACCGGCACGGCGGCCTCCGCCAACGGTGTCAAGGGGATCTTTGGCCTCAACAGCGTTGGCAACCTGATTGGCGGGGCGACGGCCGCCGAGCGCAACGTCATCTCCGGGAATACGGAGCAGGGCATCTACTTCGACAACGTCGACGGCAGCGTCATCTCGGGCAACTACATCGGTACCAACGCCGCCGGAACGGGTGATGTCAACGGCACCACCGCCAATACCTACCAGACCGGCGTAATGCTGGTCAACGGCTCCAGCGGCAACCTCATCGGCGGCACGAGCGTCGGGTCGCGCAACGTGATGTCGGGCAACAACCACTTCGGCTTCGAAGTCATCGGTGCCACCTCGCAGAACAATCTGCTGCAGGGAAACTACATCGGCACCACCGCGTCCGGGCTCGCGGCTCTGGGCAACACCAACGGCGGAGCGTCGTTTTGGGGCGCCGGCACGGGCAACGTGTTCGGCGGCTCGGCCGCCGGGGCGGGCAACGTCATCGCCGCCAACGGCCAGGGCATCGTGGTTGGCAACGGATCGACCGGAGCCGTCATCCAGGGCAACGGGATCGGCCTCGCCGCCAATGGCACTACCCTGATGGGCAACCAATGGGCGGGTTTGAACATCGAAGGTGGCTCGACCAACACCACGGTTAGCGGCAACCGCGTCGCGGGCAACAATTCCGGTATCGTCGTCACCGGAACCTCGACCAGCGGCGCGGCCCTCCTGGGTAACGCCGTGTGGGGCAACGCGCAGCTGGGCATCGACCTGCTGAACAACGGCGTGACCGCCAACGACGCCGGCGATGGCGACTCCGGCCCGAACACGCTGCAGAACTTTCCCGTGCTGACCGGCGCTGTGACCACCGGCAACGTGATCCATGTCACCGGCTCGTTGAACAGCACGGCCAGCAGCTACTTCCGCCTCGAGTTCTTCGCCAGCGCCAGCGGCGACGCGGCCAACGGCGAGGGGCAGACCTACCTCGGGTTCGCCAATGTCGCGACCAGCAGCTCGGGCAACGCCACCTTCAGCGCCACCCTCCCGGCACCCGCGGCCGTGGGCGCTGTCGTCAGCGCCACCGCGACGGGGTCTACCAGCGGCTACGCCACCTTCACCGGCACGTCAGAGTTCGCGACGAACGTGACGGCCACCCTGGCGCCCTACAGCCTCCGAAGCACGTTGGCGCTCGACGAGGCCACCGGGTCGACCTCCGCCACCGCGCCCACCGGGGCGGGTGTCACCGTGGCGCTGATCGACTCCGGGATGTTGCAGGACGGCGGCGGCTCGAACCGCATCAAGACGACCCGGGATTTCACGACTGGCAGCACCAACCCGTCCAATCGCACGCCCATCGACGGCTACGGCCACGGCACCCATGTCGCCGGCCTCATCGGCGACGAGAAGGCCGAGGCCAGGGGCGTGGCGCCCGAGGTGTCCTACGTCAGCCTCCGCGTGCTCGACAACCTCGGCCTGGGCTCCACGAGCAATGTCATCCATGCCATCCAGTGGGCCGTCGCCAACAAGGCCGCCTACGGCATCGACATCATCAACCTTTCGCTGGGCCACCCCATCTACGAACCGGCGGCCACCGACCCGCTGGTGCAGGCGGTGGAAGCCGCCGTGCGCGCCGGGATCGTCGTCGTGACCTCGGCAGGGAACTACGGCACGAACCCCTTCACCGGCCAGGTGGGCTACGCCGGGATCAGCTCGCCCGGCAACGCGCCGTCGGCCATCACGGTGGGCGCGGTCAGGACGTTCGATACCACCACCCGTGCCGACGATGCGATCGCGGAGTACAGCTCGCGCGGCCCGACGTGGTACGACGGCCTCGTGAAGCCGGACGTCGTGGCGCCGGGACACCGGCTGGTGTCCGCAGCTGCCACGTCGCAGACGCTCTACCAGCTCTTCCCGACCCTCCGCCAGACGCGCGGCGGCCGGCCCTACCTGACGCTCAGCGGCACGAGCATGGCCACCGGTGTAGTCAGCGGAGCCGTGGCGCTGATGATCGAACAGGCGAAGGCCGTCTACGGCGCAGCCCCCCCGACCAACGCGATCAAGGCGATGCTGCAGGTGAGCGCGTTCCCGATGAACGAGGCGCCGGGCATTCCCTACCACGTCCTGGCGCAAGGGGCCGGCTCGCTCAACCCCGCCGGTGCGCTGACCCTGGCGCAGGCCATCAACCCGACCGTGCCGGTGGGCAGGTACTGGCTCGCGACGGGCGTCACCAAGTCCACCACCGTCGACGGCCAGAACATCGTCTGGGGCGACAACATCGTGTGGGGCGACAACATCGTCTGGGGCGATGCGCTCTACACCCACAACATCGTCTGGGGCGACAACATTGTGTGGGGGGACAACATCGTGTGGGGCGACAACATCGTCTGGGGCAGCAACATCGTCTGGGGCGATTCGGTCTTCACCCACAACATCGTCTGGGGGCAGCACATCGTCTGGGGCGACAACATCGTGTGGGGGGACAACATCGTCTGGGGCGACAACATCGTCTGGGGCGACAACATCGTGTGGGGGGACAACATCGTCTGGGGAAACGTGCTCGCGCAGCCGTAGGGCTGCCGACGCGACATCGACGGCGACCGGAGTTCGATCATGACGATGGTGGCGATGAGCCGCGGGGTGCGCTCATGGGGATGATGCGGTATGACGCGGCCTTCGACGACGCGACGCTGGACACCGACGGCTCTCCGGCGCTCCCGGCTTTCGGGACTCCGGAGCCCGAGCCCGCAGGGCAGCGTACAGCAGCGGACTGGCGGCAGCGGCTTCCGGTGCTGTGCGGCCAGGGCGTGACGTTGCGGGAGGTGCAGGTCGAGGATGCCACTGCGTTGTTCCCCCAACTGACGACCGAGGAGGTCGCGCGGTTCATTTCGCGGCCGCCCTCGAGCGTGGCGGCCTTCGAGGGGTTCATCAGGTGGTCGCAGGAGCAGCGCGCGGCGGGGCGATACGCGTGCTTCGCGGTGGTGCCCGCGGGCCAGACAACACCGGTCGGCCTGTTCCAGATCCGGATCGTCGACGCGGCGCAGCGCCTGGCCGAGGGTGGCGTGGTGTTCGCGTCGGTTTCCTGGGGCACCGGGTTGTTCGAGGCGGCTGCCCGGCTGGTCGTGGAGTTTGCGTTCACCGAGATGGGGATGCGGCGTATCGAGGCGCGCGCGGCCCTGCCAAACCTGCGGGGCAACGGGGCGCTGCGCAAGCTGGGTGCGGTGCGGGAAGCGGTGCTGCACCAGTCGTTCGAGCGCCACGGCGAACGATTCGACCAGGTGTTGTGGACGATCCTGCGCGACGACTGGCACGTGTTGCGGGCAGTGCCGCGCACCACCGTGCATTGATGCCCGCACGCCTGTCACCCGCGAATCGCTCGAGACGAGGGTGCCCCCTCGCTCGTATCCCTCCACCCTCGCAGATACTCACGACCCGAAAATTCGGTCGCCTTCCAGCCTGAGAACAGGAATGTGGCTCGAGGTGAGGGCTGCGGCACACCACAATCTTGCGCGCACCCGTTCGCGCCACTGGTGATCCCGGGCGGCGAAGTCGTTGCCCAAGTCTCTTGAACAGAGGCAATTGGACGGGGTTCCTAGACGACGGGATTCAGAGGCCAGACATGTTGGCGCCTATCTTGCTGACACATCGTCGAACCCGGAGCGCCACTCTGGTGACGAATTGGGTTCGACGAAGGACCTGCATGTGAACACCCCGGAATCGTCGCACAATCGCCCGTTGGCGCGCTTTGTCGCGCTCGTCACGGCGGCCGGCCTGTTCGCGTTGGGACAGGCGCTGACGCAAGTGGCCGGGGTACCGCACCCGATGGAATGGGGTGCGCTGGCGGCGCTGGCGGTGGCGTGTGCGCCGTTCTCCCTGCGCGTGCCGGGCGCGCCCGTGCACGCCTCGCTCTCCGACACCTTCCTCTTCACCATCGTCGCCATGTACGGCCCCGCGCCGGCCATCATCGCCATCGCGCTGGATGGTTTCCTCGTGTCGTGGCGCCGAGGCCATCCCGTGGAGCGCATCCTCTTCAACGCCGCGAACCCCTCGTTCGCGATGTGGGTGGGCGCGCAGGCATTCATGTCGCTGCAGACCCGCGTCGGTGGCTCGACCGTGCTGGGTTTCGACATCGCCACCCCCGCGCTCTTCCTCATGGCCGGTGTCCATTTCCTGGTGAGCTCCAGCCTCATCGCGGTGGCGACCGGCCTCGACAAGGGCCGTTCGCCCTTCCACTTGTGGCGGCAGCACTTCACCGTGCTGTCGCTCAGCCACGCCGCGTCGGCCTCCGCTGCCGTCTTCGTGCTGGTCCTGGCGCGCAACGCCGGTGTGTTCGCGGTGGTAGCCGTATCGCCGGTGGTCGGGATGATCTATCTCGGGCTGCAGGCCCGGTTCGGCCGGCTGGCCGACGCCGAACAGCACGTCGACATTCTCGACCGGCTGTACCTGTCCACCATCCGCGCCTTCTCCACGGCGATTGACGCCAAGGACGGCGTCACCAGCAGCCACATCCACCGCGTGCAGAGCTACTGCGCGGGCCTGGCTCGAGCTCTGGGGATCACGAACCCGCTCGAACTGAAGGCCATCGAAGCGGCCGCACTGCTCCACGATACGGGCAAGCTGGCCGTGCCCGAGCACATCCTCAACAAGCCCGGCCGTCTCACGCCGGCCGAGTTCGAGCAGATGAAGCAGCACGTGGACGTCGGGGCCGATATCCTGTCGTCGATCGAGTTCCCGTATCCCGTGGTGCCCATCGTGGCGGCGCACCATGAGAGCTGGGACGGCAGCGGCTATCCGCGCGGTCTGTGCGGCGAGGAGATTCCCATCGGGGCCCGCATCCTCTCGGTGGTGGACTGCTTCGACGCGCTGACCTCCGACCGGCCGTATCGTCTGGCGATGACGACCGACGAGGCCCTGGCCATCGTGCTCGAGCGCCGAGGCCGGATGTACGACCCCAGGGTCGTGGACGCCTTTGTCGCGGCCTTGCCCACGCTTCGGGCCGAGCCGGTGACCGAACCCCAGTTGCAGCGCGCCGTCACGCGCATCCAGAAGGCGGCCAGGCAGGATGCGGCCGCGCCGCCGCCGCCCGTGGCGACCGTCGCGTTGCCCGCATCGACCATCGCCCTGCCCTCCTCGCCGGCGCCGGCCGGGCCGACCACTGTGGCCGACCGGCTGTCGCGCGTGATGGCCGGCGCGCCCGGCGTCGAGGACCTGGCACAACTCGCGGCGTTCGAACTGCACGCCGTCGCACCAGGCGCGGCGTTTGTCTTCTTTGTGGCGTCGCCCGACGGGCGTCTCGAGGTCCGGGCCGTGGTCGGGACCGCGGCCGAGAGTGTGAGCGGGCTTGTGATGAACGTGGGCGAGCGGGTGACCGGGTGGGCGGCGGCCACGCGGCAACAAGTGGTGAACGCCGACGCGCGGCTCGACCTGGGATCGCTCCCGGCCTCCGACGCACCGCAATTCTGCCTCGCCACGCCCGTGGTACACGGCGAGCAGCTCGTCGGTGCCGTCACCGCCTACAGTCCCGCCTCGTTCTCGGACCAGGTCGCGCAGCGCATCGGACAGGTGGTCGCGGGGCTGGCGCCCATGCTGGCTGTTGCGGCCGCCGTCCCGTTCGAGGCCGCCCACGCGGTCCGCGGCTCGCGCACGAACCTCCGCGTCGCCTCCCGCCGGTAGGCTTGGTTGACGGGTCCAGTCGCCGAGTGACTCCGCGCGCAGCGGCCTGGCGCTCGGCCATACTGCAATGGGCCCGGCCACACCAGCGGCGACACCTTCATCGTCTACACGGCGCTCCGCACCATGCACGCCGGCGACATGTTTCCGTGGAAGGACGCCCCGTTGAGCGATCGCAGCAACAGCGGGAGCGGCCGGCCGCCGACACGGCTTGGATGAGCAAGTACCCGGGCTACGACTCCACCCGCCTGCAGGCGGCCGTGCAGGCCATCTACGACGAGCTGAACGGCAAGTAGGGTCCGCGCGGGCGCGCGGTGCGCAGCCGGCGGCGGGTTGTGGATGGTTCCCCTTGCGACGCGAGGGGAGAGGAGGGTGTGGCGCGAGTCGACAGGGATGCCACTCCCTGTCGACGGCGACCGCGTGCTTCAGACGGGAGACGGCCGAGACGTCGGGAGGGTCGTGCCTTCCCAACGCCGCGACGCCTGATCCCGCCTAGACGACCTTGACGTTTTCTCCTCGCGGACCCTTCGGACCCTGACCCCGCTCGAACGTCACGGCCTGTCCTTCACGCAAGTCGTCGAAGCGCGTTTCGGCGCACGCGGAATTGTGAAAGAAGTACTCGTTGCCGTCACTTGCGAGGATGAAACCGAAACCCTTGTCACTTACGAGGCGTTTGATCGTGCCGTTCATTGCCGCCATGGCCATCTCCCTGAAATCCCACATGTAGAACGAACACGCGCTGGCGGGACGGCTGGTTGGTTGTGAGCCAGGAGCCTGCCAGGAGGCCGGTCGGCGATCGAAGAACGCAGGCAGGCTTTCGCGTGGAGCGAAGACCTAGTATACCGCACCCGCCCTGGTTCCCGGGCGGGTAGTCAACGAGGCCTCCGAGGTCCGGCCGGACCGCGGTTTTGGCCCCGTCCCAGGACTCCGGTGCCCCGCGGGCCCCCGGCCGGCCGTGGACGGGGGCGACATGACGGTCGTTCGGAAACCATTCAGACGGCCAGGTGGGCCTAGGTCGCGAACCGGAAGTTGATGATGTCGCCGTCCTGCACGACGTACTCCTTACCCTCGAGCCGCAGCTCGCCGTGCTCCTTGCAGGCGTGCATCGACCCGCGGGCGATGAACGCGTCGTAGGCCACGACCTCGGCACGGATGAACCCGCGCGCGATGTCGCTGTGGATCTCGCCGGCGGCCTCCTGGGCGATGGTTTGCCGGGGGATGGACCACGCGCGGCACTCGTCCTCGCCCACGGTGAAGAACGACAGGTAGCCGAGCAGCTCGTAGCTTGCACGGATCACGCGGTCGAGACCCGATTCGGCGAGGCCCAGGTCCTTCAGGAACGCCTCCGCATCGGCTGGCTCGAGCTCCGCGATTTCCAGTTCGATCTTGCCGCAGACCGGCACCGCGAGCGTGCCCGCGCGCGACAGAAAGGCAGCCAGCCCGGTGTGGGTCGAGGCCTGTTCGACGCTGCCCGCTACGGACATGTCCGCCTCGTCCAGATTGATCACCACGAGCAGCGGCTTGGCCGACAGCAATTGAAATCCGCGCAGCCGCTTCCTGTCGTCGCCGGCCAGCCCGAGCGCCCTGAGCGGCTGGCCGTTCTCGAGCGCCGCTTTGCAGCGGAGCAGCAGGTCGCGCTCCGCCTCGAGCTCCACAGACTTGCCCTTCTTGAGGTCTTTCTCGAGTCGATCGATCCGGCGCTCGACGACGCCCAGGTCGGCCAGGATCAGCTCGTCTTCCATGACCTGTGCGTCGCGCGCAGGGTCCACCGATCCCGACGGGTGCGCCACCGCCGGGTCGCGGAACGCGCGCACGACGTGCACCAGCGCATCCGCGTTCTTGTATCCCGCCACATCCACCAGCGCTGTCGCGCCCGTCTTGCCCGCCGCGACGATGTCCGTGAACTCGATCGTGGCGGGCACCCGCTTCTTCGGCTTGAAGATGGTCGTCAGCCGATCGAGCCGCGCGTCGGGCACCCTCGACATCCCGATGGCGGTGTCGCCCTTGCCGTTGCGCGGCGAGGTGCCGGTGCTGGTCATCAGCTGGAACAGCGTCGACTTGCCGGTGCCGGAGAAACCCATCAGGGCAGCGTGGAGCATGTGATCCGTGGCCTCGGGACAACAGGACTCGTGACGTCCGTGTCCCCTCGCGAATACTACCTCGGCGCTGGCAGGCGCAGCTGCCGTTCTGCCGGGACGCGATGGCCACCGCACGGCGTATGATGGCGCCCGGCGCCGGCACCCGGGAAAGCGCGCCGGCCCGTCCGACAAGGAGGGACTTACCGTGTCAGTGGCTGTCGATCCATCCCCAACGGGTACTGGTACTGCCACCAAGATCCTGGCGGGTTTCGCGCTGCTGGCGCTGCTGTGGGCGGGGTACGAAGCCGATCAGCTTCGCCGGCTGAGCGCGCCCCTTCAAACCCCCACCGCCCCTCGGCGCCTGATCAGCCTGGAACTGTCGCCCACCACGGCTGAGGCCAGCGCCATTGTCGGGGACTGGACCTGCCGGGCCAGCCATCGCAACCCGTGCACGCCCGTGGATCAAGTGGCGAGGGACGCGCTCAGCCGCGACACGCGGTTCATCCTGGCCTACCTGTTGCTGGGGTTGCTCGTGACGGCGTGGGCCGCGCGAGCCACCGGGGCTTCGCGCTGGTTCGTAGCCGCAACCGTGGTGGCGATTGTCGGCGGTGGCGTCCTGGACCTTGCCGGGAACCGGTACCTCGGTGCCGTGCTGGGCGACGCCGCCGCGCTGCCGCTGGACGCCCACGCCCTGACGCTGGCGAGGCTGGCGGCGATGAGCAAGTTCGCCGTGCTCCTTGTCGGGTTCGCCGGCGCCGCGGCGCTGGCGGGCGGAGGCCTGCGCCTGGTGTCCACACGCCTCCGCATCGAACAGCAACGCCGGAAGGTCGAGCACGACGAGGAACTCGAGCAAGGCTTCACGAGCGTCAGCGGGCTCATCGACCGCGAGACGGCGGGCATCTTCGCCGACGTGCCCGGCCGGCCCGGCGATCAGCCCGGCTACCTGGAGCACGAGGCGGCCGACGAACAGTTCGTGTCGTTTCGCGCGGCCGACCTCATCGGCCTGGCGCTGTCGGGCGGCGGCATCCGCTCGGCCACCTTCAACCTGGGCGTGCTCCAGGGTCTCCACCGCCTGCACCTGCTGGGGCTGTTCGACTACCTCTCCACCGTGTCGGGCGGCGGGTACGTCGGATCCTTCTGGTCGGCCTGGCTCCGCCGCCAGACGGCGACGCCAGGCACCGAGGCGTTCGAGGCGGCGCTGTTTCCCACGGTGCGAGACGAAGGGGTGCGTCCCGTCAGCCACGTGGACACCGACCAGGAGCGGCACCTGCGGGAGTTCAGCGGATTTCTGGCGCCGCGGTGGGGGTTCTTCGAGGTGGAGACGTGGACGGCCATCGTGGCGTTGCTGGCCGGCCTCGTGCCATCGCTGCTGATCGGGGTGTCGGTGATTGGCGTCACGCTCATCGCCTGGCTGGCGCTGACCTTTCCGCTGGCGTCGCCTTCGAAGTGGGCGTCTGCGACGGTGAGCGGCCTGGTCACCGCGGCGGTCTTCTACCTGTTCGAGCGTATGTGGCGCGAGTTCAAGCGCGAGAGCGCCGGGCTGGCCACGCGCGGCGCGGCCGAAGACTCGTTTTCACTGGCGCAGAAGCGGTACCTCGCCTTCGCCCTGCTGGCCGTGGCGGCCGTCGTAGGATTGCAGGTATGGCTGCCACACCTGGTGTACGACGCGCGGTTCGAGGGGCCGTGGCCGCTGTACGAACGCGTGCTGGCCGGGGCCTGGAGCCAGGCCCCGGCCGACAGCGGCATCGTTCGCTGGTGGGCGGTCACCGGGATTGCGACGGCCGCCGCCGGCAGCCCGCCGTGGTTCTTCAGCCCGCGCCTGTTCGACTACGGCGTCGTCTGGCTGCTCTGCGGCCTGGGCCTGGTGCTGCTGCGCATGACCTACTCGGTGTGGCCGTGGTCGTGGCGGCGCGAGACGCTGGCCGCGTTCGACCGCGTGCTGATGCGCGTGCTCGGCATGGCGGCCCTGTGGTGCGGCATCGCTGCCCTGTGGCACGTGGTGGTGAACCTGGGCGGGCTCATCGGCGTGGCGGTCGGCGCGGCGACCTCGGCCGGTGTGTTCGCCGCTCTGCGCAACTGGGTCGGCGTAGCCCTGCGCCGGCCGACCGAGGCTGGCGCCATGGACCGCCTCAAGCCGTACCTGCCCCAGGTGCTGGCCTACCTGACGCTGGGTCTCGTCGCCGTGCTCGTCGGTGGCTTGCTCATCGAGCTGGCCGGCTCCGACTGGTGGCGGTGGTGGCAGGCGGCGGCCGCCATGGCCACGCTGTTGGTGCTGGCGCTCTTCATCAAGCCCGACGAGTTCGGCCTGCACGCCTTCTACCGCGAGCGCATCGCCCGCGCCTACTCGGGCGCCTGCAACCTGGCCGAGGGTCAACACGCCGCCGACAACCGGGGCACCGAGCCGCGTGAGCACGACGACCCGAGGCTGAGCGAATTAGGCCTCGGCCGCTGCACCTGGTGTGCTGCGCCGCCAACGATCTGAGCGGGGACCAGGTGGAGACACTCGGCCGCGGGGCGCGCAGCGCCGTGCTGTCGAAATACGGCTTCTCGCTTGGACGATATGCACGTCCCTGGACGTGGCACAGCACCACCAACAGGCTGGGCTCGGCGGTCACCGCCTCGGCGGCGGCGTTCAACTCGAACATGGGCCAGATCTCGGTGCGCGTGGGGCCCGCCGTGTCGTTCCTGATGACCACACTCAACCTGCGGCTCGGGCTGTGGGTGCGTCATCCCGCGGCAGAGGTGGCCGGGTCGCGCCGCTGGCCGGGGGTTCTCTACTACCGCGAAATGCTGGCCCTGACTTCGGCGTCCGGGCGCGTGGCGCCGGGACAGTCACCCGGCACCATGCTGCGGGACGTGCACCTCTCCGACGGCGGCCACTTCGAGAACCTGGCCCTGTACGAGCTGGTGCGTCGCCACTGCCGCTATATTATCGTCTCGGATTGCGGCGCCGACCGGACGGTGGCGTTCGACGATCTCGGTAACGCCCTGCGCCGCATTCGCGAGGACTTCGGCGTGGACATCTCGCTGGACGTCGCGCCGCTCAGGCCGGGCGCCGACGGCCGGTCGAAGCAGCACGTCGCCGTCGGCACCATCCACTACTCGCCGACCGATCGCGGCATCCTGCTGTACGTCAAGCCCACCATGACAGGGGACGAACCCACCGACGTTCAGCAATACCGCACGCGCAACACGGCCTTCCCGCACGAGGGTACCGGCGATCAGTTCTACGACGAGGCGCAGTGGGAATCGTACCGACGGCTCGGCTTGCATGCGGCGGACAGCATCTTCAAATTCGTGGCGCGCCAAGACAGCGAGGGCCGCAACAGGACCGCGGACTGGGTGTTCGCCGAGGCGAGCCATCAGTGGGGGCCCACGCCCGAGGGGCTCGAGGCGCGAGTGCTGGAGATGACCAAGCGGTTCGGTGCGCTCGAGGCCGAACTGCAGTTACGCCAGTCGAGCGGCCTGCTCGCCGGCGTGTTCCCCGAGCTGCAGCACGTGCCGGCCGACGTCAAGCGTGCCTGGGTGCCCGCCGCTCCTGCGCCCATCGCTCCCGCGGCGGCCGGCGCCCCGCAGGCGCCTGGTGCACACGACGCGGACGGCGTCCTCTCTTCCGAGCTCGCCTTCCTGTTGAGGGCCACGCAGTTGATGGAAGACGTGTGGCTCACGTGCGAGCTGGATCGCTGGTGGTTCCACGACTTGAACCTCGGGTGGATCAACCTCTTCGCGCGGTGGGCCACGAGCGAGGCCTTCCGCTTCTGGTGGCCGCTGCTCGCGCCCATGTTCAGCCCCGGCTTCCGGCGTTTCATCCAGGAACGCTTCCCGATGCGCGAGAACCAGGCGGCTCTGTCGAGCGCGCTGGCCAACCCGCAGCAGGGCCGCGTCCGACAGGTGGATCGCCCGGGGGATGGCCTGGCGGCCACCTGGTGGCAGCAGCGCTCGACGCAACCCGTGAGGTGGGACGAACCGCTGCCGGCGTCGTGCCGCCGGGTGTTCTACGAGAACGTCCTCACCCTCCCGCGTCCGGCCGGGGACGTCGAGATGCAGGCGAGCCTGGCCGCGGTGACGGTCTGCGATCTTGGTGCCGGGTGGACGAGCGACGACTTCTTCGTGCCGCCCAGCCTCTGGGGCGCGGGTATCGGCTGGTACTTCCTCGAGGGCCTGCTCCACGAGGTACGGAAGCATTCGTCTCGGTGTTACGTGGTGGTGAAGGCACCGAGGGAAGGCCAGCGTCACCAGGTGGCGCGCGACGATCGGCGGTCGTTCCTGGAACAGTACCGGAAGATTGGCTTCCGCGAGGATCAAGCGCACCTGCAGGACGAGTCGCCCCTCTGCACGGCCTTCGGGTACGACCCGGAACTCGACGTGATCCTGACGCTCGACCTCGAACAGTGGGCCTCGGCCGGGGAGAGACGTTCCGAAGCCTGAGGGC
>Ga0073899_10003131_pt1 | contig 14754 bp, 14 predicted proteins | sample KloWWTmetaKNB5Ph_FD_88975 | JGI IMG/M metagenome (GOLD analysis project Ga0073899, IMG submission 88975) | Active sludge microbial communities from Klosterneuburg, Austria, studying microevolution and ecology of nitrifiers - Klosterneuburg... | ecosystem: Engineered > WWTP > Aerobic digester >...
GCGAGGTCGTGGGTCACGAACACGAGCTCGGTCGATAGCGATTCGCAGGTGTCTCTCAGGGTGTCCATGAGCTGCGCCTGCGCGATGGTGTCGAGGGCCGAGCTCGGCTCGTCGGCCAGCAACACGGCCGGCCGGCAGGCGAGCGCCAAGGCGAGCGCCACGCGCTGGGCCTGCCCACCGCTGAGCTCGTGCGGGTAGCGGCGCAGCATCTCCACCGTCAGGCCGACCTGGGCCAGTAGCGCCGTGGGTGAGTCGTCGCGGTTGTCGTGGACGCGCAGCAGCTCGTGCAACTGGGCCTCGACGCGGCGCACCGGATCGAGGCTGGCCGCGGCGTCCTGCGGGAGCAGGCACAGACCGCGACCCCGTAGCGCCGCGACGCCGCGTCGATCGTCGAGGCGCGCGCGACGACCATCGGTAAGGATGATCTCGCCGCGGACAGTTGACCGCGGCGGTGCCAGCCCGAGCATGCATCGCAGCGCGAGGCTCTTGCCGGCGCCGGACGGACCCAGCAGCGCGAGCGGACCGTCCACGACTTCGAGGTCAATGTCGGCGAGTAAGGTGCGTGAGTTGAGCGCACACCCGAGGCCGAGGACCTGCACGCAGCGATGGTACGTGCAACACCATGCGCTCGTAAAGTGAAGCGCAGGCCAGGCTAGACGCGTCTGTGACGGTGCTGTCACAAGTGTCTGGTCGCTGTTCGTCCAGGTCGATGTCACGAAGATGGAACATTCGTGCCATCCCCGCGCAAACGCCATTCATCATTCTCGCCGCGTCTCGATGTTCCACGGCTTCGATCCCGCGACCCGCGATCAAGTGCTCGAGCGCCGCAACAAGCGCTCGCTGCTCATCACCGGCCTGGCGTATCTCGCCTTGTTCGGCTCGTGGCTCGCGCTCGATCGCAGCAAGGAGAAGACGGTCGAGGTGCTGCTTGAGCCCGAGGTGAAGGACTTCGCTGTCCAGGACGAGCCGGAGCCCGAGCCCGAGGAGGAGCCGCCCCCGCCGCCCCCGCCTGACATCGCGCCCAAGCCCAAGGCCGACAAGCCCAAGCCCAAGCCCAAGCCGGAGATCCCCAGGGTCATCCCCGATGGCCCGCCGCCCGAGACGGACAAGCCCTCTGACGACAAGAACTTTGGGACAGGTCAGAACCCCGGCGCCGGCCAGGCGAAGAAGCCCGAGGCGAAGAAGCCCGAGGTGAAGAAGCCCGAGGCGAAGAAGCCCGAGCTGCCCAAGCCCGCTTCCGAGCCGATCGATCCGACCAAACCCGTCGACCGGCCCGAGAAGGCCAGCGTGCCGCAGCCGGACGCCGGCAACAAGCCGCCGGCGTATCCGCAAGAGCTGCGCGACGTCGGCGTCGAGGGTGAGGTCGTCGTCAAGCTACATGTGCATCGCGACGGCACGGTCAAGGGCGCCAAGATCCTGCGCTCCACGAATACGGCGACCGGCGAGGACGAGAAGACCGCCGCCGACAAGGCCTTCAAGGGGGCCGTCATCGCCGCGATCAAGGCCTGGAAGTACTCGCCGTCGAGGCTCGACGGTGAGCCCATCTCGGTGTGGATCATCGTCAACTTCCCCTTCAAGCTCACCGCCGGCTAGCGCCCGAGGAAACAAGTCATGGATATGTCACTCGTTGAAATCTGGCACAGCATGGGCTTCGTGGCCCGTGTTGTCGCGGTCTCGCTCGTCGGCATGGGCTTCATCAGCCTCTTCGTCGTCATCGAGCGCATGCTGGTGCTGGCCCGCACCGAGCGCGAGTCGCTGCTGTTCGCCAGCAAGGCCCGCCCGCTGCTCGACGCCGGCGCGGCCGAGCCGCTGCGGGACCTCGCGCGCGGTTTCCCAAGGAACCCGCTCGCCCGCGTCACCGCGATCGGCATCGACACCTACGAGGCCAACATCGACGGCAAGGACCCGATCGAGCTGACCCGCCGCGAGCTGGTCCGCAAGCTCGAGGTGTTCAGCGCCGAGGCCCGCCGGGGCATGGGCATGCTCGCCTCGATCGGCTCGACGGCGCCCTTCATTGGCCTCTTCGGCACCGTCATCGGCATCATCACCGCCTTCCAAGGCATCGCCTCCGCGGGCGGCGGCGGCCTCGGTGCCGTCTCTGCAGGTATCGCCGAGGCGCTCATCGTAACCGCGGTCGGCCTGGTCGTAGCGATCGCCTCGGTGCTCTTCTACAACTCGCTGTCGGGCCGCTTCGATCGCCTCGACATGCGCATGCAGCACGCCGCTGGCGAGCTCGTGGACTACCTGGAGGGGGCCAATGGGGGCAGCGCTCGACACGGGTAAGGGCAAGAAGGGTGTCCGCCCCAACATCAACGTCACGCCGCTGGTCGACGTGGTGCTGGTGCTGCTGATCATCTTCATGGTGATCATCCCCAACATGCAGGACGGCAAGCCGATCGAGATGATCAACGTCCTTAATCCTGACAAGGACAGCGAGGCGAAGGACGAGCCGCTGACCGTCACCATCGACCGCAGCGAGCACTATGTCGTCGATGACGCCGAGCTGCCGCGCGCCCAGGCGATCGCCCAATTGCAGCAGGTCTACGCCCGCAGCCCCAAGCGAAAGCTCCTGATCCGGGCCGACGCCAAGCTGCATTACGCGAGGGTCCGCGAGTTCTTCAAGGACGTGCAGAACATCGGCTTCGGCGGCGTCGCCCTCGCCGTCGGCACTCAGCGCAAGTGGGACGGTGGCGCGGAGGTGAAGTGACATGGCGATCAACCTCGACGGAAACTTCAAGAAGCCGCGGATCCAGCCCGAGATGAACGTCACCCCGCTGGTCGACGTAGTCCTCGTGCTGCTCATTATCTTCATGGTCCTCGCCCCGGTGATGAGCAAGAGCTTCTGGGTCCGCCTCCCGCCCAAGGACGACAAGGAGGAGCAGCTCGACGCGGCCAATGACCCGAGCAAGCCGCTGGTCCTCACCATCGACGCCGAGGGCAAGACGCTGATCAACAAGATCGAGGTCGAGCGCAGCGAGCTGCCCCGCAAGCTGATCCGCATGCTCAACGCTCGCCCCGATAACACCCTCTACCTCGACGGCGCCGACGAAGCAGAGTTCGGCCATGTGCTCAGCGCCGTCGACCTTGCCAAAGAGGCGCAGGCGTGGCCCATCGTGTTCCTCACGAGCAAGATGGAATGACGACACTCTAGCGACTCCACTGATCATCCGGCCGCCTCAAGCGCCACCCCAGAAAATCATGCCCTTGCCCGACCGCAAGAGCCCGTCGTTGCTTGCCGCGCTCGCAACGATCGGGATCGGTGTATCCGAAACACAGGCCGCTGGCCCACGCGACTACGAAGGCCCCCAGGGCTGGAGCGTCGACGGTGAGCCCGTCGCTCCACCACCGGACGCGGCGCCGCCTGCCGCGGACGACTTCCCCGTCGAGGACGCGCCCGTCGCACCCACCGAGCCCGCGCCGGTCGAGCCCACCGCGCCGCCGCCCGAGGAGGACAGCGGTTGCGCTGACGGCGACTTCTGCGTCGAAGATCTGACCACTGACGAGGCGGCGCTCAAGAAGGAGATGGCGCCGAAGGCCGCGCCGAAACTCGCGGGGCCGAGCGGTACAGTGTCGGGGCGGATGCTCGACGCCACCAGCGGCTCGCCGCTCATCGGCGTCAACGTGATCGTCGTCGGCACCCCGTACAAGACCAAGACGGACATCGATGGCCGCTACACCCTCTCGGTCCCGCCTGGCACTTACCAGGTGCGGATCTGGTACGACGCCTATGAGGGCGTCACGATCTCCGGCGTGGTCGTCGCCAAGGATGACACGGTAGCGATCAACCGCGACATCAAGCCGATCGCCGGCATGACCCAGACCGTCGCGGTCACCGCGGAGATCAACAAGGAGAGCTCCGCCGGCAAGCTGGTCGAGCGCAAGAAGTCGGTCGCCGCGCGCGACATGATGAGCCGCGACGACATCCGTAAGTCGGGTGGTGGCGCGACCTCGGCGGTGGCGCGCCGCATCGTCGGCAGCACGATCGTCGGCGATCGCTTCCTGTTCGTCCGCGGCCTCGGCCACCGCTACGGGAACACCCTCTTCGACGGCGCCCGCCTTCCGAGCCCCGACCCCAACCTGCGCACCGTGCCGCTCGACATCTTCCCGTCGGGCGCGCTGTCGGCGATCAACGTGCAGAAGACCGCCACGCCCGACGTGCCCGCCGACTTCACCGGCGCCTCGGTCCAGCTGGAGAGCCGCGAGACGCCCGACAGGTGGATGCTGCAGATCGACGCCAAGTTCGGCGTCAACACCCAGTCCAGCTTCAGGTCGGGGCTGCGCGGTGATCACTTCGCGGGTGACAACTTCGCCACCGGCAACCTCGGTCGCGGCCTTCCCAGCCTCTACGACACCAAGGCGCCGATCAGTCCGCTCACGCAGGTCGGCGGGAAGCCGGTCTACTCGGCTGCCCAGCTCGAAAAGTTCGGCGAGTCCTTGCCCTCGCTCAAGACCGCGATCGGCCGCTACACCGCGCTGCCGAACTTCTCCGGCGGCCTCCAGTTCGGCAACACCTTCAAGCCTTGGGGCTCGCGTCTCGGCTTCCTCGTCGCGGCGAACTACGCCAACACGACCCAGACGGTCCAGGAGACCCACCGGTACTACAACACGACGCAGCCCGACCCGGTCACGCAGCCCGACACCTACGTTCTCAACACGCGCAACCCCGACGTCGATATCCAGGGCACCAGGACGACGCAGAACGTGCAGCTCTCGTCGCTTGGCCTGCTCAAGTGGAAGCTCGACGACCACAACCGCATCGGCCTCACCACGCTCTATACTCGAGACGCCGACAACGAGTCTCGCGTGTACGAAGGCAATCTGCGTACGACCTGCGGCGAGATGATCTGTCGCAACACGCGCCTACGCTACATCATGCGCTCGATCCTGTTCACGCGCCTGGGCGGCAAGCACGAGATCTCGGCGGCCAAGGGCCTGACGATCGAATGGTTCGGGTCCTACGCACAGGCCCGTCAGGACGATCCACTGCTGCGTGAGATGCTGTTCCGACAGCTTGGAGACGGCAACTATCAGGCGGAAGGCAACGAGTCGGGAAAGTTCCAATTCTTCAAGCTCAAGGACCACGCCGGTAGCGGCGGACTCGACTTCACCGTCCCGTTCAAGCAATGGGGTCAGCTCGACTCGCGCTTCAAATTCGGCGGGTGGGCGGAGACCAAGCGCCGCACTTTCGGCGTGCGCACCTTCGACTTTGAGGCGCGCCTCCATCCCGAGGCGGTACCCATGGGCACCGGCAATATCTTCAACCCTGACTCCATCGGCGGAGACGGGGACGTTACCCGGCCCTTCGTGATCAACGATGTCACTCGCCCCGGCGGGCAGGACGGCTACGCGGCGCGGCAGGAGGTCTACGCCGCCTACGGTATGCTCGATCTACCGCTGGTTCGCTGGCTGCGTCTGGTCGGCGGAGCCCGCCTCGAAGCCAACAACATCCAGGTCAAGCCTTTCGACTACTTCGGCAACCCGGTCGATGCCAAGAACAGCGCGCAGATCAAGACCCTCAACGTGTTGCCGTCGGTCAGCATGATCTTCGCCGCGCGCAAGGACATGAACGTCCGCCTGGTCGGCGCCGAGACGGTCGCGCGGCCCGAGTTCCGGGAGCTCGCGCCCTTCCTGTTCACCGACTTCGCGGGCGGCTTCCCCGTTCAGGGCTATCCCAAGCTGACCGCCACCAAGATCTGGAACGCCGACCTGCGCTGGGAGTGGTTCCCCAGCGCCAACGAGGTGCTCGCGGTCAGCGTGTTCTACAAGCACTTCGATGCGCCGGTCGAGCGCATGGTCTTCGCCAGCCCGAAGCAGATCACCTATCGAAACGCAAGGTTCGCCAACAACGTCGGCGTGGAGGTCGAGGGGCGCAAGAACCTCGAGTTCATCCATAAAGCGATCCGCGACCTCTCCCTCGGCTTCAACTTCGCTTACATCTTCTCGCGCGTGCAGATCGAGAAGGTACCCAGTGAAGGCCTCAATCCCACCTCCACGGAGCGCTACCTTGAGGGCCAGTCCCCCTACGTGGTGAACGCCTTCCTCGGCTACGACAACGAGCGCAGCGGCACCAACGTCCGCCTGCTGTTCAACACCTTCGGCCGGCGCATCGTCTTCGTCGGCGGCAACGGATTGCCCGACGTCTACGAGCTGCCGATCCACACGATGGACGTCACCCTCGCGCAGCGCGTGCACAAGAACCTCGCGCTCACGTTCAACGTGTTCAACATGCTCAACTGGCGCCAGCGCTTCGTGCAGGGCCCGGATGAAGCCCTTTTCTACAACACCCGCCGCGGCGTCTTCTTCCTCCTCGGCCTCAGTTACACCATGTGAAGATCAACAATGTAGCGTTCGTGTCACTACTCCGTGGAATTTGCGTCACCTCTCACTGATATGAGGACGCAGCCAGAGATCAACGAAGGGAACAGCAGACAGTTATGAAGCGCATCAGCAAGCTCGCAAGTTGTCTAACTCTCAGCTCGATGCTCGCCGCTTGCGGCGACAGCGGCGGCGACAGCGACGGGGACACCACGGAGGGTTCCGACACCGGCAACACCAGCGAGCCCACGGGCGGGCCCGAAGAGGTGTGCGACAGCGAGATCAGCGGCAATATCGAGGCCGACACCAACTGGGCCTGTGGTCACACGCTCTCGGGCATCGTCACCGTCAAGAACGGCGCCAAGCTGACGATCGCACCCGGCGTCACCATCAAGGGCGCCGGCGGCAGCGCGCTCGTCATCGGCAAGGGCTCACAGCTCATCGCCGAGGGCACCGCCGACATGCCGATCGTGTTCACCTCGGCCCTGGCCGCGGGTGGCCGAGCTCGTGGCGACTGGGGCGGCGTGGTTCTGCTCGGCGAGGCGCCCAACAACCTCCAGACCGGGACGGGCGCCGCCGAGGGCCTCGACGCCAACGATCCCAACTACCTCTACGGTGGCACGGACGCGGCCTCCAGCTGCGGCTCGCTCAAGTACGTACGCGTCGAGTTCGCCGGCTTCGAGCTGACCAAGGACAACGAGCTCAACGGCATCACCTTCTACTCCTGCGGCACCGGCACCAAGGTCGACTACGTTCAGTCGCACATGGGCAAGGATGATGGCATCGAGGCCTTCGGCGGCACGTGGAACGGCAAGCACATCGTCATCACCGGCGCCTTCGACGACAGCTTCGACGCCGACCAGGGCTACGTCGGCAGCCTGCAGTACGTGTTCATTCATCAGGACCCGGCGATCGGCAACTACGGCTTCGAGTGGTCGAACCAGAAGGACAACCTCGACGCCACGCCGCGTACGCATCCGGTGGTTTCGAACCTGACCTTCATCGGCACGGGAACCGGAGCCAGCCCGGTCGAGACCAAGAGCACCGGCGTCAAGCTCAAGGAGGGCAGCGGCGCCGCGATCCACAACGCGATCATCACCTACTCGTTCAACGCGGGTATCGAGCTCACCGAGGAGGCCACCGAAAAGGTCGCCGACGCCGGTGAGATCGCCATCGCGGACACGATCCTGTGGAAGAACTCGGTGAAGGACGACGGGGCGAGTGCCTACCTCGTCAGCGAAGGCTCGACCTGGGACCTCAAGGCCTTCGTCGAGGACGCCGCCAACCGCAACCACATCGACGTCGACCCCAAGCTCGGCAGCTACGCCTGGGGCTCGGCCAACATCGTCCCCGCCGCTGACTCGCCAGCGCTCGGCAACGGCAAGGCTGTCAGCGGCCTCGAGGCCACCGACTACATCGGCGCGGTCAAGGACACCGCCGGCGACTGGACCGTCGGCTGGACCAACTACGCGCCCAACTGAGATGTCATGCGCGCCACGGATGGCCTCCACCTCGTCGCCGCGCTCGCACTCCTGTGCGGGTGCGGCGAGGTCGCGACCGTGACCCCGGCCGGCGTCGCCGAGACGGCGGCGCTGCAGGGCGGACTGGCCAGCCTCGACGCGGTCGGCCAGGCAGTGGTTGACGCCCTCAACGCTCGCGACGCCGCCGCCTTGACCGCCCTGCTCATCAGCGAGGCTGACTTCAAAGGCCGCCTGTTCGCGTCGCTGGCCAACCATCCGAACGCCATCGCGATGGGCCCGGACCTGCTGTGGGACATGCAGCGGCGCGAGGGCGCCGACGAGCTGTCCCGGGGGCTCGAGCGTTGGGGTGGTCAGGATCTGCGATATGTCGGACTCGAGCCCGAACGGGTCGAGGTCGGGCCCGGTGTTCGCTTCCATCGCCGGCCGCTGCTGGTCGTCGACGATCGGCGCGGCGAGCGGCACAAACTTCAGATCCTGGGATCGATCGTGGAGCACCTGTCCTCGGGTAGCTTCAAGCTCATCACCTATAAATTCCGCGATTAGGAGAGTCACAACGATGTCGCGAGCCTGTGGCGAGCCAGGTCACCTTGGCGTGCAACAACAAGATGTCATGTCGAGCACGATCCTCCTCGTCGACGACGAGCAAGATATTGTCGAAACCCTGCGCTACAGCCTCGAGCGCGAGGGATACAATACGCTGTCGGCGCGGAGCGGCGCGGCGGCGATGAGCTACCTGGGCCAGAGCAACACGCCTGACCTGGTGCTCCTCGACTGGATGTTGCCCGACATGTCCGGCACCGAGGTGTGCCGTAACCTCCGAATGGTCGAGCGCACGCGCCGGATCCCCGTGATCATGGTGAGCGCGCGCAGCGAGGAGATCGACCGCGTCGTGGGCTTCGAGCTCGGCGCTGACGACTACGTCACCAAGCCATTTAGCGTGCGCGAGCTGCTGCTGCGCATCAAGGCGATCCTCCGGCGCCGCGCCGCGGACACCGGAAGCGTCAGCGAGGACGCTCACTTCGAACACCTGCGCGTCGATTTCGAGGGCCATCAGGTGTGGGTCGACGATCAGCGCGTCGCGCTTACGGCCCTCGAATTCCGCCTCCTGTCCACCCTGATCGCCCGTCGCGGTCGGGTACAGACCCGCGACATGTTGCTCAACGACGTGTGGGGTGTGCAGGTCGACGTCACCACGCGTACCGTCGACACCCACGTGCAACGCCTGCGTAAGAAGCTCGGCGACGCCGGTAACTACATCGAGACCCTCCGCGGCGTTGGTTACAGATTTCTCGTGCCTGAGGGCGGCAGCTCGGGCGAGTGACCGCACTCAGCGGCGGCAAAGATCGCCGCGTGGGCTCAGGCCGGCCCCGTCGAGGATGAATTGCGGGGGGATCTTCGCGGGTGGGAGGGATGGCGTGGGATCATCGGGGCTCGCGTTGGGATCGGGCTCTGCGGCCTCATCGGTCGCGGCGGTGTCCTCGTCCTCCCAACCATCGTCGTCGCTGTCGGTCGGGTTGCTCGCGTCGTCCAGGATGGGCTCCGGGATCTGCGAGCGGTAGCGGATGCTCACCTTCTCGTCACGGCGTCCGTTCGGGCGCGACACCCACGTGCTCGCAGGAAGCACCGTGGTGCCGACGCGTCGCAGCTCCTCGTGGCGTAGCGTCCAAACGCGAGTGAGGGCAGCGGAGCCGCTGCGGATCCACAGTGTGCTCCCGGCGACCCACCAGGCCCCGGCGACCCAAGCGAAGCGCAGCTCCTGCTCCGCGCTCGCGCTGCGAAGGCGCAGCACTTCGTGGCCCGCGCGACGATCCCAGCGCTGTTCGATGACCTCGTACGGCCCAGCGATCAGCGGCGCGCCGCCGAGCACCAGGGCGATCAGCTCCGATGCCGCGAAGGGTACGCCGATCAGCTGACGGATCGCGCAGTCCGCCGGCGGTCCGGCGTAGAAGCCCGTGAGCAGGCCATCGGCGGCGACGTTTCGCAGCGCGTAGCCCTGTTCGTGGAACGCCAGCGACACCAGCTCGCGGCCGGCGATCTGCACCTGGCCCGAGAATCGACCTGGCTTTTGAGCCAGGAACATCAGATTCCCCGCCGGCGCGCGACCGATCCGCACCTTGGCGGAGGATACCTGCAACGCGGAGATCCGCGGATTCGCTGCCGCCAGCAGTTGAGCCACACTGGGCGCCGCATTGGCGGCGTAGGGCGCCTCGACCGAGCGCAGATGGCAGGCCGGAGTGCCGACCGCGAGGGCCAGCCACGCGAGGCAAGACAGGGTGCGAAGCGTCCGCATGGAGCTGACAAGCTAGCCCGGATCGCTCAGCTCGTCACGCCGCTGCGGAGGTCGCTGGGCAGCAAGACGCCCGCGAGAGGGCTGCGGCGCCGACGATCTCCGTCGACGGTCGTCGCCTCGCGCGGACGAGCCGTCCGTGGCCTCGCGACCCGTGCGGTGCGGTGGACGGGACCAGGGTCCGCCGCGTCGCATGGGCCGCGAGTCGAGCTTTTTTCATGGCTCGCGCGCGCCGTCCGTGGCGCGCGCCCGTCGCCCCGGCGGGCGGGGCTGCTGCCCGCCCTGGGAGCTGTGGTGGGAGGGACTGCGGCTACAGCTTCTTCGCCTCGCTCTCGTCCTTGCTGATCTCGCGGAGGGTTGTCTCGCCCTTCACGGTGAGCATGGGCTTGAGCTTCTCGAAGGTCTTGCGGCCGATGCCCTTGATGCGCACGACCTGCATCGGCTCGGCGAAGGGCTTGGTTGCGCGGTGGTCGATGATCTTCTTCGCCATCGCCGGCCCGATCCCCGGCAGCAGCTCGAGCTGCTCCTGCGTGGCGGTGTTGAGGTTGAGCTGACCCTCGAGCTCGGGCGCCAGCAGCGAGAAGGCCGGGAGCTGCGCCAGCGGGGTGGCCATGGCGGGCGTGGCGAAGGTGAAGGTGGCGGCCGCGGCAGCGGCGGCGAGCAGGGTGACGATGGACTTGAACATGATGGTGGTTCTCCTCGGCGTGATGCCGACGCCACCTCCAAAGCAAGCCGGGCGCCACGTGCTCGCGTGGAAATTCCAAGAGATTTCATCTGTCCTGCGGGACAGGTGGCCCGCAGGCTGGCCACGCGTCCCATAGGCTGGCCACTACTGGTCGAGCACGTCTGGACGACGCGGCATGCAGATCGTGGTGGTGCCGTCGCCGAAGGGATGCTCCGGGGTGGCCACGCGGTACACGCCGTTGGTCCCGGTCTCGCGGCACTCGTAGCCGTCGCGGCAGCTGCTGTCGCTGCGACACTTCTTGCGGCAGCTGCTGCGCACGGACAGGAGGTCGGCGCACAGTCCTTCAGGCAGGCAGACCTCGTGCGAGTCGCAGTCGTTGCACGCGACCGGCTCGCCGCTCGCCGGCGCGGCAGGGCTGGCGTTGCAGGCCATGATCCGCGCCTCGAGATCGGCTGTGTACGCCCGCGGGCGGTCCTCCAGCTCCGGGTCGCAGGCGACGCTGAGGAACTCCGAGCTGTACACCTGCACGCAGGTGCCCTCGCGAGGGCAGGTCGTGGTGTTGCAGCCGTCGATCGTGCACTCGCCCTTGCCGCTGGGGTCGATCTCGCCGTCGCCGTCCACCAGATGCGAGAGATCGCAGACCCGGTCGCCGCGGATGCTGCAGTCCGTGCTCACTTTGCAGGCCGCACCGATCCTCCGCTGACAGGCAGACAAGAGGAGTAGGGGCGCGAGCAGCGCGAAGGCGAGGAGCGGACGGACGACCATCGGCGCGCGCAGGATACATCGTCGGCCGCTTGGGGGGGGCCGCTGTTTCTGGCAACCTGGAAGCCCGTGACCCTCACGCCAGACGAGCTGCTCTCCCAGTTCCGCGGGCTCCTCGACGCCTATCGTGCTGCTCGGGACCCCGCACGCGTCGGCGAGGGCAACCTCCGCTGCGACCAGTGCCTCGACTGCAAGCGCTGCCGATTCTGCGTCCAGTGCCTCCGCTGCGACGACTGCAGCAACTGCGAGCAGTGCGAGGATTGCGTCCGATGCACCCGTTCACGCCTCTCTCGCGGTTGCAGCGCGTGCAGCTTCGTCGAGTTCAGCGACGCCTGTGAGGATTCCCAGTATCTCGTGCTCTGCCTGGCCTGCGTGCGCTGCGAGCAGTGTCTCGCCTGTGTCGGCCTTGAGGGCGAGTCGTACTGCATCCTCAATCAGCGCTACTCGCGCAAGGAGTACTTCGTCGTCGCCCAGGCGCTGAAGAAGCGGCTCGAGGAGCAGGGACCCGGCTTGCTGGCGGAGCTGGCGGAGGCCTCACGTGGGCGCTGGGCGGGCGGCGGACGGGCCTCGCCAGGACGCTTCGCCGAGGTGAAGGGGATCGTTCGCGGCGTGATCGAGGGGCCGCCACCGCCCGAGCCTGAAGATGATGACCCCTGGATCGACGGGGTGGTCCCCGTCCGGGTCGAGTAGCATTCGCGGCATGTCGGACGCGCGCAGGCTGGCGATCCTCGGTTGCGGCACCATGGGCGAGGCGATCGTCGGCGGCTTGCTGCGCGCCGGGCTGTTCCGAAGCGATGAGCTGATCGCCACGGCCCGCCGCCTTGAGGCCGCCGAGGCCCTGCGCGGGCGTCAGGGCGTCGATGTCACCCTCGACAACCTCGCGGCCTGCCGCGCCGCCGCCACGGTGTTGCTCACGTTCAAACCCCAGCGCATCGCCAAGGTGCTGCACCAACCCGGCATGCGCGAGGCTCTGGCCGGTAAGCTCGTGATCAGCATCGCCGCGGGCGTCACGCTCACGCAGCTGACCGAATGGCTGCCGGAGTCGGCGGTGATCCGGGCCATGCCGAACACCCCCTGTCTCATCGACGAGGGCATGACGGTGCTCGCGCGCGGGCCGAGGGTCGGCGACGCTGAGGTCGCCGCCGCGACGCGCCTGTTCGAGACTGTCGGTCGCTGCATCGAGGTCGAGGACAAGCTGATGGACGCCGTCACCGGCCTCGGCGGCAGCGGCCCCGCCTTTGTCTACATCATGATCGAGGCGATGGCCGACGGCGGCGTGATGATGGGCTTGCCGCGCGCCGTGGCCCTGCAGATCGCCGCCCAGGTGTTCCAGGGCGCCGCCCGCATGGTCTTGCAGACCAGCCGCCACCCCGCTGCGCTCAAGGATCAGGTCACCACGCCCGCTGGTTGCACGATCGCCGGCGTGCTCACCATGGAGGACGGACGGATCCGTTCCGTCCTCGCGCGGACCATCCAGGAGGCCACTCGCGTCGCAAGTGAGCTCGGCAAGGACGCCGCCGCGGACCGCTGAGCTCGCGCCGGAAACTTGCGCAGCCCAGCGCCGCGGGCGACCCTCCCAGCCGGCATGCTCGGCCCCCTGCGCACCCTGATCAGCGTGGTCTTCCTGGTCTTGTTGCTGTGGGCCGCGTTCACCGTCAAGCTCGGTCGCCTCACCTTCGCCGACCACATCGACCGCATCGGCCAGACGCCGGAGGCCGTCGAGCTCCTCGACGGCGCGCGCTCGCGGGTCCGGCCCGCCCTCGATGAGGTGAAGCAGCGCGTGCTCGGCGAGTATGTCGAAGCGCCGACGCACCTCACCGCGCCGCTGGAGCTCGCGGCGCCGCTCGAGCTGTCGCGTGCGCCCGGCGCTCGCGCCCCTCAAGCGGCGCCGCGAGACGCGACCGTCGCTCGCGTCCCACAGGTCAGGCCGCCAGCGACGCCGCGAGACGCGACCCTGGCGACTGCTGCATCCACCGCCGAGGCAGCGAAGCTGCCCGGTCGCCGCAGGCCCTGATCTCGACAAGTAGCGAATGTGCATGTGCGGGCCGGCGGGGTACCCTCCCCCGGTGCCCGTCCTCGCCCTCGCCCTCGCCCTCGCCCTCGTGGCGCCCGCGTCGGCGGCACCTGTCCGCGAGGCCAGCTCGCGGGCAGCTGTCCCAAAGGCCAGCCAGAGCGGACCGGCCTTCACCACCACAACGTCGCCGGTCCCGGGGCGGGCGCGCCTGCGCGGGCAGGTGCTCGTGTATGGCAGCCGCGACGTCGTGTTCGGCGCGCGTATCCTCGGGACCACCGCCGACACCGCGACGGCGACCGACGCCGAGGGCCGCTTCGAGCTGTGGCTGCCCCCGGGTGAGCACGAGCTGGTGATCCGCGGCGCAGGCTTTCGCGATCTGCCGGTCAAGATCACGCTCGCCGACGGCCAGGACCTCGTCTACGAGTATCGCCTCGCGCCCGACCTCGACGGCAACCCCTACCGCACCGTCGTCCGCCAGCAGCGCGAGGTGGCGATCTCCAGCACCAACCTCCGCGACGACGAGATCCACGCCCTGCCGGGCAGCTTCGGCGATCCATTCCGCGTCATCAAGAGCCTGCCGGGCGCCTCGCAGCTCGCGGGCTTCCTGCCCTACGTGGTGGTGCGCGGTGCGGCCCCGGGCAACACCGGCTACTTCCTCGATGGCGTGCGCGTGCCGATCCTCTTCCACGTGGCGATCGGTCCCTCGGTCATCCACCCCTACTTCATCGATCAGGTCGACTTCTACCCCGGCGGCGCGCCGGTGCGGCTCGGTCGCTATGTCAGCGGCATGATCGAGGGCCGCACCAAGGCTGGACGCCGCGATCGCGTGTTCGGCGAGTTCGACATCCGTCTCACCGACGCGGGCGGTCTCGTCGAGGTGCCTCTCAATCGCCGCCGCGACCCGGCGTGTCGCCACAAAAAGCGGGCCGCCGAGCAGCATCGCAAAGCCCGCGCCCGCGTCGACTGCCGCCGGGGCTCGGCCCGCGGCTCGCTCACGATCGCCGGCCGTTACAGCTACACCGCCGGCGTGCTCACGCTGGTGCAGTCCACCGCGCGGATCAAGTTCTGGGACTACCAGGCCCGCTTCGATCACAGGCTCGGACAGAACGCGCAGTACACGGCCTTCGCGTACGGCAGCTTCGATTCGATCGGTGAGAAGCTCGCCCCCACGCCGATCCTTCAGTTCGAGTTCTACCGGGTCCAGCAGCGC
>Ga0073899_10003135_pt1 | contig 14746 bp, 11 predicted proteins | sample KloWWTmetaKNB5Ph_FD_88975 | JGI IMG/M metagenome (GOLD analysis project Ga0073899, IMG submission 88975) | Active sludge microbial communities from Klosterneuburg, Austria, studying microevolution and ecology of nitrifiers - Klosterneuburg... | ecosystem: Engineered > WWTP > Aerobic digester >...
CCACCGGGGCGCCCCAGGCCAGGCACATCCGCCCCACGGCGCGGATCTCCCCCCGCTCACGTTGCCAGAGCAACCAGAGCAGCCAGAGCCCCGGTGCGATCACCGCCACCACAAGCGCGATCTTCGTCGCAAGCGCCAGGCCGGCCGCGAAGCCAGAGAGCGCCAGCCAGCCCGACGCCGACTCGGCATTCCGGGCGCGCACGATCCCGTAGACCACTGCCGTCAGGCACAGCGCCGACAACGGCTCGCTGAGAAACGAGGCAGCGTAGTGCGACAGCACCGTCCCGGTCACCAGCAGGCCGGCCAGCACGAATCCCGTCCGCTGGGGGTATCCGAACGCAACCGACAGGAGGAACAACAGGGCGACCGTCATCCCGCCAATCAGCGCGTTCACCAGGCCGACGGCATAGATCGGCGTCCCGGTGTATTCATTGCCCCAGGCATCGACGCGGATGTCCAGCGGCAGCAAGCGCGAGATCCAGTGCGTTCCCGCGATGAAGGCCGGGATCGCCACCAGCGACTGGCCGACGCCGTACTTGGCGTAGCGAGCGCCATCGACACCGGGGATTGACGCCGCGGTAAATCCGGCAGTGTCGAGTGCCGGGTTGTCTGCCACCTCGTTCCAGGTCGGCGACGTCACACGGACATCGCGATCCTCAACGATGCTCCGTGTCACCTGAAACATCAGCGTGTCGTCGCCATAGAGGAACACCCCGCGCGAGATGGCAACGTTCAGTAGCGTCACCGCCACCAGCAGCAACGCCGCAACGACCCCCGCTCCGCGTCGTCCAGAACCCACGCCCGGCGCCCCCATCCTTCTTCCTGCAAGCATACGGACGCCCGGCCACTGCTGGCCGGGCGTTCTTCGGGGATGAGCGAGATCGTTGCCGTGAGCCGATGGCGCGGTTACCTGGTCTTGAACAAGGTCCGCCAGGCGGACTGACCGCGAGCTCGCGCCAGCTCCTGCTGGGTGTAGTTGACGACGTACTTCATCATCGTTGCATCCATTGCCGAGGCTTCTCCTTCGTCTCCATGTCGGCCGCGTCATTGCGTCCTCCGGCGACATCGCCGGCCTGCCGACCTCTCCCAGTCTAGTGGGCGCCCGCGGCCGCGCCATCATCCGACAGGCCCGGAGCGTGCCTGTCCGACTGGCCAGGAAAGGTCAGGGGCCGCGGCACTGGCCCGAGCCAGTACCATTTAGATGGAATGGGCTCGCCGGGCGAGGCAGCGAGGAGAAGAATGAACGAGTTGGTCATGCTGTGGCGCGGGGTCACGATGCGCTGTCCGGTCTGTGGCAGTGGGAAGCTGTTCCAGCGCTGGACACATATGGTCGGTCGCTGCCCACGCTGCGATTGGAGCTTCGAGCACGAAGAAGGCTACTGGGTCGGCGCGATGGCGTTCAACATCGTCCTGACCGAGCTCATCTTTGCTGTCCTGCTCGTCGCGATCGTCATTGCCACCTGGCCGGATATCCCGGTCTGGCGGCTCATCCTGGGCGGCGTTATTCTGAACATCGTCCTGCCATTCTTTCTCTATCCGATCTCGAAAACGATCTGGGCCGCGGTCGACCTCGCGTTTCTGAATCGCCTCCCGCCCGGACGCCTGCGCCGCTGACCATCGCCTTTTGTTATCGTCTTCGGCTCCGACGATGGATCATCACCGACCAACGTGAGGCCCCGAGTGCGCCAGACAATCGGCCAGAGAGTCATCATCATCGGTGGTTCGGGTAGCGGCAAGAGCACGCTTGGCGAGCAGCTTGCCCAGCGGCTTGGCCGGCCATTCATCGAGCTCGATGCGCTGCACTGGGAGCCAGACTGGGTCCCGGCGACCGAGGCGATCTTTCGCGCTCGGATTTCTGCGGCGACCGCCGCGGAAGCATGGATCATGGCCGGCAACTACACGAGCAAGCAGCAACACATCTCCTGGCCGCTGGCGGACACGATTGTCTGGCTGGACCTGCCACTGATGATGGTGCTGTGGCGCGTCTCGTGGCGCACCGGGCGACGTGTCTTTCTTCGCGAGGAGCTATGGAACGGAAACCGGGAGAACCTGCGCAACGCGCTCTCGGTGTGGAACCCCGACCGGTCGATTCTCGCCTACATGGTTCGGACCCACGGAACTCGTCGCCGGGCGTTTGCGCAGGCGCTGACCGACCCGCGCTGGTCGCGGACCGCCTTCGTGCGGCTACGCTCGCCGGCCGAGATCGCCCAGTGGCTCGAAACCGTCACCACTGCGACCGCCCATGTCGCGACATCAGACCGCTTGACCGAGCAGGCCATCGAGGATCAGCTCGGTTGAGGTACCTGGCCGGCGGGGGGGATGACGACCTCGAACGTCTCGCGAACCGCCGGCCCTTTGAGATACGGGGCGACGCGCGCCAACTGGGAGGAGACGTGGCCGCTCGCCTCGGACGATTCGAGGCAGTGCGCGTCCGCCCAGAGGGTGATGAACATCATGCGGCCTGTCGAGGGGTCGAACAATCCCACCGCATCGACAAACCCGGCCTGTTCGCGCGCGACCGGCAGAACCATCGATGTCGTGGTGTCCAGCAGGTCATCCTCATGCCCTGGCTGGATCGTTACGGAGATCACGCGGGCATACATCAAGAACCTCCTCGTTGGGCTTACCCAGCCCAGTGATGCTTGCGGAGCAGAACGAGCGACCGGGCCGGGACATCGACCTGGCTTGCGGCGACGGGCGGATATGGAAACCGAGCGCCGACCGTCGTATCGATGACAATCTCCCAGCCCTGGGGGAAATCGGCGAGCGACAAGTGAAACGACTCAGTGACATCGGATGCGTTGATGAGCAATAGGAGATCGTCGTCGACCAGGTCACGCCCCAGCGCGTCGACATCGTGCACCTCGTCGCCGGGAATCAGCACGCCGAGGCTGCGGATCCAGCCGATCTTCCAGTCATCGTGCGCCATCTCGGCCCCGTCCGGCCGGAGCCAGGCGACATCGGTCGCTGTGCCATGCTCCTCGTGGTGCTGGCCGCGGAAGAATCGACGCCGGCGAAGCGCGGGGTGTTCCTTGCGAAAGTCGATGATCTGCCGGGTGAAATCCAGCAACGCCTCGTCCGCCGGGCTGAGATCCCAGTCGTACCACGAGGTCGCGTTGTCCTGGCAATAGGCGTTATTGTTGCCCATCTGGGTCCGGCCGATTTCGTCCCCGCCCAAAATCATCGGGACACCCTGGGACAGCAACAGCATCGCCAGAAAGTTGCGCTGCTGCCGCGCCCGCAACGCAAGGATCTCCGGGTCGTCGGTCGGCCCCTCCACCCCGCAGTTCCACGAGATGTTGTCGTCGGCGCCATCACGGTTGTGTTCGCCGTTTGCATCATTATGTTTGGTTGAGTATGACACGAGATCGGCGAGCGTAAACCCGTCGTGGGCGGTGACGAAGTTGACGCTGGCCAACGGGCCGCGGCCGGCCTCGTCGTACAGGTCGCTGCTGCCGGACAGTCGGTAGGCGAGCTCGTCGATGTGGCCGGCGTCGCCACGCCAGAAGTGGCGGACGGTGTCGCGGTACTTCCCGTTCCACTCAGTCCACAGCACCGGGAAATTGCCGACCTGGTAGCCGCCCTCGCCGACATCCCACGGCTCAGCGATGAGCTTGACCTGTGAGATGACCGGATCTTGGTGAATGATGTCGAAAAAGGCGCTGAGCCGGTTGACGTCGTACAGCTCGCGGGCCAGGGTGGCGGCCAGGTCGAACCGGAAGCCGTCGACGTGCATCTCGGTGATCCAGTAGCGCAGCGAATCCATAATGAGCTGCAGCACCTGGGGGTGTTGTGCGTTGAGCGAATTGCCGGTGCCGGTATAGTCGAGATAGTACCGTTCGCGGCCTGGAACGAGGCGATAGTAGGTCGGGTTGTCCAGCCCCCGCAGCGAGAGCGTCGGGCCGAACTCGTTGTGCTCGCAAGTGTGGTTATAGACGACATCGAGGATGACCTCGATTCCTGCCTGGTGCAGCGTCTTGATCATCGCCTTGAATTCGCGCACCTGTTCACCGCAGCTTCCGGCGCTGCTGTATCGTCCATCGGGCGCGAGGAAACAGAGCGAGTTGTACCCCCAGTAGTTCGACAGGCCCATCTGGTAGAGCCGCTGTTCGTCGACGCTCGGGTGGATCGGCAGGAGCTCGACGGCAGTGATGCCGAGACTGGTGAGGTAGTCGAGGGACGCAGAATGAGCCAGGCCGGCATACGTGCCGCGCAGAGGCTCGGGGACCGCCGGGTTCTGCTGAGAGAACCCCTTGACGTGGGTTTCGTAGATGATCGAGTCCTGCCAGGGAATACGCAACTGCGTATCGCCGTCCCAGTCGAACTCAGGGTCGATCACGACCCCTTTCGGCACGCCATGGGCGTCGTCCTGCTCGTCAAACGACAGGTCGAGCGCGGGGTCATCGTGCCGATATCCGTTGATCGGCGCGCCCCAGTCGACCGAGCCGCACAGCGCGCGCGCATATGGGTCTACCAACAGCTTGTTGGGGTTATAGCGCAGACCATTGATCGGTTCGTACGGGCCAGTGGCGCGGAATCCATATCGTTGTCCGGGGCCGATGCCGGGTAGCCACGCGTGCCAGACGTTCTGGAGCCCTGCATAGAGCGGCGTCCGCTCCTCGTTGCCGGCATCGTCGAACAGGCACAGGTCAACCCCGGTCGCCTCTTCGGAATACACAGCCACGTTCACGCCGCGACCGTCCCAGTGCGCTCCGAGTGGCCAGCCCCGTCCCGGGTAGCGCTGTCGTGTCATCGTTCCGCCTCACCCCCGCTCACGAGATCGCGTCGCGTCGCTCGAACAGCACGAGCGCGGCAACGACAGAGACGACGCTGATTCCCAGCAGGATGCCGATTCCGCCGACCTGAAACGTCCCGGAGGCCAGCGCGGGCTGCGGCTTGTAGCCGGCAAAGATCGACACGTACCGCAGCCAGCTCCAGCTGTTGCTCATCCCCGCGATGATCCAGGCGAGGTAGCCGCCGATAGTCACGGCCGCCGCCAGAGCCCCGGCGCGGCCGCGGTCACTCACGAACGATGAGAACAGCGCCGAGTAGGCGAGCATCACCAGGATCAACGCCAGCATCGACACACCGGCGGCCAGATAGCCACGCGTTGTGAACGACTCGCCGACCAGCATCGCGCCGACCCAGATCGCGGCCAGCGTGGCCAGGACGATGAGCAGCGCGACCATCGCCAGCGCCACGATCTTCCCCAGCAGCAGCCGTGAACGTCGTTCCGGCACGGACAGCCAGAGATCGACCGTGCCGTTGTCGATCTCCTGAGCGACGACGGCGCTGCCGGCCATGATCGCGAAGACACCGACGATCAGCGGCCATATGATGTTGAGTACCTCTGCGCCGAGGAAGCCGGCCAGCGTGCCGATATTCGCGATGCCAAATGCCTGCTTCAGTGCCTCGGGATAGACCTTCAGCAGCTGATCCATCTGCGCCGAGTTGGCGCGCACAGTCGGGTAGAAGGCGATGATAATCAGAATATATGCCGCAGCGCCGATTCCATAGCCGATCGCCGACCAGCGTGAGCTCCACAGCCATCGACGGAACATCACCATACTCATCGACGCGCCTCCGCAGACCTGTCGGCGTTTGCCGCGACGGAATCCGCGCGATCGTAGTAGCGCAGGAAGACGCTCTCCAGATCCGGCGGGCCGTAGACCAGGTCATCGATCGGCAGCGTCCCGAGCAATTCGAGGAGGGCGCGCGGGTTACCGCTGACTGCAAGATCGACGTGACGCCCGTCGGCGTGGGTCGTCAGGACTCGCACGCCCGGCAGCGCATCGAAGACGGCGGGATCCACCGGCTGATGCAACAGCACCTCCATCCGCCGCTCGCGAGTCGCCCGCAGATGCTCGACATCCTCGATGGCGACGATCCGTCCCTCGCGGATGATCGCGACGCGTTGGGCCACACGTTCGACCTCGGAGAGCGTGTGGCTGGACAGGAAGATGGTCTTGCCCCGCTGCTGCTCCTCGCGAAGGACCTCGATCAGCTCCGCTTGCATCAGCGGGTCGAGGCCGCTGCTCGGTTCATCGAGAATCAGCACCGGCGCGTCGTGCATCAGCGCCTGGACGACCGCCAGCTTCTGCCGGTTACCCTTGGACAGGTGCCGGATGCGCGGCGCGAGATCGAGCTGCAATCGCTCGACGAACTCATCGCGGCGCGGAGCCGGACCGCCGCGAAACGCGGCGAAGAAGTCGACGAACGCCGCGCCGGTCATCTTCTCGTAGAGGTGAATCTCGCCGGGCAGGAACCCGACCCGCGCCTTGACAGCCGGCGCATCGCGCCAGCAGTCCAGCCCGCAGATACGCGCTCCGCCAGCTCCCGGCCTCAGCAACCCCATCAGCAGGCGGATCGTCGTCGTCTTGCCGGCCCCATTCGGCCCGAGGAAGCCAAAGATCTCGCCGGCCCCGACCGTGAAATCGAGGTCGACGACTCCGCGCCGTTTCCCATAGGAGCGCGTCAGATGACTCACCGCGATCGATGCGTCCGGCAATCAGCGCCTCCGTCTCGCGCCTGAACCTGTAACGACTATCCATCTCAATCATCACACGGCCGCCGCGTGACGCCTAACGCTGGCAATACGACACCACCATGCCAGTCCGCCAGACCATGCTTGCAGTCGGCATGCCCCCGAATGATCGCGTCGGCGATGCGGGCAACGACGCATCATGACCCATTCCACCGAGCCGGCCGGCGCCCGCCGAATGACAAACTTCATTGTTCATGCTACGTTTTGCCGCAACGATACAGGCACAACGAGTGGAGGTGAGCGAATGGCCAGTCGGGACGAGCTTCGCAAGAGAATTGTGGACGCGATCGACGCGCATCGCGATGAGATCATCAATGTCACTGCGACGATCCATCAGAACCCCGAGGTCGGCAACGCAGAGCACATGGCGTCGGCGCTGCTGGCGTCGAAGCTGCAGGGGCTCGGGTACGAGGTCGAGAAGCCGGCCGGCGGGCTGGAGACTGCCTTCGTCGCGGCGCTGCACGGTCGGGGCGAGGGTCCGATCGTCGCCGTCCTCGCCGAGTATGACGCGCTCGCAGGCGTCGGGCATGGCTGCGGCCATAACCTGATCGCCGGCAGCGGGCTGGCCTCGGCGATCGGGCTGCGGGCGGTGATGCCAGAGATCAACGGCATCTTCCAGATCGTCGGGACGCCGGCCGAGGAGACCACCGGCGGCAAGATCGACCTCGTCGACGCGGGCGTCTTCGATGATGTCGACGCCGCGCTGATGGTGCACTACGGCGACCGCACGGGCGTGCCACTGAGCTATCCCGACGGCACAAGCCTGGCGCTGGTGGGGACGAAGGTCGAGTACTTCGGCAAGCCGGCCCACGCCGCCGCCGATCCGTACAACGGCATCAACGCGCTCAACGCCGTGATCAAGCTCTTCACCGGGCTGGACGCGCTGCGCCAGCACGTCACGATGGACACGCGGATCCACGGCATCATCACCCATGGCGGCGACATGGCAAACGTCATTCCACACTACGCGTCGGCGTTCATCGAAGTGCGCTCGGAATCGATCGAGGGTCTTGACGCGCTGATGGAGAAGTTCGACAAGGTGGCCGAGGGCGCAGCGTTGATGACCGGCTGCGAGATGAAGCTCACCCGCGGCAACACGTTCTACGACATGCGGACAAACTATATCGTTGCCGCCCGCTATCTCGAGAACATGAAAGAGGTCGGGCTCGAGATCCAGCCGCCTCGCTCGCGACGCGGGATGGGTTCGACCGACTTCGGCAACGTCAGCTACAAAGCTCCATCGGTGACGGGCAACTTCATCATCAGCCACGAGCCAATGCCGGGTCACTCGCAGGAGGTAGTCGACGCGTCGTGCTCTGAATTTGGCTACGACCAGCTCATCAAGGTATCGAAGGCGATGGCGCTGACCGCCTTCGACCTGATGACCGACGCGGACCTGCTCGGCGCAGCCAAGGAGCAGTTGGCGAACTGGGACCAGATCGCACAACAGTAGGCGACGCGCTGGCCTGCAGCTATTCCGATGGTCTCGCGCTCAATTGCTGCTGCCTGTCGCGGCTGGTTCCTCGCGCCTGAACACGCGACGGAACCAGCCGCGGATCGATGCGATCCAGCGGCTCACTGCCGCGACAGAGCGTGGCAGCAGCTGCAGCCGCCAGACGAAGCGCAGAAGTGACGCCCAACCGATGACAACGAACCCGATCAATACGTAGATCGACAGCGGCAGGTGAATCAGCTCGTAGAAATCGCGCAATGGCCCGACAAACATCCCGGCGACGAACAACACCAGGATCGCGCCGGCCAGCAGCGCCGGCCGCCGGTCGCCAGTCAGCTCGTCGCCACCAACCCAGGCCGGTGACGGCGGCGAGAGGAACGGCAGCAACAGCAGCCCACAGGCGATCGACGTCACCGTAATCGCCGTCCGCGCCTCCTCGGGCTTGCCGCCCAACGACAGAATCGCCGCATAGATGGTCAGGCCAGCGATGGCAATGCTGACACCGGCCGGCACCACGAAGTAACCCGAGGAGGGGATCAGCCGCCGAGGGGTGACGCCGGGCTTCGCCCAGAGCGCCAGGAACAGCACGGGGATGCCAACCGTCAGCATCGCGATGAGGCCACTCTGCTTCGGCGTCGTCGGGAACTCGACACGCAGCTGGGTCGCGCCGAAGATCAGCAACGACGTGTAGAGCGCGCGGATGAGGAACAGACGGATGATGTCCTGCATCCCCTTGAGAATGCGCTGCCCTTCGCGAAAGGCTGCGGGCAACGCCGCGAACGAGTCGTCGAGCAGGACGATATCGGCCACACTCCGCGCGACCTGACTGCCGCTGCGAACCGAGATCGCCAGATTCGCCTGCTTCAGCGCCAGCACATCGTTTACGCCATCGCCGATCATCGCGACGTGATCGCCGCCACGGCGGAGCGCTCGAATGATGCGCTCTTTCTGCTGCGGAGAGACGCGTCCGAAGACGGTCGTGCGCTGGGCCAGCTCGTCAAGGTCGCTATCACTAATCCCGTCGAGGTCGAGGCCCGAGCAGGCAGCGAGATCGCCCGGCATGCCTGCCTGCTTCGCCAGCGCCGCGACGGTAGTCGGGTTATCGCCGGAGATGATCTTCAGCGCGATGCCCTCAGCGGCAAATTCGGCAATCGTGCTTCGCGCCTCAGGGCGCAGCTCGTCGCTGATACTGATCAGTCCCACTGGCTCGAGGCCTGCCGGCAATTCGGGCGACCCAGCCGGATCCGGCAATGTTGCGCCGGTGGCGGCATGGGCAAACAACAGTACCCGGTATCCCTGATCGGCCCACGCGCTGACGCGCGACGCGATCTCCGCCCCGCCGACGAGCGCTGGCAGCAGCATCTCCGGCGCGCCCAGGACCCAGACGCCATCGTCGAAGGCAACGCTGCTCCACTTACGGTCGGAGGAAAACGGGGTCTCGGCAAGAACCGGGCGGCCCTCGCTCGGGCAGGCAGTGCGGATCGCGTTGCTCGTGCGGTTACCAGAGCTAGCGCTGGCGGCGAAGTCGCCCAGCGCGCGCCGCAGCGCCGGCTCATCCAGCCCGATCGGCGCAAATTCGCGGACCTGCAGCTCATTGGTCGTCAGCGTGCCGGTCTTATCCAGACAGAGGATATTGACCTGGCTGGTAGATTCGACCGCGTTCATGCGCTGGATCAGCGCCCCCTTGCCCGACATCCGCACCGCTGCCATTGCGTAGGACACGGTAACCATGAAAATCAGCCCCTGCGGGATGAGCGCAACGATGACCGCCGCAGCACGGACCGATTCGGTCATCGGCACATGGGTGTAGATCTGCCGGAACGTGTCGGCGACCTGGACGCCCAGTAACAGCATCAGAAACAACATGATCCGGATCGCCAGCGTCACCTCACGCTGGAGAGGTGTCTTGGCTGCGCGGTGGGCGCGGGCCTGCTCGGTGATGCGTTGCGCCATGCTGGCTGCGCCGACCTTCTCGGCCCGATAGATCCCACCACCCGTCATGCAGAAGCTGCCGGAATAGACCTGATCACCGACGTTCTTCGGGACGAGGTCGGACTCGCCGGTCAGCAGCGACTCGTCCATTGTTACCGACGTCGAGAGAACGATCGATCCGTCGACCAGCACCTGATCCCCCGGCCCGACGAGAAGCAGATCATCGACGACGATCTCGCCCGGCTCGATCTGGCGCTCGACACCGTCGCGCAGCACCGTCGCGACCGGCCGGGTCAGCAACGCGATCTTGTCCAGCTTTCGCTTCGCCCGCGCCTCCTGGAACGAGCCGATAACGACATTAGCCACGACGAGGATCGCTGTCATAAAGGCATCGCCGTAGAGGCCGAGGGCGAGCAGGAAGCCGACGATGACGTAGAGGAGAACATTGACGAAGGTGATCGCGTTCTCGAAGAGGATGCGGCGGTAGGAGCGGCTGCTCTGAGGCTTGACTGTGTTGACCGCGCCGCGCGCCCGCCGGTCCTCGACGTCTGCGCCGGTCAGCCCCACAAGGTGCTTGCGCGTATCAAGGTCGGGCGCGGCCGCCAGGATCGTCTGCGATGCCAAGTACTGTCCTCTCGCGCCACCGAATCCGCGCCCCCAGTGTACTCCGCGTGTGTCGGCGACCCGTCGCTGGCTAGCACATTCGACATGCTTTCAGGTTCATTTCATGTCGGCTTCATGTCAGCCCAATATCGTCGGAATGCCTCCACCGGGAGACGGGGCTCGATAGACCTGGGGGCCGAACCGGGACGTTGCCACCATCGCGATGCGGATTGCGCGACCTCAACGCCCGGCCGGCCGCCATGACACCTGGACACGGAGAACCATCGCGATGCGCAGGAAGCACAACACCGTCCATCACCATAGGCGCTGGCTCCGGCGGGCGGCAGTCCTCCTGAGTGTCGTCTCGGTCGCTGGGTTGCTACTCGGCATCTGGGGTTACACCCAGGGGTGGGATCGCTACATCCATTATCGCCGTCTTCCAGACTGGGGCCGCTCCCACGAGCAGGCGTTGTTGCAGTCGCTGTCGACTCCCCCGGCAAACACCCCGCCGTCGGCCGGTGGGCTGGCTAACGCCGCGCCGGCCGCAACCGCCCAGACGACAAGCCATATCGACATGATGACACTGGGGAACGGCGCGGTTCAGGATGGACACTTTGACAGCGCAACACTCGGCAAGAGCGTTGCATTCCGCATCTACCTGCCTCCTGGTTACGACGACCCACGCTTCGCCCAGACTCGCTATCCTGTGGTCTTCCTGCTGCACGGCTCGCCCGGTGGATGTGGAGACTGGGTCGATGGCGCGTCGGCCGATCAGACGGCCGACGCGCTGATCCGCAGCGGCACCATCCGTCCGGTCATCATCGTCATGCCAGACGGCTCGCTCGGAGATCCCCACCACGACACGCAATGGGGTAATTCGCCAGTGACTGGCGAGCGCGTCGAGGCCGCCATTATCGACGACCTGATTCCCGTGATCGACCAGCAATACCGCACAATCGCGCGGCGCGACGCACGCGCCATTGGCGGGCTCTCGTCCGGCGGGTATGGGTCGATCAACATCGCCCTCCACCACCCCGAAACGTTCGGGGTGGCCTTCTCGCTCTCGGGCTACTTCAAGCCGACAAACACGTACGACGGCCATGATATCTGGGGAAGCGACGCTGCCCGAAGCGCCAACAGCCCGATCTCCCAGGTTCATTCCCTGGCACAGCCTATGCATATCCTCCTCATGGAAGGGCTCGACGAGGGGCAAGGGGTCGCCGACACCAACGCATTCGATGCAAAGTTGACCCAGAGCAAGATCGACCATCGGACTCTCTTCGCAGCGGGAGGCCACAGCTGGGAGTTCTGGAAGACGCACCTTCTCGACGCGCTCGAATACGCCAATCAACACTTCCCCGCAACCGCGAATAACGCCGCATCGGTAACCGGACAGCCGATCACTACGGGGGGTGGCACGACATGATCGAACAGGCCTGGCGTGAAGCAAGCGCCGGAGCCACGCGGTTCATCGAGTTGGGTCGTGCGCGCCGATGGCTGTTGCCGTTCACCACCAGCCTGTTGGCGACGATGTTCGTCGCCAACGCGATCAGTGGCTCGCTGACGCACAGCATTGCTGGCCATTCCCTTCTGAATGACGTCGGCTACGGTCTCGACCCGCTTCGGGCGGGCCGCTTCGACACGCTGATCACCAACATCCCGTTTGCGCTCTATCCCTGGATGCTGGTAACGATCACGTTCCTCGTTCTGATCGGCGTCGCGCCCTTCGAGGTGGTGGCCGGCTGGCGCCGGACGGCGGTCGTGTTCTTCGCGTCGCAAGTCGGCGGCTATCTGTTCGCGTCGTTGCTCGTCGCCTGGCCGCTCTCCGCGACCGGGAGCGCCTGGGGCCAGTCACTCGCGACGGCGCGGGATGTCGGACCGTCGGCAGGCGCCTTCGGCTGCCTCGCGGCTCTAGTCTGGTACCTGCCTCGACGCTGGCAATGGCGAGGCATCGCCGCGTTGTTTCTGTACTTCATGGGGTTCCTGATCCTGACACATCAGATATGGGATATCGAGCATCTGATCGCGGGCATGATCGGTCTCGGGACCGGCTGGCTGCTGGTGGAACGCAACCACGGGGCCGGCATCGCGCGCACGCTCAACCGATTTCCGTGGCCTCATTCGCGCGACGTCGCAGTCATACTGGTCGTCCTGGCCGGGCTGCTCAACGTCTACTCAGCGTTCGTCACATCGACGCACTTCCACACCAGAACATGGGATAACGATATTCCATTCGCAGCGCTGCATGGGTCGCGCACCTTCGTCGCGCTTTCCGGACTGGGGCTCATTCTGCTCGGCAACGGGCTGAGGCACGGTCGCAGGGTGGCATGGCTGACGACGCTGGCTCTGCTGGCCGGCGGCGCCATCTCCCAGGTGATCAAGGGACTTGAGATCGAGGTCGCAACGATCGAGGTGCTATTGCTGCTCTGGCTGCTCTGGCATCACGATGATTATGTCGCGAGACCGGATCTGCCAACCGTTCGCCGCAGCCTCAGGTTTTCAGCAGTCGCTCTGGCGATGCTGCCGCTCTATGCGGCGCTGGGCTTCTGGCTGCTCCGCGACAGATTCAATCAGCCGATCACCCCTGGCATTGCCGTGCGAGAGACGTTCGCGCGCGTGCTGCTGACAACGACGCATCAGATCAACGGCGAACACTTCAGAGCGCGCTGGTTCCTCGACTCGATCACCTGGATCTGGGTCGCCGTCTTGCTCGTCAGCGTTATCGCGCTCCTCCGGCCGATCCTGCGGCTGACCAACGAGACCGATGCCGACCGGCGAGATGCCTTCGAGCTGCTCCACCGCTATGGCAATTCGTCGGTTGCCCACATGACGACCTGGCCCGGCAACACGCTGCTCCTCAACCATCACCGCGATGCCTATATCGCCTACCGTCTGATCGGCGACGTCGCGCTCGTCCTGGGTGATCCGATCGGATCGCCGGATGGCTGCGCCGCCGCGATCCGCGAGTTCACTCATCTCACCCGTCATCGGGGCTGGACTCCCTGTTTCTATGGCGTCGGCGAGGCGCTGCGCGCGGAATATGCTCGCAATGGATTGGCAATGATGCACGTCGGGGAGGACGCCTATATCGACCTGCCGGCACTCGATCTTCGCGGCCGGCGTTGGCAGGATGCCCGCACCGCTATCAACCGGGCCCGTCGGTCGGGAATCGAGCTCGAGCTCGTCGACGCGAGCCAGATCGACCCCGACATCCTTCGTCAGCTTCGTGAGATCTCGGACGCGTGGTTGCGCGCCAAGCGGATGTCGGAGATGGGCTTTACCCTCGGGAGCCTGTCTGGCGAGCCAGACCCGGAGGTGCGCTTTGCAGTCGCGATCGATGACCAGAGGCAGGTCCACGGGTTCGTCACCTGGCTACCGATCCATGGCACGGGTGGCTGGGTCATCGACATCATGCGCCGCCGGCCAGACGCGTTCAACGGCATCATGGAATTCCTCATCATCAGCTCCGCGCTCGCATTCCGCGACGAGGGCGCGCCGTTCGTCAGTCTCGCAACCGCGCCTCTGGCGCGGGTCGAGCGCGAGGGTGAGGAGATCGGCACGGTCGAGCAGGCGGTTATCGGGCTGGCCGGCCTGGTCGAGCCGGTCTACGGCGCCCACTCGCTGTTCGAGTTCAAGAACAAGTTCTCCCCACGCTGGGAACCGGTCTACATCGCCTATCCCGGCGCTAGCGTGCTTCCGAAGATCGGCTACGCGATTGTGCGCGCATATATGCCGGACCTGGGGTTGAACACCCTGCGTGATCTCGTCGGCGGCGCGCAGAACACGCCCGACGCCCACGCCAAGCTCGCGCCACCCACGCCGGCCAGTTGATCGACCCCGCTCCACGCGACATTTCACACCCACGCGCTCGACGACCTGCTATCGTCCATTCGATGTAGGACGGTGGCTTCAGAGAGGGGCGAGGTGGCATGGCACGGTTGGCAGGCAGAGTCGCGATGATCACTGGGGGCGCGTCGGGCATTGGCGCAGCGAGCGGGAGGTTGTTCGCGGCCGAGGGCGCGAGTGTCGGGATCGTCGATGTCGACTCCGCCGCAGTGGCCGCGGTCGTCGCGGAGATCAGTGCGGCCGGCGGGGCGGCGTTCGGACAGGTCGCGGATGTCTCACGGTCGTACGAGGTGCGCGCCGCCACCGACGCCATTGCCGACCATTTCGGCCGGCTGGACGTACTCTTCTCCAACGCGGGTGTTTCCGGC
>Ga0073899_10003141_pt1 | contig 14730 bp, 11 predicted proteins | sample KloWWTmetaKNB5Ph_FD_88975 | JGI IMG/M metagenome (GOLD analysis project Ga0073899, IMG submission 88975) | Active sludge microbial communities from Klosterneuburg, Austria, studying microevolution and ecology of nitrifiers - Klosterneuburg... | ecosystem: Engineered > WWTP > Aerobic digester >...
CGCCACCGCCACGATCAGCGTGAGGATGATGAACATCATGCGTTTTTCCAGCTGCACGGCGGCGAACCAGGTGCGGTTCTGGCGCGTCCAGTCGCGCACCAGCAGGTCGCCCGACAGCGAGCCCACCAGTTCCGACGCCACGGCGCGCGCGCGGTGCAGGTCCTTGAGCTTGAGGCGCACGCCGGTCGGCCCTTCCAGCCGGAACAGGCGCGCGACATCGTCCATGTGCATCAGCACCAGCGTCGAGTCGTACTCGAAATGACCCGAGTCGAACGTGCCCACCACCGTCATCTGCTTGAGCCGCGGCACCACCCCCGCCGGCGTGACCTGGCCGCTGGGCGCCATCAGCGTCACCTTGTCGCCCTCGCGCACACCCAGGCCGCGCGCCAGTTCAATCCCCAGCACCACGCCAAACTCGCCACTCACCAGACGCGACAGGCTGCCCTGCTTGGCGGCATCGGCCAGCTCGGTAACCTTGGGCTCGGCCACCGGATCAATGCCGCGCACGATGGCGCCCTTCATGTCCTCGCCCCGGGCCAGCAACGCTTGCGCCGCGATGAAGGGCGCGGCACCCACTACCGCCGGGTTGGCGCGCACCTCGGCCAGCGTGCGCGCCAGATCGGGCAGGGCCGCCCCGTTCGGCGCGAAGATCTCGATGTGCGAGACCACGCTGAGCATGCGGTCACGCACCTCCTTCTGAAAACCGTTCATCACGCTGAGCACGATGATGAGCGCCGCCACGCCCAGCGAGATGCCCAACATGGACACGCCGGAGATGAAGGAGATGAAACCATTGCGCCGCGTGGCGCGGCCGGCACGGGTGTAACGCCAGCCAAGAATGAGCTCGAAGGGGATTTGCATGGGGTCCGATGGCGACAAGCAAGGCGCATTGTGTCATCCCGCGCCGATCCCCGACAATCGACCCATGCATCTGCTGATTCCCTATGCCTACGGCCACGACGAGGCGTGCCGCCAGGCATTTCACCGCCTGCGCCTGCCGGCGCTGCGCAAGTTGCTGGCGCGCCTGCAGCCCGATGCGGTCGAGGCGGGTGACGAATGGAGCCTGTCGAGCCCGCACGAACGTGTCCACGCGCGCGCGCTGGGCCTGCCCGGCGCCGACGGGCTGATTCCCTGGGCCGCGTGGCAGGCCGGCCGCGCGGGCCTGCAGCCGGTGGCGTCGCACGGCGCCTGGGGCTACCTGTCGCCCAGCCACTGGCAGGCCGGCATGGACCGGCTGACCATGGGCGGGCCCCGCCTGCCCGAGCTCGACGAGGCCGAGTCGCGCGCCCTGATGGACACGCTGGCGGCGTTCGTGCAGCAAGACGGCATGACCCTGCACTACGACCAGCCGACGCGCTGGCTGGCGCAGGGTGAACTGCTGCGCGAGCTGCCCAGCGCCTCGCTGGACCGCGTGCTGGGCCAGGACCTGGCGCCGTGGGTGTCGCGACACAGCGGCGCCGCGGCATGGCGACGCCTGCAAAGCGAGCTGCAGATGCTGCTCTACAGCCACCCGGTCAACGATGCGCGCGCGGCGCGCGGCGCACCGGTCATCAACGCGCTGTGGCTGCATGGCACCGGCGGCCTGCCCGAGCCCAGCAAGGCGGCCTGCGCCGACGCGCCGGCGCTGACCGTTGCCGGGCAATTGCGCGAGCCGGCCCTGGCGCGCGACTGGCAGGCCTGGGGACAGGCCTGGCAGGAAATCGATGCCACGCTGTGCGCCGACGCGCTGGGCGCGTTGCAGCGCGGTGGCGCGCTGCGCCTGACCCTGTGCGGGCAGCGCCAGGCCCGCACCTGGGTGGCGCAACCTGCTGGCTTGGCCCGCCGCTTCAGGGCGCTGTTCGGCGCAGCACCCGATCTGCGACCCCTGGAACAACTATGAACATCATTCCCCGCCAGACTCCACCGCGCGCTGCCTGGGCGCTGGAACAGGGTGGCGTGCACCCGCTGCTGGCGCAATTGTTTGCGGCGCGCGGCGTGGCCAGCCACGAGGAACTCGACGACAGCCTGGCCAGGCTGCTGAGCCCGGCCTCCCTGCTGGGTGCGCAACAGGCCGCCGTGCTGCTGGCCGACGCCATGGCAGTCGGAAAGCACCTCTGCGTCGTGGCCGACTACGACTGCGACGGCGCCACCGCCTGCGCCGTGGCCCTGCGTGGCCTGCGTCTGCTGGGTGCCACCCACGTCAGCTACATCGTGCCCGACCGGGTGGTGGACGGCTACGGCCTGACCGCGCCGATTGCCCAGCGCGTCAAGGACAGTGGTGCCGACGTGCTGATCACCGTGGACAACGGCATCGCCAGCCTGGAGGGCGTGGCCTGCGCCAAGCGCCTGGGCCTGCGGGTGCTGGTCACCGACCACCACCTGTGCGCCAGCGTGAACGGCCAGCCCGTGCTGCCCGACGCCGATGTGATCGTCAACCCCAATCAACCGGGCTGCGCATTCGAGAGCAAGTCCATCGCCGGTGTCGGGGTCATGTTCTACGTGCTGTTGGCCTTGCGCGCCGAGCTGCGCGGGCGCGGGGCGTTTGCTACACCACCGAGCGCCGACGGGCCGCCCCTAGGCGCGAGCGCCCCCTCGGGGGGCAGCGCAGTACACACCGTGACAAGCGTGGGGGCAACAATGCGTCAACCGAAGCTCGATACCTTGCTGCCGCTGGTGGCGCTGGGCACGGTGGCCGATGTGGTGAAACTCGACGCCAACAACCGCCGCCTCGTCGCCCAAGGCCTGAAACGCATCCGAAGCGGCTCCATGCCTATTGGACTAGCTCGCCTTTTTGTAGCAGCTGGACGCAATGCCAACCTGGCCACGACCTTTGACTTTGGCTTTGCACTGGGCCCGCGCATCAACGCCGCCGGCCGCCTGGCCGACATGACGCTGGGCATTGAGTGCCTGCTGACCGACGATGCGGCGCGCGCCGACGAGCTGGCCCGCACGCTCGATGGCATCAACCGCGAGCGCCGGGTGATCGAGAGCGACATGCGCGAGCAGGCGCTGGACATCGCCGAGTCGCTGTTCGAAGAGGGACAGGACGCGCCAGCGGCGATCTGCGTGTTCGATCCCGACTTTCACGAAGGCGTGGTCGGCATCGTCGCCTCGCGCATCAAGGACAAGCTGCACCGCCCCAGTTTTGTGTTCGCCCCCAGCGCCGCCCCCGGCAAGGAGCATGAACTCAAGGGCTCGGGGCGCTCGATCCCGGGCTTTCACCTGCGCGACGCGCTGGACCTGGTGGCCAAGCGCCACCCTGGGGTGCTGCTGCGCTTTGGCGGGCACGCCATGGCGGCCGGCTGCACCATCGCCGAGGAGCACTTCGATACCTTCGAGGCGGGCCTCAACCAGGTGGCGCAGGAATGGCTGGACGCCGCCACGCTGACGCGCCGCCTGGAGACCGACGGCCCGCTCAAGCCCGAGTACCGCCGCGTGGAACTGGTCGACGCGCTGCACAAGGAGGTGTGGGGTCAGGGCTTTCCGGCGCCGACCTTCAGCGAGCAGCTGGACGTGATCTCGCAGCGCCTGGTTGGCGAGAAGCACCTCGCGCTCAAGCTCAAGCACCAGGGCCAGCCGGTCGACGCCATCTGGTTCGGCCACACCGAGCCGCTGTCGGCCAAGGTGGTGCTGGCGTTCCGGCTGGACGCCGACGAATGGCAGGGCCAGCGGCGCGTGCGCTTTCTGATCGAGGCCGCGCAGGGCTGAAGACGTGCCGGATTCCGGTTGATAATGAACCGGTCATCAATCAAACCAAGCTCGTTCGTCTGCGCCCACGATGTTGTTGCCCTGGCCCGCTTCCGTCTGGATTGCGATCGCGTTTGGCTTCGTGGCGAGCGTGCTGGTTCTGTGGGCCACCGGCGCGTGCGTCTGGCGCCTGGGTCGCGCCAGCCCCACGCTGCACCGCATTCTGGTGTTCGCCCTGGCACCCTCGCTGTAGGTGGCGATCTGGTTGGCCGTCTGGCTCACCTGCCAGCTCCTGCTGCCCACGGCACAGACCATGGTGTCGGCCATCGAGCAGTCGCTCGCGCTGGGCCTGATCGGCGTGGTCATCACCGGCTCCATGCTGGGCCTGGCGCGCAACGGCCTGCGCGCCGGCAGTTCCGAGGTCATCGCCGCAGGCGCACTGCTGGCGATGGGGCTGGCCATCTGGCTGATGGCCGGTGGAGCGAATGCACTGGCATGGGGCGAGGCGCCCGATCAGGGCTTGATTCTGCTGGGTGTGCTGCTGCTGGTGGCTGCCGCGCTGGCTGGCGTGTCCATCCTGCGCCGGACCATGACGCCGGCCATCGCGTCGAAGCAGCAGACGGCCTGGGGGCCGAGCGCGCTGGTTGGCGCGCTGGTCGCGGTCGGCACGGTGGCGATCATCGCCTCGACCCATCCCGCGCGCAATGAACTGGCGGTGACGCTGGATGCCGTGCTCAGGAACTGGCCAACCGTGGTGGCCATGCTGGCGATGTTTGTCGGCATCTTCAGCACCCACCGGCTGATCGCCACGCTGGAGCGACGCGCCCGCGATCTGAACCAGTCGCTGCAGTTGGCCTCGGCCGTGGCCGAACGCGCGCGCAGCGAAGACGCCGCCACCGGCCTGCCCAATCACCGTGGCATGCGCCAGATCATCGAGCGCCAGATCAGCATCAGCCAGGCCAGCCAGGACCTGTTCTCGGTGTTGCACCTGGGTCTGAGCCAGGTCAAGACCATTCGCAACTCCCTCGGCCAGAGCACGGCCGATGCCTTGATGCGCGCCTTGCGCGACCGCCTGCTTGAGGTGCTGCCCGCCGGAGACATCCTGGCGCGCACCGGCGATGACCACTTTGCCATCGTCTCGCCCGAGGCCAGCTCGGCCGACGGCGCGGTCAAGCTGGCCGCCACCGTGCTGGATTGCCTGGACCGGCACGTGCCGATCAATGAGCACGATATTGCCGTGCAGGGCAACATCGGCATCGCGCTGTTTCCCAACGATTCACGCGAGGCCGAGGCCCTGCAGACGCACGCCGCGCTGGCCTGGTCGGCCTCGCGCCAGACCGGCCCCGGAGGCTACAAGTTCTTCTCGAACCAGATCGGCGAGGACATCCGCAACAATTTCGACCGCCTGGCGGCGCTGCGCCGGGCCATCAACCAGCTTGAATTCACCGTGATGTTCCAGCCGCAATTTGCCCTGGACAGCGGCGCGCTGGTGGGCTGCGAGGCCTTGCTGCGCTGGCCGCAGGGCAATGGCGGCATGGTGCCACCAGCGGAATTCATCCCGATGGCCGAGCGCAGCGGGCTGATCATCCCGCTGGGCCACTTCGTGCTGGCCGAAAGTTGCCGCGCCTGGGTGCGCTGGCGCGCCCTGTGCAACCGCGCCATCAAGCTCAGCGTCAATGTCTCCGCGGTGCAATTGGCGCAGAGCGACTTCGTCGACCACCTGGAACGCGTGCTGACCGAAACCGCCATGGACCCGCACTGCCTGTGCCTGGAGGTGACCGAGTCGGTGGCCATGAAGGACCCCGAGGCGGTGATCACCCGCTTTCAGGCCATTCGCGCCCTCGGCGTGGAACTGGCCATCGACGACTTTGGCACCGGGCATTCGTCACTGGCCTACCTCAAGCAGCTCGAGTGCCACTACATCAAGATCGACCAGTGTTTCGTGGCCGGCGCCGCCGACGATCCCGGCAGCCAGCAGATCATCGCCTCAGTGGTGGAAATGGCGGCCAGTTTCCAGATGCAGACCATCGCCGAGGGCGTCGAGACCCGCGAACAGCTGCAGCACCTGCGCCGGGTCGGCTGCGATCTGGCGCAGGGCTTTCTGCTGGGCCACCCGGTCGGTGAGCGCCAGTTCATCAACGACCACCTGCTGGCTTCTCCGGCAGCCCCCTGACTCGGCCCGGCCGGGTCCGAACCAGGCCCTGGCCGTGCAAAAAGCGGCCCAAAACTATCGCCCGGTTGACAAAGCACGGGTTAGTCCCAGCCAACCGGTCGCCGGTGCCGTTCCAAAATGGTTTTCACAAGATCACTACGTTGGAGTTCCACCATGCGCCACCTGTTTCGCAAGTTGACCCTGCCCCGCTGCGCGGGCTCCCTCCTCGTCGCCGCGGCACTGCTGCACGGTGGCGCCGCGCGGGCCGAACCCGGCGTCTCGGCGGACAGCCTCACGCTGGGCCAGAGCACCACCCTGAGCGGGCCACTGGGTGACCTGGGGCAGGAGGTGCTCAAGGGCGCCAAGGTCTATTTTGAGGCCCTCAATGCCAAGGGCGGCGTCAATGGCCGCAGCATCAAGCTGGTGACCAAGGACGACGCCTACGACGCCAAGAAGACGCTGGAGAACGTCAACGCCTTCATCGCCGAGGACTCGGTGTTCGCCCTGTTCGGCACCTTCGGCACGCCCAACAACGAGGCGCTGATTCCGCTAGCGCAAAAGGCCGGCCTGCCGGTGCTGACGCCCTACACCGGCGCACCGTCCATTCGCGGCAAGGACAGCAAGGGCGTGTTCAACCTGCGCGCCAGTTACGCCGACGAAATGGAAGAGCTGGTCAAGCACCTGACCACGCTGGGCATCAAGAAGATCGGCATTGCCTACCAGAACAACACCTTCGGCAAGGAGGTGCTGGCCGCCGCCACGGACGCCATGGCCAGGCGCAAGCTCAAGCCGGTGCTGTCGGTGTCGGTGGAGAACAATGCCAGCGATGCCGCCACCGCGTCCGAGAAGCTGCTGGCGACCGACCCGGAGGCCTTGTTGCTGGGCATCGCCGGCAAGCCGACCATCGAATTCATCAAGGCCACCAACCAGCGTCGCAAAGGCACGCAGATGTACGCCCTGTCGGTGCTGGCCACGCCTTCCAACCTGCGCGCCCTGGGGTCAGACGGCACCGGCGTCGCCATCAGCCAGGTGGTGCCTTTCCCGATCAATTCGACCATGCCCATCGTGCGCGAGTACCAGCAGGCCATGAGTGCTGCCGGCCACACCGACTTTTCGCACCTGAGTCTGGAGGGCTACATCAACGCCAAGGTTAGCGCCGAGGGCCTGCGCCGCGCCGGCCGCACGCCCACCCGTGCCAGTCTGGTCAGCGCCATGGACGGCATGCGCCACTACAACCTGGGTGGCATGGAGGTGTCTTTCGGCAATGGCGCGGTCAGCGGCTCCAAGTTCGTCGAGCTCACGCTGATCAACGCGCAGGGCAAGCTGATCAAGTAAGCAATACCTAGTTGCCAAGTTCCTTGGCATACACGGCGCGCGCGGCCACCGCCGTGTCGGCAAAGTCCGAGAACAGGCCATCGATGCCCAAGCGGTAGAACTGCAGGTACTCGTTCCTGGGGTCGCCCTGGTAATCAAAGGCCAGGCGCTTGGGCTCGTTGCGGAAGGTCCAGGTGTGCACCGTCAGGCCCAGCTTGTGGGCGTCGGCAATCAGCGTGGTGGCCGGCTGCGAGCTGGTATCGGCGTAGTTGAGCACGCCATCGCCGTTCCGGTCGAGCATCTTGCCGGCGGCGTCGAACGTGCCCTTGACCGGCACGATGTAGGGCTTCCAGGGGCCCACGCCGTCGGCGTACTTGGCAATCTCCGCCAGGCCGGCGGGCCTCAGCATGGAGTCGAAATTGGCGGTCTTGCCGGCGCGTGTCCAGTCGTAGGGGCGGTCGAATGGCGCCGCGAACGTGACCTTGCCGGTCTTGAAGTCGTAGTCATCGCCGTCGACCAGTTGCACCAGCCGCGCCTGCGTCTTGCCGCGCAGGTACTGCAGGTTGGACACCTCGAACGACTGGATGATGACCGGTGAGTCCTTCTTGGTGTAGCCATACTCGGCCAGCACCGCCAGCAGCCGGTCTTCAAGCTTCAGGTTGGCATCCACGTGGTAGGTCGGGTGCTTGGTTTCCGGGTAGACGCCAATGACGCGGCCGACCTTCGCGCCCTCGGCCTTGGCCAGTTCCAGCACCTCGCGAAAGGTTGGAATCAGGTACTTGCCATTGAACGAGGCATCGCGGTCGCTCAGCGGCTGCTTGGCGCGCAGGGTCCTGATTTCGGCCAGCGTGAAGTCGGTGGCGAACCAGCCGGTCTCGGCCACGCCGTCGACCATGCGGGTGGTCTTGCGGCTGGCGAACTCGGGCAGATCGGCCACGTTGGTGGTGCCGGTGATGTTGGGCTCATGCCGGGCGATGAGCTCACCGTCCCTGGTGGCCACCAGATCGGGCTCGATGAAATCGGCGCCGTTCTGGATCGCCAGCCGGTAGCCCTCCAGCGTGTGATCGGGCAGGTAGCCGGCCGAGCCGCGATGGCCAATCACCAGCGGCTGCTTGCCGTCCAGGGTCAGAAAGGGCGCGGGATCGCTGCCCCCGCAGGCCACCAGGGTCGCGGCGCTCAGGCCAAGGAGGCCCAGCGCGGCGGCACGGGACACGGAGGAAAGGGTCAGAAAGGGGTTCATCGGGGTTCTCTTGAGTTGATCCTGCGCCACGGTAGCCTTGCGGTATGAAACTATCGTGTCAGCCAACCTCACCACGCGTGACACCATCGCGGGCGCTGCAGCCCCCGGCGGCGCACGCTGGGCGCGCAAGGCCTAAAATCGGATAGTGAGCTCCATCCTGAACGCCGACCTGCACTGCCATTCCGTTGTCTCCGACGGCACCCTGACCCCCGAAGACCTGGCCCGACGTGCCCACGGCAATGGCGTGGAGCTGTGGTCGCTGACCGACCATGACGAAGTAGGCGGCCAGCAGCGTGCCGCCGACGCGGCGCAGGCGCTGGGAATGAAGTACCTCACCGGCACCGAGATCTCCGTCAGCTTCATCGGCAAGACCGTGCACATCGTGGGTCTGGGCTTCAATGCCGAGGACGCCGGCTTGCGCGAGGGCCTGCTGCGCACCCGCGGTGGCCGCGGCCAGCGCGCCCAGGAGATGGCAGCCAGCCTGGCGCAGATTGGCATCCGCGGTGCCTACGAGGGCGCCCTGAAGTACGCCGGCAACCATGAACTGATCTCGCGCACCCACTTCGCGCGCTTTCTGGTCGAGGTGGGTGCCTGCAAGGACACCAACGAGGTGTTTCGCAAGTACCTCACCGAAGGCAAACCCGGCTTCGTGGAGCACCGCTGGGCCACGCTGAAGGATGCGGTGAGCTGGATCCGGCAGGCCGGTGGCGTGGCGGTGATCGCGCATCCGGCGCGCTACGGCTTCACCGCCAATGAAGAGTACGCCCTGTTCACCGAATTCAAGCTGCACGGCGGCCAGGGCGTGGAGGTGGTGACCGGCAGCCACACCACCGCCGAGTACCAGACCTACGCCAACATGGCCCGCGAGTTCGAGCTGGCAGCCTCGCGTGGCAGCGACTTCCACAGCCCCGATGAGAGCCACACCGAGCTGGGCACCCTGCCGTTTTTGCCCGGCAACCTGACGCCGGTATGGGAGCTGCTGGCCGATCGCATCCAGCGCTGAGGCGCTGACTCCACATGGCCCAGTACCTGCAAGTTCATCCCGACAACCCACAGCATCGCCTGCTCAAGCAGGCGGTCGCGCTGCTGGAGAAGGGCGGCATCGTGGCGGTGCCGACCGATTCCAGCTATGCCCTGGTATGCCATCTCGACGACAAGGCCGCCGCCGACAACCTGCGCCGCATCCGCGGCGTGGACGACAAGCACCACCTGGCCCTGCTGTGCCGCGACTTGAGCGAACTGGCCAACTACGCCCGCGTGGACAACCGCCAGTTCCGGCTCATCAAATCCGCCACGCCGGGGCCTTACACCTTCATTCTGGAAGCCAGCAAGGAAGTGCCGCGCCGCCTCAGCCACCCATCGCGCAAGACGATAGGCCTGCGCGTGCCGGACCACAAGGTGCTGCAGGAGCTGCTGGCGCTGCACAACGCACCCCTGCTGGCCACCACCCTGATCCCGCCCGGTGACAGCGAGCCGCTCAACGACGCGCAGGAGATCCGCGAGCGCTTTGAGCACCAGGTTGCCGCCGTGATCGACGCCGGCGCCTGCGCCCAGGAGCCCACCACGGTGGTGGACCTGACCGGCGGCGAGCCCGAGTTGATCCGCCTGGGCCGGGGCGATCCGGCGGCACTCGGCCTGTAGCCCGCGCCGATCGCGCGGCGCACCGGCAACCCGCACGCCGGGGCGGCGCGACACACTCTGAGACAATTCCCCCATGGATATCGCCAATCTGATTCAAACCGTCGCCATCTACGCCCTGCCGGTGCTGTTCGCCATCACCGTGCACGAGGCGGCGCACGGTTACGCGGCGCGCCACTACGGCGACAACACCGCCTACATGCTGGGGCGCATCACCCTCAACCCGATCAAGCACATCGACCCGGTGGGCACCATTCTGATGCCGCTGATGCTGTACTTCGCCACCTCGGGGGCCTTTCTGTTTGGCTACGCCAAGCCGGTGCCGGTGCGTTTTGGCAACCTGCGCAACCCCAAGCGCGACATGGTGTGGGTGGCGCTGGCCGGTCCCGGCGCCAACCTGGCGCAAGCCGTGCTGTGGGGCGCGCTGTTCCTGGTGCTGAGCGGCTCGGGCGTCACCGAACCGTTCTTTCTCAAGATGTGCCAAGGCGGCGTGCTGGTCAATGTGGTGATGTTTGCCTTCAACCTGTTCCCGCTGCCGCCGCTTGACGGCGGCCGTATCCTGGTGGGCCTGCTGCCCTACCGGCAGGCCGAGCTGGTCTCGCGCATCGAGCCCTGGGGCTTCTTCATCGTCATGGCGCTGGTCATTGCCGGCGTCGTCAGCGCGCTGTGGATGCAACCCTTGATGGCATTGACCTACTGGCTGCTCGATCTGGTGCTGACGCCCCTCGCGCTGGTGCTTCGTTAACGTTTTCTCCTGTCCCAACGCTGTCATGTCCTCACTTCGCTTCCTCACCGGCATCACCACCTCCGGCACACCGCATCTTGGCAACTATGTGGGCTCGATTCGCCCCTCGGTGCAGGCCAGCCTGCGTGCCGACGTCGAGAGTTTCTACTTCCTGGCCGACTACCACGCGCTGATCAAGACCGACGAGCCGGCACGCGTGCAGCGCTCCACGCTGGAGATCGCCGCCAGCTGGCTGGCCGCCGGCCTCAACCCGGAGCGCGTCACCTTCTACCGGCAATCCGACATCCCTGAGATCCCCGAGCTGACCTGGCTGCTGACCTGCGTCACCGGCAAGGGCATGCTCAACCGCGCCCACGCCTACAAGGCCTCGGTCGACAAGAACAACGCCGCCGGCCAGGACCCGGATGCCGACGTGACCGCCGGCCTGTTCATGTACCCGGTCCTGATGGGCGCCGACATCCTGATGTTCAACCCCCACAAGGTGCCGGTGGGGCGCGATCAGGTGCAGCACATCGAGATGGCGCGCGACATGGCCAACAGCTTCAACCACCGGTACGGGCAACACTTCGTGCTGCCGGAGGCGGCGGTGGAAGACAACGTGGCGCTGTTGCCGGGCGTGGACGGCCGCAAGATGAGCAAGAGCTACGACAACCACATCCCGCTGTTCACACCGCGCGAGCAACTCAGGAAATCCATCGCCGGCATCGTCACCGATTCGCGCGCGCCCAAGGAGCCCAAGGAGACCGAGGGCTCGGCCCTGTTCCAGATCTACCAGGCCTTTGCCTCGGCCGAGGAAACGCAGAGCCTGCGCCAGGCCTATGCCGACGGCATCGCCTGGGGCGACGCCAAGCAGATCCTCTTTGAGCGCATTGACCGCGAGGTCGCTCCCATGCGCGAGGCCTATCTGGGCTACATCAACAACCCGGCCAAGGTGGAGGCCATCCTGCTGGCCGGTGCCGCCAAGGCGCGCGCCATCTCCCAGCCCTTCACGAGCCGGCTGCGCCACGCAGTGGGGTTGCGCCAGCTCGCGGAGCAGGGCGACGCCAAAGCCGCCAAGGCCGGCAAGGCGGCGCTGCCGTCGTTCAAGCAGTACCGCGAGAGCGATGGCCAGTTCTACTTCAAGCTGGTCGACGCCAACGGCCACCTGCTGCTGCAAAGCCAGGGCTTCGCCTCCCCCAAGGATGCCGCCGCCAGCATGGCGCAGCTGCGCACGCAGGGCTTGGGCGCCTGGTGCGCCACACAGCCAGCCTGGAGCCCCAGCCCGGGCGTGGCCACGACCGACATCGACGCCGCGCTGCACACGCTGACACAGGCTTGACTCCCCCCGCTGGCGCGACAAAACCGTTGATTTGTCACGCCCGGCGGCGGCGCTGTGACTTCAATGCCGGTCGGCCTGGTCTGGCGCGTGCGATGATCCGCGGCAATTTCAGGAAGGTCACATAGTGGAACCAGCACTATTGAAGAACATCGCCGCCGCGGTCGACACCAATCGCTTCGTGGCGTCGAAGATGGACATCGGGACATCCAACAAGTTCCTGCCCAACTTCTGGGGCACACCGGCACGCGTGATGTGCGTGGCGGAGTCGCGCCGGCAGATCGTCGGCGATCTGGCCCGGCAGGGCCCCGGCATCAGCGATGGCGGGCTCGACCCCATGAAGGCCATGGTGGACACCTGGGCGCATTGGGCGCGCCACTTCGGTTGCGGCAACTGCGGTGAGCAAAGCGCCATGGCCTTTGTCTACCTGCGCGACATCAAGGGCATCCGACCGCTGGAGTGGATGCAGATCGGCGACTTCGTGCACGGCTTTGTGGTGATCAATCGCGACGCCGCCACCAAGGAGGCCGACGCCTCGACCTGGAACGCCTCGGCCGTGGTATGCGACCCCTACAAGGCAGACGCCGGCAGCGCCAGCAACTTCGCCTGGCTGCGCGGCGCGCCGATCAAAGTCCTTTACCGCCAGGACTGATCAAGTCGTCCGCCACCGGTCTCACAGCCGCATCAGGATCTCGGCCAGGCTAGCCTGTTGGGTCTGGCGGTAGACCGCGCACAGGCGGATGTTTTCCAGGCTGCGCTGCAGGTTGCTCTCGCCACCGTCGTAGCGTTGGATGATGGGGCTGAAGAACTGCTCCAGCCGACTGGCGTCCTCGACGCTGCACAGGCCGCCAAAGTAGCTCGGGAAGTCGCCCGGCGCATCCTTGGGCAGGCGCTTGGCCAGCGCCTTGAAGTTGCTGGTGACAAAGGCCAGCAGCCCATCGCGCGCCACGTCGTCGCGGCGACGCAGCGAGGCCATCACCTCACGGATGTCATGCTGCGGCGAGAGCCACAGCGCGCGCGCCGCCTGGCTCAACTCGGCGCCCCGGAAATTGCCCAGCGCCGAATAGATGTCGGCGCGCTCGCGCCGATCCGGGTTGCCCAGTGCCGCCTGCACCAGCGCGTCGAACAAGGCCCGGTCCCCGCCCAGCGCGGCCACCCGCAGCACCAGGCCGCGGCTGCCGGCCGGGATGGCCGAGCGGTCCTTCAACCACGCCTGCGTCAGCCGGGCTGCCTGTTCGCGCAGGGTCTGATCCTGACCGGTGTCGGCCACGCGCTCGACCCAGCGGCTGCGGTTCAGGCGCTCGTCCTCCGGTTCACCGGCGATCTCCAGCAGGCCGAGCCGACGCGCCTGCGCGCCATAGGCGCGCTGCCAGACGGCGGCGTAGGTCGCACGTTGCTGGGGGTCGAGCAGCCGCTCGACCTTGACGATCAGATCCAGTGCCGCCTCGGTGACTTCGCGGCGCGGGTGCGCGGCAAACTGCAGCGCCAGCTCAAGGGCCTGCAGCACCGGCAGGTCACCCGACTCGGTCAGGGCCTGGGCGTCGTTCAGGTTAGCCAGCAGTTCGCGCACCCCCACGTCCGGGCGGCTCACCAGTTTGGCCAATTGACCCGGCGCGTACACCGGACGGTAGTAGCCGGCGCCCCCGGCATTGGCTTCAACCCACGACGGGCACTGCGCGTCGGCCAGCGCCAGCTCGCCGCTCTGTTCGCGCATCAGCAGCTGCTGCACGCCGCTGGGCGTGCGTACGCTGACCGGCACACGCCAGACCGACGCCGCCGACGCCGTCGAGCCCTTGGGCAGGAAACGCGACTGTGTCAGGCGCAGCCTGGGCTGCCCGTCGCACACCAGCGACACCACCAGCTTGGGGATGCCGGGCTGTTCGGTAAAGCTCTTGAAGGCGTCCCGGATGTCGGCATCGCCATCGGACAGCGCCGCCAGGAACTGGTCGCCGGTGGCGCTACCCCAGGCATGGCGACGCATGTAGCGGCGCACGCCCTCGCGAAACCGCTCCTCGCCCATCCAGGTCTCGAACATCGCCAGCGTCACCTGGCCCTTGCTGTAGGTGATGCCATCGAAGGCACTGCCCAGCGACTGGCTGTCCTGCACCGGCTGGTGGATGCGCCGGGTGGATTGCAACCGGTCGGTCTGCATTGCCGTGGCACGCGCTTCCTGCACGCCAGTCTCGAAGTGCCACTGCGGCGCCACCTGCTCGGTGATCTTGTCACCCATCCAGGAGGCAAACGACTCGTTGAGCCAGAGATCGTCCCACCAGGCCATGGTGACGTAGTTGCCAAACCACTGGTGCGCCAGCTCGTGCGCCTGCGTTTCCACGAAATCGCGCTTGAAACGGGCGGTTTCCTCGGCCGGCTTGGCCAGCAGCAGGCCCGAGGCGAAGGTCACCAGCCCCGGGTTTTCCATGGCGCCGAAACCCAGCGTGATGGGCAGCGCCATCAAGTCAAGCTTGCCGTAGGGATAGGGCATGCCAAAGTAGGCCTCCAGCTTCTCGACGATCGCCGGCGTCTGGCTGGCGGCGTAGCGCGCCTCCTGCGCACGGCCGCGCGGGGTGACGAAGCGAATCGGCGTGCTGCCCACCTTGCCCCCGTCGAGCACGTCGAACGGACCGACGCCAAAAGCCAGCAGATAGCTCGGCAAGGGTTGC
>Ga0073899_10003142_pt1 | contig 14724 bp, 17 predicted proteins | sample KloWWTmetaKNB5Ph_FD_88975 | JGI IMG/M metagenome (GOLD analysis project Ga0073899, IMG submission 88975) | Active sludge microbial communities from Klosterneuburg, Austria, studying microevolution and ecology of nitrifiers - Klosterneuburg... | ecosystem: Engineered > WWTP > Aerobic digester >...
CGCGCGTGGCACGACGTCGCCGGGCACACGATCGAGATCAGCGAGACGGAGCTGGCGCAGGCGTCGTGCGACGCCGAGCTGCTCGGGCGGGTCGACGGCGACAAGCCCGCGCGGGTGACCAAGACGATCCCGCCGCGGACCCGGCGTGCCGTGCTGCGGCGGGATCGCGGGCGGTGCGTGGTGCCAGGGTGTCGCAACGCGCGGTACGTCGACGTGCACCACCTCGTGCCGCGCGCGCAGGGCGGCAAGCACACGCCGAGCAAGCTGTCCGCGCTGTGCTCGGCGCACCACAAGGCGGCGCACGATGGCCGCCTGCGAATCGAAGGGACCGCGCCCGGCAGGCTGCGGTTCACCCACGCGGACGGACGGCCTTACGGGGCGCCGCCGCCGTCCAACGTCCGAGGCGAGGCGGTCCCGCCGTCCCACGTGGGAGACGAGGGGAGGCGCCCCCCGTCCCCGCCCGTGGAGGACGCCGACGCAGGAACGCGCGCCCAGCCCGCTAGCGCCCAAGCGCCGCCGGACGAAAGTCCAGGGGCGCGCCGGCCGCGGCGTGGGCGGTTGCGGCGTCGATGACGCCGGCGCGCCGCATCGCCCGCAGCACGACCTCGATCCGCTGCGCCGTGTCGGGGTCGAGCTTGTGACCGGCCGCGAGCCGCGCGCTGATCGTGCGTGGGGCTGGGGTCAGCGCCGCGAGGAACGCCATCTGGCGAACCGTCAGCTGGGCCGGCGCGCAGCCGAACCAGTGCCGGGCAGCCGCGGCCAGCCCATAGACGCCCGGGCCGAGCTCGATCACGTTCAGGTACCGCTCGAGGATCGTCGTCTTGGGGAGCACCGCCTCGAGGCGCCACGTCAAGACGGCCTCCTCGAGCTTGCGCGCCAGCGTGCGCCGCTGGTGCAGGAAGGCGTTCTTCACCAGCTGCTGGCTGATCGTCGATCCACCGCGGGCCAGGCGATCCTCACGCAGGTCGATCTCGAGGCTGCGCGCGATCTGCGCAAGATCGAACCCCGCGTGGTCCCAGAACCGCGCGTCCTCGGCCGCGACCAGGGCGCCGCGCACGTGGGCCGGCAGCGCCGCCAGCGTCACCCAGTCGCCGAGGCCCGGACCGACCGCGGCGCGGCTGCCATCGGGGAAGCGATGCTCGACGACGCCGGCCAGGCGGCGCGGGTCGACCTCCGGCGGATCCGCCACCACCTCGCAGCGGTTGTCGAGGCCGAGGGCCAAGTGCACACCATCGCCCAGCTCGGCGTCGAGGTCGATCGTCGCGTGGGCGTGCCCGCCGATCTGGCCCCGCACCACCATCGCGTCGAGGTGCCCCCGCAGCGCCGGCGGGATCGCGTCGAGCAGATCGCGGCAGCGCGTGTCGGGCAGGGCGACGTCGAGCGCGCCAGCCGTCGGGCCGTGAGCACCCCAGCGCAACCAGCCCGCCACCTCGGTCGTGGCGGCCCCCCGGCGCAGCGTCAGCTGCTCGAGCTCGAGTCGGTCCCCCGTTCGGTGGGCTGCCACCGCGATGGTGCCGTCCAGCTCGACCGCCGCGTCGGCCACCGCCCGATGATCCAGCCGCGCGCCCGCGAGCTCGAGCGCGCCACGCAGCCACAGCCCGCGATCGAGCGCCAGCGCGACCTGGCCGCTGGCCCGCGCGTCACGCAACACGAGAGCACCGCTCACCGGCGCCAGCACCGCCAGCGGCACACGCTCGCCCGCGATCGCCAGCCGCCGGCCGCCGGCATCGCTGGCCAGCGCCGCCGCGAATGGGCGCGGCGCCCCCGCGTCGTCGATGGTGCCGGTCAAGCGCCAGGCGCCGCCCCCATCGCCGACCGCCGTCAAGTCGCGCAGCGCCATGCGAGGACCGCCGAGGTCGAACGTCGCCGTGCCGCCGACCAGCGCCGCCCGCTCGACCGCGAGCTCGGGCAGGCGCACGTCAGCGCCGACCCGCGTCACCGCGCCGTCGAGTCGCCAGCCCGCCCCGGCCGCGGCCAGCGTCACCGCGCCGGTCACGACGCGCACGCCGTGCCCGGACGGGTGCAGCTCGACGTCGCCGGCGCGCACGCGCACCCCGCGGACGTCGGCCACGAGGTCGCCCCCCGAGACGACGATCCGCCGCAGCCTCCGACCGGCGCCGCCCGTCCCGCCGTGGCCACGGCGCGCGGCGAGCCGCGCCAGCACCTGGCGCCACGCCTCCCGTCCGTCCCGATCCGCGACGGCGCGCAGCCGCGGCCGGGTCACGCGGATCTCGTCGGGGGTGAGCTCGCCGGCCAAGAGGGAGTCGAGCGACACGGCGGCCTCGACCGCGTCCGCGGTGAGCAGATCGCCGATCCGCAGGCCGGCGACGGTCACGTTGCCCGTGAGCCCCGCCTCGAAGCCTCCGACGTGGGCGTCGACCCCTAGCGCGCGCGTCAGCGCCGGCTCGAGCCGATCGTGGATGCGGTGGTCCAGGTAGCGCGCGGCGGCCACCGGCGTCGCCACCGCCAGCACCAGCGTCGCCGCAGTGGCGCGCTCGCGCCGCAGCCGCCGCCACAGCGCGGTGGCCGCGGTGAGATCGCCGGACGCGACGTCGGCGCGCATCAGTGGGTCGCGGCCGAGGCCTCGCGGCGGTCGTCGCCGTCGAAGCCGCGCTGGGCGATGCGCCGCTCGCCGCGCGCGCGGTGGAGGGGCAGGGTGGCGGCGTAGAGCTGCGCCTCGCACAGCTCGCCGAAGTCGATGCCGGCCGCGGCCGCGATCTTCGGCAGCAGGCTGGTCGGGGTCATGCCGGGGACGGTGTTGACCTCGAGCAGGTACTCGTTGCCGGCCTCGCTGACGATCAGATCGACCCGGGTCGCGCCCCGACAGCCCAGGGCCGCGGTCGCCCGCGCCGCCATCGCCAGCACGCCGCGGTAGCGCTCGGGCGACAGCCGCGGCGGCAGGAAGTAGTTGGTCTGGCCCCGGGTGTACTTGGCGCCGTAGTCGTAGAAGTCGGTCTTGGGCGCGATCTCGACGGCGCCGAGCGGGCGGTCGCCGAGCACCGCCACCGAGACCTCCTGGCCCGCGATGTACCGCTCGACGAGCACCTCGCAATCGAAGCACCCCGCGGCCTCGATCGCCGCGGCCAGCTCGCGCTCGCTGTGGACGATCGTCACGCCGACCGAGCTGCCCTCGCGCGCCGGCTTGACCACGCACGGATAGCCGAAGTCGCCGTGGGTCGTGACCGCCAGCTCGCCGTCGTCGGACGCGACGTAGTACGGGGCGGTCGGCAGGTTGTGGAGCCGGAACAGCTCCTTGGACTTGACCTTGTGCATCGCCAGCGCGGACGCCAGCACGTCGGAGCCGGTGTACGGGATGCCCATCACCTCGAGCAGCCCCTGGACGCAGCCGTCCTCGCCGTAGCGGCCGTGCAGCGCGATGAACGCCACGTCGATGGAGCTCTGGCGCAGCACCCGGTCGACGTCGCGGTCGACGTAGATCGGCAGCGCGCGGTACCCGCGCTGGGTCAGCGCGGCCAGCACCGCCTCGCCGCTCCGCAGCGACACCTCGCGCTCGCTGGACATGCCACCCATGAGGACGCCGATCGTGCGGTTCTTCATCGTCGAGAGCTCCGGTTGCAGACGAGGCGGGTAGAGCACGCGCGATGCCAGGCCACGCCGACCCACGCCGCGCGCACTTGCGCGCCGGTGCGGCTGGCGGGACACGGCCGTCGCGGCCCTGGGTGGACGCTACGAGCGGGTCTGGCGGCGGGCAAGTTTTTGTCGTCGAGTCAGCGGCTTGACGTCGACGGTGGCCAAGGGTATCCACACGCCCCGGTAGGTCCCTCATGGCGAACAAGTCCGAGAAGTCCGAGAAGGCGGAGAAGAGCGACAAGGCCAAGGCGGCCAAGGCGCCGAAGCCCGCGAGCAAGCCCGCGAAGGCCGACAAGCCGGCCGACAAGCCGGCCAAGGCCGCGGCCAAGCCTGCGAGCAAGCCCGCGAGCAAGCCGGCCAAGCCGGCCGACAAGCCCGCGAAGGCCGACAAGCCGGCTGAGAAGCCGGCGAAGGGCCGCGGCAAGAAGCCGACCGCCGCGCCGACGCCCGTCGACGACGTCGTCACCGAGGCCGCGCTGGCGCCGGTGGAGGCCAGCCCCGAGGTGGCGCCGGTCGAGGCCGCAGGCGACCTCGGCGATCTGATGATGGAGGACGCGATGCTCGACGGCACCGCGCCCGAGCCGCCGCTCACGGCCGAGGAGCAGGAGCTGGCCGCGATCTACGGCGACGACCTGGCGCCCGCGCCGGCCGCGGCCGCCCACGCCGAGTTCAGCGACAGCCGCACCGCCGACGAGGATCGGCCAATGCTGCCCGAGATCAACGGCCGCCAGGAGCGGCAGAAGCGCTGGGAGGAGCGTCGCGACCAGCGCCGCGCCCGCCGCGACTTCGAGCGCAACCGGCGCCAGGAGCGCTCGGGCGGCCGCCACGAGGGGCCGCGCCCCGAGGGTGACCGGCCGCGGCCCGAGGGCGATCGGCCCCGGCCCGAGGGCGATCGGCCCCGGCTCGACGGCGACCGCCCGCGCCCCGAGGGCGACCGTCCGCGCGGCGACCGCCCGGCCCAGCTGGCGCTGCCGGCCCCGGCGGCGCTGTCGGTGCCGGTGTCGATCCCGTCGGACGCGACCGGCGTGGTCCGCGTCGGCAACGCGCTGGGCGACGCCGCCTGGCAGGTGTTCACGTCGATCCGCGGCGCCCAGCCGATGCCGGTCAAGCAACTGGCTGGGATGATGCGCAAGCGCGGCCTGCTCGACGTGGATCCCGAGCAGGCGTGGCCGCACCTCAAGGCGGCGCTGCTCGGCGACGAGCGCAGCTACCGGGCCCTGGGCCTGCGGCCGCGCATCGTCTACCGCGGCCGCGACCTGTTCGCGCCCGGCCCGGTGGCTCAGAGCGCCACCGCCGACGCCGAGGCCGCGCTGGCCCAGGCGCTGTCGTCGATGGCGGTCGCGACCCACGCGACGCTCAAGGCCCGCATCGGCCAGGCCGGCCAGGCCGGCTTCGAGCGCCTGGTCCACGCGTTCCTGATCGCCGTCGGCTATCAGGAGGTCAACTGGATCAAGCGCACCGAGGCGATCAGCTACGCCACCGCGGTGGCGCCCGGCTCGTCGGGCACCATCCTGATCAGCGCCCGCGCGGGCGACGCGCCGGTCGATCGCCGCGGCGTCGGCGAGCTGCGGGTCGGCGTCGAGGCCAAGGGCCTCCTGGCCGGCCACCTGTTCGCGGCGCGCGAGCTGTCGACTGAGGCCGAGCGCGAGCTCGAGCGCCCGGGTCGGTCGATCTCGGTCTACGCCGGCGACGGCTTCGTCACCGCGCTGTTGACCGCCGGGGTCGGCGTGGTCACCGCCGCGGCGCCGGTCCGCTACGTCGACGACCAGCTGTTCGGCGAGCTGCTGGCCGGGTGATCGCCTGGCGCTGGCTGGGCCGCGTCGGTCACGCCGACGCGGTGGCGTTGCAGGAGGCGCACCGGCAGGCCATCCACGCCGGTGACGCCGACGCGGCGGTGGTGCTGCTGTGCGAGCACCCGCCGGTGATCACGCTCGGCCAGTCGGCCGATCGTGGGCACGTGTTGATCGACGACGACGAGGCGGCGCGCCGCGGCGTGACGATCACCAAGGCGTCGCGCGGCGGCGACGTCACCTACCACGGGCCGGGCCAGCTGATGGTCTACCCGGTGGTGCGGGTGCGCTTGGTGGTGGCGTTCCTCGAGCGCGTCGCGGGCGCGCTGGCCGCCGAGTGCGCGGCGGTCGGCGTCGACGGGGCGCGGTTCGAGCGCGACCCGGCGGGGCTGTGGCTGGGCCCGGCCAAGCTGGCGGCCTGCGGGCTGCACCTCGCGCGCGGCGTGGCGATCCACGGCTGGGCATGGAACGTCGCGACGCCACCAGCGGCGTGGTCGGCGATCGTGCCGTGCGGGCTGGCGGTGCCGCAGATGTCTTTGGCCGAGGCGTGCGCCGCGCGCGGCCTGCCGCCGCCGCCGCCGCTGGACGAGCTGGCGGCGCGGCTGGGGCCGCGCTTGGTCGCCGCGCTCGAGCCGTGAACGCCGTGAACGCCGCCGCGCGCCGCCGTCGGACGCGGCGTCCCCGTAGTATAGGATGCGCGCCATGGCCCTCGGGATCGCGGTCCTCTACAACACCGACTTCGAACACATCGCCGGCGCCGCCTCGGTCGACGCGGTGGCGGTGCGCAGCGCCGCCGAGGCGGTCCGCGACGCGCTGATCGCCGCCGGCCACCGCGCCGAGTTGGTCGGCATGTGGGGCAAGGACGTGCCCGAGGTGATGGCCCGCCTCGATCGCGAACGTCCGGACCTGGTGTTCAACCTGTGCGAGTCGCTGGGCGGCATCGCCCGCAACGAGATCGCGGTGCCGGCGCTGCTCGATCTGCTGGGCCTGGCCTACACCGGCGGCGACGCGATGGCGCTGGGCCTGGCGCTGTACAAGCCGCGCACCAAGGACGTGCTGATCGGGCGCGGCGTTTCGACGCCGCCCTACCGCGTCGTGGCGACGGTGGCCGACGCCGAGCGCTTCGCGGCGAGCGGCCTGGACTACCCGTGGTTCATCAAGCTGGCCAACGAGGACGCGTCGGTCGGTATCACCGAGGCCAACGTCGCCCGGGACGCGGCCGGGCTGGTGCAGCGCTGCCGCGAGCTCTTGACCGAGTTCGGCGAGCCGCTCCTGCTCGAGCGCTACGTCGACGGCCGCGAGGTCAACGTCACGTTGCTCGGCTCGGGCGACGACGTCGTCGTGCTGCCGCTGCACGAGATCGACTTCGCGGCGATGCCGGCCGGCCGCCCGCACATCGTCAGCTACGCCGCCAAGTGGGACGAGGCCCACGTCGACTACGCCGGCACCAAGCCGGTGCCGCTGCGCAGCGCCGATCCAGGGCTGGCCGAGCGGGTGATCGCCACCGCCCGCGCCGCGTGGGACGCGGTCGGGCTGCGCGACTACGGCCGGGTCGATCTGCGCATCGACGCGGCCGGGACGCCCTGGGTCATCGACGTGAACCCCAACTGCGACATCTCGCCCGACGCCGGCGTGCACCGCGCGGCGATGGCCTACGGCTGGGACTATCCGCGGCTGATCGCCGGGATCGCCGAGCTGGCCTATCGCCGGGCCCGCGGCCCGCGCGCGTGAGGCGCCGGCCCGCGCGCGGCGTGGCGGCGCTGGCGACGCTCATGGCGCTCGCGGCGAGCTGCAAGAAGGCCGCGCCCGCCCGCGACGCCGCCGCGACGCCGCCGCCGGTCGACGCCGCGCCGTGGGTCACGCCCAGCCTGGTGATCGATCGGGTCGAGGTCTCGCTCGGCACGATCCCCGACGCGGTGGTCAGCTCGCGCGAGCTGGGCCGCCAGCTGGCGCGCTGCCTGATCGAGGCCGGCGACGTCGTCGTGGCGCTCGCGCGCCAGGTGCCGGCGGGGCGGCGGCCGGTCCCCGCGGCCATCGCGCTCGGCTTCGACGCGGCGACCACGCCCGACGGCGCCGACCGGGTGGTCACGCTGACCGCCAGCGTCACCTGGCAGGCGCCGGTGGCGCTGCCGGCGCCGCGCTTCGAGCTGGCCGCCCAGGGGCCGATCCTCGACGGCCGGACCGACGTCGCGACCGTGGCGGTGATCGAGCGGCTGCGCGAGGAGGCCTGCCGCGGGCTCGCCGCGCAGATCGAGCTGCTGGCGGCCGACGATCTGGCGCCGGGCCTGGCGGCCGACGACCCGACGCTGGTGCAGTGGACGCTGGCGCTGATCGCCGCGCGCCGGCCGCCGGGCCTCGGCGCCGCGGTGGCGGCGCTGCTCGAACGTCCGCCGCCGGTCGGCGACGCCGCGCTGGCCGCGCTGGTGGCGCTCGGCGATCCGGCGACCGTCTCGGCGCTGACCGCGCAGGTCGATCTGAGCGACGCCGCGCGGCTGGGCGCGACGCTGGACGCGGTGATCGCGATCGGCGGCCCCGACGCCGAGGCGTTCTTGCAGGTGCTCACCGCCCATCGCTCGCCGGACGTCGCCGCCCGCGCCACCGCCGGCCTCGCCGAGCTGCGCCAGCGCCGTCCTTGACCCTCACCTCAGCAAGCGCTTATCGAAGCGCTTGCTCAAGTACCCGACTCAGTCGCCGCTCCAGTAGCGCACCCGGCCGGTGTCCATGTGCACGAACGCGCTCGATTTGTAGAGCCCGACGCCGCCGAGCTTCCGCGCCACGGCCCAGGCGTGCAGCGCCTCGGTCGACACGCCGGGGATCCGGAAGTCCACCGCGTTGCCGTGGGTGTGCTGGCTGTCGCGCGCGACCTCGTGGCCCTTCTTGCGCAGCATCAGGTTGTACTTGGGCGCGCGGAAGCCCGACACGATCTCGATCCGGCGGGCGCCGAAGTGGGCGGCGGCCTCGCGCAGCACGCCGATCAGCTTGGGATCCATGTGGGTCGGGTCGTTGGTGTAGTGATCGCGCAGGAACCGATCGACCTGGACGTCGGGCACCGCGAGCTTGCCGGCCAGCTCGACCACCATCCACTCGTCGGTCCAGGTGTTGCGCAGGTTGACCACCGGCGTCGGCGGCTTGCCGGTCAGCCTGGGTGCCGCGGCCCGCGCCGGGCGCTTGCCGTCGAGGTACGCGGCCTTCTTCGACGCGGCGGCCGGGGTCACGCGGATCGCCGCCGCCGGCTGCGCCTGCGTCGCGGCGGCGCCGAGCGCCAGGTAGGCCAGCGCCAGCGACCACCTCACGACGCCGCGCCTCCGCGCCGGCCCAGCGGCACCAGCCCGGGGTCGAGCAAGCGGTTGAGCGAGCCCGAGGTGAAGCCGGCGAGATCGAGGGCGACGAACGCGAAGCCGAGCTTGCGCCCGAGCGCGACCACCGCCGCGCGCACCGCCGGCTCGACCAGGCGGGGCAGATCGGCCTGCTCGACCTCGATGCGGGCCACCGCCTCGTGGTAGCGCACCCGCACCTGGATCAGCCCGAGCGCCCGCAGCCCCTCCTCGAAGTCGTCGACCTGGCGCAGCCGCTCGCGGGTGATCTTGGTGCCGTAGGGGAACCGCGACGACAGGCACGCGAGCTGCGGCTTGTCCCACGTGCGCAGGCCCAGCTCGCGCGACAGCGCGCGCACCGCGGCCTTGTCGAGGCCAGCCTCGACCATCGGCATGATCGCGCCGGCGGCCCGGGCGGCGGCGATGCCCGGGCGGTGATCGCCGAGGTCGTCGGTGTTGGTGCCGAGCGCCACCGGCACGCCCAGCCGCGCGGCGATCGGGCCGGCCACGCTCATCAGCTCGGTCTTGCACAGCGCGCAGCGGTCGGTCGGGTTCTCGGCGTAGCCGGGCACCGCCAGCTCGTCGGCGTCGACCAGGTGGTGGCGATCGCCCAGGCCGAGCTCGGCGCCCAGCGCGCGGGCGTCGGCCACCTCGGCCTTGGCCATCGTCGGCGACACCGCGGTCACCGCGTGGGCGCGCTCGCCGAGCGCGGCGATCGCGACCTTCAGCAAGAACGCCGAGTCGACCCCGCCCGAGAACGCCACCACCACGCCGGGCAGCGCCGCGAGCTGGTCGGCGAGGGCCTGGTGGCGGGCGACGAGATCGCTCATGGATCGGATGTAACACGCACCGCGCGACCCGCCAAACGCCGGGTCACGGCGCGCGCTTGACCACGCGCAGCCGCCACGGCGCGGCCTCGCCGGCGACGACCTCGACCGCCTGGCCCCAGTCGGCCAGGCTGCGCGGCAGGTTGCGCAGCGCCGGCGGGTGGTCGATGACGAGGGTCAGGACCGCGCCCAGCGGCAGCGGCTCGAGCGCCAGCCGGGCCCGGACGAAGGTGTACGGGCACACCTCGCCGCGCAGGTCGAGCTCGCCGGCGTCGGCGTCACCAGACCCGGGGCGGGGCGGCGGCGACGGCGTCGAGGACTCGATCGAAGTCGACATCGGGCGATCCGAGCTGTAGCACTCGATCGCCCGGCGCGACAGCGCCGACCGCGCGCCCGGCCCGCACCAGGTGCACGACCGACGCACGCGCGGCCAGCGCCGCCGTCGGGGTGAGCGCGCCGTCGTACCAGTGCTCGATCACGTCGGCCTCGATCTGATCGGGGTCGCCGTCGATGGCGTGGCCGAACAGCGCCAGCGTGGCCCGCGCCCGCGCCGCGCCCGCGCCGCCGTCGGCGCTGCCGGGTCGCACGGCGACGATGACCCGCGCGCCGCGCAGGCTGACGCCGACCGCCGCCCGCCACGCCTCGGCGACGGTGGCGGGATCGCGGTGATCGATCACGATCGCGATGGTGGTCACGCGAACGCCACCACCCGATCGGCCCACGCGCACAGCGCGGCGTGATCGTCCTGGCTGCCGGCAGCGACGCCCAGCGCCGCCAGGTCGACGCCGGCGGCGTCGGCGCTGGTGGCGCACGCGACGACCTCGACGCCGTCGTCACCGAGCGCGGCCACCGCCGCGCGATCGCCGGCCAGCGCGCGCACGCCGGCGTGCATCGCGAACACCCGCACCGCCAGCCGCCGCGCCACCGCGGCGCGCGCCAGCCCGGCCACCAGCGCCAGATCGTCGGCGCTGGCCAGCACCAGCCCCAGCCGGTTCACGCGGCGCTCCAGCGATCGTCGGCGTCGCGGCGCAGGCGGGCCACCGACCGCGGCGCCGGCGCGCCGGCCGGCCACGCGAACAGCCCGGCGGCGGTGGCGCGGCGGTCGCGGGTCGCGATCACCAGCATCGGCCACGGCCAGCGCGGCGCCCCGGTCGGCGCCCACGCGGCGACGTCGGCGGCCGACAGCGCGACCCGACCGTCGGGGTGGCTGTGGAACAGCGCCAGCGGCGGGCGTCCGGCGCGCGCCGCGGCCACCAGCGCCAGCAGCGCGGCGTCGGTCCACGCGCCGGCGGCGGTCAGCGGCGCCAGCGCCACCGGCGGCGTCGCGGCGCTGATCCAGCCGGCGACCTCGTCGGCCTGGCCATCGATCGCGCGCACGATCGCCGGCCACGCGATCGCCGCGGCGATCACGGCGCCTCGGCGGTGGCGCAGGCGTGCAGCCAGCGGGCCGCGGCCTCGCCGCCCCGGGCCAGCGCGTCGGCCAGCGGCAGGTCGGGGCGATCGTCGGCGATCGCCAGCGCGGCCTCGGTCGGCGCGGCCGCCCGCACCGCGACCTCGGGGTTGCGCGCCGCCACCGCCGCGGCCAGCCCTACCGCGACCACGCCCGGCGCCGCGGCGTCGAACGGGAACCCCGGCGGGGCCGCCGCGGCGCCGCCGCGCAGCGCCAGCGTCCCGACCCCCGCCGCGGCCAGGTACAGCGCCGCGAGCTGGCCGGCGCGGCCGTCGACGTCGACCACCGCAGTCGCAGCGCCCAGCCGATCCTGGCCGCGGCCGCCGATGTCGGGGAGCAGCACGTGGTGCGCGTAGCGCACCTGGCGGTCGCGCGACCAGCTCACGCGGCCTCGCGACAGCCGCAGCCGGCGCGGGGCGCGATCGCCAGCGTCCGCGCGGCGCCGCCGCGGCGCAGATCGTCGAGCACCCAGATCGTCGCGCCGGCCGGTGGGCGATCGCCGAGCCGGGCCAGCACCGCCGCCGCCGCGACGCCGCCGACCCAGCCGACCACCGGCCCCAGCACGCCGGCCTCGCCGCAGCTCGGCGCCTCGGCGGGCGGCTCCTCGAACAGGCACGCGTAGCAGGCGTCGCCCGGCCCGCCGGCGAAGACGTTGCCGCCGTAGCGCAGCGCCGCGGCGATCACCGCCGGCACGCCGCGGGCGCGGGCCCAGGCCGCCACCGCGAACTTGGTCGGCGGGTCGTCGCTGCCGTCGACGATCGCCGCGACCGGCCCGAGGTCGGCGGGCAGATCCGGAAACCGCGCCACCACCGCGCGCGCCCCGGCGCTGGCGCGCCTCGCCAGCACCTCCGCCTTGGGCCGCCCCAGGTCGGCCATCGTGAACTGCGCCTGGCGGTGCAGGTTCGACAGCTCGACGACGTCGTCGTCGACCACCACGACCGGCCGCCCCGCCGCCGCCACCGCCAGGGCGATCGGGCCGCCGAGCCCGCCGGCTCCGACGACCACGACCGCGGCCATCAGTTGCCCACGTCCGTCCGGCCGCACGCCTTGCACACGCCGGCGGCGTCGAGCAGCCCGGTGCAGGCGCCGTCCGGGCACAGCCGGCGGTCGTCGCTGTCGTCGTCGGCCGGCGCGCGCACCGCCGGCGCCGGCGGCACCACCCGCACCACCGCCCGCCGCCCGCACAGCTTGCAGGCCCCGTCGGCGCCCAGCACGCCGGTGCACGCGCCGTCGGGGCACAGCTGGCGCTCGGCGTCGACCGCCGGCGGGCCGAGGTCGCCGGTGGGCGCGGGGTCGGCGGTCACCATGCCACGGCGCCGTTCGTCGCCCCAGAACGGCGCCGCCCGCCCGCACACCTTGCAGGTGCCGTCGGCGCCGATCACGCCGGTGCAGGCGCCGTCGGGACAGAGGGCGCGCTCGGTCCAGTCCTCGGTCACGACCGGCTACCCGGGCCGCCGTCGCGCAGGACCTCGAACAGCTGGGCGGCGGTGAAGAACGTCAGCTCGAAGTCGCCGATCCGGACCGCGGCGCCGGTCGTCACCTCGCGCTCGCGGCGCGGCTCGAGCGCGGCGCCCTCGAGGGCGCTGCCGTTGCGCGAGCCGGCGTCGGCCATCAACCACTTGTCGGCGCGCTGCCGGAAGTACGCGTGGAACCGCGACACCGTCACGTCGCGCAGCACGACGTCGTTGTTGGGCGTGCGGCCGATCGTGATCATGTCGGCGAACGACGCCCCCGGCTTCTTGATCAGCGGGTAGACCTCGATCGCGCGCGGGCCGCGGCGCTGGCCCAGCACCGGGGCCACCATCGTCTCGACCTCGTCGTCGCCGCCGCGCCCCGAGTCGGTGTCGCCGTCGATGTCGCCGGCCCGACGCCGGACCAGCGCGGCGGGGGCCGCCGAGGCCAGGAACGCGCTCCGCCCCAGGAGGGCGAGCTGCAGGTAGCGCTCCGACTGATCCACGGTCAAAGAAGTAGCACGACCGCGGTGAGCGCGGCCTGCTCCCATCGTGCACAATCGCGGGCATGAACCGCGTGACCTGGTCGCTCGTGGCGCTCGCCGGCGCCTGCGGGGGCTCGCCGACGCCGCGCCCGGCCCGCCTCGATCCCGCCACCGCCGCCAGCCTCACCGCCCGCCTCGCCGGCGGCCACGATCGCTTCTGCCCGGGCGGCGCCGCCCCCCAGCTCGACGTCGCGGTCGCGACCACCGCCGGCAAGGTGCTCGACAGCTGGACCCAGGGCGAGCACCGCGACGGCAAGCTGCCGTTCTCGACCTTCGAGTACACCACCACCTGGGGCCAGATCGACGGCGACGGCTTCGTCCGGCTTCCGGACGATTCGCTGGCGGCGATCGATCGCACCGTGACGATCGTGGTGCGGGTCGTCGAGCGCCCCGATCTCGCGGCCACGGTCACGCTGACGCCGGATTTCGGCTGCGGCGGCCAGCTCGGCGCGGCCGGCGCCATCGGGGGCTGGGGGCGCAGCGGGGCCATCGGCGATCGCGGCGCCGACGGCCGCCCCGACGACGGCAGCCGCCCGGCCGAGGCCGGCCAGCGCGGCGGCCACGGCGGCGACGGCTCCCCGGGCGGCCCCGGCGGCCCCGGGCCCGCGGTGGCGGCCAGCCTGGGCTACCTCGATCTCGGCGGCGGCCGGCGGCTGGCGATCTTGCGGGTCAGCGCCGGTGGCGGCGTCGACACCGCGGTGTTCGATCCGGCCGGCGCGCGCTGGGGCGTGGTGGCGTTCGGCGGGGCGGGCGGCGCGGGCGGGCCCGGCGGCGCGGGCGGCGACGGTGGCCGCGGCGGCCGCGGCCGCGCCCCATCGAGCTCGACCAGCTCCAGCGGCTCGGGCTCCGGCTCCGGCTCCGGCTCCAGCGACCCGGGCACCGACGGCGCGGCCGGGGGCGATGGCGGCGACGGCGGCGACGGCGGCGACGGTGGCGACGGCGGCCCTGGCGGCGCGATCACGCTCACCTACGACGCGCGCTTCCCCGAGCTCGCCACGCTGGTGGTGCTCGACACCCGCGGCGGGGTGGCCGGCGAGGCCGGCTACGCCGGCAGCGCGGGGCAGGGCGGGCCGGGCGGCGAGGGCGCCCGCACTGGCCGCGACGGCCGCGCCGGCTCGTCGGGCTACGCCGGCCACGCCGGTCGCGAGGGCGCGCCTGGAGCCCCGGCCACGGTCAGCCCGGGCGACGTCCACGGCGCGTTCGCCGACCTCGCCGATCACGGCCTCCGCCTCGCAGATTGACTCGCGGCGAGGGCCTACGCCTCGCCCGGCGCTCGCGGCGCTCGCTACGCCGGGGTGCCGCCGGCGCCGGCGTCGTCGCCGCCCGCCGCGGGCGCGCGCCGCCGGTTCGCGATGATCGACGCCACCACGCCGGTCCCGATGAACCCGGCGATGATCGCCAGCGACACCAGGTTGGGCACGTGCAGGTGGTCGTGGGCGATCATCTTGGCGCCGATGAACACCAGCAGGCCGGCCAGCGCGTACTTCAGGTAGTCGAACTGCGCCATCGCGCCGGCCAGCATGAAGTACAGCGAGCGCAGGCCGAGGATGGCCATGATGTTCGACGTGATGATCACGAACGACTCCTGGCTCACCGCCAGCACCGCCGGGATCGAGTCGAGCGCGAAGACGATGTCGGTCAGCTCGACCACCACCACGGTCACCGCGAGGATGGTCAGCGCGCGCCGGCCGTGGCTGTCGCGGACCATGAACTTGCCGCCGTGGTCGCCGTCCACCACCCGCACGAACCGGCGCAG
>Ga0073899_10003143_pt1 | contig 14719 bp, 11 predicted proteins | sample KloWWTmetaKNB5Ph_FD_88975 | JGI IMG/M metagenome (GOLD analysis project Ga0073899, IMG submission 88975) | Active sludge microbial communities from Klosterneuburg, Austria, studying microevolution and ecology of nitrifiers - Klosterneuburg... | ecosystem: Engineered > WWTP > Aerobic digester >...
CCCTGACCTTGACGCGGGAGGACGCGGCGGCGCTTGAGGGAGGCCGCTGGGGTGTCTACACGTACCCGGGCGGCGGCGCGAAGTACGCGCCGTTCGAGACGTACACGCCCATCACCTTCGCCGGTGCGCCGGACCCGGAGCCGACGCCCGAGCCGACCCCGCCGACCACGCCGCCGGCCGGCGCGCTCGATGCCGGCTCCCTGCGCTGGGGCATCTCGGCACCGTTCGCCGCGTACATCACGGGCCCCATCGCCCAGGGCACGATCGGCGTCTCACAGGGCGCCACGCGCGCGGGTGGCGTGTTCCAGTTCGGGCAGGCGGCAGGGTCGAGCTACGACCCGGTCACCGGCGTGGGCACCGTCAGCTACACCGGGGCCGTGCGCTACACCGGCCACGGCGGGCTGCTCGACGTCTCGCTCGCAAACCCGACGCTGCAGATCCTCTCCCCCGGCACCGCGACGCTCACGGTCTCGCACGGTGGCGCCCGCGTGCACCTGGCAACCGTTGCGCTCTCGGCGGGCACCACGACCCGCAACGGCGACACCGTCACCATCACCGGCGCCCCGACCACCCTCGCCGCGAGCGGTGTCGGCATCTTCCAGAACAACTACCCGGCCGGCAGTGCGCTCGAGCCGCTGACGGTCACGATCGGCGCACCCGCCGCGGCGCCGGCCGGCGCCACCGGCACGGTCGCCTCCGCGCCCGCCCCGGCGGCCCTGCGGGCGATCCCCGCCGCGCCGCCGGCGACGACGGGCATCGCGCTCGACGATGTCACCCGCGCGGCGCTCGAGGCCGGGCGCGAGGTGACGCTGCGCGCCTCCGGCTTCGGCGCCGGCGAGCGCGACATCTTCGCGGTGGTCTACTCCACCCCGACCGTGCTCGAGCGCGAGCTCGTCGCCGACGCCGACGGGGTCGTGAGCTGGACCGGCGTGCTGCCGGCGAGCCTCGCGAACGGCGAGCACGCCTTCACGTTCCAGGGCTCGGTGGCCCGGGGCATCCAGTTCACCCTCGAGCGCGACGCGGCCGCAGCCATCGGCAGCTGTGTCGTCACCGAGGCGAGCCTGAGCTGGGGCTTCATGACGACCTTCCGCAACTACATCGAAGGCATCGGCGGCGGTGGCTGGGCACTCGAGGGTGTCGAGTACCGCTACCCGAGCTACGTCTGGCCGACGGGCACGGGCTCGATCGACCCGGGCAATGGTGCGGGCCTGGTCGACTTCGGCGGCGTCATCCGCTTCACCGGCCACGACGGCGCGCTCGACACGACGCTCGCGAACACCCGCATCGAGCTTGTGGGCGAGACGGGATACCTCGTCATCGACGTCAGCGGCACGACCCAGTCGGGCAGTGCCGTCGATGCGGCGGCCGTGCGCTTCGCCACGTTCGCGGTGCCGGAGGGGGCGTGGGACGCCGAGACCGGGGTGCTCACCCTGAGCGATGTGCCCACGAGCCTCACGGCCGATGGGGCAGCCGCTTTCGGCAGCTACCCCGCAGGCACCGCGCTCGACCCGCTGTCGGCGACGATCGCGGTGAACGCCGAGTGCCTCGCGCCGGAGGACGAAGTCCTGGAGGTCGCGGTCACCTCCGCGGAGGCACCCGAAGCGGTCGCTGACGCCGGAGCCCCGGTGTGGCCGTGGGTCGCGGGTGGCATCGCGCTGCTGGTGATCATCGCCGGAGCCTGGGTGTTCGCCGTGCGCCGCCGCGCAGGGGCGGTGCGAGAATAGGCGCATGACCTCCGAGCAGCGCCCCCCGGTGGAGCACATCGAAATCCAGCCGTCCGTCGACGTATCCGTTCGCCGATCGCCGCGCTATGGACGATTCCTCCTCCTGGGGGCCGCTGTTGGGGTCATCGCGGCACTGCTCGTGGCCACCTTCTCGCAGCCGGCCGAGACCGAGCTGCCCGAGCAGGCGATGACCTACTCGTTCAGCACCGTCTTCGGCTTCTCGGCCCTCGTGTTCGGGTCGATCGGTGCGCTGCTGTTCGGACTGCTCGCGCTGCTGCTCGACCGCACGGTCGGCCGCCGCACGCGCCCGTACACGGCCGAACACGAGCACGTCGCCTATGACGAGCCGGAGGACGAGCCGGTGGATGCGACGGTGAGCGCGCCCGTGGACGGGACGGCCGCCGCGCCGGCCGCCGCGTCGGCCACAGCGCCGGCGCAGCCGGTCGACCCCGATGTGAACGCGCAGACGCGGGCCTAGCGCACGTGTCCACGCCCACCACTAAGCGCCGGTAGACTGCAGACGTGGCTACTGTCTCCCACAATCCCAATCCGTATTCCGAAGCCGGCGTCGATACCGCAGCGGGTGACCTCGCTGTCGAGTTGATGAAGTCGGCGGTTCGTCGCACCCACGGTCCCGAGGTCATCGGCGGGGTCGGCGGATTCGCCGGCATGTTCGACGCCAGCGCGCTGCTGGGCTACGAGCGCCCGCTGCTGGCCAGCAGCACGGACGGTGTGGGCACCAAGGTCGCGATCGCCCAAGCCATCGACAAGCACGACACGATCGGTCTCGACCTGGTCGGCATGGTGATCGATGACATCGTCGTGGTGGGCGCCAAGCCCCTGTTCATGACCGACTACATCGCCTGCGGCAAGGTCGTGCCGGAGCGCATCGCCGACATCGTCGCCGGCATTGCGCGCGGCTGCAGCGAGACCGGCACCGCGCTGGTCGGCGGCGAGACCGCGGAGCACCCCGGCCTGCTCGGCCCGAACGACTACGACGTCGCCGGCGCCGCAACCGGCGTGGTCGAGGCATCCCGCATGCTCGGCGCAGATCGCGTGCAGGCGGGTGATGTCGTCCTCGCGCTCGCCTCGAGCGGGCTGCACTCCAACGGCTACTCGCTCGTGCGGCACATCATCGCCGGCGCAGGCATCCGCTACGGCGACCGCGCGGTCGACCTCGGCGCGAACGGCGAGAGCTGGGGCGAGGCCCTGCTTGAGCCGACCCGGCTGTACACCTCGCCGCTGTTGCGCCTGATCGACGGGATCGACGGCGGCGTGCACGCGCTCAGCCACGTCACCGGCGGCGGCATCGCCGCCAACCTCGCGCGCGTGCTGCCGCAGGGCACCTGGGTCGACGTGGATCGCTCGACGTGGGCCCCGCCAGCTGTGTTCCAGGTGCTCGCCGAGCTCGGCGAGCTCGCGATCACGGCGACCGAGGGCACCTGGAACCTCGGCATCGGCTTCCTCGCCATCGTCTCGGCCGACACCGCGACCGCCGCGATCGCTGCGCTCGAGGCTGAGGGCATCGCGACCTGGCAGGTCGGCACCGTGCACGACTCCCCGCTGCCCACCGGCGGCGTGGCGTTCGAGCAGGGGGCCAAGGGCGTGGACGGCGGCGCGGTGCGCCTCGTCGGCGCATATCGCAACGGCAACGCCGGCAACGGCAGCGCATCCCAGACCAGCGACAAGTAGTCGTAGACGGAGCAATTAACACCACATGTGCGGAATCGTCGGAATGGTCGGGCAAGGTCCCGTCAACCAGGACATCTACGACTCACTCCTTCTCCTCCAGCACCGCGGCCAGGATTCCACCGGCATCGCGACGGCCGGCGAGGCGGGCATCTTTCACATGGCCAAGGCGCGCGGGCAGGTGCGCGAGGCGTTCCGCACGCGCGACATGCGCTCGCTGCTCGGCAATTACGGCCTGGGGCACGTGCGCTATGCCACCTCGGGTGCGGCCGCGAGCAGCGAGGAAGAGGCGCAGCCGTTCTATGTGAACGCGCCGTACGGCATCGTGCTGGTGCACAACGGCAACCTCACCAACACGCGTGAGCTCACCCGCGAGCTGTTCCACACCGATCGCCGGCACCTGAACACGAGCTCCGACACCGAGCTGCTGCTGAACGTGCTCGCGAACGAGCTGCAGCAATCGATCAACGGCGTCGACCTCGACCCCGGGCAGATCTTCCAGGCCGTCACCCGGGTGCACGAGCGCGTCGAAGGCTCCTACGCCGCCGTCGCCCTCATCTCGGGCTACGGCCTCGTCGCCTTCCGCGACCCCTTCGGCATCCGCCCGCTGATCCTCGGCCGGCGCACTTGCCCGAGCGGCCGCGACGAGTGGGTCGTGGCATCCGAGTCACTGGTGCTCGAGAACGGCGGCTTCGAGATCGTGCGCGACATCGAGCCCGGTGAGGCCGTGTTCATCGATCTTGACGGGACCATGTCTGCACGCCAGTGCGCGCCGAAGGCCCGGCTGACCCCCTGCGCGTTCGAGTACGTCTACCTGGCCCGGCCCGACACCGTCATGAACGGCATCTCGGTCTACGAGTCGCGGCTGCGGATGGGGGAGCGGTTGGCCGACACCATCGCCAAGCACGTCCCGGTCGAGACGATCGATGTGGTGATGCCGATTCCGGATTCCTCGCGCCCGGCGGCCATGCAGGTGGCCCGCAAGCTCGGCATCGAGTACCGGGAGGGGTTCTACAAGAACCACTACGTCGGCCGCACCTTCATCATGCCCGGGCAGGCCGTGCGCAAGCGCAGCGTGCGACAGAAGCTCAACGCGATGTCGAGCGAGTTCAAGGGCAAGCACGTGCTGCTCATCGACGACTCGATCGTGCGGGGCACCACGAGCAAAGAGATCATCCAGATGGCTCGGGATGCCGGTGCCGTCTCTGTGACCTTCGCCTCGGCCGCACCGCCCGTGCGCTACCCGCACGTGTACGGCATCAACATGCCCTCGCGGCAGGAGCTCGTCGCCCACGGGCGCACGATCCCCGAGATCGCGGAGGTGCTCGGTGCCGATCACCTCGTGTTCCAGGAGATCGACGACCTGAGAGCGGCCATCATCGAGGGCACCGAGATCGACGACCTCGATCTGTGCTGCTTCGACGGCCGCTACGTCACCGGCACGGTCAGCGAGGAGTACTTGCGCTGGGTCGAGGGCACGCAGGTCTCGTAACGGGAACCGCGTGCGACCCCGCAGGCACGCAAAATCGCCACCCGGGCGATGCCCGAGCGGCGAATGCGGGTGTCGTTCACGACTGTGCTTACAAGGACTCTGCTTACAAGGACTCTGCTTACAAAGACGGTGCCTACAGGATGCTGTCTGCAGGACCGGCGTCGTCAACGACGGGATGGACTACATGCCCTTGGCGGGCTCGCTCTCGTCTTCGTCGGCGTAGTCCGCCCACTTGTCGACGTAGAGATCGCCATCGTCCTGGGGCTGTCCGAGCTCACGCTCGAGTGCCGAAAGATTCACCGCGGGGCTGTAGGACTTGAGCTCCCGAGCGATCTTCGTGTGTTTAGCCTTCTGACGGCCACGCCCCATGCGAGACCCCCTCACGATAAGAGCTTCGGAACTGGCAGGCCCGAAGCATCACCAACCCGGCCAAGTGCCGGTAAGAGTAACATTCAGAATAGCATGCACCCGCGTGCGGCGGCCGCTTGGGCGCCCGCGCGACGGGGCACAACTGAAGGAGGCGCACCATGTCAGACACCGCGAACGAGTTCGTTCCAGGGCCGGAGCTGAAGGGCGCCGTTATCGTTGGCCTCGTGCCGGATTCTCCCGCGCGAGTGATGAACGAGGCCGCGTTGAACGCGCGCCTTCGTGGGGTGCGCATCGTCGTCGTGCACGTGGACGTGACGCGCTTTGTGACCTTCGACGATCCGGACGGCTACGCCAGCTCGGCACCCGCCGATGTCGACATGGTCGCGCGGGCCCGCGAGAGCGAGTTCGTGCAGGCGCTGGCGGCGACGCAGCTGCAGGACGCCGGCGTGCAGTGGACCTTCCAACAGCTGGTCGGCGATCCCGCACTGGCGATCAAGGAGCTCGCCGACAAGATCGACGCCTCGCTGATCGTCGTCGGCACGCGCGATCGGGGCATCGGCGAGTCGATCCGCGAGTTCTTCACCGGCTCGGTGGCGGCGCGCCTCGCGCACCGCCAGCGTCGCCCCGTGCTTGTGGTGCCCCGCGATCACGAGGGCAAGGACGACGCCGAGCGCGCGGCGGCGGATCTCAGCGGCAACTGACGGGCCGCAGCGGCGCCGCCGCAGGCTCAGCGGATGCGCTCCTGCAGGGCGGTTGCCGCGGCCTCCAGTCGGGCGATGAAGTCATCGACGACCGCGGGGTCGAGCGCGCCGCCGCGCGCGACGTGGGTGCGCAGTTCGACGCGCACGCGCGCCCGGATCTCGTTCAGCGCGGCGTCGGCACGGTGCAGCTGCGTGCGGGCGATCGTCCGGGCGTCGGCGCGCGAGTCTGTGGCTGCCGGGCCACGCGCCCCCGCCGACTGCGCGTCGCGTGCCGCCGCGGCGAGGTCGGCATGCAGGCTGCGCATCGCGTCTTTGACGCCGGCGCGCACCTCGTCGGCGATGAGCCGAACCGAGTCGGTGATCCCGGCCTCGATGCCCGCCATGTCGCCGGCGCGCGCCAGCACCTCGGCGCGGCCCGCGGCCGTGATCTCGTAGACGGTTTTGCGCCCCTCGATGCGCTTCGTGACGAGCCCCTCCTCCTCCAGCTTCGCCAGGCGCGGGTAGATCGTGCCGGCGCTGGGGGTGTAGGTGCCACCCGTGCGGTCGGAGAGCGCCTGCATGATGTCGTAGCCGTGGCGGGGGCCCTCGCCGAGCAGGTTCAGGAGGTAGAGCCGCAGGTCGCCGTGCGAGAACACGGGGGTCATGACCGGGCCTGCCCGGTGTCGCCCGACGCGTCGCTCGCGCCGGTGTCGTCCGATGCCTCGCCAGCGCCAGCGCCAGCGCCAGCGCCAGCGTCAGCGTCAGCGCCAGCGTCGCCCGACGCGCCGCCCGACCATCCCGTGCTGCGCAGCAGCGTGAGGTCGCCCGAGACGCTGTTCACGCGCACGTCGACGAACTGGCCACTGAGCGTGCCGGTCGAGCCGGCGAAGTTGGTCATGCCGCTGCTGGAGTGCACGGTGCCATCGAGGGCGATCTTGCCGCTCACGCTGCGTACGACGTAGTTGGCGGGGTAGTGCTCGTCGATCCGGATCGTCGAGTTGCCGCTGACCGTGTTGATGTCGATCTGCGAGATCGGTCCTGCGCTGTCGAAGAGCACGTTGCCCGAGACGGTGTCGGCGCTCGCGCGGCGGATGGTGCCGGTGGCCGCGATGTCGCCCGAGACGCTGTTCGCGTTGAAGGCGCCGCGCAGCCCGCGCACCTGCACGTCGCCGTTCACGGCGTTGATGTCGACGTCGCCGGTGAGGCCGTCGACGAGCAGATCGCCCGAGACCGTGTTGAGCTTCGCGTCCGTCGTGAGTCCCGACACGAGCGCACTCGCCGAGACGACGCCGAGGGTGAGGGCGACGGTGCGCGGGACGACGATGCTGATGTCGGCCTTGGCGCCGCCGGCGCCGAACTGCCCGAACACGCTGAGGAAGTTGTCCCAGCGCAGTTGCGGGTGGTCGATCTCGAGCGCGTCGCCCGTGATCTCGATGCGCAGGTCCTTCTGGGTGACCGAGTGCACTTCGATCCGGGCGCCGGGCTCGTCATGGGCGATCACGTCGATCTGCCCACCGATCAGGCCGATCTTCAGCGAGCGCACGTGCTCGATGTCGATCACGCGCGTCTCGCCGGGGTGGATCAGCCACTTTTCGAGAGTCATGAGGTGCTCCTTGGATCCGGTTCAGGGAACGCGATGTATCGCGTTGGGAACACGATAACACGATATATCGCGAGTGCAAGGGGTGAGTGCAAGGGGCACTGGCCGATGCATCCATCCCACAGCGAATGCACAGCACCGATAGCGTGGTGCCGTGACCGCTGCCCCGTCCTTCGCCTGGCGCACCCTCGGTCTGGTCGCACTGGGCGGTGCCGCCGGGGCCGGCCTGCGCGCGGCGCTGCTGTGGCCCGGGGTGCTCGGCGAGGGCCTCGCGATTCCCGCGACCGCGGCGGTGAACGTCGTGGGCGCGGCGCTGCTCGGCCTCCTGCTCGGGGTGATCGGGGCGCGGCATCCCGTCCTTCGCGCGTTTGCCGGCACCGGCCTGCTCGGCGGCTTCACCACCTTCTCGGCATTCGCGCTGCAGCTGGTGACGAGCACGCCGTGGGCCGCGGTGCTGCTCGCGCTCGCCACGATGGTGCTCGGCGTGCTCGCCGCGGGCGCGGGCCTGCGCCTCGGACGCGCGCTCGCGCATCGCGGCGGCGGCACCGACGCGCCGGAGCTGGCCGAATGAACCCGCTGCTGTTGCTCGCGGTCGCTGCCGCGGGTGGACTCGGCGCCGCAGCGCGCTACCTCGTCGACGTCGGGGTCGGGCGCCGCGTGGGCGGGGCGTTTCCCTGGGGCATCCTCGTCGTGAACGTCTCAGGCTCGCTCCTGCTCGGCGCGCTGACCGGGTTGGCGCTGCATGCAGCGTGGCTCTGGATGCTGGGGGCCGGGCTGCTCGGGGGCTACACGACGTTCTCGACCGTCGCGGTTGAGACGTGGCTGCTTGCCGAGGCCGGGGCGCGGCGCGCGGCCTGGGGGAACGCGCTCGGCTCGCTGCTGGCCTGTGTCACCGCGGCGGGCGCGGGAGTGTTGCTCGGCGCCTGGATCGCGGGTGCACTCGCGTGATCGCGGATCGCACCGGCCACCCCGGCCCCCCCCTGCATTACGCACGGCCACGGGCGGTCGGGGGCACGCGCGGGGTGCGTGCGATACTGAAGCGGTCGATGGCGGCGACGTTTCGACAGCTTCGTTTCGATGGTGCCGGTGCGCGGGTGCGCCGGAAGCCCACAACCCGACTGAAGGCAGCCTGTGTCGAATCTTGCCGTTCTGAGCCTGCGCAACCGCGCGCTCATCGCGCTCATCACGATCGTCGCGGCGGTCTTCGGTGGCTTGGCGCTGACCAACCTCAAGCAAGAACTCATCCCGTCGATCGAGTTTCCGCAGCTGACGATCGTCGCCACCTACCCGGGTGCATCGCCTGACGTCGTCAACAACGATGTGTCGACGCCGATCGAGACCGCGATCCAGGGCGTGCCCGGCCTCGAGTCGACGACCGCGACGAGCACCACCAACGCTTCGGTGATCTCCGCGTCCTTCGCGTACGGGACGAACCTCGCCACCGCCGAGCAGAAGCTCATGCAGGCGATCAACCGCATCAAGGGGCAGCTGCCCGAGGGCATCGACCCGCAGGTGCTCGCCCTCTCGATCGATGACTTCCCGGTGATCCAGCTGGCGGTCACCGGTTTCGACGACCAGGAGGCGATCCAGGCGCAGCTCGAGGCATCCGTGATTCCCGAGCTCGAAGACGTCAAGGGCGTCAACGCCGCCGCGATCGTCGGCGGGGTGACCCAGCGCATCACGATCACCCCGGATCCCGCACAACTGGCGGCGACCGGCTTCAGCAACGCGGCGATCCGCGACGCGCTCGACAAGAACGGCGTGCTCTTTCCCGGCGGGCAGATCACCGAGGGCGAGAACTCGCTGACCGTGCAGACCGGCGCGAAGATCGAGTCGCTCGACGCCATCCGGCAGCTGCCCCTGGTGCCCGCCGACGCCGCCCAGTTCGAGGCGGGTCTCGTGACGATCGCAGATGTCGCCACCATCGAGCAGACCCTCGCGCCTGTCACGAGCATCTCTCGCGTCGACGGCAAGCCGGCCGTGACCATCGCCATCACGAAGCTGCCCGCCGCGAACACCGTCGACGTCTCGAAGGGGGTGCTCGCGGTCCTCCCCGAGCTGGAGACCGCGGTTCCCGGGGTGAGTTTCACGGTCGTGTTCGACCAGGCGCCCTTCATCCAGCAATCGATCGACGCGCTTGCCCAGGAGGGCCTGCTCGGCCTGCTGTTCGCCGTCATCGTCATCCTGATCTTCCTGATGTCGGTGCGCTCGACCCTGGTGACGGCGATCTCGATTCCGACCAGCGTGCTGATCACCTTCATCGGCATTCAGGCGTTCGGGTACACGCTGAACATCCTGACCCTGGGCGCGCTCACGATCGCCATCGGCCGCGTCGTGGACGATTCGATCGTGGTGATCGAGAACATCAAGCGTCACTACGTCGGCGACGCCGACAAGCGCCGCGCGATCCTGCTCTCGGTGCGCGAGGTCGCCGCCGCGATCACCGCGTCCACGATCACCACCGTGGCGGTGTTCCTGCCGCTCGCCTTCGTCAGCGACGTCACGGGCGAGCTGTTCCGCCCGTTCGCCCTGACCGTGACGATCGCGATGGTCGCCTCGCTGTTCGTGGCGCTGACCATCGTGCCCGTGCTCGCATACTGGTTCCTCAAGCCGGGGACGCAGGTGGTGGATGCCGAGGGCAACGCCATCGACCCACAGCATCCTGCCGCACCGCCCACGCGTCTGCAGCAGGCATACCTGCCCATGCTGCGCTGGACCTTGAAGCACTCCGGGGTCACGCTCGTGCTGGCCGTGCTGGTGCTCGGCGGGACGCTCGCGCTCGCACCGCTGATGAAGACGAACTTCCTCGGCGACTCGGGGCAGAACACCTTCACCATGACGCAGCGCCTCGGCCCCGCGGCGAGTCTTGCCAGCGAGGACGCGGCGGCGCAGCAGGTGGAAGAGCTCCTGTTGCAGATCGACGGCATCGAGACGGTGCAGGTGTCGATCGGCTCGTCGGGCTCCGCGCTTCGGGATGCGTTCAGCGGTGGTGGCGGCGGCGTGACGTACTCGGTCACCACCGCGGCGGGTGCCGATCAGCTCGCCCTGCGCGACGAAGTCACCGCGCAGGTGGCGACGCTCGAGAGCGTGGGCGAGATCTCCATCGGCGGCGCGGGCGGCGGCTTCGGCTCGAGCGACATCGAGATCGACATCTCGGCGCCCGACCGCGCCACCCTCGAGGAGGCGACCCAGGCGGTCGTCGACACGATCAGCGGCGGATCCGGCATCGGGCAGGTCACCAGCAACCTCAGCAACGCGCTGCCGTACATCGGGGTGGTCGTCGATCGTGACGCCGCCGCGCGCCTCGGCCTGAGCGAAGTCGCCGTCGGCGCCCTCGTCTCGAGCTCCATGCAGCCGCAGCGCGTTGGCGCCGTCGAGATCGACTCGCGTTCGCTCTCGATCTACCTTGCAGCGAACGCTTCGCCGGCGACGCTCGACGAGCTGCGCCAGCTGATGATCCCGAGCGCGCTCGGCCCGATTCCGCTCGAGCAGGTCGCCACCGTCGCCGAGACGGTGGGCCCGACCTTGGTGACCACCGAGCGCGGGGTGCGCACCTCGACCGTCACCGTCACGCCCTCCACCGACGACCTGAGCGCGGCGTCGGCCGCGGTGAGCACGGCGCTCGACACGGTGGCGTTGCCCGCGGGTGCGAAGGCCGCCGTGGGCGGCGTCGTCTCGCAGCAGAACGAGGCGTTCGCGCAACTCGGACTCGCCCTGCTCGCGGCGATCCTCATCGTCTACATCGTGATGGTCGCGACCTTCAAGTCGCTGCGGCAGCCGCTGCTGCTGCTGATCTCGGTCCCCTTCGCGGCGACCGGGGCGATCCTGCTGCAGATCATCTCCGGTGTGCCGCTGGGGGTGGCATCCCTGATCGGCGTGTTGATGCTCATCGGCATCGTGGTGACGAACGCGATCGTGCTCGTCGACCTGGTCAACCAGTACCGCGAGCACGGGCTCAAGGCGCACGACGCCGTCGAGGCGGGCGCCGCGCGGCGTCTGCGCCCCATCCTGATGACCGCGCTCGCCACGATCTTCGCGCTCCTGCCGATGGCGCTCGGGATCACCGGGCACGGCGGCTTCATCTCGCAACCGCTCGCCATCGTCGTGATCGGTGGCCTCATCTCCTCCACGGTGCTGACGCTGATCGTGCTGCCCACGCTCTACAACCTCGTCGAGGGCGCGCGCGAGCGCCGAGCCGACAAGCGCCGGGCGAAGGCCGCGGTGGGCGGCGAGGGCGATGACGAGACGGATGCCGCTGCCGGCGCCGGTGACGGTGACGGTGTCACGCCCAGCGCGACGGCGCCGCGCAGCCGCCGCGATCTGCGAGCCCAGACCGAGGGCTGAGCGCGCAGCGGCGACGCTTCGGTGGCACGGCCGCGACGGTTCGGTGGCGCGGCGGTGACGGCGGCTCTCAGCTTCGGGTCAGTCGCATCCGCTACACTCATGCGGTCGGCTCTGGACACTGCGCGTCGCGCGCGGATGGGTTTGTGAGTCCAAGGGGCCGATGGTGGGCGCGAATCCGCGCCGACGACCATCAGATTGAATGGCCCCCGGCCGACGACAGTCCGGGTTGCTCCGCGCCGCTCTCGCGGCGCTGTGTGGAGCGCTGTTCTCGCATGAAGAGAAACCCAGAAGGACACAGCTATGCCCAAGAACAACAAGCCTGCCGGCGCGAGCCGAGGCAAGAACTTCGAGCCGCGCTACGGCGAGAAGAAGACCTCCTTTCACGAGCGGACCGGTCGCGGACGCCCGGCCGAGGCCCGCGGCGCGAAGCCGGGGAGCCGCAGCGCCGGCCACCGCGGCTACCGTCCCGAGAGCGACGAGACGTCGGCGCCCAAGGCGCGCTGGTCGAACGAGCAGCGCGCCGGCCGCGACGAGGCACGCACCCGCGGCGCCCGCGGCCCGCAGTCGTATGACGAGCGTCGCCCCTCCGGTGAGCGCGCCTCGTACGGTGAGCGTGCCTCGTACGGCGGGCGCCCCTCGTCCGGCGATCGGACGGCTCGCGGAGGCTACGGCGACCGGCCCGAGCGTGGCTCCGCAGGCGAGCGCGGCGCATATGGTGATCGCGCGCAGCGCGGCTCGTACGGCGACCGGCCCGAGCGCGGTTCCGCAGGCGGGCGCGGCGCGTATGGCGAGCGCCCCGCGCGCGGTGGCCGTCCCGGCTTCGGCAGTGAGCGCGCCGACCGCACCGAGCGTCCGCGCTACGAGAGCGAGCGCCCGAGCCGTTCCTTCGACGGCGAGCGCAAGCCCCGCCACCGCAGTGACCGCCCGGCATACGGCAACGACCGCCCGGCGTACGGCAGTGACCGCAACGACCGTCCGGCGTACGGCAACGACCGTTCGGCTCGCGGCTTCGGCGCGCAGGGTTCGTCTGGGCGCGGGTCGTACGGTGATCGTCCCTCGTACGGTGATCGTCCCTCCTCCGGTGAGCACCCCGCCCGCGGCGGCCGCACCGACGTCTCGAGCGGCCACGGTCAGCGTGGCGCGTACGGCGACAGCCGCACCGAGCGCCCCCGCACCAGCAGCGACCGCCCGGCGCGCGCATTCGACGGCGACCGTACCGGTCGCCCGGCGCGGTCGTTCGACGGCGACCGCCGCGAGCGCGGCTCGTACGAGCGCTCCGGCTCCGGCTACGGCGAGCGCTCCGGCTCCGGCGACCGCGGCGCCCGCGGCGGCCGTCCCGACTTCAACGCCGACCGCTCCGCCCGCGGCGGCCGTCCCGATTTCAACCCTGAGCGTCGCGAGCGCGGCGACCGGCCCCGCTACGAGCGCTCTGACCGCGACCGTGCCGACCGCGGCCGCACCGACGGCTCCCGGGCCGACCGCGACCGCCGTCCCGCGGCATCGCGCAATGACTGGAACGCCAAGCCGGAGCGCTCGTCCACGCAGGAGGCGCACGTCGACGTCGTGCACGAGCGGTTGCAGGCGCAGGCGATCGAGGCGGTGGAGGTCGCGGGCGTGAGCTTCGGCGACCTCGGCCTCGGCGGCAACATCGTGAACGCACTCGCCGAGCTCGGCGCGCCCACCCCGTTCCCGATTCAGGCGGCGACCATCCCCGAGATCCTTCGCGGCCGCGACGTGCTCGGTCGTGGGCGCACCGGCTCGGGCAAGACGATCGCATTCGGCGCACCGCTGGTTGAGACCATCCTGCGCTCGCAGGCAGGGCAACGTCGTGAGTTCGGGCGCAACCCGCGCGCGCTCATCCTCGCCCCCACCCGCGAGCTCGCGCTGCAGATCGACCGCACCGTGCAGCCGATCGCCCGCAGCGTCGGCCTGTTCACCACGCAGATCTATGGTGGCGTGCCGCAGGCGCGCCAGGTGGGCGCGCTGCGAAAGGGCGTCGACATCATCATCGGCACCCCGGGGCGCATCGAAGACCTCATCGAGCAGGGCAAGCTCGACCTCAGTGAGGTGCGCGTCGCCGTGCTCGACGAGGCCGACCACATGTGCGAGCTCGGCTTCCTCGAGCCCGTGCAGCGCATCCTTCGCCACACCGCGGAGGGCTCGCAGAAGCTGCTCTTCTCGGCAACCCTCGACCGCGAGGTCTCGGCGCTGGTGGACGAGTTCCTCGTCGACCCCGCCGTCTACGAGGTCGCGGGCGAAGACCAGGCATCGAGCACGATCGACCACCAGGTCCTCGTCATCGAACACCGCGCCAAAGACGAGGTGCTCGAGCAGCTCGTCGACCGGGAGGGCAAGACGCTCGTCTTCGCCCGCACGCGCGCCTACGCCGAGCGTCTTGCCGAGCAGTTCGATGAGGCCGGCATCCCCTCGGTCTCATTGCACGGCGACCTCAACCAGGCCCGTCGTACGCGCAACCTGCAGCGGATGACCTCGGGCAAGGTCCGCGTGCTCGTGGCGACGGATGTCGCAGCCCGCGGCATCCACGTCGACGATATCGACCTCGTGATTCAGGCCGACGCGCCCGATGAATACAAGACGTACCTGCACCGCGCCGGCCGTACCGGCCGTGCGGGCGCCGAGGGGCGTGTGGTGACGCTGATCACCCGCCAGCGCCGCCGTCGCATGAGCGAGATGCTCGAGCGCGCCGAGATCACGGCGCCGTTCACCGACGCGGGCCCCGGCGATGAGGTGCTCGAAGAGCTCTCGGGCCGGGTGGCCACGGTGGCCGAGCTGACGACCACCGCCCGCAACGACTGAGCGC
>Ga0073899_10003144_pt1 | contig 14716 bp, 16 predicted proteins | sample KloWWTmetaKNB5Ph_FD_88975 | JGI IMG/M metagenome (GOLD analysis project Ga0073899, IMG submission 88975) | Active sludge microbial communities from Klosterneuburg, Austria, studying microevolution and ecology of nitrifiers - Klosterneuburg... | ecosystem: Engineered > WWTP > Aerobic digester >...
GGCGATGCCGACGACCCGGCCATCTTTGCGGTCAGTGTCAGTCATGGTCATGACGTGTTCTTCCTTGTGTTCCTAGTTCGTCGCGGCGGTATGGGGTTCGTCGGACAGGGGCGTGAGGTCGATGATGCGAACCTTCTTGGCGTCGCCACCGAGAGCTTCGGCACCACTGACGATCTCCATGATCTCGGTGGTGATGCTGTCTTGGCGGGCGCGGTTCATGATGCGGCTGAGGTTCTTGATCAGCTCTTCGGCGTTGTCGGTGGCACTCTTCATCGCCCTCTGGCGGAAGGCGTGCTCGCTGGCTGCGGCGTTGAGCAGGGCTGCATAGATGCGGGCCTCGACGTAGCGAGGTAGGAGGGTGTCGAGGATGGTGCCCGGATCGGGCTCGAACTCGTAGTCGGCGGGGGTACCGCCGGCATCGGGTGCCTTACCGTCGCCGCCTTCGACCACCTGGCGATCCAGGGGCACGAGGGGACGCTGCACCACTTCTTGCGAACCGGCGGAGATGAAGCGGGTGTAGACGAGCTCCACCCGATCGAACTCACCGGCGAGGTAGGCATCGACCACGTACTCGCCGATTGCCTTGGCGTCGGCGTAGGTGGGGTTGTCGCTGAACCCGCCGAAGCTGTTGGCGATCTTGTAGCCACGGAAACGGAAGTAGCCCTGAGCCTTGCGGCCGACGGTGACGACCGCATAGTCGCTGCCCTGCAGCACCCCGGCCTTGATCTCGCCCTCGGCAGCCCTTTGCACGCCGGCGTTGTAGCCGCCACACAGGCCGCGGTCGGCGGTGATCACCACATAGGCGGTGGTCTTCACCTGCTCCCGGGAAATGAGCAGTGGTGACTGGGACGAGCCACCCGCCGCGGCGAGGTCCTTGACTACCTCGGTGATCTGATCGCTGTAGGGCACGGCGGAGGTGACCCTCTGCTGGGCCTTGACGATCCGCGATGCCGCGATGAGTTCCATGGCGCGCGTGATCTTCTTCGTGGCCTGGACGCTACGAATGCGTCCCCGAAGAATGCGCTCCTGACCTCCGGCCATGTCCTACTCCGTCGCCAGGGTCTTGTTGCTCTCGGCTTCGCCGAGCTCGTTGGCCGAGGTGGCGGTGGGGTCGGCGGCTCGGGCCGCGGCCGACCGGGCCAGGAACCCTTCCTTGAAGGAGACCACCACACCGGCGAGCTCGTCGGGCACGGCCCCGGTGCGGACACTGTCGAGGAGAGCACCGTGGCGTGTACGCATCTGGTCGAGCAGCTCGGTCTCGAAGCGGCGGACGTCTTCGACCGGGAGGTCGTCGAGGTAGCCGCGCGTGCCGGCGAAGATGCTGACCACCTGCTCCTGCACGGGCATGGGGCTGTTCAGGGGCTGCTTGAGCAGCTCCACCAGGCGATAGCCGCGCTCGAGCTGGGCCTTGGAAACGGCGTCGAGTTCGGAGCCGAAGGTGGCGAACGCCTCGAGCTCGCGGAACTGGGCGAGGTCGAGCTTCAGGGTGCCGGCGACGGACTTCATCGACTTGACCTGGGCGGCACCACCCACGCGGGACACCGAGATGCCCACGTCGACCGCTGGGCGCACACCCGACTTGAACAGGTTGTCCTGGAGGAAAACCTGGCCGTCGGTGATCGAGATCACGTTGGTGGGGATGTAGGCCGAAACGTCGCCGGCCTTGGTCTCGATGATCGGCAGGGCGGTGAGCGAACCAGCGCCCTTTTCGTCGCTGAGCTTGGCGGCACGCTCGAGAAGCCGGCTGTGGAGGTAGAACACGTCGCCGGGGTAGGCCTCACGGCCCGGCGGGCGGCGCAGCAGCAGGGACATCTGGCGGTAGGCCTCGGCCTGCTTGGAGAGGTCGTCGTAGACCACCAGGGCATGCTCGCCGTTCTCCATCCAGTGCTGGCCGACCGCGCACCCGGTGTAAGGGGCGAGGTACTTGAACGGTGCCGGGTCGCTGGCTGGGGCGGCGACGACGACGGTGTACTCGAGGGCTCCGTGCTGGCGCAGAACCTCCACGGTTTGGGCGACCGTGGAGCCCTTCTGACCGATGGCGACGTAGATGCACTTCACGCCGAGGCCACGCTGGTTGATGATGGTGTCGATCGCTACCGTGGTCTTGCCGGTCTTGCGGTCGCCGATGATCAGCTCTCGCTGGCCACGGCCAATGGGGGTCATCGCATCGATGGCCTTGATGCCGGTCTGCAGGGGCTCGTGCACCGGCTTGCGGCCGAGAATGCCGGGAGCCTGGATCTCGACACGGCGGGGGATGCCGCCGATGATGTCGCCCTTGCCGTCGAGGGGCTCGCCTAGGGCGTTGATCACCCGGCCGAGCAGGGCGTCGCCAACCGGCACGGAGAGGATCCGACCGGTGGCCTTCACCGTCTGGCCTTCTTCGATGTGGTCAGCCAGACCGAGCACAACGGCGCCGATTGACTCCTCGGCGAGGTTGAGGGCGAGACCGATGGTGCCGTCCTCGAACTCGAGCAGCTCGTTGACCGCGCAATCGGGCAAGCCACTGATGCGGGCGATGCCGTCGCCCACCTCGGTGACGCGGCCCACGGTGCGGGCCTCCAGCGAAGGTACGAAGCCTTCCAGGTTCTTCTTCAGCGCCGACGCGATGTCGGTGGCGCTCAACGTGAGTTCAGCCATGTTCTCTCAAGCTCCTAGAGGCGGGACTTCAACTGATCGATACGGGTGCGGACGCTGCCGTCGATGACGGTGTCGCCCACGGTGGCCACCAGGCCGCCGATGACGCTGGGGTCGACGACGACCTTCAGGTTCACCTGCTTGCCTGTGGCGTTGGCGAGGGCCGCCGCCAGGCGGGTCTGCTGGTCGGCACTGAGCGCCACAGCGGAGCGCACCTCGGCGACCTCGAGGTTCTTGGCACTGCTGGCGCGGGCCACCAGGCTGTTGATGATCGCCGGCAGGTCGCGGCCGCGACCCGAACCGACCACCATGCTGAGCAGCTGGGTGGTGGTGTTGGATGCCTTGCCGCCGAGGAGGTCCTCGACGATGGCGAGGCGCTTGGTGACGGGGATCTCGTCGTCGGTGAGCGCCGTGCGCAACGACTCGCTGCTCTCGTAACTGCGGGCGAAGCGGAACAGCTCGTCTTCGACCTGGTCGAGGGTGCCCTCGGCGCGGGCGACCTCGAACAACGCCCTGGCGTAACCGTCGATACGTGAGTCGCTCATGCGCTCGCCCCGATCCGTGCGATGAAGCTCTCGATGAGCTCCTGGTGGGTGGACTCGTCGAGCGAGCCGGTGACCACGTGGTCGACTGCGGCGCAGGAGAGGCGGGAGATCTCGGCGGTCAACTCGTCGCCCACCCGTGAACCGGCGGCGGCGATCTCGGAATCAGCCTTGGCCTCGAGGTCCGCGGCCTCGGCGCGCAAGCGTGCCCGACCGTCTTCGAGGACGGCGGCAGCTTGAGCCTCGGCCTCACCGATGATGCGCGCCCTCTCGGCGGCGATATCGCCCTTGGCCTGGCGGATCTGGGCCGCTTCGGTGGATGCGGCAGCCTTGTCGGCGGCAGCGGCGTCGAGCTCTTTCTGGATGCGCTCGGTGCGGTCGGCCATGGCCTTCTTGACCAAGGGACCGCCGAACTTCGCCAGGGCGAAGAAGATCAGCAGGGAAGCCAGACCACCGAAGATGATCTCGGCGGTCTCGGGCAGCCAGGGGCTGTGGGTGACGACGTCGCCGTTGCTGTCGGTGACGACGTGCTCCTCCTCGGCGATCAGGCGGCCAACTGTGGTGATGATGCCCAGAACCTTCATCGTGCCATCACCTCGTCGACCACACGGTTGATCAGTACGGCGTCGGGGCGACGACCGGTGGCGAGCTCTCCGGCCCGCCCCGCAACGTCGCCGACTGCGGCTGCGATCTGGTCTCTCACAGCGGCCCGGGCAGCTTCTGCCTGGGCGGTGGCGGCTGCACGCCTCGCACCAGTTAGGGCATTGACCTCGGCCAGCTTGGCCTGCCTCTCGGCCTCGAGGGTTGCCCGCGCCGCGTCGACGAGCTTCGCCGCCTCGGCCTTGATGGCCGCGACCTGAGCTTCGTATTCGGCGACCTCGGAGCGAGCACCGCTGCGCTCGGCATCGGCGGCCTCGTGGGAGGCGCGGATGCCTTCGTAGCGGGCGTCCATACCCTTCTTCACCTTGGGGAAGAGGACGAACCTCATCAACAGGGCAAAGACGATGAACGCGCCAGCTCCCCAATAGAGCTCCTTGAGCTCGGGGATGATGGGGCCGGGATCCTTGCTCACCGTTTCGTGGGCACCGGTTTCTTCTTCACCGGTTTCCGAAACGAGATGGGCCGTGGATCCGTGGAGATGTACGACGGCGAGATGCACGTCAGCTCCTTGGTGATGAGACGGACGAAGACGAAGAGATGGCTCAGAGGCCGATGAGGATGAAGACCACGAACCCGATGAGGGCGAGGGCCTCGGTGAAGGCGATGCCGAGGAACATGGTGGTACGCACCATGCCTGCAGCCTCGGGCTGACGGGCCATGGCCTCTACCGACTTGCCGACGAGATAGCCGATGCCGATACCGGGGCCGATGGCGGCGAGGCCGTAGGCGAAACCGGCCGAGGCGGCTGCGGCGGCGGCCTTGTCGGCGTCGGCCTGCTGCTGATCGAACGCGGCGCCCACGAGGTGGCTGAATGCTTCCATTGGTGTACTTCTCCTGATAAGGGTTCTGGGTAGTTGGAGATCGAGAGCCGGAACGACTCAGTGCTCGGGGTGAGCGGCCCCGCCGATGTAGACGGCGGTGAGGATGGTGAAGATGTAGGCCTGCAGGAAGGCCACCAGCACTTCGAAGGCGGTGAGGAACACCAGCATGAAGAAGGGCAGGATGGCCATCGGCTTGAGCATGAACACCTTGGTCTCTGCGGTGACCAAGGAGTTGGTGAGCAGGGCGAAGGTGACCAGCAGGATGTGGCCGGCAAGCATGTTGGCGAAGAGTCGCACCGTCAGCGAGAAGGGGCGGACGATGATGTTGGAGATGAACTCGATGACACCAACGAGAGGCTTGAGAGCCGTGGGCACGCCGGGAGGCCACACCGTGTTGGTGATGTACTTGACGCCCTGGTGCTTCAACCCGACGCCGTTGTAGACGACCCATACCAGGAGGGCCAGGAACATGGGGATGGCCATGCGTGCCGTGGCGGGCATCTGCAGGATGGGGATGATGCCCGGCACGTTGCAGAGGTAGATGAAGATGAACAGGCTCAGCAAGAAGGGGGTCCAGCCCAACCCGTCCTTGCCCATCGTCTGCATGACGATGCCGTTCTCGATGAACTCGACGGAGGTCTCGGCCAAGTTGCGCACACCCTTGGGTGCCTCGGCAGGATTCTTGCGACCGGCGAGGATGAAGACCAACGAACCGATCAGCGCAGCCGCCACAGCAATGAGGGCGATCTTGTTGAACGACGTGAAGATGTCTTGCCAGCGCAGGATCGAGTTGATCTCGGGGAAGGAGAAGGATTCGGCGATCACGATGATTCCTGTGGGTTACGGGCGGGCGGGTTTCAGGCCGGGATGAGCGAGGGAGAGTGCAACGTACTTCATCTCCCAGATCAGAAGGCCGAGGTGAGTAACGATGATGGTCGCTCCGAGTGCCGGAAGTGAAATCCAACCGGAATCCTTCACCAACAGCACTGCCATGAGGATCAGACCGAGCCTGACGAGATAGCCGAAGAGTACGGCACCCATCATGAGTCCGAGGCTTATCCGGGCGGTGGTGGCCACGATGATCGCGGCCAGAGCGAAGTTGACCAGGACGATGGCGATGCCATAGGCGCTGCTGAACGCACCGTCCATCCCCCAGATGAAGCCGCAGAGGAGGATCAGCAAGGGTGCGACCACCAGGCCACGGCGAACCATGTCCTTTGAAACGCCTACTTCGGGGGCCGGACCAGGAAGCGCGGTGAGGATCGGTTCGCTCACCCGGCCCTCCCCTGGCGGGCGGCAGCACGTTCTGTCTCGAGGCGCTCCATGGTGGCGTTGTACTCGTAGTACATGCGCACGAACTGGCCGACCGTGGAGAACACGACGAGGCCGACGGCGAAGGCCGGCCAGGTGCCGAGCCAATGGTCGATGAGGGCGCCGAGGCCGAGGAAAACCAGGATGACCAGGGCGAAGTCCATGCCACGGCCGAGGGTGTCGCCGCTGTGCTGCGAGTCCTCAATGGTGTGCCGAGTGGGCAGGAGCTTCACGGGTTGGGGTCGGTCCTCGGTCGCGCGCCGAGCACTCTGACGTGCCCGAGCTTGTGAACGCGCACACAATCTACCCTGCCGACCGGAAGCCGCAACCGATCCCGCGCGGAACCTGCGGGTGGGGGCGAGTCAGGTCTTGCGGCGACGGATCTGGGGGTGCAGGACGGTGTACAACACGAGGCCGAGCATGGCCGCACCGATGGGGATGTAGCTCACCCCGCTACCGGTGAACACGGGGTAGAGCACGAAGGCGGACAGCAGGGCCGTCCACGCCCACAAGATGAGCACGCTACGCCTTTGGCCGTGACCCATCTCCATCAGGCGGTGGTGGAGATGGCCCTTGTCGGCCGAGGCCACACCCTGGCGGCGCGCTGCGCGTCGGACGATGGCGAACAAGGTGTCGAGGATGGGAACGCCGAGAATCAACAGGGGGATGAACAGGGGGGCGAGGAAGAAGTAGGTCTGGCCCACGAAGCGTTGGGTGTTCGGGTCCGCGCGGCCGCCCACCACGGAGGTGCTGATCGCCATCAGCAGGCCGAGCAGGAGGGCACCACCGTCGCCCATGAAGATGCGCGCCGGGTTGAAGTTGTGGGGAAGGAAGCCCACACAGATCCCAACAGTGAGAATTGCCACGAGGGGTCCGATGTTGGGCGGGGTGAGCATGCCGATGTCGGGGTCGGCGAGGCGCTGGCTGTAGAGGAAGAAGGCTGCGGCACCGATGGCGACGATGCCCGCTGCCAACCCGTCGAGACCGTCGATGAGGTTGATCGCGTTGGTCATGCCGAGCAGCCAGAGCACGGTCACGAGGGGGACCCAGTCGTCGCTGAGGATGATCACGTCGAGGAACGGAACACGGAAGTAGAACATCGTCACGCCGTAGTAGACGAGCACGACACCTACGGCCACCGTGCCCATCACCTTGGCCGGGGCGGATAGCTCGCGGATGTCGTCGGCGAAACCGATGAGAAACATCACCGCGGCGGCGAAGAGAACGCCCTTGGGCTCGGAGTTGCGGGCGAAGAGGGGGTCGAAGGTGTCTATCAGGCGGGCCGAGGCGAAGGCGACGATGAAGCCGGCGAACATCGCGATGCCGCCGACGTCGGGAGTGGCTACCTTGTGCACCCTGCGTTCGTCGGGCTCGACCACCCAGCCCAGACGGCGGGCGCCCCAGGCGACGATCGGTGTCGCGACGAAGGTGGCGGCAGCGGCGATCAGGCCGATCAGCAGGTAGGCCCCGGTGCCGGGCATTCAGGCCAGCCGACTGCCGGTCGGATCGCGCTCAGCACCTGCAGGCTTGCCCATCCCGTTCTCACCTTCGGGCTCGTGCTCGTGTTCGAAACCGTTGAACCCGAGGAAGGCGGCCACGACGAGGGCGATGACGCCGAAGATCACCAGGGCGATCGAGTCGCGCCAGATCGCCTGCGCCATCTCCGCCATCCAGTCGACGTAGGGCACGATGGGGATGTCGACCGTGTCGCCACTGTCGTTGAACAACTTCACCATCATGTGCCGCTCCACCTCGTAGCTGGCGAACACGAGGACCACGAGGGTGACGATGGTGGAGATGATCGCCGCGGTGCGCCCCGGCCGGTGCATCCCCACGAAAACCCCGTAGGCGACGGCAACACCCACCATGGCCATCAGGAACGCCTGGCGAGAGCCGGTAACGAACACCACGAGGAACCAGGCGGCCCCGGCGATGGAACCGGCGAGAAGGCCGGCGAGCGCGCCGGCGACGACACCGCGCGTCCGCGCCTCGACCAGTGCTCGCCGTCGTCTGTTCACGCGCCGAATCGTAGCGATCAGGCGTAGGCCGGAAACTTGGCACACATCTTCGCCACATCGGCCTTGGCCGCGGCGATCACAGCGGCATCGTCGCGATGGCGCAGGATGTGGGCGATCATGGCGGCGATCTGCGCCATCTCCGGCTCCTTCATGCCCTGAGTGGTGACCGACGGGGTGCCGATGCGCAGACCCGACGTCACGAAGGGGCTGCGCGGATCATCGGGCACGTTGTTCTTGTTGAGCGTGACACCACCGGAGTCGAGGACGTTCTGCGCCTCCTTGCCCGTGAGGTCGGCGTCGAAGGGCCTCAGATCGACCACCATCATGTGGTTGTCGGTGCCCCCGCTCACCAGGCGGAAACCCTGCTTGACAAGCGCTTCGGCGAGGGCGCTGGCATTGGCGACCACTTGCCTCGCGTACTCGCCGAAACTTGGTTGGGAGGCCTCGAAGAACGCCACGGCCTTGCCGGCGATGACGTGCTCGAGCGGGCCCCCCTGCCAGCCCGGGAAGACCGCCTTGTCGATGGCGGCGGCGAAGGGTGCCTTGCAGAGGATCGCCCCACCACGCGGACCGCGCAGGGTTTTGTGGGTGGTGAAGGTGACGATGTCGGCATAGGGCACCGGGTTCGGCGCCACCCCACCGGCGATCAGACCGGCGATATGGGCGGCATCGAACAGGAAAAGGGCGCCGACCTCGTCGGCGATGGCCTTGAAGGGTTCCGGGTCGAGGCGGCGGGTGTAGCTGGTGGTGCCGGCGACGATCATCTTCGGGCGGTTGGCCAGGGCCAGATCGCGCACCTGGTCCATGTCGATGCGCTCGTCGCCGGGGGCGACCTTGTAGGGCACGAAGTTGTAGAGCAGGCCGCTGGCATTCACCGGTGAGCCGTGGGTGAGGTGGCCTCCGTGGTTGAGGCTGAGGCCCAACACGGTGTCGCCGGGCTTGAGCACCGCCTGGTATGCGCACATGTTGGCGTTTGCGCCGCTGTGGGGCTGGACGTTGGCGTGGTCGGCGCCGAAGAGGGCCTTGACCCTCCCGATGGCCAGGCCCTCGATGCTGTCGACCACGGCGTTGCCGCCGTAGTAGCGCTTACCCGGGTAACCCTCGGAGTACTTGTTGGTCAGCACGCTGCCCACGGCACGCATCACCGCCGGCGAGGTGAAGTTCTCGCTGGCGATCAGCTGTAGCCCGGAAACCTGGCGCTCGAGCTCGGCATCGATGAGGTCGAAGACGGCTGTGTCGGGAGTGGTGTCGCTGGGGAACGGCATGGGGTCTCCGGGTCTCGGTGTTGGGTCAGCCGGCGGCCGACTCGTCGATTTCGATCTGCATCAATTGCTCCACGCGGCGGGCATGGCGGCCGCCCTCGAAAGGGGTGGACAAGAAGATGGCCAGGATCTCTTCCGCGAGGCCGACGCCCACCACCCGTCCACCCATGCTGAGCACGTTGGCGTCGTTGTGGGCGCGGGCCATGCGGGCCGTGTAGAGGTCGTTGCACAGAGCGGCGCGCACCCCGTGCACCTTGTTGGCGGCCAGCTGCTCGCCCTGCCCGCTGCCGCCGAGGACGATGCCCAGATGGGCCTCGCCGTCGCGCACGGCGCGCCCGACCGAGGCACAGATCGGGGGGTAATCGCAGCTCTCGGTGCTGTGGGTGCCGAGGTCGAGGACCTCGTGACCGTCGCGCTGGAGCACGGTGACAAGGTGGGCCTTGAGCTCGAAGCCGGCGTGGTCGGAACCGATGGCGATCCGTGACATCAGGGCGAGTGTAGGTCGTCGGTTCGCCGTGGGCCTGATCCTCTCCCTACCCTGGCCGGCAATGCCGATCGACCCTCGTACCCCCGTACTCGTCGGGGCCGGCCAGTTCCTGCAGAGGGCGAGCAGCCTTGACGACGCATTAGACGCTTCGGCCCTGATGGCCGAGGCCGTGCGCCTTGCCTGTGCCGACGCCGGCCTGACCTCGGTGCCGAACCCCGACAGCCTGAGGGTTGTGGGCCTGCTTAGCTGGCGCTACGGAGACCCGGCTTGGGTGGTGGCCCAGCACTTGGGCATCTCCCCCCGCGAGACGGCGCTCACCACGACCGGCGGTAACAACCCCCAGGCTCTGGTCAACACCACGGCGCTCGAGATCCAGCGCGGCGAAGTCGACTTCGTGGTGCTCGCCGGCGGTGAGGCCTGGCGCACCCGCATGCGGGCCCGCAAGGCGGGGACCACGCTCGTGTGGCCCAAGGCCCCTGCCGAGCAGATCCCCCGCCTGATGGGCGATGAGTTCGACATGACCCACCCCGCCGAACGGGCCCGCGGGTTGACCCTCCCGGTACAGGTGTACCCGATGTTCGAGACGGCCATCCGCGCCCGTGCCGGGCGCAGTGTGGCCGACCATCAGCTGAGGGTCAGCGAAATGTGGGCCAGGTTCAGCGAAGTGGCCGCCTCGAACCCCTACGCCTGGCTGAGGGAAGCGAAGACGGCGACCGAACTGAGCACGGTGGGCCCCACCAACCGCATGATCGGCCTCCCCTACCCGAAGTACATGAACTCGAACAACGATGTGGACATGGCGGCTGCGCTCATCATGTGCAGTGCCGGGAAAGCCTCCTCTTTGGGCATACCCCGCGACCGGTGGGTCTTTCCCCAGTCCGGCGTCGACTGCCACGAACACGCCTACGTCAGCAACCGCTGGTCCTTCGCGGCCACACCGGCCATCGAGCTGGGTGGCCGTCAGGCTCTGGACCTGGCCGGCACGACGATCGACGAGGTCGACATCGTCGATCTCTACTCCTGCTTCCCGTCGGCCGTTCAGCTCGGCGCCCAGAGCCTCGGTCTGGCGATCGACCGCCAACTCACCCGCACCGGCGGGCTGGCCTTCGCCGGTGGCCCGTGGAACAGCTACGTGATGCACTCCATCGCGACCGTGGTCGGCGATCTGCGCGAGCAGGAGGATTCCACCGGGCTGGTGTGGGCCAATGGAGGGCTGGTCACCAAGCACTCCTTCGGCATCTATCGCACCTCGCCGCCAGTCGGTGGCTTCCGGCACGCGTGCCCCCAGCCCGAGATCGACGCGATGCCCCGCCGCGAGCTCACCGAACCTGCCGACGCGGCCGGGCCGGCGACGATCGAGGCTTACACCGTCATGCACTCACGCGAGGGCGAGCCCGAGTTGGCCTGGGCGGCCTGCCTTCTCGCCGATGGCAGCAGGGCGTGGGGGTCATCCTTCGAACCCGGCCTCACCTCGGCGATGTGCGAAGGCGAGTGGGTGGGGCGCGCCGTGACCCTCGACGCCGACGGCACCCTCCACGCCCCCTGACCGCCGACTTCCTGACCCTCTACCCCCATCGCTCACACCGCGTCGCCGACACCGATCGAGGCCAGGTCGGGGCAGTGCTCGGCCAGGTAGGCGTCGGTGAGCGGGGTGTCGAGCCCGACAATGACGAGGCTCGGATCTTCGGCGAAGGGAGTAACCGCAGCGTCGAACGCAGCCGCTGCGGCTTCGACCAGGGGGGCGAGATCCGAGGACAGGGCCGGCAGCACGATCGCCGGTGATTCGTTGTCGCGATTGCGTAGAGCGTCGAGCCAGAGATCTGCCAACTGCTCGAGCTGGTCGTCGCTGACGCCGGCCTCGCGGGCGGCAGAGAGAGCCTTCTCCGCCCGGCGCACGAATGGCCCCAGCAGGTCGGTGAGCACCAGGCTTCGTTCGCCCACCAGTTCGTTGGACCAGTTCGACCCGATTCCGTTCACGGCTGCCACGAGCGCAGCCGCCGCAACGACCTCCAAGCGGGCCACCTCCTGGCTCGGGACCGTACCGAAGGCCACGGCCACCCCGATCGCCTGCACCGTGCCGCTGTAGAACGCCCAGGCGGCACAGAAGGGATCCTCGTCGTCGAGACCGGGCACCCCCTTGGGCTCGGGAGGCAGGGTGGACGACAGCTCGAAGGTGGTGGACGTCTCCGATGACGTCGTGGTGGGCTCGACCGGGAGAGTGGTTTCCGACACCGCCGCGCGGGCAGCGGTGGTTGTGGTGACCGCGCCACTTCCCTCACCGTCACCCCCGCAAGAGGCGAGCAGCATCATCACCGCTGCCGCCCACGGCATCGTCATCCCAGCCACCGACCGCATCGGGCAGAGCGTAACGGTGGCAAGCTCTGCGGGTATGTCGCCCCATCCCCTGCCGATCATCCTCGACTGCGACCCAGGCCACGACGACGCCATCGCCATCACCGTCGCTGCTCGGCACACCGAAGTGCTCGGGATCACCACCGTCGCCGGCAACGCTCCCCTGCACTCCACCACGCGCAACGCGATCATCATGCGCGACCTGCTGGGCCTCGATGCCCCCGTGCATGCCGGCGCCAACCGGCCCCTGGTGAGGCCACCTCGCCACGCCGATTATGTTCACGGCGCGAGCGGGCTCGACGGCGCCGACCTGCCCGAACCCAGCGGCCCACCGGCCAGCCACGACGCCGTGGGTTTCATCATCGACACCTGCCGCGATCGCGAAGGGGTGTGGCTGGTACCCACCGGACCGCTCACCAACATCGCCCTCGCCCTGCGCTCTGCGCCAGACCTGGCCGGCAGGATCTCCGGAATCTCGCTGATGGGTGGCGGCACCTTCGGCAACCGGACTGCCGCGGCTGAGTTCAACCTGTGGGCCGACCCCGAGGCCGCGGACATCGTCTTCTCCTACGGCGGCCCCCTGATCATGTCGGGCCTCGATCTCACCCACCAGTTCCAGGCCGTCCCCGAGCGCATCGAGATGGTGCGCTCCCTTCCCGGCCACCTGGCCGCGGTGCTGGCGGATCTGCTCGACTTCTTCAGCGAGACCTACCGGTCGCGGCACCATCACATCACCGGCGCGGCGGTGCACGACCCGTGCGCGGTGATGGCGCTCAGCCACCCCCACCTGTTCCGGCGCCGCCTCTCCCACGTCGAGATCGAGACCGTCGGCACGCTCACCGCGGGCATGACCGTGATCGACAACCGCGACCTGAAGGAGGTTCCCGAACCGAACTGCGACCTGCAGGTCGGCCTCGACGCCGACGAAGCGTGGCAGGTGGTGGTGGAGGCGGTGGCCCATTTCTCGCGCTGACCCGCCGACGATCGGTGGCAGACTCGCGGGCCGATGAGCGACACCTTTCCCCGGCAGTACGCGCGCACCCAGCGGCTCACTCTGGGCGAGCCGCGCAACCTCCTGGTTTCGCCCGATGGGCAAAGGGTGATCTTCGCCCGCAGCCGCGCCGGCGACGACCCGGTGAACTGTCTCTGGGTGCTCGACGTGCCCACCGGCGTCGAACGGCTCGTGGCCGATCCGCAGGTGCTGCTCGGTTCGATCGACGATGCCGACGACCTGCCGCCCGAGGAACGTGCCCGACGCGAACGGATGCGGGAGAGCGCCGGCGGGATCACCGCCTTCGCCACCGACAAGGCCGCCGCTGTCACCGCCTTCGCCCTCGCCGGGCGCCTCTTCGTGGGCGGGTTGGTGAGCGGCACCGCCAGGGAACTGGTGGTGGAGGGCCAGGTGTTCGACCCTCGCCCGGACCCGATGGCCACCAGAGTCGCCTATGTCAGCGGCTCCAGCTTGCGCATCGCCGAACTCGACGGCACCAGCTGGGAGCTCGCCGGCGAGGCCGGCCCCGACGTCGCCTGGGGTCGCGCCGATTTCGTTGCTGCCGAGGAGATGGGCCGCCACCGCGGCTACTGGTGGAGCCCCGACGGTTCTGCGGTCGCCGCCTGCCGGGTGGACGACAGCGGGGTGCAGCGCTGGTATATCAGCGATCCCGCCAACCCCGACCAGGCTCCCACCGAGGTGCGCTATCCCGCGGCCGGCACGGCAAACCCCGAGGTCACCCTCCACGTACTGGCGCTGGAGGGTGGCAGCATCGAGGTCATGTGGGACCGCGATACCTACCCCTACCTCACCGACGTTCAATGGGCCACCACGGACCGTCTCCTGCTCACCGTGCAGTCCCGCGACCAGCGCTCACTGATGGTGCTCGAGGCGAACCCCCGCTACGGCGACACCGGGCCCGTGTCCGCCGACGGCGATCCCACCTGGGTCGAGCTGGTGCCCGGCTCGCCCTGCACCACGGGAGACGGCCAGATCGTCACCGCGTCTGATCGCGACGGTGCCCGCCGGTTGCTCGTCGACGGATCACCGGTCACACCTGCCGACATGCAGGTGCGCGCCATCGTCGCCGCCCAGGGCGACGAGGTCTACTTCCTCGCCAACCCCCTCGACGACGCGACCGTGCAGCACGTTTGGCGATGGACGGGCGACGGCGTCCTCACCGCCCTCACCGACGAGCCAGGGGTGCACACGGCAGCCGTCGGTGGACCGACGGTGGTGCTGCGCAGCGCGGTGCTCGACGAGCCCGGGGCTACCACCCGCCTGCTCGACGGCCCTGTCATCGCCTCTCTCGCCCAGCAGCCTCTGGTGCAGCCGAAGGCGACGATCCGGTCCTACGGCGAGCACCGTCTCGCCACCGCGGTGCTTCTGCCCCACGATCACGACGGCACCCCGCTGCCGGTGCTGATGGACCCCTACGGTGGCCCCCACGCGCAGAGGGTTTTGAGGTCGTACAACGCCTTTCTCACCCCCCAGTGGTTCGCCGACCAGGGCTTCGCCGTCGTCATCGTCGACGGCTGTGGCACGCCGGGTCGGGGCACCGACTGGGAGAGGGCGGTGCACCTCGACCTCGCCAGTTCGGTGCTCGAAGACCAGATCACCGCCCTTCACGCGGCCGCC
>Ga0073899_10003146_pt1 | contig 14715 bp, 16 predicted proteins | sample KloWWTmetaKNB5Ph_FD_88975 | JGI IMG/M metagenome (GOLD analysis project Ga0073899, IMG submission 88975) | Active sludge microbial communities from Klosterneuburg, Austria, studying microevolution and ecology of nitrifiers - Klosterneuburg... | ecosystem: Engineered > WWTP > Aerobic digester >...
CGTGACCTTGTTCTCATAGATCGGCATGCTGATGGACTTGAGCGCCTTGAATTCACCGTAATAGAAGTCCAGGTTCTTGGACTGCGCCTTCAGCTTGGGCGCAATAGCAGGGGGGGTAGCAGTGAGTGCCATGATCGTGTGTAGGTTACAGACAGGGTTGCAGTGTTACCACTTGAGGTTCTTGCGCAGGCGATAACGCAGCCAGATGGCGGTGGCATTCATGCTCAGCGTCAGCACGACCAGAACCAGGCTGGCAGCCGCTGCGTTGGCGTGGAACGCAGGATCAGGGCGCGATGTCCAGTTGAAGATCTGGATAGGCATCACGGTGAACGGCGAGAACAGCCAGTCGAACATTCCGGCAGCGGGCTCGCCCGTGAAAGGCACCGGCGGCAAGAAGGCAATGAAGGTGAGCGCACCAATGGTGATGATGGGCGCCGTCTCGCCAATGGCGCGCGACAACCCGATGATCACGCCCGTCAGAATACCGGGCATGCCATACGGGATAAGGTGGTCACTGCACACCTGCCATTTGGTGGCGCCGCAGGCATACGCCCCCTCGCGCACCATCTGCGGAATGGCCCGCAAGGCCTCGCGGGTCGACACGATGATGATGGGAAGAATCAGCAAGGCGAGGGTGAGGCCGGCCGACAGGATGCTTTGCCCAAACCCGAAGGTATAGACGAACAGACCCAGGGCCAGCAGACCGTAGACGATGGAAGGCACACCAGCGAGGTTCGTGATATTGATCTCGATGATGTCGGTGAACCAGTTCTTGCGCGCATATTCCTCAAGATAGATGGCACTGGCCACCCCCACAGGAATGGCGAACAAGGCCGTGACAAACATCACCAGCAAGGAGCCAACCCAGGCCGAAACGATGCCCGCCTGGCCCGCACGGCGCGAAGGAAAGTTGGTGAAGAAATCGGAGGTAAGGCGTGGCAGGCCGTCGATGATCATCTGGGCAAACAGGGCAACCAGGGTCAGGATGCCGACAGACATCGCAAGCAGACCAAGAATGCCAAAGATCACGTCCCAGCGCTTGCGCGAGCGGATGATGGCGCGCAGCCGCTCTTTCGAATTGACGGTTTGGTTCATCAGTAAGCCTCGCGGAACTTGCGGCGCAGCCAGTAGCCGAGCAGATTGAAAGACAGGGTCAGGAGTATGAGCGTCAACCCTGCGGCAAAGATGGTCTGGTAACCGATGCTTGCGTGCGGGAGGTCGCCCAGCGCCACCTGCACGATGAACGAGGTGACCGTGGCAGCAGATTGCAGCGGGTTGAGGGTCAGGTTGGGCTGCATGCCGGCAGCCACCGCCAGGATCATGGTCTCACCCACCGCGCGCGAAATGCCCAGGATGTAGGCCGAGGCAATGCCCGACAGCGCTGCCGGCACCACCACCCTCGTGGCCGTCTGAAAGCGCGTGGCACCGAGCGCATAAGACCCCTCGCGCAGGCTCATGGGGACCGCACGCATGGCATCTTCCGAGAGCGATGAAACGTAGGGAATGATCATGATCCCCATCACCAGGCCCGCCGACAGAATATTGAACGTGGGCAGTTCAGGCATGACCATTTGCAGCAAAGGCGTCACCACCAGGAGTGCAAAAAAGCCGTAAATGATGGTGGGAATGCCCGAGAGCAGTTCCAGGATCGGCTTGAGAATTTCGCGGGTCTTGTGCCCTGCAAACTCCGAAAGGTAGATGGCAATGATGGTGCCCAGCGGCACGGCAATCAGCAGTGCCACCATGGAGCTGGAGATGGTGCCCGCCAGCAGCACCGAGATACCGAAATGGGCATCATCGAACAGCGGCGTCCACTGGGTATCGGTCAGAAAATCCCACAGGGGAACGTGGGTGAAGAACAGGACGGATTCCTTCACCAGGATGTAGACAATCGCCAGCGTGGTGAACACTGATACGCAGGCCGCCATCAAAAGGATGCCCTCGACGATGCGGTCCTTGCGTTTGCGTGCCGCCTTGGATTGGGCCAGCTGCGCGAGCCGGGCCTCACCCGTCAGTGGTGGATTCGACATGATTCGATCCGGGGTAGTGGAGGTCGCGGTCATTTTAAGAATCTGCAGACATACCGTGTTGCACAAAAAAACCCTGCACATCCCCGGATGGGTGGGTGTGCAGGGCGACTGGCTCAGCCCATTACATCTTGGCTTCGCGACTCAGCAGATCCTTGATGGTGATACCCACCTCGTTCTTGCCGCCAAACACGGTGCCCTTCTTGCCCTTGTTCACATGGTCCATGGCCGTGGTGTAGGCCTCTGCAGGCAGGGGAACATACTTGACCTCGGAGGCCAGCTTGGCGCCTTCCTTCATGTAGAACTCGACGAACTTCTTGACCTCGGGCTTGGCCACCGCCTTGGCGCTCACGTAGATGAAGATCGGGCGCGACAGAGGCTGGTACGAACCATCAAGCACGGTCTTCTCGCTGGGCGCCACTGCAGGCTTGCCATCCTTCTCGACGATGGGCAGTGCCTTGAGCTTGGCGGTGTTTTCTGCGTAGTACGCATAGCCAAAATACCCGATGGCATTGACATCACCGGCCACGCCCTGCACCAGCACATTGTCGTCTTCCGACGCGGTAAAGTCGCCACGGCTGGACTTGGACTTGCCAACAATGGCTTCGGTGAAGTAGTCAAACGTACCAGAATCAGAGCCAGCGCCAAACAGCTTGATCGGCTGGTTGGGCCACGTGGGGTTGACCTGGTTCCAGTGCGTGATCTTGCCCTGGGCAGCGGGCTCCCACATCTTCTTGAGCTCGGCCACGGTGGCCTGCTTGAGCCAGGTGTTTTTGGGGTTGATGACGACGGTCAGCGCGTCAAATGCCACAGGCAGTTCGTAGTATTCGATGCCGGCGGCCCGGCAGGCTTCCATTTCTTGCCCGAAATTGGACGAGAAGCGTCGGCAATGTCCGTTTCACCGCGGCAGAACTTCTTGAAACCACCGCCGGTGCCCGATACGCCGACGGTGACCTTCAGGCCCTTGTTGGCCTTCTGGAACTCTTCAGCCACACCTTCGGTGATGGGGTACACGGTGCTCGAACCATCGACCTTGACAACCTGCGCCATCGCCGGGACGCTCAGAAAGGCCAGCGCCGATACGGCGAGCAGCGACTTGATGTTGATAACTTGCATGGTGCGTTTTCTCATTCAATGAAAAGGTTGAGACGAATTTATGATCTTTGTGTGACCAATTGATGACAGATTGATCACATCGCACTGCAGCCGCGCACCGCCACCTTGCCTTTGTGGTGCAGTTCCATCTTTCCCTGGGTCTCCAGGCGCCAGCCTTCACCTTCGTACACACCGTCTGCCTTGCGGTCGAGTTCATATCCACCCTCATAGCGGATACGCACGGTACTGCCATCGGCAGCCAGGCGAGCCTGGAAGCGCTTGCCACCCTCGCACTCGTACGAGACAAATTTGCCAGCCTGCATGCCAGCGGGCACCGAGGGGCTGGAAGCACAACCTGCCAGCAAGGCAGCACCAGCGAGCGCGATAGAAAGAGCGGACTTCATGGGTTCTCCAGTCAAAATTGATAACCTGTGAACTATTGCAACCCTCTGTGACAGTGCGATGACCTTTTGGTGATGACTTGATGTCAAACCCACGAGCGCCCTTGCGGGTTGTCCGGTTTCATCACAAATCTGTCAAGAAAATGCGCCACACTCTTCTGTTGGCTTTTCCTCCCCCCTGCGACCGGCGCGAATTCACTGTGCCCCACGAAACGTCTTTCATGCAAAACGGAACCCTTCTCGCCGCGGTTGATCTGGGCTCGAACAGCTTTCGCCTGGAAATCGGCCGCTTCGAACACGGCCACATTCAGCGGGTGGAATACCTCAAGGAAACGGTCCGGCAGGGCAACGGACTCGATCGGGAACACAACCTGAGCCTTGAGGCCATGCAGCGGGGCTGGGACTGCCTTGCACGCTTTGCTGAACGGCTTGCAGACTTTCCGCGCGCCCGCGTCCGTGCGGTGGCAACGCAAACGCTCCGCGAAGCCCGCAACCGCGATGTTTTTTTGCAGCGCGGCAGCGAAATCCTGGGGCACCCGATTGACGTGGTCTCCGGCCCTGAAGAGGCTCGCCTGATTTACCAGGGTGTCTCCCGTCTGCTGCCCCAGTCCAGCGAACGGCGTCTAGTGGTGGATATCGGGGGCCGCTCTACCGAACTGATCCTTGGCGAGCGCTTTACGGCGCAGGTCGTCGCGTCTTTTCGCGTGGGCAGCGTTGCCTGGTCCGCGCGCTACTTTCCGGACGGACTCTTCACCACCCAGGCCTTCGCCACCGCTGAAATAGCCGCCAAGGCAGTGCTTGACGAGGCGCTCGCCACCTACCGCCCCGACACGTGGGACGTCGCCTATGGATCCTCCGGAACCATCGGTGCAGTGGGCGACATTCTTGCGGCTGCCGGCCATCCTGATGGACGTATCACCCCTGAACTGCTGGACTGGCTGCGCGACCGTCTGCTGCGTGCCCAAAGCGCCGACCGCATTCGCCTCGACGGCCTGAAGGACGACCGCCGCGCCGTCATTGGTGGAGGCCTGAGCATCCTGCGGGCATTGTTCGACCTGCTTGGGATCAAGGAAATGAAGGTCGCGCAGGGCGCACTGCGCCAGGGGGCGCTGTTTGACATGCTGGACCGGGAGTTGCCCGAGACCGATCTGCGCTCGTCCACTGTGCTGGGTCTGATCCAGAGTTTCGCGGTAGATCAGGCGCATGCAGAGCGGGTGGCCAAGGTCGCTTGCCGCCTTTTCGCCCAAGCCCTGCCGACACACACCGGCACCGGGCAACGCAAACTGCGCTGGGCTGCTTTGTTGCATGAGATCGGTTGCCGCATATCGCACAGCGACTACCACCGCCATGGTGCCTATATCCTCGATCACTCCGACGTGGCCGGCTTTGCACAGCATGAACTCCACCGCCTCGGAGCGTTGGTGCTTGGACACCGTGGGAAGGTGCGCAAGCTGGAGGCCGACCTGAATGACGCCCTGTTTGCGGTGCAACTGCTGTGTCTGCGCCTGGCAGTCATTTTGTGCCACGCACGGCGCGACCCCGACGAACAGGGGCTGTCATTGACTATGCAGGGCTCACGTTTTGACCTCTCTACCCGGTCCGGCTGGGCGGCCGCTTTTCCACAGTCGGCCTACCTTCTGCGAGAAGAGGCCTACGCCTGGCAGCGCTCCGGATGGGAGCTGGAAGTCGCCCTCACCTGAGGGCCCTCGTTCGCTGTTGATTCCAGCTTCCGGCATCGGTCCGCTCTGACGGCACCGCTTTTGCATCAGCCCGGTTTCACTGCGGATGCGCTGGTTTGCGCGGTGCGCGCGCGGTCCTCGCTGCTGTTGACAGACGTTGGTGGTTGCCACGCAAACCCTTGTCAACATGACAAATAACGATATATACTGTTTATACCGTTTAAAGGACCTCGCATGACCACCCCAGCACCTGTGGGCACCCCGCTGCCTGAAACCAAAACCCTGCCCGCACGCAAAACAGCTCCCCGCAAGAGCGCCACAAAAGCGGTTGCCGCCACCAAGCCGTCAGTGGCGCCCAAAGTTGCGCTCAAGGCTCCAGCCGCAGCCAAGGCGAAACCCCAGAAGGCTGCGCCTGCAATGCCTGCCCCTGAAAAAGAGACCAAGGCCAAGAAGCCGAAGTTGGTGCGCGACAGTTTTACTATTCCGAAGGACGAGTATCTGGCGCTGGACTCGCTGAAGCAGAGAGCCATCGAACTGGGCCGCCCGACCAAGAAGAGCGAACTGCTGCGAGCAGGCCTCAAAGCGCTGGGCGGGATGTCTGCCCCTGCGCTACGCGCCGCGCTGGAGGCGGTTCCGGCCATCAAGACGGGCCGACCCAAGAACGACAAGTAAGTTCGGACCCCGCGTCGCCGAACTGCCCCTGCATTCTTGTGATTTCACAGGCGCCTGCCCTAAAGAAAGTCTGGCGACTGGACAGTCAGTAGAACCGTCTCCTGGTGCTCCATGCGCTGACGCTGGCGCAACCACCAGACGGCTCCCTTGCGGACCGCGCATTCACCTGAGGTCATTCCCAGCAGGCTGGCCAGCGTTTGCCCCAGCACCGGCTGGTGCCCGATGACCAGGACAGCACCTCGCCCCTGGGGCCACTGCACAAGCTCCATCAGGTCCTGCATGGAGCCATCAGGCGACAATTCGGCGCGCAGCTTGTATCTGCGCCCCAAAGCCTGCGCGGTTTGCTCCGTTCTGCGTGCCGGGCTGCACAACACCCGCAGGCCATTGGGCAGTTGGCGGTCCAGCCAGGCGGCCATGCGCTGTGCCTGCTTCTCGCCGCGTGGTGTCAGCCCACGCTGAAGATCCTCAATGCCTTCGCCACCTTCCACCGCTTCGGCATGTCTCCAGAGTATGAGATCCATGGCAGAGTCCACGTTCAGACACCGCGCGGGGTCATTGCCACGGGCGTATACCGTTCCATCAGCGCGTTCTGGGCACCCAGCCCCTTGACGGGGTTGCCTGCCATCACGTAGTGGCCATCGGGCTGCAGCTCCCAGGCGTCACGCTCATCCTGCTCGTAGGCAACCAGGCATTCATCAATGATGCGCTGACGAAGTTCAGGGTCGGTCACCGGCCATGCGATCTCGACCCGCCGCATCATGTTCCGGTTCATCCAGTCTGCGCTGGAGCAATAGAGCTCTTCTTCCTGCCCGCAGCGGAAATAGAACACGCGCGAATGCTCAAGAAACCGCCCGATGATGGAGCGGACACGGATGTTGTCCGTCACGCCGTGGACCTGCGCCGGCAAGATACAGGCCCCACGCACAATCAGATCGATGCTTGCACCCCGTTGCCCCGCCAGCACCAGCGCACGCGCAATGGCTTCGTCGGTCAGAGAATTCATCTTGGCAACAATGCGCCCACCCTCACCACGCTCGGCAGCAAGGCCCACCTGCTCGATTTTTTCCAGCGTACGGCGGTGCAGGTGAAACGGCGCCACCAGCAGGCGGCGCATGCGCGGAAGGCGGTTTTGGCTGGCAAGGTGGTTGAACACGTTGTCCATATCGGCCGTGGTTTCCTTGTCGGCCGTCAGATAGCTCAGATCGGTATACAACCGAGCGGTCCCGGGGTTGTAGTTGCCGGTGGACAAATGTCCGTAGCGCACCATCTGCCTGCCCTCGCGCCGGGTCACCAGCAGCATCTTGGCATGCGTCTTGAGGCCCACCACGCCATAAACCACCTGGGCACCGACCGACTCCAGCGCCTCGGCCCAGTTGATGTTGGCTTCTTCATCAAACCGTGCCTTGAGCTCGACCACCGCCATGACTTCCTTGCCGCGACGGACGGCCTCGCGCAGCAAGTCGAGCATCTGCTGATCCGAGCCCGCACGGTAGATGGTCTGCTTGATCGCTACCACCTGCGGGTCATGCACAGCCTCCCGCAAAAACGCCAGCACGCCATCGAAACTCTCGAACGGCTGGTGCATCAATATGTCCCGCTGCTGCAACTGATCCATGATCGGCGTACCCAGATGGATCTGCCGGGGCCAGGTAGGCCGCCATGGCGGAAACAGCCATTCGGGTTTGGCCACCAGATCAATCAGTTGTGACAGTCGCACCAGGTTCACCGGACCATGGACGCGATAGAGCGCAACCTGCGGTAGATCGAACTGGCGCAACAGGAAGTTGGCCAGGTAGTCCGAGCTGCCTGCCGAGACCTCCAGCCGCACGGCACGACCGAAGTTGCGTTGCTGCAGTCCCTGGCGAAGCACCATGCGCAAGTTGCGCACATCTTCCTCGTCCACTGCCAGATCCGAATGCCGCGTAACGCGGAACTGTGAGAACTCCATCACCTCCCGCCCGGGGAACAGGTCGGCAAGGTGCGCACGCACCACGCTTGAGACGCTCACGAACTGCATTCCCTTGGGTGCAACCTGGGATGGCATGCGCGTGAAGCGCGGCAAAAGGCGAGGTACTCGAACGATGGAAATTTCGTTCTCGCGCCCGAAGGCATCGCATCCCTTGAGCCGGACAATGAAATTGAGTGACTTGTTCGCCACCTGCGGGAAAGGATGGGCAGGATCGAGGCTGATGGGCACCAGCAGGGGCCGGACTTCGCGGGCAAAGTAATCCTGAACCCACCGACGCTGCGCCGTGTTGCGCTCGCCATGCGCAACGATGCGGATGCCCTTTTCAGCCAGAGCGGGCATCAAGGCCTCGTTGTAGAGGGCGTACTGGCGCTCGACCAGGTGGTGCGCCTTGGTTGCCAGTGCGTTCAGGGAAGCGACGGTGTAGTCACCCTTGGTCTCGCCATTGCTGGCTGCGGTAATGTGGGGCTCAGCCCGCACCTCGAAAAATTCGTCGAGGTTGGAAGAAACAATACAAAGGTAACGCAGGCGCTCAAGCAAGGGCACATCCTTGCGCCCTACCCAGTTGAAGACACGCTCATTGAATGCCAGGATGCTGTGGTCCCGGTCAAGCAGTTGCAATGACGGAAGCTGCACCTGCAATGCGCTTGCGGCAGAAGCCTCATCGCTGGGGGTTTCGGTGGTACCTTCAGCCATGGCACCGCTCTGCGGCTCGGGCGATTCAGCGCTCGACCCTGGGGATGAAGCACTGTCTTGCACGTCAACCGCCGTTGTTCCATCGCTTGATTTCTCGGTCGCTTTTCTTCTTGGCATCGTTGACATGAGCACAATCACCAGTGTGTTGGAACCCTGGAAGTATTCGACAGAACAGTGACGGTTTCGTGACAGTCACAATGCCATTTTGACACCTGTCACGGGCAAGCGCCTTTCAGTCAGGCACCAAGAAAATGCTTACGGTACTTGGCGGGAAGATCAGCGATGCGCATGAGCATGGGCAGATCGGCCGAATTGAAGTCTGGATCCCATGCCGGTGCCCCCAGCACTTTGGCACCCAGCCGCAGGTACCCCTTGATCAGCGCGGGCGGCTCGATGTCCAGCGAATCATCCAACCGCTCCACTGGCAAAGGCAGGCGCGGGCGCACCTGGAACTCAATGGGCGCAAGATGGGTCTGACGCACCTGGCGCCAGATGCTGGCCGCCGTGTCGCCGGACACCACGCCGTTGTGCATCATGGGAATGCTGGCGCAGCCCACCATGGTGTCTAGCTGGTTGCGCACCATGAAATCGGCCAGCGCCCCCCACAAGGCCAGGATCACGCCGCCATGGCGGTGCTCGGCATGCACACAGCTGCGCCCCAGCTCCACCATGCGCGCACGCAGGCTGCGCAGGCGTGTCAGGTCGAACTCGGTGTCGCTGTAGGTGCTGCCGATGCGGCGCGCCTGCGCAGGTGTCAGCACCCGGTAGGTACCAATCACCTCCTGACTTTCGGCGTCGCGCACCAGCAGGTGTTCACAATAGTCGTCGAACACATCGATATCATGGCCGGGGAGCGTGGGCTTGAGACGCGCACCCATCTCGACCGCAAAAACCTCGTACCTCAGGCGTTGCGCCGCCCGAACCTCGTCGAGGTGGCGCGCCCAAGCCACTTCAACACTGCCACGCGCACCCGCTGCGTCCGGGCGATGAAGTGACCCCCTGGGAAGCGACACAGGGGAAAGCGGCAAGGTGGGGCTGGGCAAGTCGTTCATGGGGACTCCTGGTGAGCACGCCCCGGGACTGGATTCGGCGAATCGGCACCCGGCGGCAAACATCCGCAGTGTGGATGTGCTGGATGAAAGCGCCGTGTCGAATCCATGAACAAGCCGTGACAAGACGGCTTGCCCCGTCGGGCCGTTAACCTTTGTTAATGCCGAACCGCAGTGACAAAACCACACTGCAGGCATGAGCCCACCTGAAGCCATTCCAAACCACGGCGCGCGCCGTCGCTTCCTTCAACAAGGCCTTGCACTGGCAGGCGCAGCCGCGACAGCAGCAAAGGCAACCCCGATTGGTGCTGCTTTGCCAACGCACCAGCGCCGCCCCGGAAATGCCGACCTGCCCTACGGACAACCGGCCCCCTTTGAGGCCGCCGTAGTGCGCACCGAATCGCGCGACGCAGGCTTCAGCGGGTGGCGCACGCCGCTGCAGCACCAGCGCGGCACCATCACCCCCAATGGACTGCACTTTGCGGTGCACCACAACGGTATTCCCGACATTGACCCCACTCGCCACTGCCTCATGCTGCACGGTCTGGTCGAACAGCCACTGCGCCTGGACTGGGAGCGCCTGCAACGCTATCCCATGGTCAGCCGCGTGCACTTTCTGGAATGCGCGGGAAACTCGGCGGCGAACGCCCTTTCGCCCTTCGCCATGGACTTGCCGCTGGGCCACCTCGCGGGCGAAGTTTCGTGTGCCGAATGGACGGGTATTCCCTTGTCTATCCTCATCGACGAAGCCGGGCCCAAATCCAGCGCCCAATGGGTCATTGCCGAAGGCGCCGACGCCGGCTCGCACGCACGCAGCCTGCCGCTGAAGGCACTGCGCCAGCATGGGCTGCTGGCCCTGTTTCAGAACGGCGAGCGGCTGCGCTCCTCGCAGGGCTACCCCATGCGCCTGTTCATTCCCGGATGGGAGGGCAACGTCAACGTCAAGTGGCTGCACCGGCTCGAATTCAGCGACACCCCTGCCCACACCAAAGACGAATCGGGCCTGTACACCCAGGTACTGGCCGATGGGCGCATCCAGCGCTTTGCCCTGACCATGGAGGTCAAATCCCTCATCACACGCCCCAGCGGCCAGCAGACCTTGCCCGACCCGCAAGGCCATTTCGAGATCGAAGGCCTGGCTTGGTCAGGTCGGGGACGGATTGCGCGCGCAGAGATCTCGTTGGATGGCGGCCAGCGCTGGGCAGATGCGCAGCTTCACGGCCCGGTGTTGGATCGGGCATTCACTCGCTTCACCCTGCCTTGGCAGTGGCGCGGCCAAAGAGCCTTGCTCATGAGCCGTGCCACCGACGAGCACGGACATATCCAGCCTGCACGCAGCACCTGGAAGGCCCGCTACGCGGCCCACTCCTTCAACCACTACAACGCCATCCAGGCCTGGGCCGTGGGCCGCGACGGCCGGGTGCAAAACACCTATGCCTGAAGTGCTGCACATGCCATCGCCCTACTCTCTTTCCACCTCCTTGCGACGTCCGGCTGCTCAGGCCCACGCTCTGGCCTTCGCGATCTGCATGCAGGGCACCGGATACGCTCTGGAGCAACCCACCCCGTCGGCGCACCATCCCACCACACTGACGGCGCCCGCCTCCCGCGCAGGCCTGGGCGAGCCCTTGAGCACGCAGGAACTGGCTGCATTCGACATCACCATCTTCCCCAACGGGCGTGGGCTGCCTCCGGGTCAAGGCAGCGTGGCCCAGGGCCGGGCGCTGTACGCCACCCATTGCGCGGCGTGCCATGGCGAAAGCGGCACCGAGGGCCCTGCTGCACGCCTGGTGGGTAGCGACGGCTTCATTGGCTGGAACGACCTCCTGCGCCCTCTGCGCATCGCCAAACACCCGCTGCTGGTACAGTCCGTAGGCGCACGCTGGCCCTACGCCACCACGCTGTTTGACTACATCCGCCGGGCCATGCCCTACCAGGCTCCCAAGAGCCTGGAGAGCGACGAGGTCTACGCGCTGAGCGCTTACCTGCTCTACCGCAACGACCTGCTGGACGAAGGCGCCTCACTGGATGCAACCACGCTGCCAAAGGTGGTGATGCCAGGTGCAAGAAAAACAGTGATGGAAGAGCAGTAGCTGCAAGTAGGCCATGAGGGCGTCCTGCAACCTCCGCTGCCCCAGCTCAGCCCTTGCCCACCAGTCCCAGCCGCCCACGGATGCGCGACAGTGAGACGCTGGATACGCCCAGATACCGCGCCACATGGTGGAGCGGAATGCGCTCCTGCAACAACGCATGGTGGGCCCGAAAGGCCTGATACCGCTGGGCCGGGGTATGGCCGAGCAAGCTGGCTTCTCGGCGCGCCTGGGCAGCAAACAGGCTGTTGTGGGCCTCGTGCAGCAAGGCCTGCAGTGCGGGGTGGGTTTGCAGCAGTGCGCGCAGCGTGGCATAGGGCAGAAGCACCAGCGTGCCGGGCTCCAGAGCCTCGATGTAGTACTCGCTGACCGCGGGCACCGGCGGCATTCCATGGCCCACCCAGTCGCCCTCGCTGTGGAAGGCCCGGTTGCTCTCCACACCCTGCGCATCAAGGTAGTAACTGCGCAGCAGCCCGCGCTCAACCCACCAGCATTGCTCTACCGCATCTCCCGCACGCAGCAAGACCCGCCCAATATGCAGCGGCACACGCGGCAAGGCCGCCCATTGGGCACTGGCCTGTGGGTGGGATTGCAGCAACTGTTGCAAGGCGGCAGGCTGACACAGGGTGCAGCCCACCGGGGCAGAGACGACGGGGATGGCTTGGTTCACCGCGCGCATTGTCGCGCGGGATGCGCCCGGCCGCTACCTACCCAGGCCCAGCCGCAGAAGCCCCCAGGCCAACCACCCCATCATTGCGGCCACGGACAGATCCAACACACGCCACGCCTGGGGCCGCGCAAACACCGGCGCCAGCCAGCGCGCACCAAAGCCCAGCCCCACAAACCACAGCGCACTGGCGCTGGTGGCCCCCAGCCAGAAAATGCCTTGCGCGCCCGCTGGCTGCTGCGCGCCCATGGCTCCAATCAGCAGTACCGTGTCCAGGTACACATGGGGGTTGAGCAGGCTGATGCCCAATACCTGGGCCAGCACCTGCCGGGGCGCCTGCCGCTGACCCTGCGCCTGCGCCAGCAGGGACTGGGGTTGCAGCGCACGGCCCAAGGCCTGCCAGGCATACCAGGCCAGGGCCGCAGCGCCCAACCAGGCCACCACACGCAGCAGCACCGGGCTGCTGGCGAGGAACACCGCCAGGCCACTGATGCCCAGCGCCATGAGCGCGGCATCAAGTGCCACACACACCAGCACCACCAAGGCCACATGTTCGCGCCGCAGGCCCTGGCGCAGCACATAGGTGTTCTGCGCCCCGATGGCGGCAATGAGCGACAGCGTAAGCCCCAGCCCCGCCACAAAGACGGACGCAGCGACAGAAGAATCCCACACCACAGAAGACAACATGGAGGGCAGTATGGTGGCGCACCATTCTCCATGCCAGCAAATTCTGCTAATCTCGATTCAGCATTGCTTCATCTTCAATGGCCACTTCACCATGCTCGACCCTACCTTGCTGACCACCCTGGCCGTCGTGGTACGTGAAGGCAGCTTCGAACGTGCTGCCGGCGTGCTGCACGTCACGCCCTCGGCCGTGTCGCAGCGCATCCGCCTGCTGGAGGACCGCGCTGGCGCGGTGCTGGTGGTGCGCGGCCAGCCCTGCACCCCCACCGAACTGGGTGCTCGCCTGTGCCGCCATGCGCAGACGGTGGCGCTGCTGGAAGACGAGCTGCGGCGCGACCTGCCCTGGGTAGGGGAGGCGCAAGAGGGCCTGCTGCGCACCACAGTGCGCATCGCCATCAATGCCGACAGCCTGGCCACCTGGTTCATTGCGGCACTGCAGGCATTCAGCGCCGAGGACGACACCCTGGTGGACGTGGCCGTGGACGACCAGGACCACACCGGCGACTGGCTGCGCCGGGGCCATGTGCTGGGCGCGGTGACCTCGCTGGCACAACCCATCCAGGGCTGCCGCAGCCGCAAGCTGGGCGGCCTGCGCTACCTGGCCACCGCCTCGCCCGCCTATGTGCAGCGCTGGTTTGCGCAAGGGGTCACCCCCAGCGCACTGGCGCAGGCCCCCAGCCTGGTGTTCGACCGCAACGACCGCCTGCAGGAGCGCTGGGTGCGCCGTGCCATACGCAAGCAGGTGACCCTTTCGGCCCACCGCCTGCCCTCCACCCAGGCCTTTGTAGACGCCTGCCTCTGCGGCATCGGCTGGGGCATGAACCCTTGGCACCTGGTGCATGAACACCTGCGCAGCGGCCGCCTGGTGGAACTGCTGCCCGGCCAGCACCTGGACGTACCGCTGTACTGGCAATGCGCCACCCTGCCCTTGCCCTCGCTGGAGCGGCTGGGGCGGTGCGTGCAGCAAGCGGCGGGGGCAGAGTTGGTGCGTTAATGGCCGTTCACGGCAAACCGTCCGGCGTACCGAAACACCTGACCCAGCCACGGATGCACCATGCGAAAGTCCATGGCGTAGTGCTGGGCGTCCAGGGCGTGCTCGTCGATCAGCGTGTGGCCCAGCAGCCAGCGTTCGCTCCAACGACACTGCCAGCGTCCCAGCCTCAGCACAAAGCACACGCCTTCGTAGTGCAGCGCATCGCCAACCACCTGTGGGGCCAGCTCCAGGCCCAGCCAGGGGTTGACATATTCCACCAGCCGCACACCGCCCTCCAGCACCCAGAGGCTGTTGAAGTGCAGCGCCCGGCCGTCGGCGTAGGTCAGGGTGCGTTGCCAGCGCTGCTGGGTGCCTTGGGTCTGGCGCTGCACCACGGTGTGCACCTGGGGCTGGGCGCGGTGCACCAGCGCACCCAGGCCGCGCAGCAGCCACAGCAGCGGCGCCATCCAGCGGGGGAACTCCACATCCATGGCGCCCACCTCGCGCACACTGCCCCCTGCGTAGTGCGCCCGCAGCGTGGGATGCAGGCGCTGCCAATCCGGCCCCAGGGATCGGGCCAGCGGGCTTTCGGGTGTTGGCTGCGTCATACAGAACCTCCGGGTACATGCTTGAAAACCATGAGAGCCACCACCAGCACCATGGCAGCAAACGCCGGTACACCCAGCCAGAACCACCAGCGCGCCATGCGCCAGTAC
>Ga0073899_10003147_pt1 | contig 14714 bp, 10 predicted proteins | sample KloWWTmetaKNB5Ph_FD_88975 | JGI IMG/M metagenome (GOLD analysis project Ga0073899, IMG submission 88975) | Active sludge microbial communities from Klosterneuburg, Austria, studying microevolution and ecology of nitrifiers - Klosterneuburg... | ecosystem: Engineered > WWTP > Aerobic digester >...
GCCTCATTGGCGCCGCCCAAGAGAACTGAGTTGGCCGCAGCCCTGCATGCACTGGCTCCGGTGATCGACAACGAGACATACTGATCCTCGGCGCCGTCCCAGTAGCCATTGAAGGCTCGATCTACAAAGATGTCGCCAAGATCCAGAAAGTCCTCTCCGGAATCGTAAATATTATTCCCATTGATGTCTAGGAAAGACTCCTCTCCAAGGGCATAGGCCAGGACAGTCACTCGCCCATCACGCGGGCGGGGTTCTGCGGAGATGAAGTTGGCTGATGCGCGCGCCAAGCCGCTAGTGAGCACGATCTGCTTCGACGCTTCCACTTGACCACCCTCGGCCACGAAACTGATGGTCGTTCCTACGGGAACTGGGTTACCCATGCGATCGGAGGCAATGATCGAATAGGTATTCGCAGTCCCATCAATATTCATCCCCTCGATATTTCGAGTCCCCTGAGACAACGAGAAATTTAGTTGAGAGGGAAGACCGACGGCAACAGCAAGGTTGCTCGACACTGTCGAAATCGACTTACCGGCCAACGTGGCACTGACTCTCACAGGCGTCGGGACGGTTCCGGAATTCACCATAACCGAAACCTCGCCGTTCGCATTGCTGGTCCGCGCCAGAACCTTCTTCGATGAACCACTGCCGGAGCAGTCCATCCCAGTGTAGCCATCAAGCGTCAATCCACCCACCAAGGTGCTGAGGCAGAGTTCAACCTGCTGATCCGGCAATGGATTACCAGAAAGATCGGTCACTTTGAAAGTCACGGTTGACGTTTCCGCGAACCCCGAACCCTTGATATAGACCGTCTCCGGCGTGGCAGAGGCGAACTGAATGTTTGCTGCCTCTGGCGCATGAATCGGAAGAACCAATGACTGGGAAACCGAGGTTCCGGACAGCGTTACTTTCAGATTATCCGAGGTCGCAGTAGCACCACAGCCGACATCCTTGAAAGTGAACGTCGCTGTGCCGCTGGTCGTGGTAACGGTTGCTGGCAGGAACGTCGCCTTGCCCTTGTCGACACAGGAGGAGCCCACAGCCAAGGTGACCGGTGTGCCAGCAGCAACCCCAGACAGAGTCACTGTCACGCCGGTTTGCCCATAGGCGCTCAGGCTAGTTCCGCTCACCAATCCGCTGGTCATGGATGCGATGCTGACGGCATCACCACCGATCTGGAACCCCTTCTGCTCCCTGAGTGCCGCACCCGAGACCGTTCCCGTGGCGGACACATAATCGGCCCCTGTCGTCAGACCTGCCTTCGGCGACAACAACACCTTCGCCACGCCGCTGGTGTCAGTCAACGCGGACGTTGCGCTCAACGTACCCAGCCCGGACACCGTCGCAAAAGAAAGCACTTGGCCTTGGATAGGCTGTGAAGATCCGTCGCGAAGGGTGGCTGTGACTGTCACCGGCGCAATCGACGTCACCGTCGAAGAAGAAAGCGCCAACGTGAGCGAGGGGGCTCCCGTCACGGCACTGCTCTGAATCTGGAATGGCGTCTGCGCCCGATAGGTCTGGCTATTCAGTGACGTCGTTGCGACGACGTAGTCTGCCGTCCCACTGGGAACGCCCGTTGCTGGTGTCAAGGTAACCGTTGCGACACCCGAACCATTTGTCAGGGCCGTCGCAGAACTGACCGCGCCAGACCCTTCGGTTGTCGAGAAACGCACCAACTGATTCGCCACGCCACCGGAACTGCTGGTCACGGTTGCGGAAACCGTCGCCGGCGAGGTGAGGCTGACCGTCATATTTGATAGAGCGATCGTCAAGCCTGTGCCGACGGAACCGCTCGAAGCCACTTGGTACGCACGGCTAGTTTCGTACGCGACCCCAGAAATCGTTGTGGCTGCCGTCACATAGCCCGCACCGGAGCTAACCCCAGTGGCAGCAGAAAGACTGACCGCGGCAACCCCGTTGCTGTCTGTCAGCGCGGTAGACGCACTGAGGGCGCCTATGGACCCATTGGTTGTAAATGTGACGACCTGCCCACTGAGAGGAACTCCTGCAACATTCCTCACCGCGGCAGTAACGATTGAGGCAGGCGCCGCCGCGACGGTGTCTGAAGACAGCGTCAACGCGATACCAGCCTGAGACGAAGCTGCCACATTGAACGCCTTCGTCGAACTCAGTTCAACCGATGAAACCGAGGCCTTGGCCGTCAGGGCATCCGCTCCAGAAGTGACTCCGATGGCGGGATAAACCGTTACGGAAGCCTGCCCAGACGCATCGGTTGCAGCGCTTGGCTGCGACACCGTAGCCGTCGTCCCAGTGGAGAAGCGCACCAACACGCCAGACACGGGAACGCCTTTGGCATCCAGCACCGTTGCGATAGCAACGATCGGAGAGGATGTACTGGCACTGGTGCTGGAAAGCGCAACGCTCAGCGTCGGTGCAGTAGAGCCGGTCTCAGACCCGGTTTCGTTGTCAAAGACGGAGGTCCCAGCGCCATTGCTGCCCCCACAAGCCATCAGACTGACGAGAACTGAAAACGCCAGCAGCCACTTGATGAATCGCATCCCTAACTCCTGAATGGTTGTTTGCTGGTCGCCAAACTCAACGCGCCGCCGCGTTGCGATCCGTGATCACCTTGGGTGTCAGGAACACCAGCAGTTCGGTCTTGTTGGCCGTGCGCGTCTTGTTGCGGAACAGCGCGCCCAGGTAGGGAATGTCGCCCAGCAGGGGCACCTTGTTGACCGACTCGGTCTCGGTGGTCTCGAAGATGCCGCCGATCACCACCGTGCCGCCGTTCTCGACCAGCACCTGCGTCTTGACGTGCTTGGTGTTGATCGCATAGCCCGCCGAGGTCTGCTGGCCGACGCTGTCCTTGTTGACGTCCACGTCGAGGATGATGTTGCCCTCGGGCGTGATCTGCGGCGTCACTTCCAGCTTCAGGTTGGCCTTGCGGAAGGAAATGGCCGTCGCGCCGCTGGAGGTGGCGGTCTGGTAGGGCAGCTCGGTGCCCTGCTCGATCAGCGCCTTCACCTGGTCGGCCGTGATCACGCGCGGGCTGGACACCAGCTTGCCCTTGCCTTCGGCTTCCAGCGCGGAGAGTTCCAGGTTCAGGAAGCGGTTGGAGGCCGCTCCGAACAGCGACAGTGCGAACGTGGCTGCGGTGGCCCCACCGAGCGAGCTGGTGTTGGCCGGCAGGCTGATGAACTGCGTGTCGCTGAAGGCCGAGGCGCCCGAGGTCTGAAGCGTGCTGTCGCCGATGGAGGCGTAGTTGCCGCCCACCGCCACGCGGGTGTTACCGACGGTGCGCCAGCCCGGCACGCCGCCGTTGACGCCACGCAGGTCGTTACCGCCGAGCTTGACGCCCAGGGAACGGCCGAAGGTGTCCTCGGCCTCGACGATGCGCGCCTCGATCATGACCTGCCGCACCGGGACGTCGATCTTGCCGATCAGCTGGCCGATCTCCTCCAGCTTGGAGGGAATGTCGCTGACGAAGAGCTGGTTGGTGCGCATCTCCGAGATCACGCTACCTCGCGGCGAGAGGATGCGCGTGCTGGTGCTGCTGCCACCGGCGTTGCCGGCCTGCTGGCCGGTGAGCCCCTTGGCGACTTCCTCGGCCTTGGTGTAGTTGAGCTGGAAGGACTGCGTGCGCAGCGGCTCCAGCGCGGCCACCTGGGCCTTGGCTTCGAGCTCCTGCTTTTCCTTGGCTGCCAACTCGTCCTTCGGGGCGACCCACAGCACATTGCCGGACTTCTTCACACCCAGCCCCTTGGCCTGCATGATGATGTCCAGCGCCTGGTCCCAGGGGACGTCCTTGAGGCGCAGGGTGACACTGCCGGTCACGCTGTCGCTGGTGACGATGTTGAAGTTGGTGAAGTCGGCGATGACCTGGAGCAGCGAGCGCACGTCGATGCTCTGGAAGTTCAGCGACAGCTTGTCGCCGGTGTATCCCGGGCCGGCCGTCAGCTTCTGCGGGTCCACCTTCTGCGGCCGCACTTCGAGCACGAACTGCGTGTCGGTCTGGTAAGCGCTGTGCTCCCAGGCACCGCGCGGCTCGACCGTCATGCGCACCCGGTCCCCCACCTGCACGGTGGAGACGGCCTGCACCGGGGTACCGAAGTCGGTCACGTCCAGGCGCTTGCGCAGGTTGGCCGGCAGGTTGGAGCGCAGGAACTCGACCACCAGGTTCTGGCCCTGCTGGCGGATGTCCACGCCCACCTTGGTGTTGGGCAGGTCGACGACGACGCGGCCCGCACCATCGCGGCCGCGCCGGAAGTCGATGTCGCGGATGCGCTCGGCCTGCGTGTTCTGGGGCTCGGCGAAGTGGATCGGCTCGCTGGCGGCCCCGGCTGCCTTCACCGCGGCGGTCGAGGCGGCTGGCGCCACCGCCACCGCCGTGGCGGCCGTTGGCGGCGCACTCATGGGCACCGGGTCGAGCGTCACGACCAGGAACTTGCCCTGCAACTCAGCCCGGTACTGGGTGGCCTGCTTCAGGTTGAGCACCAGCCGGGTGCGGTCCCCCGCCTGGGCCATCGCCACGGAGCGCAGGTTGCCCAGGTTGAGCTCCTGGGCGCTGCGGCCGGTGGCATTGGTCACCCCGGGCAGGTCCAGCGCGATGCGTGGCGGCGTCTGCAGCACGAAGCCCTTGGGCAAAGCGGCCAGCGGCTCGCTGAGCTCGATGCGGATGGTCTCGTTGCCCGCCTGCTGCGCACCCTGGATGGCCTGGATGGCCGGGTCCGCCCAGGCCAGCATCGGCAACAGGCCACCGGACACGAACAGCACTGCCTGCGATGCCCGCCGACCCAGCATGGATGCCTTCTCCTCGATGTGATTCATCGACCCTTCTCCTGAGGACGCTCCTGGAGCGTCAGCGTGCTCGTGCGCTCGACCCATTCACCGACGGTGTCCTGCACGATCTCGCGCAGCACGATCTCGGTTTCGGTGATCCGGGTGACCCGGCCATAGTTCTGGCCGATGTAGTCACCCACCTTGACCTGGTACAGCAGGCTGTCTGCTCGCAACAGCGCACTGGGCGCCCCGCCGCGCTGGACACTGCCCACCATCATCAGCGCGTCCAGCGGATAGGCTTCCAGCGGCTCGCGCCGGCGCTTCATCTCCGCGGCCAGCAACGAGTTGGGCTGCTGGGTTTCCTTCTTCAGCGCGACCTGCAGCTTCTGGGTGCTGAAGGGGTCCACCACCTGGGCCCCCAGGTAGGGCTGCGGGTCGAAGCGGCGCGGCGGCAGCAGCGGCGACACGCGCGGCTTGGCCTCGCGGCGCTGCTGGTCCATCCAGGCCTGCAGCTCCTCGTGCGGGTTGCCGCAGGCGGTCAGGCCCGCTGCGGCGATCAGCACGAGCAGCGCCAGCCGGCCACGTCGTCCCCCGATCCCGATGCGGGCGAAGTTTCTCGGATCGCTCATTGACCGCCTCCGGACGACTTCTTGGCCGCCTTGGCCGCGGCATTGCGGCGCTCGTCGATCTCGGCCTGGTCGAGGTAGCGGTAGGTGCGGGCGGTCGCCTCCATCGCCAGGATCCCCGACGGGTTGGGGTTACCCGCCACCGCGGCCCCGGCGCCCGTGATGGTGACGTTGTGCAGCGTCACGATGCGCGAGAGGTTGGCCACGTCGGCCGCAAAGGCCCCCATGTCGTGGTAGCGGCCGGTCACCCGCAGGGCAATGGGCAGCTCGGCGTAATAGTCGCGCACGTTGACCTGGCCCGGGCGGAACAGCTCGAACTGAAGGCCCCGCCCCAGGCCGGCCTGGTTGATGTCGGACAGCAACGCGTCCATCTCCGCCTTCCCGGGCAGCTGGCGCTCCAGCTGCGTCACGTACTCCTGCACCTGCAGCTTCTGCTTGCGCAATTCGTCGAGGTTGATCGCCTGCGCCAGCTTGCCCTTGTACTGCTCCTTGAGCTGTTCCTCGCGCGACTCCTCGGCCGCCAGCTCGTCCACGGCGGGCGAGATGATGCCGAACCAGCCGATCACCACCATCACCACCGCGGCGCACAGCCAAGCGGCGAGCTTGGGCAGCAGCGGCCACTGCCCCGGCTCACTGGTGTTGAGGTCGCGGAACTGCGCGCCCGCGCCGGCCAGCAGGGCCTCGAAGTCGATGTTCAGATTGCGTGCGGTGGCCATCGCCTCTCCTTCACGATGCCGACGCGGCACGCGATGCCGCCGCCGCGGGAGGCAACCCTGCCTTGTTCCCGCCCGCGGCATCGGATGCACGCGCACCCGCGGCCTGGGCTTCCCGGTCCTGCGGCCGCTTGAGCGTCAGGCGCACGGAGAACTCGAACAGGCGCTTCGGGTCACGCGCGCCCGGGCCGCCCGCCTGGGTGGCCTTGATCTCGACCAATTCGGGCTTCTCCAGCCAGGTCGCGTTGTAGGCGGTGTTGCGCAGGAATTCCGACACGCGTTCGTTGGTCTGGGCCACACCGCTCACGGCCACACCCTGCCCATCCTGCCGGATGGTGGCAAGGTAGACCCCCTCGGGCGTCTGCGCCACCAGTTCGTTGAGCAGGTGCACGGGCATGTTGCGGTCGATCTGGAAGTCCTCGACGACCTTCTGGCGTGCCTTGAGCGCCTCGATCTCGGACTTCAGCGAGGCGATGTCCTTGATCTGGCTTTCAAGCCGACGGATCTCCGACTGCAGGAACTCGTTGCGCGCCTGCTGCACGTGGGTCATCTCCAGCAGCACCAGATACCAGGCGCCGACCACCAGCAGGCCAGCAACGGCCGCCAACCCGAGCGCGATGAAGAAGGCCTGCTTGCGACGCCTGCGCCGCTCTTCCCGGTGGGGGAGCAGGTTGATCAGGATCATTGCAGGAACCTCCGCATCGCCAGGCCACAGGCCGTCAGGTAGGACGACGCCTCGCGCCGAAGTTTGCTCTCACGCACGGCCGAGCCGATCTTCATGCCCTCGAAGGGGTTGACGACCATGGAAGCGAAGCCGGTCAGCTCGGTAACCCGATCCTTGAGGCCAGGCAGCGTGGCCGTGCCGCCGGAGAGCATCACGTAGTGCACCTTGTGGTGCGGCGTGCTGGTGAAGAAATACTGCAGCGCCCGCCCGATCTCCTGCGCCAGGCTGTCGACGAAGGGCGACAGCAGCCCGTTCTCGTAGTCCTCGGGCAGGTCGCCGGCCATCTTCTTGTGCTCGGCCTCCTCGAAGGACAGGCCGTACTGGCGCGAGATCAGCTGGGTGAGCTGCGCGCCGCCAAAGGCCTGGTCACGGTCGTAGAGGATCTCGTCGTCACGCAGCACCTTGAGGCTGGTGGTGTCGGCACCGATCTCGAACAGCGCCACCAGGGCATCGCGCCCCTCGTTGGGCAGCGTGGCGATGACACGGCTGACCGCCAGGCGCGAGGCGTTGGACTCGATGTCCAACACCACGGGCTTGAGCCCGGCCGCCTCGGCCAAGCCCTGCCGATCCTGCACGCGGTCCTTGCGCGAGGCCGCGATCAGCACCTCAATGTCGCCCATCACGTCGGAGCCGGGTCCGATGATGCAGAAATCCAGGCTCACCTCATCCAGCGAGAAGGGGATGTACTGGTTGGCTTCGGCCTCGACCTGCAGCTCCAGCTCCTCCTCGCGCAGCCCGCCGGGCAGCACGATTTTCTTGGTGATCACCGCGGACTGCGGCATCGCCATGGCCACCTGCTTGGTGCGCGTGCCGCTCTTGGCGACCACGCGGCGCACGGCCTCGGCCACCTCGTCGAATTTTTCGATCTGGCCATCGGTGATCCAGCCCTTCTCGAAAGGCTCGCTGGCAAAGCGTTCGACCACGTACTCGCCGGTGGCCGTCTGGCCCAGTTCGACCAGCTTGGCGCTCGACGAGCTGATATCCAGTCCGATCAGCGACGCATGCTTGCGACCCAACAGGATGTCAAGAAAGCTCACGCGGTTCCCCAATGCCAAACAGCCGTCGAAGACGGACTGTTAATAAGTTACTTCAATGCTAGCAACAAAGTGGTTGACGCACAAAGACTTTTCCATTTTCAGGGCCCATCCCTCGTTGCAAATGGCACACGCATCGCCCCACCGGCGGCGTCAGCCTGGATGATGCATTTGTCACACCCTGGCAGCGGGTCACAAGCGTATCGGATCGTGTAAACGCGCTTCCTATAATCCGGCACGCGATTTCCGGCCTTTTCCGGCCCTTTCCGGCTTTGTCCCGACCCTTTCAGGCCTTCCCGGGCCGCTCCGATGACCGATGAGTGAATCCCCCGGCACAGCGGATCGACCCACGCACGCCCCGACCCGTGGCGGTACCGCCGAGCGCCTGGGCCGCATCCTCGCCGGGGTGCTGCTCGGCGCGCTCGCGCTCGTCGGGTGCGCGTTGCTACTGTTGGGTATCGCGCTGGCATCGGCCTACCCCAACCTGCCCGACGTGCGCAGCCTGGTCGAATACCGACCCAAGCTGCCGATGCGCATCTACTCGGCCGATGGCGTGCTGATGGGTGAATTCGGCGAGGAGCGCCGCAGCTACCTGCCCATCAGCCAGGTCCCGCAGGTGATGCAGGACGCCGTGCTGGCCATCGAGGACGTGCGCTTCTACCAGCACGGCGGCGTGGACTACCGCGGCGCACTGCGCGCAGCGCTGGAAAACCTGCGCGAGGTGCGCAGCCAGGGCGCGTCCACGATCACGATGCAGGTGGCCCGCAACTTCTACCTGACCACCGAGAAGACGCTGACACGCAAGATCTACGAGATCCTGCTGTCGCTCAAGATCGAGAGCCTGCTGACCAAGCGGCAGATCCTCGAGGTCTACATGAACCAGATCTACCTCGGCCAGCGGGCCTACGGCTTCGCCGCCGCGGCCGAGGTGTACTTCGGCAAGCCGCTCGCCGACCTCAGCCTGGCCGAGGCCGCGATGCTGGCCGGGCTGCCCAAGGCCCCCTCGGCCTACAACCCGATCGTCAACCCGACGCGTGCGGTGCAGCGCCAGCGCTACATCCTGGAACGCATGGCCGAGCAGGGCTTCATCAGCGCCGAGCAGCGCGACGAGGCACTGGCCCAGACCCTGCGCTACCGGGCCGCGCACGAAGCCACCCAGCAGGCCGACTTCGTCACCGAAACGGTGCGCCAACTGGTGTTCAGCCAGTACGGCGACGACGCCTACACCCGCGGCCTGAACGTCCACCTGTCGATCCGTTCAGGGGACCAGGGGGTGGCCTACCGCGCCCTGCGGCGGGCCATCCTGGACTTCGAGCGCCGCAAGCCCTACCGCGGACCGGAGGGACGCATCGAGCTGCCCGGCGACGCCGCTGCGCTCGACACCCGCATTGCCGAGGCCCTGGAAGAACACCCCGACCACGACGACCTGCGCGCCGCGGTGGTCACCGAGGCCAGCACGCGCAAGCTGAACGCGATGCTGCGCAGCGGCGAGACGGTCACCATCGGCAGCGAGGGCCTGCGCGGCGTCACCTCGGCACTGGTCGATGGCGCTGCCGCCGCGATCCGCATCGGCCGTGGCGCCATCGTGCGCCTCGTCAAGGGCAGCAAGGGCGACTGGTCCGTTACCCAGTTGCCCGAGGTCGAGGGCGCCTTCGTGTCGCTCGACCCGAACAGCGGCGACATCCGCGCCCTGGTCGGCGGCTTCGACTATGGGCAGAACAAGTTCAACCACGTCACCCAGGCCTGGCGGCAACCCGGGTCGAGCTTCAAGCCCTTCATCTACTCGGCCGCGCTGGAGAAGGGCCTGTCGCCCGCCACGGTGGTCAACGACGCGCCGTTGTTCTTTGACGCCGGCAGCACCGGCAGCCAGCCCTGGGAGCCGAAGAACTACGACGGCCAGTTTGACGGACCGATGTCGCTGCGCCGCGCCCTGGCCAAGTCCAAGAACATGGTGTCGATCCGCGTGCTGCAGGCGGTCGGACCGGATCATGCCCAGCAGTGGATCTCACGTTTCGGCTTCGAACCCGCCCGTCATCCCGCCTACCTGACGATGGCCCTGGGTGCCGGCTCGGTCACGCCACTGCAGATGGCACAGGCCTATGCCGTGTTTGCCAATGGCGGCTGGCTGGTCAAGCCCCGGCTGATCACACGCATCGTCGACAACCGCGGCAACGTGCTGGTGCAGGCCCCCGACACGGGCAGCACCCAGGCGCCACGCGCCATCGACGAGCGCAACGCCTTCGTGATGAACAGCCTGCTGCAGGAAGTGGCGCGCTCAGGCACCGCCGCCAAGGCCCAGGCCACGCTGCGACGCCCGGACCTGTTCGGCAAGACCGGCACCACCAACGACTCGGTGGACGCCTGGTTTGCCGGCTATCAGGGCCCCAATCCCGGCCTCGTCGCGGTGGTCTGGATCGGCTACGACCAGCCGCGCAAGCTCGGCGACCGTGAAACCGGCGGCGGCCTGGCACTGCCGGTCTGGATCGACTACATGGGCTATGCGCTGCGCGGCATGCCCGTCAGCGAATACACACCCCCTGCCGCGGGGCTGGTCCAGGCCGGTGGCGACTGGCGCTACGAGGAGTTTGCGCAAGGCGGTGGTGTGCACAGCCTCGGACTGGAAGACCACCTCCAGGGAGCCAGCGCACCGGGAGCGCCCACACAGGACGAGCGCAAGGGCATCCTCGACCTGTTCCGCAACTGAGCCCCACCCACCCCTCCCCGGGGTGGCATGACACACTCAGGTCGGCGCCGTGAATCGCAACGGCTTGGCCGCTTGGGCTGACGCCTGGGCCGACAGCACTGCGAAGAACTCCTCGCCCGAGCGGGTGTCACGCCAGGCGCCATCGACGTGGCGAAAGTGAAACCCTCCGGCACGGGCCGCCAGCCACAGTTCCTGCAGCGGCGGCTGGGTGTTCACAATGACCTTGCTGCCGCCCGGAAAGGCCAGTTCGAGCAGCCCCCCTGTGCGGTGACTGTCGATGTCGATCACGTCGTCCTGCAACCAGGTGTCGACGCTGGCTTCGATCGAGCCCAGGATACGATCGCACAGCCGCCGGTAGTCGGCGTCGCTGAGCGGGGATGCGGCAGGCGCTGTTGAGGCAGGATTCGGTTCCATGGGGCTGACTAGAATGGTCGGATGAAGAGGGATGAGTCGCCAAAAAGTGTAGCGCCTGAACGACGTTGCTGCAGCGCAGCGGCCGTTTTACCAACCAAATACCGGGACCGGGGCGCCAGCCGAAGGCCGACGATCACCGCCGTCCTGATCGCCTGCCTGTTGCTCACCGCCTGCGGCCAGAAGGGCAACCTCTACCTGCCGGCGGCCGTACCGCCATCCACCACGCCAGCGGCGTCGACACCAGCGTCTCAGCCGGCGCCGATGCACTCGCCAGCGCAGCCGCGCTGAGCCATCAAAGCAGGCGCAGGCGCGTCACCCCCTCCAGCTCGATCCCGCCGTAGAAGGCCTCGGTTTCAGAGCTGGTGTTGTCACTGTCGGTCATCACCGCCACACCCACCAAGGCCCCCGGCTCCTCGCCGTAGGCGCGCCGGAAATCGGCCAGGACATCACGCTCGTAGTGCAGCCAACGGCCCAGCCGCTGCGGGCCTGACTCGACCACCACGCCCCGCACGCGGTCGGAGCGCGGCGCCCGGATCACCGAGCCCACCTCGGCCTTCGGATCCCACACATACATCAGCGTGGCGTACGGCGGGGCCTCGCCCGTGAGCGACTCAGCCAGGTCAAACATCATGCGGTTGCGCATGGACAGGCGCTGGCGGTCCCCATCGAAGGCCAGGACGATGCGCACCGGGGTGTCATCGGCATCGCGATCGCTCAGGTCTGCGGCCTCGATCAGGCGCGGCACCTTCCAGCTGAAATGCACCCGGCTCAAGTGCTGCGGTTCGAGCCGCACATGCTGGCGCCACATGCTGGCGGAACGGTCCGCCCGGGCATGCAGCGCCGCCCGGCCGTCGACCACCTTGTGCTCGTAGTGCGTGCGGGCCTTGCCCGGCAAGGCGAAGGCATGCCAGTGCTCCTTGAGCTTGGCCGGCAGCGCGACGGATTCACCCGGCGCGGTGCTGGCGCCTTCCGTTGCGGGCGTGGAACAACCGGTCATGAACCCGCCCAACAGCGCCAACGCGGACACCGCGGCCGCACATCTCATCGTCAGAAACATCCACCGCGGCATCACACCACTCCAACACACAAGCTCTCATCCAAGCAGAAAGGCCACCCGAAGGTGGCCTTTCTGGAGTCGCAGATCCAGAGCGGCATGACACCGCCCCGGTCCACGTCGATCAGAACGAGTGCTTGACGCCGAAGTCGTAGCCGTTCTTCTCGGTCGCAGCCTTGCTGTTGTTGGCGTAGTCAACATACAGCGTGGTGCGCTTGGACACAGCGTGGTGGTAACCCAGCGCGAAGCCCTTCAGGTCAGACGCCGAACTGACAGCACCGACCGGATCAATCTTACGGTCGCCGTAGGCAGCACGGATCTGACCGGCGCCGACGTCAGCAGTGACCGTCAGCAGATAGGACTTCACCTTGTCGGTGTCAGCCTGCGTACCAGTACCGTAGAGGCCGCCAACCTTCACCGCGCCAAACTTGTAAGAAGCCCGGACAACCGTCCACTTGTCGTCGGCATCGCCAGGGTTCTCATAAGCCACACCGACCGACAGGCCGCCGATGTCATACGCAGCAGCCAGGTTGAACGGCTTCTTCGCGGCGTTGGTCGTGACGCTGCTGGAACCGTTGGTGTTCGCCTCAGCGATCTGAGCACCGAACGAGAAGCCGGCAGCAGCGATCGAATACGTCACCGCATTGTTCAGGCGGTTGTTCGCCACACCACCACCCGCAAAGCCGGCGGTCAGGGACGAGGCAACGGTGTCATAGCCCCACGGATCAGCAGCCAGTTGTTGCCAGAAGGCCTGGGTGTACTCGCGACCCAGCAGGATCTTGCCGAAGCCGCCCTGCAGGCCGACGTACGAACGGGCTTGCCAGAATGCATTCGTGCCCGGAGCCGCAGCGGTAGACAGTTGACCCAGTTGCTGACCCGTTCCCGAATCGAAACGATGCTCGAACTGGAACACCGCAGCCAGACCGCCACCCAGATCTTCCACGCCACGCACGCCCAGACGCGATTGAGCGCCCTGGTCCATGCGCTTGTCCGACGAACCAATGCTCTTGCCGAGGTTGGCATCAATGATACCGTACAGGGTCACCGAGGATTGGGCCGAAGCGGCACCCGCAAAAGCGCCCAGCACTGCCAGAGCGAGCAAAGACTTCTTCATCAAACGATCTCCTAGGTTGAACAAGTTGTCCCGAGTGGAGCCTGCTCTCTAGATTGACAGCTAGCAGCGCCGTTTCAGGCCGACCTCCTCATCGGAAGCTGCCGGTATTCCACCAGAGCCGCCGACCTATTGCCAAGCCGGGAAACCACAATGGCCAGCCAACCGTTGCCCCCTTGCAACAAACACTTGCAGTCCAGCACAAGGGAATCAGGCGCCCAGCCGGGCCTGCAGACCGCAGAAAACCCCGACTACTTGGCCATTTGCATGGCTATTCACTTGGCCATTTTCGTCAGCCATGCCCACTGCCACTGGCCACGCGCGCCAGCGACCGGTTACCCATCCAGCTGGACCAGGGCCAGCACACAGTGTGGGGGCGACGCCACGCCACCCACCCGCGACCACGCCCCGCGATGGACCAGGACGCTGCGGCCAAACTCGCTGCGGCGCGTCGCTCAGCCCGGCAGGTCCACGACCTCGAAGGTCAACTCGATCACGGCGGTCCTGGCCAGCATGGCGGTGGCCGAGCAGTATTTTTCGTAGGACATCTTCACCGCACGATCGACCGCCGCGCTCGGCAGCTTGCTGCCGCTGACGACGAAGTGCATGCCGATGCGAGTGAAGACCTTGGGGTCGATCTCGGCCCGGTCGGCCTGCACCTTGACCTGACAGCCCTGGATGGCGTGCCGGCCGCGCTTGAGAATCAGCACCACGTCATAGGCGGTGCAGGCGCCCGCGCCAGCGAGCAGCGTCTCCATCGGCCGGGGGGCCAGGTTGCGCCCGCCACCCTCAGGAGCGCCATCCATCGTCAGCATGTGTCCGCTGCCAGTCTCGGCCGAGAAGGCCATGCCGGAGGCCGGCATCCAGTTGATCGTGCATTCCATCGGGGGTCGTCCAGTCCAGTCGGTTCGCAGGGTTTGCAGAAGAAGGAAGAAAAAAGGCAGGGGAGCGAAAACCAACGCCCACAGCGCGGCGCAGTACCTCGCTGTGAGCGGCATTGTCCTCATTCCCCGCAGAAACCGATGCAGCGCAAAGTCCCTGCGTTGCATCGCAGCATGGAGATCGCTACAATGGATTCACGGAGTCAGCGGCCAGCAGCCGGGTTTTGTCAATAGCGACGCACCCGAGGGCAGTTGGGCGCTCACTCCACCGCTTGTCTCCTCCACCCTCCTCTATAGGTGGATTCAGCCCAGGGCTCAACCCCTGGGCTTTTTTTTGCCCGGCCCGCTCGATCACCGGCCGCCACGGCCCCTTCACCGGCACGCCCGCCCGGGCTGGAGTACATCGGGGCGTGACTTATCATGGTCCGCTCCGCCTGCCGACCCGAGCCTCGACCATGCCGCCAGCCGCGCGCCGCACACCCCCCAACAAGCCGCCCGAATCCGCCGCCCCGCCTGCCGACGCCAGCCCACGCGCAAGGGCCAAGGCGTCGCCTGCACGCAACAGAAGCGCCAAGCTGGCCATGGCCACTCGCTACCTGCAGCGCATCCTGAACGCCAAGGTCTACGACGTGGCACGGGAAACCGAGCTGGAGCACGCACGCAACCTCTCGGCCCGACTGGGCAACCGGGTGTTCCTCAAGCGCGAGGACAAC
>Ga0073899_10003150_pt1 | contig 14707 bp, 14 predicted proteins | sample KloWWTmetaKNB5Ph_FD_88975 | JGI IMG/M metagenome (GOLD analysis project Ga0073899, IMG submission 88975) | Active sludge microbial communities from Klosterneuburg, Austria, studying microevolution and ecology of nitrifiers - Klosterneuburg... | ecosystem: Engineered > WWTP > Aerobic digester >...
CAGACCGGCCGGCAGATAGCTGGTGAAGCCCTCGCGACCGGGCAGCGTCTTGATGTCGAGCATCATCACCACGAACAGGAACAGCACCATCACCGCGCCGACATAGACCAGCACCAAGGCGATGGCGAGGAACTCGGCGCGCAGCAGCAGCCACAGGCAGGCGCAGGTGAAGAAAGTCAGCACCAGCGCCAGCGCGCAGTGCACCGGGTTGCGCAGGGTCACCACCGCGAGGCTGGCCGCGACCATGACCGACGCGAAGAAGTAGAACAACAGGGCTTCGAAGGACATGCGGGCTCCTCAGCGATACGCCGCGTCTTGCTGACGCGCGGCCGCGATCTCGGTCTCGAAGCGGTCACCGAGCGCAAGCAGCTTCTGCTTGCTCAGGGTGTTTTCGCCGCGATGCTCGAAATGGTATTCGTGGACATGGGTCTCGACGATCGAGTCGACCGGGCAACTCTCTTCGCAGAAGCCGCAGAAGATGCACTTGAACAGATCGATCTCGTAGCGCGTGGTACGGCGCGAGCCATCGGCACGCTGCTCGGAATCGATGGTGATCGCGAGTGCCGGGCACACCGCTTCGCACAACTTGCAGGCGATGCAGCGCTCCTCGCCGTTCGGGTAGCGACGCAGAGCGTGCAGGCCGCGGAAGCGATTCGACTTGGGGATCGACTCTTCCGGGTAGCGCACCGTGTACTTGGGGGCGAACAAATACCTGCCGGTGAGCGCCATGCCTTTCAGCAGCTCAATCAGCAGCAGACTCTTGAAATAGCGGACCACGGCGTTCATGGGTTTCCTCAGGCGTTCGGCACGAGCACGCCGGTGTAGACGAGCACACCGGTGACCATGACCCAGGCGATCGTGATCGGGATGAAGACCTTCCAGCCAAGACGCATGATCTGGTCATAGCGATAGCGCGGGAAGGTCGCGCGGAACCACAGGAATGAGAACGCGATGATGGCGACCTTGAGCGCCAGCCAGTGCGGTCCACCCGTGCCGATCCAGCCCCAGCCCTGCGGGAACGGCGACAGCCAACCGCCCATGAAGAACAGCGGCACCAGGAACGACACCAGGATCATGTTGGTGTATTCGGCGAGGAAGAAGATCGCGAATGCCGAACCCGAATACTCGACGTGGAAGCCGGCAACGATTTCCGACTCGCCCTCGGCGACGTCGAACGGCGCGCGGTTGGTTTCGGCCACGCCCGAGATCAGATAGATCACGAACAGCGGGAACAGCGGCCACATGAACCACTCGCCGATGCCGAGATTGCCGGCCTGCGCCTGCACGATCTCGGACAGGTTCAGCGTGCCCGAGGCGATCAGCACGCCGACCAGGGCGAAACCCATCGCGATTTCGTAGGAGATCACCTGCGCCGCCGCGCGCATCGCGCCGAGGAAGGCGTACTTCGAGTTCGAGGCCCAGCCAGCGAGGATGATGCCGTACACGCCCATCGAGGTCATCGCCAGCAGGTACATCAGGCCGGCGTTGACATCAGCGTGCACCATGCCCTCGCCCGCCGGCACCACCGCCCAGGCTGCGAATGCCGGGATCAACGCCAGCATCGGCGCCAGCCGGAACAGGAACCGGTTCGACTTCGACGGGATGATCAGTTCCTTGAACAGCAACTTGAAGGTGTCGGCGAACGGCTGCAGGATGCCCATGCCGATGTAGACCGGCCCGCGGCGCACCTGCATCCAGCCGATCACCCAGCGCTCGGCGAGTGTGTAGAACGCGACCGCGATGATCAGTGGCAGGATCGGCAGCAACAGGATCTTGAGGGTCAGCCACAGCGTCGGGAACTGCGCGGTGTAGCTGTTGAACAGGGACAGCATCTGGTCCATGTCAGGCCCTCGTCACGGTCAGGCGGGCACCGTTGGGTGCCAGTGCAGCGGTTTCCGAATGGCCGAGTTCGATCCAGACGCCGCCAACCGGCACGCGCGGGTCGGCCGCAGCCGGCAATTCGATACTGTTCACGCCATCCGACACGTTTGCCCGGCCACCGGCACTCAGACCGGCGGCGAGGAAGTCGGCCGGGTTCAGTGCGATCTGTGCCTGGCTCGCCAGCGGCGTCGCCTGCAAAGCCGGCGAGCGGCGCAGCACGGCATCGGATTTGTAAATCGGCACCGTCGCGATGCGCGTCAGGCCCTTGTCGGGTACCGCGAGCTTGCCCACTTCCGTGCGCGTCGCCACCGCGCTGGACAACTTGCCGGCGATGCGTTCGCGCAGTTCGGAGAGTTCGGTGAAATCGAAGCCCGGAAGACCGAGTGCCGCACCCAGCGCGCGCAACACACGCCAGCCGGGACGCGCTTCGCCGGGCAACTTCGCGCCTGCGGCAACGACCTGCACGCGGCCATCGACATTGACGTAACTACCGTCGATTTCCGGCGCCAATCCGAGCGGCAGCACCGCGTGTGCCGTGCGCTTCACACCGCTGCAGGCATAGGCACCGAGGTAGACGTGGAATTCTGCACCGCTGCGCGCTGCGTCATAGGACTTGGAGCGCAGGGTGTCCTGGGAACCGGCGTGATGCACGATCAGCGCCTTGCGCGGCTGCGCCAGTATCTGCGCTGCGCCCGCCCCACCCTCACCCGGCAACACGCCGACGCGGGCCAGACCGACGCCATTAGCACCCGCAGCGATTTCGTTGAACGCGGAGTTGGTGGCCTTGGCGATGAAGCGCGCCAATGCGCGCAGCGTCGACGCCGCCGGGTGCTGCACGGCGAAGTCGCCAAAGATCAGTACCGAGCAACCGGCTTCGTGCAAACGCCGGGCGATCTCGCGATGCGCGTCTTCGACCGTGGCTGTGGCGACCAGCGCCGAGATTGCGGCATCCGCGCCGACGCCGGCCAGTTCGGCAGCGGCCTTGGCGACCGCCGCGGCCTCGTCGAGCATCTGCCATGGCTCGACGATGCGCGCCGAGCGCGTGCCGAAATGGAAATCGAAGTCGAGCGGATTGATCGCATCGATGACAGCGCCGTGCTTCCATGCCTTGCGCAGGCGATGCCCGAGCAGCGGCTGGTCGAGCCGCGGGTTCGATCCGAGCAGCAGAATCGCACCGGCGCGCTCGATGTCGGCGAGCGGCAGTTCGAAGGTCGTCCCGCCATTGCGATCGTCGGCATCAACCACGCGCAGGCGATGATCGAGATTGCGACTGCCGAGACCGCGCAGGATTTCGGCCAGCAGGTAGCCTTCTTCGCTCGACGCCATCGGCGCCATCAGCGCAGCGATCTGGTCGCCACCGTGCGCCGACTGCACGCGACTGAGTCCCGCAGCAATGAAGCGAATCGCCTCTTCCCACGACACCGGTGTCAGTTCGCCGTCCGCGCCGCGAATCATCGGCTGCGTCGCGCGATCCTCGGAATACAGCCCTTGGTGGCTGTAGCGATCGCGATCGGACAACCAGTTCTCGTTGATCGCCTCGTTCGCGCGCGGCACCACGCGCAGCACTTCGCCGCGACGCGTGTGCAGGAACAGGTTTGAACCGAGCGCGTCGTGGTAGCCGATCGACTCGCGCGCGATCAGCTCCCAGGCGCGGGCCTTGAATCGGAACGGCTTGTTGGTCAATGCACCGACCGGGCAGACATCGATGATGTTGCCGCCGAGTTCGGACTCGATCGACTTGCCGATATAGGTGCCGATCTCGGTGTTCTCGCCGCGACCGATGCCCCCGAGTTCGCTGGTACCGGCGATCTCGCTCATGAAGCGGACGCAGCGCGTGCACAGGATGCAGCGGGTCATGTCGGTTGCGATCAGCGGCCCGATGTCCTCGTCGGCGACCACGCGCTTGCGCTCGACGAAGCGGGAGACCGAGCGGCCGTAGCCCATCGCTACGTCCTGCAGCTCGCATTCGCCGCCCTGGTCGCACACCGGGCAGTCGAGCGGGTGGTTGATCAACAGGAACTCCATGACGTTGCGCTGCGAATTCAGCGCACGCTCGGAGCGGGTGCGGATCTTCATGCCTTCCATCACCGGGGTCGCGCAGGCCGGCACCGGCTTCGGCGACTTCTCGACGTCGACCAGGCACATGCGGCAATTCGCGGCGATCGGCAGCTTCTCGTGGTAGCAGAAGCGCGGCACCGAAATGCGCGCCTGGTCGGTGGCGTGGATGATCATCGAGCCCTTGGGCACCTGCATCGGCTTGCCGTCGACCTCGACGTTCACCAGGTCGGGCGCGCTGCTGTTGGTGGGCTGCGCGCTCATGCCGCGACTCCGTGCTGCGCATCGACCAACGAGCGCTTGTGGATGATGAAGTGTTCGAACTCGTGCCAATAGTGGCGCAGGAAGCCCTGCACCGGCCACGCCGCGGCCTCTCCGAATGCGCAGATGGTGTGACCTTCAATCTGTCCGGCGGCCTGCTTCAACATGTGCAGGTCATCCATCGTCGCCTCGCCGGCGACGATGCGCGTCAGCATGCGATACATCCAGCCGGTGCCTTCGCGACAGGGCGTGCACTGGCCGCAGGATTCGGCGTAGTAGAAGCGCGAGATGCGCTGGCAGGCACGGACCATGCACGTACTGTCGTCCATCACGATGACCGCACCTGAACCAAGGCCGGAACCGGCCTTCTGGATCGAGTCGTAATCCATGGTGCAAGCCATCATCATCTCCGCCGGCAGCACCGGCATCGACGAGCCACCCGGAATCACCGCCTTGAGCTTGCGACCCGCACGCACACCACCGGCCATCTCCAGCAGATCCTTGAACGGAGTGCCGAGGCGGATCTCGAAGTTGCCGGGCTTGGCCACATGTCCCGACACCGAGAACACCTTGGGCCCGCCGTTGTTCGGCTTGCCAAGAGCGAGAAACCACTCCGGACCGTTGCGGATGATCGCCGGCACCGAGGCATAGGTCTCGGTGTTGTTGATTGTGGTCGGCTTGCCATAGAGGCCGTAGTTGGCCGGAAATGGTGGCTTGAAGCGCGGTTGGCCCTTCTTGCCTTCGAGCGATTCCATCAGCGCGGTTTCTTCGCCACAGATGTAGGCGCCGGCGCCGAGCGCCGCGTGCAGGTCGACATCAACGCCGCTGCCGAGCACGTTCTTGCCCAGCCAACCGTTCTGGTAGGCGGCTTTCAGCGCCTCCTCGAAATGCTCGAACGGTTCGTGGTGGAACTCGCCGCGCAGGTAGTTGTAGCCGACCGTCGAATTGGTCGCGTAGCAGGCGATCGCCATACCCTCGATCACCGCGTGCGGGTTGTAACGCAGGATGTCTCGGTCCTTGCAGGTGCCGGGTTCGGATTCGTCCGAATTGCACAGGATGTACTTCTGGCCGGGCGCATTGCGCGGCATGAAGCTCCATTTCAGGCCGGTCGGGAAGCCGGCGCCGCCGCGACCGCGGAGCGAACTTTGCTTGACCATCTCGATCACCTGCTCGCGCGGGATCTGCTCGGCGAGGATCTTGCGCCAGGCCTGGTAACCACCGGCCTTCAGGTAGCTGTCGTAGCTCCACGGCGTATCGAAATGCAGCGTGGTGAAGACGACGTTGTGTTCTTGCGGGGCGGGTCCGACGGCCATGGCGCTCTCACTTCAGTCCGTCGAGAATCTCGTCCACCGCCAGCGGTGTGAGTTTCTCGTGGTAATGCCCGTTGACGACCATCATCGGTGCGCAGGCGCAGGCGGCGAGGCATTCTTCTTCGCGCTTGAGATAGACGCGGCCGTCAGCGGTGGACTCACCGAGCTTGATCCCGAGCTTGCCTTCGCAGTGGCGCACGATGTCCTCGGCGCCATTCAGCCAGCACGAGATGTTGGTGCACACCGCGACATTGTTGCGCCCCACCGGCGTGGTCTCGTACATCGAGTAGAAGCTCGCAACCTCGTACGCCCACACTGCCGGCAGGTCCAGGTAATTCGCGACCGCTGCGATCAACTCATCGGTGAGATGGCCGTGGTTTTGCTCCTGCGCCGCCCACAGAGCCTGCAGCAGCGCCGAACGCTTGCGCTCGGGCGGAAACTTCGCGCGCCAGTGCTCGATGTGTTCGATCGTGTGCGCGCTCAGCACGGACGTCGGATCGATGTTCCTGACCTGGTCGAAATTGCCGGTGGCTTTCATCTGGATTCCTGCATTTCGCTCAGCGATCGATCTCGCCGAAGACGACGTCAAAGGTGCCGATCAATGCGACCACGTCGGGCAACATGTGTCCGCGCGCGATCTCATCCATCGCCGAAAGGTGGGCAAAGCCGGGCGCGCGCAGCTTCAGGCGGAACGGCTTGTTGGCGCCGTCGGCGATGATGTACGCGCCGAATTCGCCCTTGGGCGCCTCGACCGCGGCGTAGACCTCGCCACTCGGCACCGAATAGCCCTCGGTGAACAGCTTGAAGTGATGGATCAGGGCTTCCATGTCCTGCTTCATCTCTTCGCGCTTCGGCGGTGCGACCTTGTAGTTCTGCACCATCACCGGCCCCGGGTTGCTGCGCAGCCAGGCGACGCACTGCTTCATGATCCGGTTCGATTGGCGCATCTCCTCGACGCGCACCAGATAGCGGTCGTAGCAGTCGCCGTTCTTGCCGATCGGGATCTGGAAATCGAACTTGTCGTAGGCGGCATAGGGCTGCTTGCGGCGCAGGTCCCACTCGATACCGGAACCGCGCAGCATCGGACCGCTCATGCCCCAGGCCAGCGCCTGTTCCGGCGAGACCACGCCGATGCCGACGGTGCGCTGCTTCCAGATGCGGTTGTCGGTGAGCAGGGTCTCGTATTCGTCGACGCGCTTCGGGAAATCATCGGTAAAGGCGTCGAGGAAGTCGAGCATCGAGCCCTCGCGCCAGCCATTGACGCGCTTCAGGTCGTTGCCCTTGGTCCACGGCGACTCGCGGTATTTCGGCATCTGCGCCGGCAGGTCGCGATAGACACCGCCGGGGCGATAGTAAGCGGCGTGCATGCGCGCGCCGGAGACCGCCTCGTAGCAGTCCATCAATTCTTCGCGTTCGCGAAACGCATACAGGAACAGGGTCATCGCGCCCAGATCGAGCGCGTTCGAGCCGAGCCACATCAGGTGATTCAGGATGCGCGTGATCTCGTCGAACAGGGTGCGGATGACCTGTGCCCGTTCCGGCGCCGCGATGCCGAGCAACTGCTCAATCGCACGCACGTAGGCGTGCTCGTTGCACATCATCGACACGTAGTCGAGCCGATCCATATAGCCGATCGACTGGTTGTAGGGTTTGGACTCGGCCAGCTTCTCGGTACCGCGATGCAGCAGGCCGACGTGCGGGTCGGCGCGCATCACCACTTCGCCGTCCAGTTCCAGCACCAGACGCAGCACGCCGTGCGCGGCCGGGTGCTGCGGACCGAAGTTGATCGTGTAGTTGCGGATCTCTTGCATGCTCATTTCCCCGCCGCGGACTTCGCGGTCTCGGTGCGCGCCTGCTCGTAGCGGGCGTCATCGCGCACCACGCGTGGCACGCCGACGCGCGGCTCGATCGACACCGGTTCGTAGACGACGCGCTGCCTTTCGGCGTCGTAGCGCACTTCGACATTGCCGATCAGCGGGAAGTCCTTGCGGAACGGGTGCCCAACGAAACCGTAGTCGGTGAGGATGCGACGCAGGTCTGGATGGCCCTCGAACAGGATACCGAGGAGGTCGAAGGCTTCGCGCTCGAACCAGTTCAGCCCGCGCCAGACGCCGATCAGCGACGGCACCAGCGGCAGATGCTCGTCAGCGGCGAAACAGCGGATGCGCAGGCGCCGGTTGTGCGCCAGCGACAATAGGTTCACCACCACCGCATAGCGGTTGTTCTTGTGCGCCGACTCGGGGCGCTCGGACCAGTTGAACCGGCCCGGTCCGAAACCTTCGACGCCACGCGAAAAGCCTTCGCCGGAGACATCGCTGGTGTCCCATTCGGCGTCGCCGAAACCGAGGTAATCGACGCCGCACAGGTCGACCGCCTGCTCGAAGCGAAACTCGGGTTCGTCACGCAGGGCGCGCGCAACCTCAAGCCAGTGCTCGGTCATGACCTCGACGGTCGGTCCATCGGCCGAGTCGATGATACTCAGGATCTGCGCAGCGAAGCGTTCGCGCAGGCGGTCGGCAAAACTGGTCGCGGCTTCGTTCATGCATCCACCTCAGCGCGCGATGATGGTGTTGGTTTTGCGGATCTTCTTCTGCAACTGCAGAATGCCCCAGATCAGCGCTTCTGCCGTCGGCGGGCAGCCGGGAATATAGACATCCACCGGGACCACACGATCGCAGCCGCGCACGACCGAATACGAGTAGTGGTAGTAGCCGCCGCCGTTGGCGCACGAACCCATCGAGATCACCCACTTCGGCTCGGGCATCTGGTCGTAGACGCGGCGCAACGCCGGCGCCATCTTGTTGACCAGAGTGCCGGCGACGATCATCACGTCGGACTGACGCGGCGACGGACGGAACACCACACCGTAGCGGTCGGTGTCCAGACGCGAGGCTCCGGCCTGCATCATCTCGACCGCGCAGCAGGCGAGCCCGAAGGTCATCGGCCACATCGAACCGGTGCGCGCCCAGTTCACCAGCGCATCCATCGAGGCGACCGCGAAGCCACTTTCGATCAACGGGTTCGAGGCATCGGGGCGCAGGATGTCGTCCACTTCCCCGATCGGTTCGGGATTGTGGAAGAACGAGGTTTTCACTCCCATTCGAGGGCTCCTTTCTTCCAGACGTAGACGAAGCCCAGCACCAGCAGGAGCAGGAACATGCCCATCTCGACGAGTCCGATCAGGCCGATGTCTCGAAACACCACGGCCCACGGAAAAATGAAGGCGATTTCCAGATCGAAGACGATGAACAGGATCGCCATCAGGTAGTAGCGCACGTCGAACTTCATGCGCGCGTCCTCGAAGGCGACGAACCCGCATTCGTAGGGTGCGTGCTTGTCCGCACCCGGCCGCTTCGGGCCGATGATGGTGCCGATCGCGAGCAGTGCCGCCGCGATGATCGCCGCCAATCCGAGAAACAGCAGCACCGGCAGGTATTCGGACAGTTCCATGGGTCGTCCCGCTTCTCTTTGCTTCGTTCTTCGCGCTTCTGAAAAAAAAGCCGCGATGCGGCTTCTTTTTCGGTCTGGTGCCCAAGGGGGGACTCGAACCCCCACGACTGTCGTCGCTACCACCTCAAGGTAGTGCGTCTACCAATTCCGCCACCTGGGCATTCGTTCATTGTAGCCGGTCAGAGACCTCAGTTAGAAGACTCCACCGGTTTGGTTTCACCTTCCACTTCCGGCTTCGGCGCTTCCACTTCGGCGCTTGCCGCGGGCACGCTGGCGTCGGTTGCCGCCGCCGGCACATCACTGTCCGCGGCGGGTGCTGTCGGCACTTCCGCGGAAGGCGGTGCAGTTGGCTTCGCGTCTGCGGCGGGAGTTTCGGCCTGGCCCATCACGCCCAAGTCCGTCGCACCCGGCGTGGCCTTGGAATTGCGGCTGATGTAGACACCCATGCCGATGCTCAGCGCGAAGAACAGCACCGCCAGCCACTTCGTCGAAATGCTGAGGAAGTTGGCTGATCCGCGCGAGCCAAATACCGTGGCCGACGCACCGCTGCCGAAACCGGAACCCGCCTGCGCGCCTTGGCCGCGCTGCAGCAGGATCAGGCCGATCATCGCCAGCGCGACGACGACATACAGCGCCAGCAGGATCTTGAGACCGAGTTCAAAGCTCATTTCGATGTCCAGAAAGGGTTCAGTGGGCTGCGGCGCGGATGATCGCGACGAAATCGTCGGCGACCAGCGACGCTCCGCCGATCAGTCCGCCGTCGATGTCCGTTTGCCCGAACAGTGTCGCCGCGTTGCCGGGCTTGACACTGCCGCCATACAGAATGCGCAGCGAGCCGGCGATGCTAGCAGAACTCGCGGCGACGATGCCACGCAACAGCGCGTGCACGGCCTGGGCCTGCTCCGGCGTGGCGGTGCGGCCGGTGCCGATCGCCCACACCGGTTCGTAGGCGAGCACGGCGTTCGCGAACGCATCGGCTCCCGCGGCTGCGAGTACCGCGCGCAACTGCGCACCCACCACCGCGTCGGTTTCTCCGGCGTCGCGTTGCGCCAACGATTCGCCGACACAAAGTACCGGCGTCAGCCCAGCCGCCTGCGCTGCGAGAAACTTTGCCGCGACCACGGTGTCGCTCTCGGCGTGATACTGGCGCCGCTCGGAGTGCCCGAGGATCACGTAACGGCAGCCGCACTCCTTGAGCATCGTCGCCGAAACTTCGCCGGTGAACGCGCCCGCGGCGTGCGCGCTCGCGTCCTGAGCACCAATGGCGATGGTGGTCGCGGCTGCAAGCACCGCCGGCAGGTAGGGATAGGGCGGCATCACCGCGACCTCGACGCCGGGAAACGGGCCGGCGGCCTCGATCGCAGCCAACAGGTCGCGCGCCATCGCAAACGAAGCGTGCATCTTCCAGTTGCCGGCGATCAGGGGGCGACGCATGGCCGAGGCTCCGTTCCAGGGGCGCGCAGGATAGTCTTGCACCCTCCTCCGGCAATTGACCTCGCTCATGTCCAATGCATTCGATTGGCGCGGCAAACGCGCCCTGGTGACCGGCGCCTCTGCTGGCATCGGTCAGGCCTTCGCCGAAGCCCTCGCCGCGCGCGGCTGTGCGCTGGTGTTGACCGCGCGGAGACTGGACCGGCTCGCTGCACTGGCGACGAACCTGCGCGATCGCCATGGCGTCGATGTCGTCTGCCTCGCCGCAGATCTGGCCGAGGCCGACGCCGTCGCAGGCATCTGCAGCGAATTGCAGGCGCGGGCGCTGGCGCTGGATGTGCTGGTCAACAACGCCGGCTTCGGCGTACCCGGTGGCTACCATCGCAGCGACTGGCCAACCCAGGCGCGCTTCCTCAAGGTGATGGTCGAGGCACCGGCCGAACTGGTGCATCGCTTGTTGCCCGGCATGCGCGAGCGTCGCTGCGGCGCAATCCTCAACGTCGCATCGCTCGCCGGGCTGGTGCCGGGATCGGCCGGCAGCACGCTGTATGGCGGCGCCAAGGCGCTGCTGGTGCGCTTCTCGCAATCGCTGGCACTGGAAAACCGCGACTGCGGCATTCGCGTGCAGGCGCTGTGCCCGGGATTCACCCACTCCGAGTTCCATGACGTGACCGGCGCTCGCGCCCTGGTCAGCCGGCTGTCTCCGCGTTACTGGATGAGCGCGCAAGCCGTGGTCGAGGAATCACTGGCCGCGCTCGATCGCGACCAGGTGCTGTGCGTGCCCGGACGCATGAACCGGTGGCTCAAGTTCGTCGCCAAGCATCTGCCTGACCAGATGGCGCTGCGCCTGGTCGGGCGCCGCTCCCGGCAATTTCGCGAGTTCGACTAGAAACCTGCCCAGATCAGCCTGCGGCCGCAAGCACCGTCGCCGCCAGCGATTGCGCGATGCGTTCGACCAGCGCCACATCATCGGCCTCGACGGTGACGCGGATCACTGGCTCGGTGCCGGATGCGCGCAACACCAACCGCCCGCGACCGGCGAGCGACTGCTCGGCCTGCGCGCGGGCATCGATGACCAAAGCATGCTCCAGCGGCCGTGCGCCCCGGCCATAGCGCACGTTCACCGTCTGCTGCGGAAAACGTGGCATGGCGCGTCGCCATTCGCCGGCGCGGCGTCCGCTCGCGGCCAGTGCCTCCAGCACCAGCAGGGCCGCGATCATGGCGTCGCCGGTACCGGCACGATCGAGGCAGAGGACATGGCCCGAGGCCTCGCCGCCGAGCACGCCGCCGGTCTCCTGCAGGCGCTGATGCACATGACGGTCGCCGACGTTGGCGCGCGCGAAGCCGATCTCGTGCGCGGCCAGCTTCAGCTCCAGTGCCATATTGGTCATCAGCGTGCCGACCACCGGCCCGCGCAGCCGCCCGCTGCGCTGCCACTCCACGGCGAGGATGTGCAGCAGGTCGTCGCCGTCGAGGATTTCGCCATCGGCGTCGACCAGCAACACGCGGTCGCCATCGCCATCGAAGGCGATGCCGAGGTCGGCGCGTTGCTTGCGCACCTCGGCCTGCAGCGCCGCCGGCTCGGTCGAGCCGACGCCGCGATTGATGTTGAGCCCGTCCGGACTGACCCCGATCGCCGTCACTGCGGCGCCCAGCTGCGAGAACAACCGCGGCGCCAGCTTGTAGGTGGCGCCGTGTGCGCAATCGAGCACGATGCGCAAGCCATCGAGCCGAAACCGCGGCGGCACCGATCCGGCGACGAATGCCAGATAGCGCTCGTCGGCGTCGTTCATGCGCGCGGCACGCCCGAGTCGCTCCGGCGCCACCGTCTGCATCTCCATGGCGAGCGCGGCCTCGATCGCATGCTCGACCTCGTCGGCGAGTTTCTCGCCGCGCTCCGAAAAGAACTTGAAGCCGTTGTCGTGGTGCGGATTGTGCGAGGCACTGATGACCACGCCGGCGCAGGCACCGATCGCCTGCGTCAGGTGCGCCACGCCAGGGGTTGGCATCGGGCCCAGTAGACGCACGTCGGCGCCGGCGGAAATCAGCCCCGCTTCCAGCGCCGACTCGAGCATGTAGCCAGAACGGCGCGTGTCCTTGCCAATCACCACCACGCCACCCTCGAATTTCGCCAGAACGCGCCCCGCGGCATGACCGAGCCGCAACGCGAACTCCGCGGTGATTGGGCTGACGCCGACCTGTCCGCGGATGCCATCGGTTCCAAACCAGTGCTTGCCGCTCATGCGTCCCGATCCTTCATGCGTTGGCGAAAGCATAGGCGAGCACGTCGCCGAGGTCATCCGCGCCGAGCATCGCCTGCAGCAGACGCTCGATGCCGAGCGCCACGCCGGCGCAGTCCGGCAACTGCGGCAATGCCGCGATCAGACGCAGGTCCATCGCGACTTCAGCCTGGCCGCGAGCACGTCGCACCGCGAGATCGGCCTCGAAGCGGCGCCGCTGCTCGCGGGCGTCGTTGAGCTCGTGATAGCCGTTCGCCAGCTCGCGTCCGCCGAGATAGCACTCGAAGCGCTCGGCCACGCGCATGCCGTCGCGCTCGATCACTCGGGCCAGCGCGCACTGCGACGCCGGAAAATCGTGCACGACCAGCGCCACGTCGGCCTCCAAGCGCGGCTGCAGCTGGTGCGTGACCAGCAGGTCGAGCCAGTCGTCGCGGCGCAATCCTCCGCCCTCGATGCGCACATCGCCCAGCGCCTGCTGCAGTTCGCGCTCCGACGCGAGGAACGGGTCGAGACCGAGCGCGGCGCGAAACCAGTCGCGGTAGCAGATCGTGCGCCGGACCACGCTGCGCCCGACCAGGGCCATCGCCAGCTCGACCAGCTCTTGCACCTCGCTGGCCAGCGCGCGGTGGTCGATGCCGACTCGATACCACTCCAGCATAGTGAACTCGGGATTGTGCGTGCGCCCGGCCTCTCCGTCGCGGAACACGCGCCCCAGTTCATAGCAGTCGCCCAGGCCATCGGCGAGCAGACGCTTCAACGCAAACTCCGGAGAGGTCCGCAGCCAGCGCTGCGCAGCGCCGGCAGCAACGTGACCGCTGAACCGGGTGACGAAGCTCTCGATGTTCGGATCGCTATTGCCGGCAGCCGAGAGAATCGGTGTCTCCACTTCGAGCACGCCGCGTTCGGCAAAGAACGCGCGCATTGCCGCGTACAGCTCGGCGCGCAAACGCAGCGCTCGCAGGCGGTCGGGCAGCATGGTTCAGGCGCCGTGTTCGGCGAGCAAGGCCAGCAATGCGGCCTCATCGAGCACTGGAATGCCGAGCGCCTGCGCCTTGTCGAGCTTGCTTCCGGCTTCGGCTCCGGCGACGACGAAACTGGTCTTCGCCGACACGCTGCCTGAAACCTTGGCGCCGAGCGATTCGAGGCGCTCCTTGGCCGCGTCGCGCGTCAGCGCATTCAGGCTGCCGGTCAGCACGATGGTCTTGCCGAGCAAGGGCCCGGCTGCCGCCAGCGGCTCACCCTCCTCCCACTGCACGCCACGCGCACGCAACAGCTCGATCACCTCGCGCTGATGTGGCGCCGCGAAAAACGCGGCGATGCGCGAGGCCACCACCGGGCCGACATCGGGCGCGCTCATCAGGTCCGCCTCAGCAGCCGATGCGATGCGGTCGAGTGCACCGAAATGGCGGGCCAGGGTCTTGGCGGTCGACTCACCCACGTCGCGGATGCCGAGTGCGAACAACAGGCGCGGCAAACTGGTCTTGCGGCTCGCATCGATCGCCGCCAATAGGTTCTCGGCCCAGCGGCTCGCGACCTTGCCCTTCTTCACCGTCTCCGGCACCACGCCATCGCGCTCGTCGGCGCGACGCTTCATCTCCAGCAGTTGCTCCAGCGTTAGCGCATACAGGTCGGCAACATGGTGCACGTAGCCAAGATCGACCAGGTTCTCGATCCAGGCATCGCCGAGGCCTTCGATGTCCATCGCGCGTCGCGACGCGAAATGGCGAATCGATTCCTTGCGCTGCGCCGGGCAGACACCAGAGCCGGTGCAGCGCAGCACCGCCTCGTCGCCTTCGCGCGCGAGCAGCGAGCCGCACTCGGGACAGGCGCTCGGCATCTCGAACGGGATGGCGTCGGCCGGGCGCGCATCGGCAACCACCGCCACCACTTCGGGAATCACGTCGCCGGCACGGCGCACGATCACGGTGTCGCCGACACGCACGTCCTTGCGTCGCACTTCGTTTTCGTTGTGCAGGGTGGCATTGGACCACCACCACGCCTGCGACCTGGACTGGACGCAGGCGTGCAACCGGGGTGATCGCGCCGGTGCGGCCGACCTGCACGTCGATCGCCTCGACC
>Ga0073899_10003153_pt1 | contig 14701 bp, 12 predicted proteins | sample KloWWTmetaKNB5Ph_FD_88975 | JGI IMG/M metagenome (GOLD analysis project Ga0073899, IMG submission 88975) | Active sludge microbial communities from Klosterneuburg, Austria, studying microevolution and ecology of nitrifiers - Klosterneuburg... | ecosystem: Engineered > WWTP > Aerobic digester >...
ACCTTGCACTCGCCGACGACGTTGACGTAGTCCCCACCGCTGCCGCCGCCCGCCCCGCCGACCGAGCCGCCGGCGCCGCCGGTGCTGCCGCCGGTGCCCCCGCTGGCCCCCCCGCTGCCGGCAGCCCCGCCGGTCGTGCCGCCGTCCGACGAGGACTGTCCGCCACAGGCGGTCGAGAGCCAGAGCAACACGAGCAATGGGGCGCAGCGTTTCATGCGCCGGCCAAGCGCAAGGACCGTGCCCGGGCCAAGCGTGGGAGAAACCCGGCGGGTGCGCGCTGTGCCAGCCCGCTGCCTGGCACGTGTGGGGCAGCGATGTCAGGGCGCCCACCGCGCCACGCGGCGCCATGGACGTGCCCTGGGCCGGGCGCTATGCTGCCCGAAGCGTGCGCCGTCTGTTCGCCCTCGTCGTCAGCTTGCTGATGCTCCTGCCCGCCGGGTCGGTGAGCGCGCAGGCCTACTTCTGCCACATGAAGGGCAAGCTCACGAGCGCCTGCTGCTGCCAGAAGGCGCGCGCCGACGCGCCCGACCCATCCGGCGAATCGGGGCCCGCGGCGTCGCAGGGCGACTGCTGCGACGATCGGGCGCTGTCGGCGTCGGCCGAGCGGCGCTCGGTGGGCGCGACCGACGTCCCGATCATCGCGCCGCCCGTCGTGCTCGCCGTGCTGCCCGTCCCGCTCGCCTCAGAGGTCGTCGTCTCGCATGCCGACCACGCGCCGCCGCGCGCCCGGGCGCCGCCGCCACCGCGGCAAGCGCCGCTCTACATTCTGAATCGCGCCTTCTTGAGCTGAACCCGCCGATCGTCCGCGAACGTGCAGGCGATGGTGCGCCTGCGCGTGACCGGTGGTCGCGCACGTGTGCGACCACCTTGCCCGACGACGAGGAATGGTTCGCATGTTCGACAAGAGGTCATGGTTCGTCAGCGCGTGCGCGCTGCTTTTCTGTGTGAACGAGGCTCGCGGTGAGCCAGAGCTTCCGGCCGCCAAGGCCGCGCGCTCGGAGCTGATCCGCGAGGCGGTGAGCAAGAGCCCAGGGATGCGAGCGGCGGCGCATCGGGAGAAGGCCGCCAAGCTGCGGGCAAAGGCCACCGGCAGCCTGCCCGACCCCGAGCTGATGCTCGAGGTCTGGCAGGTGCCCATCACGCGACCCTACGCGGTGAACGACGCGGGCATGGTGATGGTCGGGGTGAAGCAAGCCGTGCCCGCCCCGGGGTCGCTGTCGCTGCGCGAGGGCGCGATCGAAGCCGAGGCGCGCATGGCGCGGGCCGAACGCGACGAGGCTGCGCGCAAGCTGAGCCGCGAGATCGGCCACGCATTTGCCGACTATCTGGAGGCCACGGCCGCGCACCACGTGCACCAGCGTCACGTGACCGTGGCCGAGCGCGTGCTGGCAGTGGCCAGAGCGCGCTACGCGGCCGGCGGCATGCTGACCGATGTTTCGCAGTCCGAGGTCGAAATCAGCCGATCGCGCGCCGACGCAGCCGGCGAGAGCTCGCGGCTCAAGTCCATCCAGCGGCGCCTGAACGCGCTGGCGTCTCGGCCCCTGGGCGCGCCGCTCGGGCCGCCTGCGGACGAGGGCGCGCTGTCCGTGACGCTCTCGGCCGACGCGATCACCGACCGTGCCCTGGCGCGGAGGCCCGACGTCGCGCTGGCGCGGGCCAAGCGGGGGGCGTCCGAGGCCGAGCAGCGCGTGCTCGACAAGGAATCTGCCGCCCCGTCGTTCAGCGTGGGGGGGCTGTACTTCCCGCCCACGAACGGCATGACCGAGCACGGCTACGGAGCGTCGCTGTCGGTTTCGATGCCGTGGATCTGGGGGGGCGCTCGCGGCCGCAAGGCCGCACAGCGCCAGAGCACCGCGGCCGCCAACGCCGAGATAGAGCAGGCCCGCCTCGACATCGCCGCCGAGGTGGCCATGAGCCTTGCCACGGTCGAGAGCGCGCTCGAGCGGCTGAAGGTGCTCAAGCGCGAGACGCTGCCTGCCAGTCGGCGGAACCTGGAGTACTCGCTCGCCGGCTACGAGACCGGTGGAACGTCGCTCGTGACCCTGCTCACCGCCCAGCGCGACGTGGTGGACGTGGAGCTGGAGATCATCATGGCGCGCGCTGCGCTGGACCACGCGCTGACCGAGCTGGACTTCGCCGCCGGCAGTGAGCTGCCCAAGCGGCGGGTGAAGCTCGACGAGAGCTGAGGATTTCGGAGGAGAAAGCCATGTCGGAAATCGAAACTCATCCGCCCGACGCCGAGCCTGTTCCGAAGGGCGTGCGCACCATGGCCATCGTGCGCTGGGTGCTGATCGCGCTCACCGCGCTCGCGGCCGCCGGATCGTGGTGGTCATTTGCTCGTGCCGACGGTCAGGCCCAGAGCGCCGCACGGTATTACTGCCCGATGCACCCCGAGGTGACCTCGGCGAGCCCCGGTGAGTGCCCGATCTGTCAGATGACGCTCGAGCCGATCCCGGAAGGCCGACGCAAGTCCGCAGCGGCGCCGTCCAGCCACGCACCCCACGCGCCTTCGCCGGTGGCCAGCGCGCCGCCCGGAACCCTCTGGACCTGCCCGATGGATCCCGAGGTGATCTCCACGGTGCCGGGGCGCTGCCCGAAGTGCAAGATGCGGCTCGAGCCCAAAGCGCCGCCGGCGAAGGCCGGGCCCGCCGAACCGGCCGGGCCCCCGCCGGACGCCGGCGCCGAGCCCACCGGGATCGTTCCGGTCGAGCTCTCGCTCGACCGCCTTCAGGCGATCGGCGTCCGGACCGCGGTTGCCGTCGAGACCCCGACCAGCGGCAGCGTGCGCATCGCGGCCGGGGTGGAGGCCCCCGAGAGCGGAGTGGCGCAGGTCCACGTCCGCGCGCCGGGCTTCGTGGAGCACATCGCGGTGCGCGAGACCGGGGTCCGGGTGCGACGCGGGCAGAACCTGCTCTCGATCTACAGCCCCGAGATCTACCAGGCACAGAGCGAGCTCTTGGCGGTCAAAGACTGGCCTGGCGTGGGCGGGGGCAAGAGCGCGGGCGACCGCGCCCAGAAGAAGCTCGAGCTGCTCGGGATGTCGAAGGGGGCCGTCGATCAGGTCATGAAGAAGGGCGAGCCTTCGCGGACGGTCGGGATCGGTGCGCCCATTTCCGGCTTCATCACCCAGAAGAACGTGGTGCTTGGCTCGTACGTGGCGCCGGAGACGGTGCTCTACGAGATCGTCGACCTGTCGAAGGTCTACGTCGTCGCCAGCGTGTTCCAGCGAGAGCTGGCGCTCGTCCAGGTCGGACACGAAGGCAAGTTCAGCGCGCCGGGGCTGGCCGCACCGGTGGTGGCCAAGGTGGACCTGATCTACCCGCGCGTCGACGCCGATGCGCGCACCACGCGCGTGCGCTTCTCGGTGAAGAACACCGACATGGCGCTCCGGCCCGGGCAATACGGCTGGGTCGAGCTGTCCCACCCGGCCCGCACCGTGGTCGCCGTGCCGCGCGACGCGCTGATCGACACCGGGCTCGAGCGCTACGTGTTCGTCCAAGAGAGCCCGGGTCGCTTCGCGCCCCGCACGGTCGAGGTCGGCGCCGAGCTCGGCACCGACCGGGTCGAGCTCACGGCCGGTGTGCGGCCGGGCGAACGGGTGGTTTCGGGGGCGACGTTCTTGCTCGACTCGGAGAGCCGGCTCAAGGCGTCGCTAGGCGGCAAGGGTGCGGCGGCCAGCCAGGATCATTCCAAGCACGGCAGCCCATGATCGGCCGGGTGATCGATCTGTGCGCGCGCCACCGCTGGCTGGTGATCTTGGCCTGGGTGGCCATCGCGGTGGGCGCAGTGAACGCGGCGCGGCGCGTCCCGCTGGACGCCATCCCCGACTTGTCGGACCCGCAGGTCATCGTCTTCACCGAGTGGCGCGGTCGCTCGCCCACACTGGTCGAGGACCAGGTCACCTATCCCATCACCAGCTCGCTGCTCGCCGCGCCCAAGGTCTCGGCGGTGCGTGGGTACTCGATGTTCGGCATGTCGTTCGTGTACGTGCTGTTCGAAGAGGGCACCGACCTCTACTGGGCACGCTCGCGGGTGCTGGAGTACATGGCCACCATCCGCGAGCGCCTGCCCGAAGGGGTGACGCCCACCCTGGGCCCCGACGCCACGGGCATCGGCTGGGTGTACAGCTACGCCCTGGTCGACCGCACCGGACAGCACGACCTATCGCAGCTCCGCAGCCTTCAAGACTACACCCTGCGCTTCGCCCTCGAGAGCGTGCCGGGTGTGGCTCAGGTGGCGGCGGTCGGCGGCTTCGAACGGCAGTACCAGGTCAACGTGGACCCCGAGAAGCTCAGGTCCCACGGGCTGAGCGTGGACGCGATCGGCGCCGCCATCGCGCGCTCGAACCGCGAGGTGGGCGGGCGCGTGATGGAGCTCAGCGGGCGCGAGTACTTCGTCCGCGGTCGGGGCTACCTCGGGGGGCTGGACGACATCGGCAACGTCGCCATTCGCGCCGGGCCCTCCGGCGAGCCCCTGCGGGTTCGCGACGTCGCGGAGGTGCGAGCCGGGGGCGAGATCCGACGGGGCCTGGCCGAGCTGGACGGCAAGGGCGAGACGGTCGGCGCGATCGTGGTGGCGCGCCACGGCGAGAACGCGCGCGCGGTGATCGAGCGGGTCGAGGCCCGGCTCGAAGAGTTGAAGAAGTCGCTGCCGCCCGGCGTCGAGATCGTCGAAACCTACGACCGCAAGAGCCTGATCGACCGCGCCATTCAGACGCTGAAGGGCACGCTGATCGAAGAAGGCGTGGTCGTCAGCGTGGTGATCTTGATCTTTCTCTTGCACCTCCGAAGTGCGCTCTTGCCCATCGTCAGCTTGCCCCTGGCCGTCGTCACGGCCTTCGTTCCCATGTACTTCCTGGGCGTACCGTCGACCATCATGAGCCTGGGCGGTATCGCCATTGCCATTGGCGCCACGGTGGACGCCGAGATCGTGATGATCGAGGCGTGCCACAAGAAGCTGGAGCACGCGCCCCCAGATCTGAGCGCGAAAGGGCGCGCGAAGCTGCTGGCTGAAGCCGCCAAAGAGGTGACCCCCGCCATCTTCTTCTCGCTCTTGATCGTCGCCGCCTCGTTCATCCCGGTGTTCGGGCTGACGGGCCAAGCCGGTCGCCTGTTTCGCCCCTTGGCCTTCACCAAGACCTTCGTGATGCTCTCGGCCGCGCTGCTCAGCATCACCTTGGCGCCGGCGCTGCGCGACCTCTTGCTGCGGGGCAAGGTGAAGAGCGAGGCCGACCACCCCGTGTCTCGCACCATCATCCGGCTGTACGAGCCGTTCGTGTACGTCGCGCTGCGGCGGCCGATCACCACCCTGGCGATCGGCGCGTTCGCCATCGCCTCGGCCATTCCGCTCTACCTGCGGCTGGGCAGCGAGTTCATGCCGCCGCTGAACGAGGGCGACCTCTTGTACATGCCCACCACCCTGCCCGGGATCAGCATCGAAGAGGCGAAACGCCAGCTCGAACGGCAGGACGCGGTGCTCGCCTCGTTCCCCGAAGTGAAGCGAGTGTTCGGCAAGATCGGCCGGGCCGAGACCCAGACCGATCCAGCGCCGCTCTCGATGGCCGAGACCGTGGTTCAGCTCCGCCCACCCTCCGAGTGGCCCAAGGTGCACCAGCACCGGTGGTACTCGGGATTTGCGCCGGCGCCGGTGAAGCGGGTCCTTGGCACCCTCTGGCCCGAGCAGCGGCCCGAGACCTGGGACGAGCTGGTGACCAAGCTGAACGCCGCCATGCAGCTGCCGGGCTGGACCAACGCCTGGACCATGCCGATCAAGGCTCGGGTCGACATGCTGACCACCGGCGTGCGCACGCCGGTGGGCGTGAAGGTGTTCGGCAGCGACCTGGGCGCCATCGAGGCCGCCGGCGAGAAGCTCGAGTCGGTGCTCAAGGGGGTTCCGGGGGCTCGAAGCGTGCTCTACGAGCGGTCCCTGGGCGGGACGTACGTGGACGTGGTGCCTCGGCGCGACGTCCTGGCGCGGTACGATCTCCGCGTCGACGACGTGACCGGAGCGATCGAAGCCGCGGTGGGGGGCGAGCCGGTGACGGTCACGGTGGAAGGGCGCCAGCGGTACACCGTCAACGTTCGGTACAAAGAGGACTTCCGCTCGAGCCCCGAACGACTCCGGCAGGTGCAGATCGCGCTGCCCGAGAAGGGGCAGGCGCGCAGCCTGCCGCTGGGTGAGCTGGCCGACGTGAGCGTGTCACACGGCCCCCCCATGCTGCGCAACGAGGCCGGGCTGCTGGTGGGGTACGTGTACGTGGACGTCGAACCGGCTCGGGACATCGGGGGCTTCGTGGCCGACGCCAAGCACGCCGTTGCGGCCAGTGAGCTGGGCCTGGGGCAGGGGATGTACCTGAAGTGGACCGGCCAGTACGAGCTGCTCGAGCAGATGCGCGAGCGCATGAAGGTGCTGGTGCCGCTGGCGCTCGGCATCGTGCTCTTGCTCTTGTACTTCCAGTTCAAGAACCTGACCGAGGTCGCGATCGTGATGCTCAGCATCCCGTTTGCGCTGGTGGGCAGCGTCTGGGCGCTCTACCTGCTCGACTATCGCCTCTCGACCGCCGTGGGGGTCGGGGTCATCGCCCTGGTGGGCCTCGCGGCACAGACCGGCGTGGTGATGATCGTGTACATCGATCACGCCTTCGAGAAGCGCCTGCGCGAAGGTCGCATTCGTAACCTGGAAGACATCATCCGCGCCCACTCCGAGGGCACGGTGCAGCGCGTGCGACCCAAGCTGATGACGGTGTCGACCATGATCATCGGCCTCTTGCCGCTGCTCTGGGCCACGGGCAGCGGAGCCGACGTGATGAAGCGGATCGCCGCCCCCATGGTCGGGGGGCTGGTCAGCAGCGCCTTCCTCACGCTCGAGCTGATTCCGGTGGTCTACACCTACTGGCGCTTTTCCCAGCTGAAGAAGGCCGAGCGCACGGGCAAGCCGCTGGCCGAGGTGTGCGGGTTCGCGCCGGAGGGCTAGCTCGCCGGGGCAGCGCCCGCTACTGCTGGAACAGGATCACGCCCTTGCAGTTGTTGGGCGTGCCCATGCTGCACTGGTAGCTGGGGCCCAGATCCGCCAGGCACGCGTCGTAGGTCGGGCTGACCGCGTCGGCGCCGCTGCAGGTGGCCCCGAACTGTTGCTTGAACGACTGGTTCACCTGGCTCACGCAGTCGGCCTGGGTCAAGCTCTCGCAGGGGCCAAGCTTCTCGCACAGCTTGTCGACCAGCGTGTCGCACTTCCCGGCGGCAGCGCCCGTGCTCCCGCCCCCGCCCCCGCCGCTGCTCGAGCACCCGATCACGGCTGCCAGCACTCCCACCCACGCCCAACGCGACGCTTGGTTCATCCACGCCTCCTTCAGCGAGCATGCCGGTGGTCATGGCGGTCGGCAAGGCTTGTCGCATGGCGCTGTCAGCCCTAGCGTTGCCGCGTGTCAGCCCAGCGTTCGTCTCGATGTCGCTCTGCGCACGTGGGCGTGGTCGTGGCGCTCGGTCTGGCCCTTTTCGGCTGCGGTGGCGCTGACGGCACAGCCAAGAGCGCCGGCTGCAGCCCGGCCGACAACCGACTGCTGTGCGAAGCCCCGCTGCTGTTCGCCCACCGTGGTGGCGGCAAGCTGCGGCCCGAAGAGACCCTGCCGGCTTACGACAACGCAGCCGCCCTGGGCACACACGTTCTCGAGGCCGACCTTCACAGCACGCTCGACGGTGAGATCGTGTGCATGCACGACACCGACGTGGATCGCACCACGGACGGGGCGGGCCCCATTCACGCGCTGTCGCTGGCAGAGCTGAAGAAGCTCGACGCCGGCTACCACTTCTCGCCGGACGGGGGCGCGAGCTTTCCCTTTCGCGGCCAGGGCGTCACCGTGCCGACGCTCGGCGAGGTGCTGGACGCGCACCCCGATGCCTGGTGGACCCTCGAGATCAAGCAACTCACCCCCAGCATCGTCGATCCGGTCATCGCGCTGCTCGACGCCAAGGGTGCCTCCGGGCGCAGCGTGCTGGTCTCGTTCTCCGACGACGTGGTGCAAGAGATCCGGCAGAAACGTCCCGACATACTCACCGGCATGGGAGCCGGCGAGATGTTGCAGCTCAGCACCGTCAGCGACGAGACCGAGAAGGACTACGAGCCTCCAACCAGGATCGTGCAACCGCCGAGCCACGCGGTAAGCGCCGAGATGATGGCCCGCGCCAACCGCCTCGGGCTCCGCATTCACACCTGGACGGTCAACGATCGCGAAGAGATGGAAGCCCTGTTGGACCTCGGCACCCACGGCATCATGACGGATGACCCGGCGCTCCTCGCCGAGGTGCTGGCCGAGCGCTGAGCGAGCGCGCGCTTGCCCCGATCGGTCCGCCCTGCTACCCGTCGAGGCATGCAAGCGATGGAGCGTGCGGCGTACGTCGCGCCGTGATCCGGGTGTTCGCCCCCGCAGGCGGGCCCATCGGCCGTTGGGTGCGTGAGGCGCCGCGACAGCCGAGCGCGGGGGAGCGCGTGGTGTTGGTCTGCGCACCGGGCGAGGTCGAAGCGCGGCGCGCAGAGTACCCGGACGCGGCGGTCGTCGCGTGCCTGCCGCTTTCCCCCGGCGACGATTTGATCGCCGCCGGCGCGTTCGACCAGGTCGCCATCCGGGCGGAAGCGTACGCCGCCACCCAGGCCGGTTTGTACGAAGCGCTCGAGCTTGCTGCACTCGAAGATCGGGCGGCGCGCGCGCGCGGCGCGCTGCGACTCACCTGGCTCGGCTCGCTCGGGACCCCGGCGCCGCTCCACGCTGGCCCGGTGGGGCGGGCGTATCCGCTGGACGAGCCCCTGCTGATCGGTCGCGACGCGGGTTGTGCCGTGGTGCTGCGCACCGGCGCGCACTCGGATCAGAACACGGTGGCCCGCCGCCACGCGCGCGTCGAACTCGAGCCCGCCGGCGTGCGGGTGCGGGACCTTCGCTCTACCAACGGCACGTGGGTGAACGGCTCACGCGTCACCGACGAGCTGATCGCCCCGGGAGCCGAGCTGGCCTTCGCGTGCACCTTCCGGTTCCGGCTCGACGGCGCCGCGGGTCGAGCCGCGGGCGCGTGACCGCGCGCTTCAGGCCGGGCCTTCGGTCTTGCAGTTCGCGCTGCAGCCGTCCGCGCTCTTCTTGTTTCCGTCGTCGCACTCTTCTTGCGGGCTCTGCTTGACGCCGTCGCCGCAGCGCGGCCCCAGCTTGCAGCCGGTGTCGCACTCGCCGTAACCGCCGTCGTTGACGCCGTCGTCGCAGGCCTCGCCGAACAAGCTGTCGACCACCCCGTCGCCGCAGAAGCCGCCCTTCTTGCAGCCCGGGGCGCAGCCGCCGTAAGGCGAAAGGTTCACGCCGTCGTCGCACTCTTCTTGCGGGGATTGCACGCTGCCGTCGCCACAGTGCGGGCCTTGCTTGCAGGTGCTGGTGCAGCTGCCGTAGCTGCCGTCGTTCTTCCCGTCGTCGCACGCCTCGTTCGGCGTCTTGATGCCGTCGCCGCACACGCTCTGGCAGCTCGAAGTGCTGCTGTTGAAGCCAGACAGCGTCAGCTTGTAGTTCGACTGGGTGGTGTGACGCTCGGCCTGGAAGACCACGATCTCGTAGACCTTCCCCACGGTGAGGCCGAGCTGGGCCGCCTTGGCCGCATCCAGCGTGACGCTGCCGCTCATGGCCCCGTGCACTCCGCCCAGGTCCACCGCCAGCTGCTTCTTCACGAACACCCAGACGTCGTCATCGCCGGTGAAGTCCAGCTGCTCGCCGCCCTTGTACTCGAACCAGTAGCGGACCTCGCTGGTGAAGTGGAAGTTCTGGCTGTTGCCCTCGTTGCCCCACCCCAGGCCGTTCAGGGGGAAGAAGTTGCCGTTCGAATACTGGTACGCCCCGCCGGCGATCTGGCTCAGCGTGAGCGTCTGCAAGATCGTCTGGTTGACGCCGGCCACATCTGCGTACCACTGATCGAAGTTGGTGGCGCCGGTGGTGGTGGGCGTGGTGGTGGCCGACTTGTACTGGGGCTTGCCGTTCGCCTTGAGCGTGCTGGCCACGATGCCGAGGTCCACGCCCAGGAAGTCTTCGAAGTCCGGGTGCGACGTCTTGAAGTCCCGGAGCACGATCGGCAAGACCAGCTGGGTGCCCCCGCCGCTCGGAGTGTCAGTGCACTTGAAGCCGGTCTCGATCTGGCAGGTTGCCGAGCAGCCGTCGCCGCCCGTCGTGTTCCCGTCTTCGCACTGCTCGTTGTCACTGGGCAGCTTCAGGCCGTCGCCGCAGGTGCTGGCGCACTCGCCGGCGCTGCAGTTCGGCTCTTTCACGCAGAAGGGCGTGCAGCCGTCTCCCAGGTTGTTGTTGCCGTCGTCGCACTGCTCGGTGCCCTCGGGCTTGGCGTCGCCACAGACGGTCTTCTCGCAGGGCTGCCCGGGCGTGGTGCACTTCCACCCCTTTTCGAGCTTGCAGCTCGGGTCGCAGCCGTCGCCCGCCGCTTGATTCTTGTCGTCGCACTTCTCGGTGCCGGCCACCAGCCCGTCGCCGCACGCCGCGGCCTCGCAGGCGGCCCCGGGCGTGGGGCACTTCCAGCCCTTTTCGAGCGCGCAGCTCGCGTCGCAGCCGTCGCCCACGGTCGTGTTGCCGTCGTCACACGTTTCCTTGCCGGTGATCTTTCCGTCGCTGCACTTCACCGTGGACACGCAGGCCTGGCCCGGGGTGGGGCAGGCGAAGTCGTTCTCGATGGCGTCGCAGTTCGCGGCGCAGCCGTCCCCCGAGACCCCGTTGCCGTCGTCGCACTTCTCGCCGGGATCGATCGCGCCGTCGCCGCAGGCCGGCCCCGCGTCAGCCGAGCAGGCGTCGCCGCCGCACGCGTCCGGATCGCTGCCGGCGCTGCCACCGGCGCTGCTGTCGATGGCGATGCCGCCCCCGCTGCCGCCCGTGCCGCCCGTGCCGCCGCTGCCAGCCGAGGCGTCGCCGCCGGTGCCCGTGCTGCCGCCGGTGCCCGCCTTCGCGACGTCCGGATCACCGCCGCAGCTCGAATGAGCGAGGCCGGCCAGGCAGATTGCCCCCAGGGCGAAGAGCAGGGTCGGAGCGGGCTGTTGGCGCATGATCCGGGAGCATACGTGGTGTATCGACGAGCGGGGAGGAGAGAGTGTCATGACCATTCGCGTCGTCCAGCTCGGGAGCCCGCGGGCGCGGGGGGAAGGGGTGCGCATCGGAACCGTGCGGCGTCCGCCGCGCGGGGTGCCCAAGAGCGAGCACGCCACCCGCGACTTCTACGACGTGTGGCTGCCCGAGCTCGCCCCGTCCGAGGCCCTGGTCAAGGTCGCGCTGAAGGCCGCCGACGCCCGCGCCTGGGGCGCCTTCGAGAAGCGCTATCGCGCAGAGCTGAAGCGGCCCGAGTCGCTGCGGTTGCTCCAGCTCTTAGCGGCGCTCTCGCGGCAAACCAGCTTCTCGGTGGGCTGCTATTGCGAAGACGAGGCGCGCTGCCACCGCTCGGTGCTCCGAGCGCTTTTGGCCGAGCATGGCGCGATGATCGAGTGAGCAAGCAGTGCAAGGGTGACTTCGCCAGAGCCAGATCACGCCGCGTCGATCGGCCGCGGGTGTGTCTCGGGCGAGCGCAGCACGCTGAGCACGTGCTCGGGCATGCGGCGCGGGCGACCGCTGTCGTCCACGCACGCGAGCAGCGTGGAGCCCTCGGTCGTGACCTCGTCGGACCCCTCGCGCACGATCCGATACGAAAAGAGCACGGTGACTCGCGAGTGCTCGGCCAGGCGAGTCTCGACCACCAGCCGCTCGTCGAAGCGCGCCGAGCGGCGGTAGTGCAGGTTCGCCTCGACCACCGGCAGGTGCAGGCCCTGCTTCGCCCACTCCATGTACTCCACCCCGCGACGGTGCATGTACTCGACTCGCCCGGCTTCGAAGTAGGCCAGGTACGAGCCGTGGTGCACGATGCCCATCAGATCCGTTTCGCAGAACCGCACGCGGATCACGTAGCGGGTCAGGCAATGTTCCGGCAGCTCCGTTTGCACGGGGCGCGGAGCCTACACGAGGAGGCCCACCCGGCGCGACCTCGACCCTTGCCGCCGCGTCGAAAGCGGTCGATAGAGCGGGGATGCCGAGCGCGCCGCCCCCTGCCCCCCCGGTACCGCAGACCTACAAGATCGTCGTGGGCATCGACTATTCGGAACAGAGCAAGCGGGCGCTCGCGGCAGCGCTGGACCTGGCGCTGTTCCGCGACGCGCAGATCTATTGCGTGACCGTGGCCGAGGGCTACGGGCCGGGTCGACCCTCGGCCGAGAGCAGCGAGATGCACCAGTCGTTCCACGACGAGGCGCAGCGCACCCTCGACCGCTTCATCGCCACCGAGATCGACGCCTTCGAGAAGGCCGGGGTGCGCATCAACCGGAAGCGGGTGGCCGCTGCGGTCGACTTCGGCAAACCCTTGGACGGGATCTTGGCGATGGCCGAGGACGTGAGTGCCGACTTGATCGTGATCGGCACGCACGCCAAGAAGGGGCTCGAGCGGCTGCTGGTGGGCTCGGTGGCCAGCGCAGTGCTGAGCCACGCGCACTGCCCGGTGCTGATCACGCGCTGAGCGCGAAGCGAACTCGCTCTTTTTCCGCCTCGACTGCGCTGCGCGCCTGCACGCGCCGGTCCAGCCAGTAGACCATCTCGCCTGCCTCCCAGGTGTAGCGCTCGCCGTTCATGGTCACGTGGCCGTCTGCCAGCGCGCGCGTCAACTTCACCAGCGGAACGTCCGCCAGGTCCCGCAGCAGCGCCTCGAAGTGGGCCTGGTGGTTCGGGTCCACGAACACCATGGCGAAGCGCGCCGCGTAGGCGGTGTGGAGCCACGCCGGCCGAAACGCGATTCCCGCCAGCGAGAGGCGCTGGGCGACCTGCGCGAACAGCTGACCCGCCTCGCGCGCCATGCCAAGCCCGGGCTCTTCTTGCCCCGGCAGGCGCGGGCGCTCGTCGCTGAAGCGCCCGCGCGGGTGGCGCAGGGTCAGCCAGTGCACGTACAGCACGTCTTCGTCGCCTACCTTTCGCTTCTCGAGCACCGTCTCGATCAGCAGGTGCTCGACGCCGTCGGCCTGGGCGAATAGCCGCAGGCGGTCCCCGCGCTCTTCGCGATCGGTGTCCACCCGGAAGGCGCCGTACCCCAGGCGCCGCAGATGCTGCAAGATGCCATAGCGCGACATCGCGTATTCGATGCCCTCGGGCGTGTAGTAGCCGAGGAAGCGCGGTGAGCGCGTGGCGTGGCGGTCGAGCTCGCCGAGCAGATCGGCCTCGGTGATGAAGAACGGGCCCTCGAGCTTGTCGCGAGTCAGCTCGCGCGCCACTTTGGCGAACTGCGTCGAGAGGGGGTCGGTGCGCTCGGGGATGGGCGCGAGGGTCTGTCGGGCCAGCACCATTCCGGTGCCGGCCAGCGCGCGCCAGGCGTCGGCGGTGTACCCGCCGCCGGGCAACCACACCGCCGGCACGCCGGCGAGCGCGCGGTGCACGTCGAGGTCGCGCTGCCGCACGCCGGCCAGCGTCAGGGCCAGCGCGCCGAAGCGATCGTGGCGGAGCACGTCACCGCCGGCCAGCACGAACGCCAGCCCGGCTGGCGGCATGCGCGAGAGCAACCCGGCGAGCGCCGCCAGATAGCTGCCGTCGTCGCAGTCCCGGGGCAGCACGGTTTCGTCCACGCCCTCCAGCTTTCCCCAGTCTGCGCCGGACAGCGATCCGACCCACACGCTGGGGTCGCCGGCGAAGCAATCGGCGGTGCCGTCCGGCGGGTGCGCGTCGAGATCGAGCACCACGACGCGCTTCTTGAAGCCCTCGGAGCGGAGTGCCGCCACCGCCACGGCGATGTCGTTGACGATGCAGAAGCCCCCGCCGCGGGCGCGCCCGGCGTGGTGGAAGCCGCCGAGCAGGTTCATGGTGGGCCCGCGCGTCCCCAGCGCTTCACGGGCCGCGTCCAGCGTTCCGCCGCAGGCAATGCGGATGGTCTGCACCACCTCGTCGACCACCACGTCGGATGCGTGAACCGCAAAGGCGTGGGCGATGGCTGCGGGGTCTTGCAGGGACTCGAGCAGCTCGGGCGTGTGAACCCGCGCCAGATCTTCGTAGCGGATCCGGCTCGGGGTGCGCACGTCTTCGGCGAGGAGAAACCCGGAGCCGACCAGATACGACAGCACCAGATCGGCACGCCGCGGGTCGATGCCGGTGCTGGCTTCGATCGACGCGAACGGCAAGCGGTAGGCGCGGTCGTACCACAGCGCGAACGGGTGCCCGTGGGCGAAGCGACGGGCTCGCGTCACCCAGTCCGCGAAGAACGCGGTCATTGCTCGAAGCGAGCGGGAACGGTCAGCACGGGCACGGGGGACAGCCGCACGACCTTCTCCGCGACGCTGCCCATCAAGAAGTGCCTGAGGCCGCGCCGGCCGTGAGTCGAGATCACGATCAGATCGGCGCCGCGCCGCGCCACGGCCGCCAAGATGGCGCTCACCGGCTCACCCGTCTCGAGGTGGTGGGTCACCGTCACCCCAGCCGGCAGCTTTGCGCTCGCGACGGACTCCGGCATCTCTTTCTCGGCGTTCTCTCCGATCAGCTCGAAGAGCGAGCGCCTGCCCCCGCCCGGGTGGTCGACCTGGGTGTCGGGGGGCACCAGCGGCGGGTGATCCCAGACGTGAATCACCTCGAGACGGGCGCCCAGCCGGTCGGCCCACACGCCCGCGGCTTCCAGCGCGCGCCGGC
>Ga0073899_10003155_pt1 | contig 14697 bp, 14 predicted proteins | sample KloWWTmetaKNB5Ph_FD_88975 | JGI IMG/M metagenome (GOLD analysis project Ga0073899, IMG submission 88975) | Active sludge microbial communities from Klosterneuburg, Austria, studying microevolution and ecology of nitrifiers - Klosterneuburg... | ecosystem: Engineered > WWTP > Aerobic digester >...
AAGCCGCCCGCCTCGTTGATGCCGTACAGCAGGTGCGCCAACGCCTCGGCGTGCCGCTCGCTCAGGTACAGGTAGCGCGGGTCCGGCGTGATCGCGAACGGTTTTTCCTGGAGACCGAAAAAGCTCGTATACATGCGGGGTCAGGCCTGCCGTGACCGGCGGGGGACGCCCATGATGCCTGATCCTCGGGCGTCGCTCACCCTCATTCCTGCGGCTTGACGATCGTGCTGGCGGGCCGCAACGCGACGGCGCCGAACTTCTCGCGCACGGCATCCACGGTCGCGTCGAGCTGGCGGTTGCGCGTGGATTCCGGCGCGGCGAACAGGTCGGCCTGCACCTCCTCACCGAGGTCGCTGACGCCGACACCGAGTAACCGCAGTGCGGCTTGCGGCTGCGTCCTGCGCCAGCCATCGAGCAGCTCGGCCGCGATACGCGCCACGACGCGCGTCTCCTGCGTGCGCGGCTCCACCTGCCGCTGGCGCGTGTAGGTGGTGAAATCGCCGCGGCGGATCTTCACCGTCACGCAGCCGCAGGCGAGCCCCTTCGCGCGCAGGCGCGTGCACGCCTTGTCCGCCAGGCGGACGATCTCCGCGTGCAGGCGCGCGGGATCGGCGATGTCGGTGTCGAAGGTCTCCTCGGCACTGATCTGCTTCTCGTCGACGTCCGGGATCACCGGGCGATCGTCGATGCCGGCGGCGCGTTGCTGCAGGCGCTCGGTGTAGCGACCAAACAAGGGCCGCAGGCGGCAAGGGTCGGCGAGCCGCAGGTCGCGGAGCGTGAAAATGCCGAGTGCTTCCACCTTCGGCGCGGTCTTTGCGCCAAGGCCGAACAGCTTGCCAATGGGCAGCGGATCGAGCAGGTCGCGCACGTCCGACTCGCGCACGATGACGAGGCCGTCCGGCTTGCGCAGGTCGGAGGCGATCTTGGCGACCAGTCTGCTGGGCGCAATGCCCACCGACGCCGTGAGTTTTATGCGCTCACGGATGCGGCGCTTGATCTCGCGCGCAATGTGCTCCGCGCCGCCGAGAGCGCTTTCGCCCGCCGTGATGTCGAGAAATGCCTCGTCCAGCGAGAGTCCCTGCACCAGCGGCGTGAACTCGTGGAACACGGCGAAAATCTGCTTCGATACGGTGCTGTAGTGACCGATGCGCGGGTGCACCACGATCGCGTCCGGGCAGCGGCGCAACGCTATGCGTGTCGGCATCGCCGAATGCACGCCGAACCTGCGGACTTCGTAGCTTGCCGCCGCGACGACGCCACGATTGCCGCCACCGCCGACGATGACGGGCTTGCCGCGCAGTTCAGGGTTGTCGCGCTGCTCGACGGATGCATAGAACGCGTCCATATCGACGTGCAGGATGGAGCGGGGCGCTTTCACGGCGAGGCTCGCGGGCCCGGGCGCTACAGGGTGAGGGCGGTGTAGGCGAGCAGGCCCAGCACGGTCAACGTCATGAAGGCCAGGTAACCGACCAACAGCAGCGAGTACTTCAGGAGCGTGACGATGCGGCCCTGTCCGTAGACCCGACGCATTGCCCGGTACAGGTAGTACGGCACGTAGAACACGACGACAGCCGTCAGGACGTCCTCCGCCGTCTTCAGGCCCGATCCGACCACAGTGTCGACGAGCATGGACGATGACCGTTCGAGCACGAGAATCGCGATGCCGCACAGGAAGAAGAAGGCGTGGAAGTGCACGAAAAACAAGAGGTGCTCGACGTAGAAGCGCCCGGAGCCCAGATACAGCACGAACATCACGACGGCGATCAACGGCAGGAAGATGAACATCATCTTCGGGATGTTCTCGTACACGGCCCGCCCGAAGCCCTTGCCGTCGGCTGCGATCTTGCGGCAGGCGTCGCGCGCGTTGTCCTCGTACTTCTTGCTGAGGCCGATGCCGAGCTTGAGGTTGTCGGGGCCGCACGGATCGTCCATGAACCGCTTGATCGGCGCGACTTGTTGCGGGGTCATTGCGCCGAAGTCCTGCTCCAGCGCCGCGCGCGCCTGCGCGCGATCCGCCCGCTCCGGGATGCGCTTGACGATCTCGTCGATGATCCGCTCGCGCTCCGGATCGAGCTTCGGCGTGGCCGCCGGAGTCTTCGCTGCCGCAGGTACAGGTGCACCCTTCGAGTCGACGATCCCCGGCGCGGGCACACCGTCGTCCGGTGCGGGCGCCGCCTGCTGGCCGCTTCCGAGGGCCACGTTCGCGCCGCCGTTGCCGTCGCTGTCGACCTCAAAATTCAACACGTCAGCCGGGTTGCCGCCCACCGTCGTGAGCAGGAAGAACGCGACGCTCAGGATCAGGTACATGCGGAACGGCGGCGAATAGTAAGTGCGCCGCCCGCGCAGGTACTCGACGGTCAGCGCGCCGGGTTTGAAGGCCAGGGGCTTCAGCGTCCGCCAGATGCGCGAGTCGAAGTTGGTGATGTCTCCGAGCAGGTCGCGCAGCAGCGTACCGAGCGAGAGCACCCGCACTTTCGCGCGCTGGCCGCAGTGCGAGCAGTGCTGGCCGCGCAGCACCTCGCCGCAGTTGAGGCAGTTCTCGGTCGAGAACGCACCGCGAATGAATTCCTCGCGGTGCGCCAGGACGCGCCGTTGCGCGCGGTAGCGCTCACCGAACTTCTCGATGCCCTGCGCACGCATGCGCGGCGCGTGTTCGCGCAGGTACGTCTCCAGCGCAGCCCGATTGCGCAGCCGGTACTGGACCAGGCGGCGGACCTGGCCGGGAGGCGCCGCGGTGTCGTCATCGAGCAGCTCGGCCGAGAGGAAGCCGTCGAACTGCAGCACGTCGGCGGTGTGATCGCGCAGCCAGGTGTCGAACGGCCCTTCGATCGCCGCCTCGGCCACGTAGTCGATCTCGTAGAGGACGGTTTCGTTGTCGTCGTCGGGTGTCACGGGCGCAAGGGTAGCGCAAGCGGTGCTGCGGCAGTATGGCTTGGTGACGGCAGTACCGGTCGGCCGGTATCATCTGTGCACCACGGCCGCGCTGCTGAGCAGAGCCCGGAAATCGAAGGCAAGACGCACGATGGACTGGATGCTCGGAGTCAATGGCACCGCCCTGCACGCCAGGATCGATGGGCCAGATGGTGCGCCGTGGCTGGTGCTGTCGAACTCACTCGGCGCCACGCTCGAGATGTGGCAGCCGCAGGTCGCGGCGTTCAGCCGAGACTTCCGCGTCCTGCGCTATGACACGCGCGGACATGGTGGATCGGCGGTGCCACCCGGTCCATACACGATCGAGCAGCTGGGTTCCGACGTGGTCGGGCTGCTCGACACGCTGGGGATCGCCCGCGCTCATTTCTGCGGACTGTCGATGGGCGGCGCGACGGGCATGTGGCTCGCGGTGCACGCCTCCTCGCGCATCGATCGGCTGGTGCTCTGCAATACCATGCCGTGGCTGGGTCCGCCCGAGGTCATGGATGCGCGCATCGCGACGATGCGGCGCGACGGCATGGCCGCACTGGTCGAAGGCATCCTCCAGCGCTGGTTTACCGCAGACGCGATCACGCACCATGGCGCGGTCGTCGAGCGGATCCGGCAGACGCTGCTGCAGACGCCGATTGACGGCTATGTCGGTTGCTGCGAGGCCCTGCGGGACATGGACCAGCGCGCGGAGCTGGCGCGCATCGCGGCGCCGACGCTCGTCATCGCAGGGACCTTCGATCCTGCGCCGACGCCTGCCACGGCGCGGGAGTGGGCGTCGATGATTCCGAACGCCCGCTGCATGGAGCTGTCTGCCGCGCATCTTTCGAACATCGGTGCCGCCGCGGAGTTCAACGAGGCCGTACCGGCTTTTCTTGGCAAGGCAACACGAGGCAATGGTTCCGCCGCGACCTGCTCCTAGGCAACGTTCAGTCGCGTCACGCCCGCCGGCTTCGGCTCGGCCTGTACCGCCGCCTGCAGCTCCTCGTGCGTGAAGTCGTCCACGTCGATGATCGCCATCACCTTGCGATCGAACTCGCGCAACTGCGCCGCCTCGGCCGCATTGATGAGCCCGGCTGCGAGCGCCTGCTCGATCTGTCCGGGCAGGTCGAGCGCATTGCCGGGCTCGACCGTGCGGTAGATGCCCCACGCCAGCCGCATCGCGGCGGCGATGAAGCGGTTCGGGAAGTTGCGCAGGAAGTCGTGCAGCTGTTCCTGCGCCTTGTAGAGCAGCGTGCGGCAGCTCCACTCGACCAGCGGCAGGTCGGCCTCCGGCCGGCCCTGGTTCTCGTAGTGCTTCAGCACCATCGAGGCCATGTACAGCGACGACAGCACGTCGCCGAGGCGCGCCGAAAGGTGCTCCTTCTGCTTCAGGTAGCCGTCGAGCGTCAGCATCGCCATGTCGGTCGCAAAGGCAAACTACGCACTGAACTTGTTGACGTGCTGGTAGTACCGGCGCGTCGAGGCGATGTCCGGCGCATGCGAGAACCGCGCGAAGGTGGCGGCCATCACGAACGAGCGCGCGGCGTCGACGATGTAGGCAGCCCCCGCCATGCGCGTGAGCGCTGCCTCGACGCCTTCAAACCTGCCGACCGGCTGGTTGAACTGCTTGCGGATGCGCGCATACGCGGCGGACGTAAAGATGCCGGCCGCGAGCGTTGCCGCGCGCAGGGACACGCGCTGGTAGGTGAGATAAAGGGCGCCGCCGACCAGGACCAGAAGCCAGGCTGCCACTACCTCGTCAGTCGCCCGATCTGCTCATGCACGGCCGCTCGCAGCTGGGCACGGTCGACCTTCGGATCGCGCACTGACCGCAGCACCAGCCCATCGATAAAGCACTGCAACGAGAGCGCCTGCGTTACAGCGCACTCCGGTGGCAGTCCCATGCCGCCGAGCTCGCGGTCACGGCCCAGCCACGCCTGCAATTCCATGCGCATGCCGGCATCGAACGAGCGCAGTGCTGCGGCCAGCGGCGGATTGCGCGTCGCTTCGGCGCTCATCTCGAGAAACAGGGCAGGGTTCATCACGCCCGGATCGGCCGCGCACCAGCGCTCGAACGTGGTGAGCAAGCCTGCAGCGATGTCGTTCGACGAGTGCAGCTGCCGGATGATGGTGCGTCTCTCTTCCAGCTGGCGCTCGATGATGCCGAGCACGATGGCGTTCTTGTTCGCGAAATAGCGGTACATCAGGCCGGCGCTCATCTGCGCGGTGTCGGCGATGCTGGCCATGCTCGCGGCATGGAAACCGTGTTCGATGAAGCATTTCAGGGCGGCGCACAGGATGCGGTCGCGCTGGGCATCCGCGCGCGAACTCGAGCCTGGACCCGCCTGTGCGTTCATGGGGTTCCTTCCTGCCAGCCGCCGCCGAGCACCTTGTACAGCACCACGCGATTCGACTGCTCGGCGAGTCGCGTCGAAATCAGCGCCTGCTCGGCGACGTAGAGGGTGCGTTGCGACTCGAGCCGCAGCAGGTAGCTGTCGCGACCAGCCTCGAAGCGGGCTTGTGTCAGTGCCTCGCCCCGCAGCGCCGCGTCGACCAGCGCCTGCAATGCCGTGCGCTGCTCCGCGAGTGTTGCAGTGAGCGCCAGCGCATCCGCGACTTCACGAAATCCCTGCTGGATCGACTTTTCGTATTGCGCGAGCGCGATGTCGCGATCGGCCTGCGTCATCTGCAGGTTGGCACGCAGTCTTCCGCCCTCGAAAATCGGCACGTGGACCTGCGGCGTGAAGCTCCAGACCTGCGTCCCGCCGTCGAACAGGCCGGACAACTCCGTGCTGACGGACCCGACGGAGCCGGTCAGCGAGATTGACGGGAAGAACGCCGCCCGTGCCGCGCCGATGTTGGCATTCGTGGCGCGCAGCACGTGCTCCGCTGCCAGCACGTCGGGCCGTCGCAGCAGCACTTCGGACGGCAGTCCGGCCGGTAACGCCGCAAGGCCGGTGACAGGATCCGCGAAGCCGGTCGGCAGTCGTTGCGGATCGACTGGGGCGCCGATCAGCAGGTTCAGCGCGTTCGAGTCCTGCGCGACCTGGCCTGCATATCGAGCCGCGTCGGCACGCGCGCCCTCGACCAGCGTGCGCGACTGTGCCAGGTCGAGGCCCGATACCGCGCCCAGGTCATGACGTTTCCCGGTGATGGCATAAGACTGCTCGCGCGTCGCGAGCGTGGCGCGGGCAAGTCGCAGCTGCTCTTGGTCCGCCGCGAGCGTCAGGTAGACGTTCGCCACTTCCGCGATGAGGCTGAGCTGCGCACTGCGTCGTGTCTCTTCCTGCGCGAAGTAACGCTGCAGGGCAGACTCGCTCAGGTTGCGCACCCGTCCGAACAGGTCGAGCTCGAAACCGGTGACGCCGAGGTTCGCACTGAACGACTCGGTCGTGCGTCCGTCGCTGCCGGCGCGGTACATCGCGCCCGTGGCCTCGATCGACGGCACCCGGTCGGCACGCTGGATGCGGTACTGTGCGCGGGCCCTCTCCACGTTCAGCACGGCCACCCGCAGGTCGCGGTTGTTGGCAAGTGCCTGCGCGATCAGCTCCTCGAGCTTGGGATCCGTGAAGAACTCACGCCAGCCGATGTCAGCCGCGGCTTGCGGTGCCTGCGCTGCGGCCCCCGGCGTCACACCGGGCGTCGTCGGTGGCAGTGGCCACTCGGCCGCAATCGCGGGCGCCGCCTCCGGCAGACGGGGTTCCAGCATGCCGCAGGCGCTTACGACCATCGCCACCGTGAGCAGCCAGCCGATCCGGGCGAGGTTACGCACTTGCGTCACTCCCACCTGCTGCCTGCAAATTCCGCGTCGAGTCGCCGGCCCCTGGAGACGCGTGGTGCTGCACGAACAACCGCTCGACCACGACGAAGAACAGCGGCACGAAGAAGATGCCGAGCACGGTGCCGGCGAGCATGCCGCCAAGCACGCCGGTGCCGATGGCCCGTTGCGCGCCCGAGCCTGCGCCGCTCGCCAGCGCGAGCGGCAACACGCCCAGGCCGAACGCGAACGACGTCATCAGGATCGGGCGCAGGCGATCACGCACCGCATGCATCGTCGCCTCGACCAGCTCCATGCCCCTGGCGAGGTTCTCGGTCGCAAACGCGATGATCAGGATGGCGTTCTTGCTGGTCAGGCCGACCGTGGTCAGCATCGCGACCTGGAAGTAGACGTCGCGCTGCATCCCGAGCAGCGTATTGGCGAGCGTGGCGCCCAGGATGCCAAGCGGCGCGACCATCAGCACGGCGGTCGGGATGGTCCAGCTCTCGTACAGCGCTGCCAGGCACAGAAAGACGACCAGCAGCGACAACGCGTACAGCATGGGTGTCTGCGAGCCCGCTTGCCGTTCCTGGTAGGACAAGGCCGTCCACTCGACGCCAAAGCCCGCCGGCAGCTTCGCGACCAGCCGTTCGACCTCGGCCATGGCCTGGCCTGTGCTTACGCCGGCAGCTGCCTCGCCCTGGACTTCGATCGCCGACACGCCGTTGTAGCGTTCGAGTCTTGGCGAACCGTAGGTCCAGCGTGACGTGGCGAAGGCCGTGAACGGCACCATCTCGCCTTGCTTGTTGCGCACCGACCAGAGCTTGAAGTCGTCGGGCGACATGCGGAATGGCGCATCGGCCTGCATGTAGACGCGCTTGACGCGGCCACGATCCACGAAATCGTCGATGTACTGGCCGCCCCAGGCCGTCGACAGCGTGGTGTTGACGTCGCTCATCGACAGTCCGAGCGTCGACGCCCGCTGCGTGTCAACGTCGATCTGGAATTGCGGCGTATCCTCCTGACCGTTGGGACGAACGTTGGCGAGCAGCTTGCTCTGGGCCGCCATGCCGAGGAACTGGTTGCGCGCGGCCACCAGTGCGTCGTGGCCGAGTCCCGCGTTGTCCTTGAGGAAGAAATCGAAGCCGCTGGCGGTGCCGAGTTCCGGCACCGGCGGCGGCGCGAACGCGAACGCCATCGCGTCCTTGATCTGCATCAGGGCGCCCATTGCGCGCCCGGCAATCGCATCGACGCGCAGGTCCGCCGACTTGCGCTCGTCCCAGGGTTTCAGGTTGACGAAAATGGCGCCGGTGTTCTGCCCGCCGCCACCGAAGCTGAAGCCCTGCACCGCGAACACGGAAGCGACCGCAGCTTTTTCGTCCTGCAGGAAGTGCCGCTCGACCTGTTCGATCGACTGCATGGTGCGCTGCTGGGTAGCGCCCGCGGGTGCCACCACCTGCGAGAGGATCGAGCCCTGGTCTTCGGCCGGCAGGAACGCGCTCGGCAGTCGCACGAACAACACGCCCAGCACCACGAGCAGCGCCGCGTAGATCGCCACGAAGCGTCCGCTGCGGTCGAGCATGCCGACCACGCCCTTGCGATAGCGCGCGCTGTTGCGCTCGAACATGGCGTTGAACCAGCGGAAGAAGGCGTTCTGGCCGTGATGCTCGCCTTGCTTGAGCGGCGTCAGGATCGTAGCGCACAGCGCGGGTGTCAGCACGATGGCGACCAGCACCGACAGCGCCATGGCCGAGACGATGGTGGCCGAGAACTGCCGGTAGATGACGCCCGTCGACCCGCCGAGGAAAGCCATCGGCACGAAGACGGCCGCGAGCACGAGCCCGACGCCGACCAGGGCGCCGGTGATCTGGTCCATCGACTTGCGTGTCGCCTCGAGCGGCGACAGGCCCTCCTCGCTCATCAGGCGTTCGACGTTCTCCACCACGACGATGGCGTCGTCGACCAGCAGCCCGATCGCCAGCACCATCGCGAACATCGTCAGCATGTTGATCGAGTACCCGAGCACGGCGAGCACGCCGAACGTGCCGAGCAGCACCACGGGCACCGCGATCGTCGGGATCAGCGTCGCGCGCAGGTTCTGCAGGAACAGGTACATGACCAGGAACACCAGCACCATCGCCTCGGCGAACGTCTTGATGACTTCCGTGATCGAGGCACGGACGAACGGCGTCGTATCGAACGGCACGACGGCCTTCATGCCTGGCGGGAAGAACGGCGTCAGCTGGTCCAGCGCTGCCTGCACGCCCTTGGCCGTCGCGAGCGCGTTGGCGCCGGTCGCGAGCGAGATGGCCATGCCCGCCGCCGGCTGCCCGTTGTAGCGACTCAGGAACTCGTACGTTTCGGCCCCGAGCTCGACCCGGGCCACGTCGCGGAGCCTGAGCACCGAGCCGTCGGCATTGCTGCGCACGATGACGTTGGCGAACTGCTCCGGCGTCTGCATGCGCTCCTGGGCGCTGATGGTGGCCGTGAGCTGCTGGCCCTCGACTGCGGGCGTGCCACCGAGCTGGCCGACCGTCACCTGGGCGTTCTGCGCCTGCACCGCAGCGATGACGTCCGCGGTGGTGAGGTCGTAGGCGACGAGCTTGTTCGGATCGAGCCAGATCCGCATCGCATACGGCGAGCCGAACACCTGGATCGTACCGACGCCATGGACGCGGCTCAGCGGATCGACCACGTTCGCCATGACGTAGTCCGCGATGTCGCTGCGACTCATGCTGCCGTCGGTCGAGACGATGCCGACGATCTGCAGGAAACCGCTGCGTGACTTGCTGACGTTGAGGCCCTGTCGCTGCACGGCCTGCGGCAGCGACGGCATCGCCAGCTGCAGCTTGTTCTGCACCTGCACCTGCGCGATGTCGGGATCGGTCGAGCTGTCGAAGGTCAGCGAAATCGTGGCGCGGCCGTTGGCCTCGCTGCTCGACGAGATGTAGATGAGGCCGTCGAGCCCCTTCATGTTCTGCTCGATGATCTGCGTCACCGAGTTTTCGACGGCCCTGGCGGAGGCGCCCGGATAGGTCGCGCGAACGATGACCGACGGCGGTGCGATGTTCGGGTACATCGAGACCGGCAGCTGCGTGATCGCCAGGCCGCCGGCCAGCATGATGATGATCGCGATGACCCACGCGAAGATGGGCCGGTCGATGAAGAAGCGTGCCATGCGCGCCTCGGTCTACGACTGCGGCTGTGGCGCGACGGCCGCGGCAGCTGGGGCCGCACCGGCCTCCGTCGCCTGCACGGGCGCACCCGGCCGGGCCCTCTGCAGGCCTTCGACGATCACCCGATCGCCAGCCACGAGGCCGTCCTCGACCAGCCACTTGTCGCCGATGGCACGACTGACCTTGACGGCGCGCAGCTCAACCTTGCCGTCGCCGACCACGACCATCGCCGTGCTGTTGCCTTTGGGGTCGTGCGTGATGCCCTGCTGCGGCACGAGCAGCGCCTTCTCGCGCTCGCCGTCGCCGATCACGGCACGGACGTACATGCCGGGCAACAGCACATGGTCCGGGTTCGGCACCACCACGCGCAGCGAAAAGCTGCCGGTCGAGGGATCGACGGTGACGTCCGAGAACGCGAGCTTGCCGTCGTGATCGAAGCGCGTGCCGTCTTCGAGCAGCACGGTCACCGGCAGATCGCGGGTGCCCTTGAGCGTGCCAGCCGCCAGCGCGCGGCGCAGTTCGAGCAGTTCGGCGGAAGACTGCGTCACGTCGACGTAGACCGGATCGAGCTGCTGAATCGTTGCCAGCGCAGCGGTCTGGTTGGCGGTGACAAGCGCGCCCTGGGTGACGGTCGACTTGCCGATGCGGCCGCTGATCGGTGCGGTGATGCGCGCGTAACCGAGCACGACACTTGCGCGATCGACGGCGGCCCGGGTTGCCTTGACGTCGGCTTCGGCCTGACGCAGCGCGGCGGCCGCATCCTCGTCGTCCTGCTTGCTGACCGCATCGATCTTGACCAGCTCGGCGCTGCGGCGCGCGTTGAGCTGCGTCGTCACCAGGGTCGCCTCGGCACGCGCCAGGCTTGCCCTCGCGCTCTCGTTGTCGGCGCGATAGGTCGCATCTTCGATCTGGTACAGCGGCTGCCCGGCCTGCACCAGTCCGCCTTCGGTGTAGAGGCGGCGGGCGATGATGCCGTTGACCTGCGGGCGCACTTCGGCGACCAGGAAGGGTGAGACCCGACCGGGCAGTTCGCGCGTCAGCGTGACTGTCTCTGGTTTGAGGGTGGCAACCGTCACCGGGACTGCGCCCTGGCCCGCGGGCGGCGCGTCCTGCTTGCTGCAGCCGGCCGCGCCGGCCAGTACTACGGACCCAATAGAAAAAGCGAGTAAAGTCAGAGCATTAGGAGTTTTCATGACCAGCTTTGTACCGTGCGGAGTGACCGCAGGGAGCGCCTGGAGGAGGAATCGGTTGAGAAGAATGAACGCTCATTCTCACAATGTCAAACCGACAATCGAGCGACGGATGCAGGGCACAGCCCAGGATCAGGCTGCGCTCGTGACCACTCCGTCACCGCCGGCTTCGCTGCGCGGCATTTTGAATATCAAGTCACAGAGGCGATTCCTCTGTTTGGATGTCATCCGTGCGAATGGCAAAACGGGCGATGGAATCGCATCCATCGCCCGCAGCTTCGATCGGGGCCAGGCTACGCCAGGGGGCGGCCGCAGATCTCGGTCTTGCTCACCTTCCTGTCCTTCCTGCCCTTCTTGTCCTTCCTGTTCCTAGATCAGATCCTTGACGCCGTCGCGCTCCTCGAGCAGCTCCTTGTGGGTCGCCAGCATGCGCGCGCGGCTGAACTCGTTGACCGCCAGACCCTGCACGATCTCGTACTTGCCGCCGCTGCAGGTCACCGGGAAGCCGTAGATCACGCCCTCCGGAATGCCGTAGCTGCCGTCGGACGGAATGCCCATCGAAACCCAGTCGCCCGCCGGTGTGCCGAGCGCCCAGTCGCGGATGTGGTCGATCGCGGCCGATGCAGCCGAGGCGGCCGACGATGCGCCACGCGCCTTGATGATCGCCGCGCCACGCTGCTGCACGACGGGAATGAACGTGTCCGCGTACCAGGCCTGGTCGACCAGTGACAGCGCGGGCTTGCCCGCAACCGTCGCGTGATGCAGGTCGGGATACTGCGTCGCCGAGTGGTTGCCCCAGATGATCACTTTCCTGAGATCGGTCACGTGCGTGCCCGTCTTCTCCGCCAGCTGCGAGAGCGCGCGGTTGTGATCGAGACGAACCATCGCCGTGAAACGCGAGGGGCTCAGGCTCGGCGCGTTCTTCATCGCGATCAGCGAATTGGTGTTCGCCGGGTTGCCGACGACCAGCACGCGCACGTTGCGATCGGCGACGGCGTCGAGAGCCCTGCCCTGCGCCGAGAAAATCTGCGCGTTGGCAAGCAGCAGGTCCTTGCGTTCCATGCCGGGACCGCGCGGACGCGCGCCGACCAGCAGCGCAGCGTGGCAATCCTTGAACGCAAGCTTCGCGTCGTCCGTCGCGACGATCTTGTTCAGCGTCGGGAAGGCGCAGTCGTTCAGTTCCATCATGACGCCCTGCAGTGCGCCAAGGGCCGGCGTGATCTCGAGCAGGTGCAGGTTGACCGGCTGGTCGGGACCGAGCATCTGGCCCGAGGCCACTCGGAAAGCAAGCGCGTAGCCGATCTGGCCCGCGGCGCCGGTAATGGCGACGTTGACGGGGGTCTTCATGAGGGAATTCTCTCTGTGGTGTCGGATCCCGGGGCGCTCGTGGCGGGTAACGTGCCCGTCGCTTGTGTCTGTCCGGGGTCCAGCATTTTAACGCGCTGCAAAGCAGGCTTGGTCGGAAAGCCGCCTCTGCTTCCGGCGCGATTTGTGTCATGAGGGCTTGCAAATGGTTTAGTGTTGTAGTTAACTACAACACCAAGGAAGCCCACTCACGGATGAGGTGACCACCATGAAGACGTCAGACAGGTTCTGGGCCACAGTCCTCGCCGTCGTCGCATGGCTGGTCGCCGGGTATGCGGTCGCATCGAGGCCGGTGGCGTATCTGGCCATCACGTCCCCGGCTCTCGATGCGCACCCCTCCGTCGCAATGTCGCGCACCGGTCACCCCTGACGGGACCGGCCTCGGTGTTCTGCTACAGTAGAGCAGCGCACCACCGTAGCCCGAATCCTGATGACGCATGGACTCCACCTGGAACGACAACCAGCCGATCTACCGCCAGCTGCGTGACAAGGTGGTGGCGATGATCCTCGAAGGCACGCTCGCGGAAGGCGACGCGCTGCCATCCGTGCGCAGCGTCGCCGCCGAGCACACGCTGAACCCGCTGACCGTCCTCAAGGGTTACCAGCAGCTCGTCGACGAGGGGCTGGTCGAGAAGCGCCGTGGCCGTGGGATGTTCGTCACGCCGGGTGCCCGCGTGAGTCTCATGCGGGACGAGCGCGAGAAATTCCTCGCGATGGAATGGCCGCGCGTGCTGTCGAGGATCGAGCGCCTGGGCCTCAACGCTGGCGATCTCCTGAAGAAGTGATCAGTGATTGGTGATCAGTGACAAGTGATCACTGATCGCCAGTGACCAGGCTCCGCTGCCGAATCGTGTTGGCCGGGGCGCCCGTCGGACCGCCGGAACCTTCGCAGGCGTATTCGATGCTCATTCGACCGGCCCGGGCAGAAGATGCTGACGCCATCTGGCGCATACTCCAGCCAGTCATTCGGGGCGGCGATACATATACGCTCGATCGCGACATGAGCGAGTCCGAAGGATTGAAATACTGGATGGGCTCCGACAAGGAGACATTCGTCGCCGAAGATGACGGCCAGGTCCTCGGTACTTACTACATTCGCCGCAACCAGGCAGGCGGTGGCAGCCACGTCTGCAACTGCGGGTAAATGACCGACGGCAATGCCACGGGGCGCGGCGTGGCACGCAAGATGTGCCTCCACTCGATCGACCATGCGCGCTCGCGTGGCTATCGCGCCATGCAGTTCAACTTTGTCGTCAGTACGAATTCCCGGGCCGTGCGGTTGTGGCAGTCGCTCGGGTTTGAAATCGTGGGCCGACTTCCCGGCGCCGCGCGCCGCTGGTCAGGCGGCGGGCGGCACTGGACTGCGCCGCATTCAGGGCGAGGGCAGCGCGCGGCTGGAGCGGTCAGGACGTTTGAGATTGCCATCCGCCGGCTGCTCGATGGCTTCCAGCAGTTTCGCGTCCAGCTCGGGAATCGCCGGCAGGCTCTTCGCATCCCCGACGAGCGGCTGGAGTTGCTCGTGCAGCTGCAGCGACAGCGCGTGCAGGTCGCGATACCTGCTTACCAGGGTCGCACCATTGCGCAGCACCTCCGCCGACTTCTGCTCCTGCTGGCGCTTCTCGGTGCGCAGCGTGTTCAGCGCGGATTCGACCTGGCGACGCGCATCCGCTTCCTGCTGTTTCTGCTTCTTGAGCACGCCCATCTTCTTCAGGACGTTTTCCGGCGTATCGGCCAGCGCCGTGCTGATCGCCTTGAGCGACTTGTCGCGCTCGGTCAGACGGTCCTTGACCTTCTGCAGCTCCGTCGCAGCGGCAGCGCGCTGGTTGGCGATCTGCTGTACCGCGCCTTCGTGCGCGGCTCTAGCCTCGGTAGCAGCCTGCTGCGCACTCGCCAGGCTCTGCTCGCTCGCGGCCAGTTTCTTCTCAAGCGCAGAGACGGCGACTTTCGCCTCTTCCTTTGCGTTGAACAGGTCGGCATCCGCCCTGGTGACCTTCTTCAGCGCGCCTTCGAGTGCTTCCTTCAGCTCTTCCTGTGTGCACTCCGGGTCAAGCTTGAGCACGTCCGTCGCCATACGCATCAAGACCTGCTTGCTGATGGCGAGCTCCTTCCAAACTTTCAACTGAATGTCTTGTTGCACTTGACTCACTTCGATCCTCGCGGCTCATGGAATAAGAAATCAGGGTTGCGAATTGTAATCCAGAGTTGCGCAACCGTTGGGTGGAGCTGCAGGCGTTGCCGTCGCGCGCCGACCGATGTACGGATCGGGTCGCTATCCCCCCCCCCCCCCCAAGCACCCCCTCTCTTCGCC
>Ga0073899_10003156_pt1 | contig 14694 bp, 7 predicted proteins | sample KloWWTmetaKNB5Ph_FD_88975 | JGI IMG/M metagenome (GOLD analysis project Ga0073899, IMG submission 88975) | Active sludge microbial communities from Klosterneuburg, Austria, studying microevolution and ecology of nitrifiers - Klosterneuburg... | ecosystem: Engineered > WWTP > Aerobic digester >...
GCCCCGCCCGCCCCGCCTCCTCGTCCCCCGCCTCCTCGTCCCCCGCCTGCTGGTCACCACCGTCGCGCTGTCGGCCTGCGCCGCCGGCGGCGCGATGCGGGGCGCGCAAGCGGTCGCCGCCGCGCCGACCGTCGGGGCCGCCGCCGCGCCCGCCGACGCCAGCGCCACCCCGGCGCTGCCCGAGCAGGTCGTCGTCGAGGGCGCGCTCACCGTCGAGGTCACCGACGTCGGCGACGTGGTCCCGGCGCTGCGCGCCCAGGTCGAGGCGGTCGGCGGCCGGATCGTCCACGAGGAGTCGAGCGGCGCCGCCACGTCCTGGCGCGCCCAGGTGAAGCTGCGGCTGCCGCCCGATCAGCTCGAGCCGATCGCCGCGTGGCTGGCCGGCCACGGCCGCATCGTCGACAAGCGCGTCACCGGCAACGACGTGTCGCGCACGCTGTTCGATCAGGACCTCGCGCTGGCCAACCTCGAGACCACCAGCGCGCGCCTGACCCAGCTCCTGGCCCAGGGCGGCCTCGCGATGGCCGACATCCTCGCGGTCGAGCAAGAGCTGACCCGCATCCGCGGCGAGATCGAGCGCATCAAGGGCGAGCACCGCTACCTCGCCGATCGCGTCGCGCTAGCGACGATCGACGTGGCGCTGTACCGGGCCGACGGCGCGGTGCGGGTGGCGTCGGCCAAGGCCTACCCCGGGCTGCGGTTCGCCGCGCTGTCCTTGCTCGATCCCGACGGCCGGCGCCGCACCCGGCTGGGCGGCGGCCTGGTGCTGCACACCGAGCTGCGCACCGCGAGCTTCGAGCTCGACGTGTTCGGGCCCGCCGACGACGGCGCCGGCGGCCCGTCGCGCCGCGCCGCGATCGCGACGCTGGGCGGCGCGGGGTACTCCGACTTCCTCGGCCGCGGCAGCCGGCGCTTCGGCAACCCGTACCTCGGCCTGCGCATGGGCTACGCGTACGTCGACAGCTCGCGCTTCGCGATCCAGGGCGAGGCCGGGCTCGAGCTGTGGAAGCACGCCCACGCGCTGATCGACGTCAACGTCCGCGCCACCGGCCTGATCGGATCGCGCACCGATCTGGCGCTGGTCAGCGGCGCCAGCGCGGTGATCGCGTTCTGACCTGTAATCGCGGCGTCATCGCGGCGCCGAGACGACGCGCGCTAGCGTCCGCGCGATGACACGACGGACGCTGCCCTCGCTCCTCCTGGCGATCGCCGCCTGCGGATCGGACCCCAAGCCCGCGGACCGGGCCCCAGCCACGCCCGCGGCGCCGCCCGTCGCGACCACCCCCGCCACGTCGGCCGCGGCCGGGCGCCGCCCAGCGAGCGTGCCGGCCGACCTCGAGCAGGTCTACGACGCCTACGTCGCCGACTTCACCGCCCTCGCGTACGAGATCGAGGCGGCCGGCGCCGACTGCCGACGGGCGATGGTCGTGGTCGAGGCCCACCAGGCGTCGACGCAGCGGCTGACCCCACGGCTGGCCGCGACGCCGCTCCCAGCCCTCGACCCAGGCGGCGAGATCACCGGGTGGCTCGCGACGACCTACGGCCCCCGGATCAAGGCCGCGGCGCCCAAGCTCGGCGCCCTCGAGACGCATTGCGCGACCGACGCGGCGCTCCGTGCCGCGATGAACGCGCTCGCGGGCGAATACCCGTTCCTCCGCAAGCGGCGTGGCTGACGCGCGCGTCGACGCGCTCAGAACGCCTGGCGGTAGCCGACGATCAGCCGCGGCCGGTAGCGATCGATCCCGTCGAGCGGCATCGCCAGGTCGATCCGGAACGGCTCGGCCGACAGCTGCGGCGTGAGGCTGCGCAGCCCGACGCCGACGTCGTGGTGCAGGTCGACGGTGCGGACGGTGTTGCCGGCGCCGGCCAGCTCGTAGAACGCGACGAAGCCCCAGCGCAGCCCGAACGGCATGCGCACCGAGCCGGTGCGCAGCTCGCTCTGCTACACCAGCGCGCGCCGGCCGACGAAGGCGCCGACCGGGAAGCCGCGCAGCCCGGCGTCGCCGCCGACGAAGATCCGGCGGTTGGCCTGCTCGCGGAAGAAGCCGGTGGCCTTGGCCTCCGACACCAGCCGCAGCCAGGCCACCCGCGGCGTCACCAGCCGCAGCGACTGCGTCACGCTGCGATCGATCAGCGCGCCGTCCTCGAGGCGCGCGCCGACGCCGCCCGCGGTGGTGAGCAGGCCGTCGTCGCCCAGCGGCACGGTCACGCCCTCCTCGAACGCCACCGTACCGAACGCGCGATCCGAGCCCAGCCAGCGCGGCGCCACGCCCAGCACCAGCTGCACCCGCGGGCCGATCCGCACGCTCTCGGCGACGTCGAACGAGTCGACGTCGCGATAGTCGCGATAGCTGGCGGTGAACAGCTCGTAGCCGGCGAACAGCCGGCCCGAGCGCTCCGAGCGCGGCATCACCTCGGCCTCGAAGTCGGCCCGCGCCGCGGCGTCGCCGGCGAAGTCGGCCAGCACCGACGGCCGCTGGCTCGCGAGTTCGTAGCCGAGCTTGGGCCGCTGCTTCCAGCGCGCGCCGCGCGAGCGCACTACCTGCACGCTGGCCGACCACTGGCGATCGCGGTAGCGCCACGGCAGCGCGTCGTCGTCCGGGGTCGACGGCGCGTCGTAGGTGCGCAGCACGTTGCCGCGGTAGCGGCGGACGATCGAGTTCTTGTGGCTCCACTCGCCGTAGACGCCCCAGGTCGTGGCCAGCGACCACAGCGGCCGACTCACCGTCACCGTGCTCTCGCTGCCCTCGAGCTCGTAGCTCTGGCGGTTCCACAGCGGGCCGCCGGCGGCGCGGACGTCGAGGTGGCGCCCGAAGGCGTTCTTGTCGATGAACACCGGCCCCAGCGAGAACGTCGCCTGGTCCATGCGGAAGGCCAGCGCCGCCAGCGTGCGGCTGCCGAAGAAGTTGTTCTCCGACAGCGAGATCGTCAGGAACGTGAACGTGCCGTCCTGCAGCTCGCCGTTGTAGTTGGTGCGCAGGCTCCAGACGTCGCGGGTGACCACCAGCAGGTCGACCTCGTCGGCCGCGCCCGACGCCGCGCGCACCGCGACGATCACCGCCACCGAGGTGTTGAGCGGATCGCGCAGGTGCCGGATCGACTCGTCGATCTGGTCGGCGTCCCAGCGATCGCCGGGCCCCAGCACCAGCTCGCGCTTGATCACCTGCGCCTTGGACCGCCAGTGGAACAGGTTGGCCCAGCGCAAGAACGGCGTCTCGTCGCCGAACACCGGCAGGGTCGTCACCAGCACCTGCCCGATGCGCTTCCCGGTCGGCGCCGGCTCGACAACCAGCCCCCGCGCCACCAGCGCCCGCCGCAACGACGCTCGCTCGAGCCCGCCGAGCAGCGCCACCGGATCGCAGGTCGGCGCGCGCTCGACGCACGCCGCCCGCATCGCCGCGCGCGCCTCGCCCTTCAAGACCGGATGCGCCGCCAGGGGATCCGTAGCCGGAGCCAGGTCCGGATCCGGAGCCGGTGTCGGAGCCGGAGTCGGAGCCGGAGCCGGAGCCGGAGCCGGAGCCGGAGTCGGAGCCGGAGCCGGAGCCGGTGTCGGAGCCGGAGCCGGTGCCGGTGTCGGTGTCGGAGCCGGAGCCGGTGCCGGTGCCGGAACCGGAACCGGAGTCGGAGCCGGAGCCGGAACCGGTGCCCCCGTCCCCTGGGCCGCGCCCTGCCCTGCCATCGCCCCCAGCGCAGCTACCACGACGATCCAGCGCGCGCGGCCGAGCGACTTCACGGACCGCCGATCCTACCCGCCCCCGATCCGCGACGGAACCAGCCTCGTCACTCACTTGCGCTCGCCGTGACGCCCACCGCACCGACCCGCGGCAGTACAATCGGCGCCACGTGTACTGCCCGGTCTGTCGATCCGAGTACCCCGAGGGGTGGAAGCGGTGCCCGACCGACGAGGCGCAGCTGCTCCGCGGACCGACCGTGGGCAAGTACAAGATCGATCGCGTGATCGGCCAGGGCGGGATGGGCGCGGTCTACCGCGCCGAGAACCCCGACACCCAGACCCAGGTCGCGGTCAAGCTGCTCCACGGCGGCAGCGCCGGTCAGGAGCAGGCCCGGGCCCGGTTCCAGCGCGAGGCCGCGGCGGTGGCGGCGCTGCGCACCCGCCACGTCGTGTCGATCCACGATTTCGGCAACGACGTCGACGGCACGCTCTACCTGGTGATGGAGCTGCTCGAGGGCCACACGCTGCGCAAGGAGATCGCGCGGCCACCCGACGCGATGCCGATCGGCCGGGTCAACCTGGTCCTCGACGGCGTGCTGCGCGGCCTGGGCGCGGCGCACCGCGCCGGCATCGTCCACCGCGACCTCAAGCCCGAGAACGTGTTCATCGCGCGCACCGACGACGGCGAGGTGACCAAGCTGCTCGACTTCGGCGTCGCGCGCACCGCCGCCGCGACCACGCTCACCCAGTCGGGCGCGCTGATGGGCACGCCGGCGTACATGGCGCCCGAGCAGATCGCCGGCAACCGCGGCGAGATCGGGCCGTGGAGCGACGTCTACGCGGTGGGCGTGATCCTCTACGAGATGCTGGCCGGCGTCGCGCCGTTCGCCGCCGACTCGATGACCGAGATCCTGTCGAAGGTGCTGTCGCGCGACCTGGCGCCGCTGCGCAGCGTGCGCGCCGGGCTGCCCGAGGCGGTCTACCAGCTGTGCGAGCGCGCGCTGGCCGACGCCGCCGGCGAGCGCTTCGCCGACGCCGACGCGATGCGCGACGCGTGGGCCGCGGCGTTCGCGACCTTCCCCGCCGAGGTCCGCGCCGCGCCGGTGCCACGGTTCGGCGGCGATCGCGGCGGCGGCGAGATGGCGTCGGCGCCGACCGCGGCCGCGACCGCGACGGGCACGCCCGGCCCCGAGCGCCGGCGCGAGCGCCAGCAGGACCTCCGGTCGCAGGATCGCAGCGCGGCGGAGCACCCGTCGACCCGCGCGCCGTCGCGGCGCGGCCTGCTGGTGGCGGCCGGCGGCGTCGCCGCGGCGGTGGTGTCGGTGATCGCCGTGACCGGTCGTGGCGGCCAGCACCGCGGCGCCGCCGCGCCGATCGACGCCGCGCCCGCGATCGACGCCGCCCCGGTGCTGCTGATCGACGCCGGCCCGCCGCTCGACATGGCGGCGCTGCCCGGCGGCGCGTTCACGATGGGCTCCCCGCCCGACGTCGTGAAGCGCTACCCGTCGGCGCTGGCGGCCCAGGCCACCGAGGTCGCGCCGTTCTTGCTCGATCGCCACGAGATGACCGCGATCGAGCTGGCCAGCGCGCTGGGACGAGCCCCGGGGCCGAACGATCAGCCCGACCTGCCGGCGCGCGCGGTCACCTGGGCCGACGCGCAGCGCGCCTGCGCGGCGCTCGGCAAGCGCCTGCCGACCGAGGCCGAGTGGGAGTACGCCGCGCGGCGCAGCCCGCTGGCGATCGCCGACGCGGTGCTGCGGCGCCCCGGCGTCGACGGCCCGGCGGCGGTGGGCAGCCACCCCGGCGACTGCACCACCGACGGCGTGTGCGATCTGCTCGGCAACCTGATGGAGTGGACCAGCGACGGCACGCCGGCGGCGCGGATCGCCCGCGGCGCGTCGTACGGGGTCGGCCCGATCGACCCGTGGTACGCGACGGTGGCGGCGCGCACGGCGGTGCCGCCGGATCGCGTCGACCCCGAGCTGGGCGTGCGCTGCGCGGCCGACGCGCCGCGGAGGACGCGGTGACCGGCCGCGCGTGGGCGTGGACCGCGGCCGCGCTGACCTTCCTGCTCGCGCTCGGCGCCGCGCCGGCCCGCGCGATCGACCGCGACTGCCCCGCCGATCAGGCCTGGAGCCCGAACCTCGGCGCGTGCGTCGCGCGGCAGGCCACGCCCAAGGCCAGCCCGTCGGCGCGCTACTACGACGCCAGCGCCCGCCTCGATCGCGGCACCGCCGCCGAGGCGGCGAAGGCGGTCGGCATCCTCACCGCCACCTGCGGCGCCCGCCACGCGCCGTCGTGCACGCTGCTTGGCTTCGTGCTCGAGCGCGGCCGCGCCGGCGCCCGCGATCCGGCCGCCGCCGCCGAGCGCTACCAGCGCGGCTGCGAGCTCGGCGACGCCGACGGCTGCCTGGGCGCGGCCAGCGTGTGGGCGCTGGGCCTGACCGGCGATCCCCAGCCGGCCAAGGCCATCGCCCCGCTGACGCGTGCCTGCGCGCTCGGCAGCGGCCGCGGCTGCTACGTGCTGGCCGAGAAGTACGCGGTCGCGCTGGGCGTCCCCGAGGACGATCGCCAGGCGGCGACGCTGTACGCCCAGGCCCTGGCCCGGCTGTCGACCGAGTGTCCGGGTTCCGGACCGTCCTGCTACTACCTCGGGCTGGCCTACCGCGACGGCAACGGCGTCGCGGCCGACGCCGCCGCCGCGGCCCGCGCGTTCGCCACCGGCTGCGACGGCGCCAGCGGCGCGGCGTGCTTCGCGCTCGGCGAGCTGTACCGCGACGGCGCGCTCGGCGCCGGCGAGCGCCCGCGCGCCCTCGACTACTTCGATCGCAGCTGCCAGCGCTACGACAGCGCCGACGGCTGCCACGCCGCCGGCGCGATCCTGGCCGCGCGCGACGACGCCGATCCGGCCCGGCTGACCGGGCTGGCCGAGCGGGCGTGCCAGCTGTCGACCGCGGCCTGCGACCTGGCGGCGTTCCTGTACGCCACCGGCAAGGGCGGCGCCAAGGACGAGGCGCGGGCCACCGGCGCGTACGTCACCGCCTGCCAGGCCGGCAACGCCACCGCGTGCTCGGCGGCGGCCGCGCGCATCGCCCACGGCGCCGGCGTCCCCGCCGACGGCCCGCTCGCGGTGCGGATCTGGGAGCGCGCCTGCGAGACCGGCTCGGGCAGCGACTGCTACCAGGCCGCGCTGGCCCACCAGGGCGGCGAGCTGGTGCCGGCCGATCCGGCGCGGGCGCTGGCGCTGTTCGAGCTGGGCTGCGTCCGCAAGAGCGCGGCGGCGTGCGAGGACGCGGCGCTGGCCCGGCTCGACGGCGTCGGCGGCGAGGCCGACGTCGCGCGCGCGACCAACCTGTTCGACATCGGCTGCGCGCTCGGGCGCGGCGAGACCTGCACCGCGTGGGGCGACGCGCTGCGCGACGGCGACGGCGTCACCGCCGATCGCGCCGGCGCGCTGGCCGCCTACCAGCGCGGGTGCGCCGCCGCCGTCCCCGACGGCGCGGCCTGCGCCGCCCTGGCCGAGCTCACCGACGATCGCCGGGCCGGGCTCGGCGCGGCGGCCCGGGCCTGCCGCCTCGGCGACGCCCGCGCGTGCGAGGCCCTCGACGACCGGGCCCGCGCCGCCCAGGCCGACGACGCCGCCCGCCAGGCCACGATCGCGACGCTGGCCGAGGGCTGCGCGGCGACGCCGCCGGTCGACGCCGCCTGCACCACGCTGGCCGGGCTGTACGGCTTCGGCGGCTACCTGGTCACGGCCCAGCCCAACCGCGGCCACGCGCTCGCGCTCGACGCGTGTCGCCGCGGCGCCCGCGAGGCGTGCCTGTTCGCCGCCGACGATCTGGCCAGCGGCGCCGGCGTCGTCGCCGACACCGGCGCGGCGCGCGGGCTGTACGCCGAGCTGTGCGACGCCGACGTGCCGACCGCGTGCCTCCGGCTCGGGACGCTGCTGGTGGACGACGATCGCGCGGCCGACGCCGCGCGGCTGTTCGCGCGCGCCTGCGACGACGGCCTGGCCAGCGCGTGCACGAGCCTCGGCTTCGCGGCCTACACCGGGCACGGCGTCGACTGGGACGTGCCGCGGGCCCGGGCGCTGTACCAGCAGGCGTGCGACGCCGGCGATCCGTGGGGCTGCGCCAACCTCGGCGAGCTCGAGGAGCTGGGCGTCGGGGCGCCGCCCGATCCGGCCGCCGCCCGCGCCCACTACCAGGCCGCGTGCGACGACGCGGCGTCCGCCGGCTGCGCCCGGCTGGCGCTGGCGATCGAGGCCGGCGATCCCGCCGCCGCGCGCGCCCACGCCGCCCGCGCCTGCGACGACGGCGACCCGCTCGGCTGCGCCACCGCCGCCCGCCTGACCACCACCGACCCGCCGGCGCGGGCGCGGCTGGCCCAGCGCGCCCACGACCTCGCCCTTGCCCAGGCCGCCACCAACCCCTACGCCGCGTACCTGCTCGGCCGGTTCGCCGCCGACGGCGTCGGCACCGCCCGCGATCGCGCCGCCAGCGCGCGGTGGTTCGATCGCGCCTGCGTCGGCCGCGATCCCAACGGCTGCCTGGCCGCCGGCGCCGCCCACGCCGACGCCGCCCGCGGCGACCAGGCCGTGGCCGCGTACGACCGCGCGTGCGCGGCCGGCGTCGCCCGCGGCTGCGAGCTGGCCGCGTCGGTCCGCCGCCGCTTGCCGCTGTCGGTCCGCGGCTGCGCCTGCCGCAGCGGCGGCGAGCCGCGCGATCTGGCGGTCGCCGCGCTGGCCGCGGCGGCGCTGCTCATCCGCCGGCGGCGCGCGCGGCCAGCGTGACCCGCGGCCGCCGCGCCAGGTCGGCGATCGTCGTCGCCGGCGCGGTCACGCCCGACGCGTCGAGCAGCGCCGCCACGTCCGGCCCTTGATCGTGGCCGTGCTCGACGGCGATCCAGCCGCCGGGCGCCAGCCTCGCGGCCAGCCCGGCGACGATCCGCCGGTAGAAGCCCAGGCCGTCGGCGCCGCCGTCGAGCGCCAGCCGCGGCTCGCGCTGCACCTCGCGATCGAGGCCGGCCAGCTCGGCCTGGCGGATGTACGGGGGGTTCGACACGATCAGGTCGAACGCCTCGTCGCCGACTGGCGCCCACAGGTCGCCGACCCGCACCTCGACCCGCTCGCCGACCTGGTGGCGCGCGACGTTGCGCGTCGCCACCGCCGCCGCCGCCGTCGACACGTCGGTCGCGACCATCGTCAGGCCGGGCAGCTCGCGGGCCAGCGTGATCGCCAGGATCCCCGAGCCGGTGCACAGGTCCAGGCCGCGCCGCGGCCGCGCCTTGTCGGCGCCCAGCCGATCGAGCACCGCCTGCACCACGGTCTCGGTGTCCGAGCGCGGGATCAGCACGTCGGGCGACACCTCGAACGTCCGCGACCAGAACTCTTGCTCGCCCACCAGGTAGGCCAGCGGCTCGCCGCCCAGCCGGCGCTTGATCAGCCCGCGCGCCGACGCCAGCTCCTCCTCGCCGAGCGGGCGATCGAAGCCGGTGTAGAGCTGCATGCGGGTGCAGCCGAGCGCGTGGGCCAGCAGCACCTGGGCCTCGAGGCGCGCGCCGACGACGCCGGCGTCGGTGAAACGCTTGGTCGTCCAGTCGAGCACCGCCGCGGTGGTCCAGGTGGTCAAGGCCCCTCACGTACCACGGCCGCCGGCCGCGCGATCACGACCAGGTCGGCGTGGTTGATCCCGGTCGGCCCGGTGGTGATCGCGTCGCCGATCGCCGCCAGCACCGCGCCCGAGTCGTGCGCCGCCAGCGCCGCCGCCGGGTCGAGCCCGCGCGCCTCGGCCCGGGCCCACGAGCTGCCGTCGACGATCGCGCCCGCGTCGGGGCCGGTGCCGTCGACGCCGTCCGACGCGCCCACCAGCACCACCGCGTCGCCCCCGGCCAGCCAGCGCGCGCAGCGCAGCGCCAGCTCGCTGGCCCGCCCGCCGCGGCCGACCCGCCCGGCCAGCCGCACGGTCCACTCGCCCCCGCCGATCCACCCGCCGCCGGGCGCCAGCCGCGCCGCCGCGTCGCGCAGCGCCGCCGCGACCTCGGCCACGTCGCCGCACAGGTCGCGATCGTCGAGCGCCGCCGTCGGCCCCGCCGCCCGCGCCGCCGCCCGCCGCAAGCTCGCCAGCCCGCTCACCAGCACCACCTCGTCGCCCGGCCGCGCCGGCACCGTCGGCCCCGAGCCCACCACCGCCACGTCGTCGCCCGGCACGTCCGAGACCACCAGCGTCAGCACCCGGCCCGGGCACGCCGCCGCCAAGCGCCCGCCCTTGATCGCCGACCGCGCCGCGCGGGCCGCGTTGAGCGCGGCGATCGGCGCGCCGCCGCGGGCCACCGCCTGCACCGCCGTCACCTTGGCCGCCAAGGTCAGCCCCGGGGTCGGCACCGCCGCCAGCGCCGACGCGCCGCCCGAGATCAGCACCAGCAGCGTCGCGTCGGCCGCGACCCCGGCCGCGATCGCCAGCGCCGCGCGCCCCGCCGCCTCGCTGCGCGCGTCGGGGACCGGGTGCGCCGCCGCCCGCACGTCGAACCGCGCCAGCGCCGCCGGCACCGCCGCGCCGTCGGGGTGGATCACCAGCGCGTCGACCAGCGCCGGCCCCAGCGCCGCCGCCGCGCCGGCCGCCATCGCCGGCGCCGCCTTGCCGATCGCGATCGCGGTCACCGGGCCAGCCAGCGAGCGCCCCGCCAGCGCCGAACGCACCGCCGCCGCCGGATCGCACGCCGCGATCGCGTCCGCGAACACCGAGGCCAGCCGCGCGCGCAGATCCACGCGCCGAGCGTAGCGTCGATCACAGGCCGATGGCCGGTCGGGCGCCGCGACCGGTGATAAGGTCCGGCCCGCATGGACGCGCCCGTCGCCTCGCCCGAGACCTTGTCCCCCGTGCGGGCCCGCCGGCTGCCGATGGGCCTCGAGCTGGCGCTCGTGGTGCTGGTCGCGACCGCGCTGCTCCTGCCCGGCGTCTGGCGCTACAGCCTGGTCGACCCGTGGGAGACCCACTACGGCGAGGTCGCGCGGCGCATGCTGAACGATCACGACTGGGTCCACACCGACTGGCAGAACGAGGGCTTCCGCTCCAAGCCGGTGCTGACGTTCTGGCTGATGGCGTCGTCGATGCGCGCGCTGGGCCACGGCGAGGACGGCGGTTACTCCGGCGAGATGACCTCGGGCCCGAGCGTGCTGCTCGCGATCCGCCTGCCGTTCGTCCTGCTCGCGGTCATGGGCCTGACGCTGATGTGGTTCATGCTGGCGCGGCTGGTCAACCGCCGGGCCGCGTGGCTGTCCTTGCTCACGATCGGGACATGCCCGTTCTTCTTCATGATCGCCCGGCAGGGCATCACCGACATGACGCTGGTGGCGCTCTTGCTCGGCGCGTTCTCGATGTTCCTCCTGGCCAGCGAGGACGGCGACGGCGCGATCCGCCCGCTGGGGCGGCTGCTCCGCCTCGGCCCCAACCGCGCCATCACCTGGGACGCGCGCGCCGTCGCGTTCGTCCTGGTCGGCGGCTTCATCCTGGTCCAGGCGGCCTACTACTTCTGGTACTTCCAGATCGCCCGCTTCCCGGTCACCGGCTTCCGGGTCCCGCCGATCCGCCAGCCCGGCTTCGTGATCGCGCTGCCGATGGTGCTCGGCGCGATCTACGTCTTCGCGCCGTCCGCGTACCGGCTCTACCGCGCGGTCCACATCTGGGTGGTGCTGCTGATCATGGGGCGGCCCGACGCGTGGACCGAGGCGTGGCGGCTCGGCGGCCCCGGCTTCCTGTCGTACCCGCTGGCCGGCCTGATCCTCGGGGTGCAGGCCATCTCCGGCGAGCGCGGCGGCTGGGCGCTGGCCCACCGCCGGGCCCAGCGCTTCGCCGACGTCGCGCCGCTGGCCAAGGACGGCCAGATCTACCTCATCTTCTTCTGGGCGTTCATCGGCGTCAGCGTGCTGGGCAAGGGCATCCCCGGCCTCGGCATCGCCGGCGTGTGCTGCGCGCTGTTCGTGATCTTCCAGAACCGCTGGGCCCGGCTGCTCGAGGGTGGCTTCGAGATCAAGCGCGGCGTCGTGCTGCTCTTGATCATCGTCTTGCCGTGGCACGTCGCGATGTGGCTGCGCGAGGGCCCGCTGTTCATCAGCGAGTGGGTCTTCACCCACAACCTCAACCGCGCCGCCGCCGGCGTCCACGGCGACCGCGGCACCTTCGACTACTGCTTCGGCCAGGCCGGCTACGGCATGATGGTGTGGGCGGCGCTGGTGCCGATGGCGCTGGCGGGCGCGGCGTTCGTCCCCGCCGCCAACCTGCGCGTGGCGCGCGTGCGGTTCATGATCGCCGTGTGGGCCATCGCCGCGGCGACGTTGTTCTCGCTGTCGCAGACCAAGTTCCACCACTACATCTTCCCGGCGGTGCCGGCGATGGCGATCCTGGTCGCGCTGTGGCTCGACGACGTGCTCGCCGGGCGGGTCAAGCCGAGCTGGGTCATCGGGGCGTTCGGCGCCGCGGTCGTGCTCTTGCTCGCGCGCGACATGATGCACGAGGAGAAGCAGTGGATCGAGATGTACATCTACCGCTACGACCGCCCGTGGCCGTCGAATCCGCCCTACGGCATCGACACCTCGGACGCGTTCCTGGTGATCGGCCTGGCCGGCGCCGCGGCGGTGCTGTTGCTCGGCACGCGGTGGAAGCGCACCGCGGTGGTGGCGATCGGCGCCACCGCGCTCGGCACCGCGCTGTGGGCGATGCACGTGTACATGCCGATCGCCGGCCAGCACTGGGGCATGCGCGACGCGGTGGCCCGCTACTACCGCGAGCGCCACATCTACGGCCAGCAGCTGGTCTACGCCAACGCCCGGCAGTTCGTCGATGACTGGGCGCCGGTGATCAAGGCCGGCCGCACGTCGTGGCAGTTCGACACCGTCGTGCCCGAGAACTTCCTCGACGGCCAGCCGATGACCGTCCGCATCCAGATCCAGGGGCTGCCCGCGGGCCAGGCCGCCGACGCCGAGTTCGTCGCCCGCGGCACCGGCACCGTCGTCGGCGAGCACACCATCCGCGTCGACTTCGCCGCCGGACAGCTCGGGCCGATCGCCGCCGCGGTCGAGCGCCACAAGCGCGAGCGGCGGATCGCCTGCGCGCCGCGCCCGCGCCCGGGCCGGGTGGCGTGCGCGTACCGCATCGTCGACGCCGATCGCCTGATCGCCTGGCAGCTGTACTGGCGCGGCGAGAACTTCTGGAGCGGCGACGAGATCTGGGGGCCGATCCCCGAGATAAAGACCGCGGTGAAGGAGACCGACAACGTCGCCTTCCTGCGCTACCTCAACGATCGCGCGATCGCGCCCGAGGGCCGCACCTACTACGTCGTGACCGAGGCCGGCCGCCCGCCGACGCTCAAGACCGTGCTGCCGACCCAGACCGCCCGCGAGACCGTCCAGGTCATCGACACCACCAGCAACAAGTTCTCGCTGGCGGTCTTCCAGCTGTGATCGCGGCGCGGCGCGACGACGCGCGGGCGTCGGCGCCCGCGGCACCGCGAGCGTAGCGCGGCGAGGCGGGGCGCGCACGCGAATCGCGAAACTGGCGAGGGAGGCGGGTGTCCTACCCGACATGGCTGTCCGTAGACCTCGGGGCGCGTCGGTGCGTCGAATGAAGGTGCTATGCTCCGCGTTGACGGTGTCAGAGCCTTGCGGAATGTCGGCGCGGTCTGAACGGTCGAACAAGGGGCGGCCGCTGCCCCGCCCAGGAGTCGTACGCCATGGCTGACGACGCGGCACCGCCGCCCTCCCCTCGCATCGATCTCGCCGTGGTCCGCGGCCTGATCGGCGCGGCCCGCACCCGGTTGCGCCTCCAGGGCGCGATCGAGGGCGCCGCGACCGGCGCGATCCTGGCCTCGGCCAGCGCGCTGACCGCGGTGTTCCTGGTCCGCACCGAGGTCATCGGCGAGCCCACGGGCATCGGGCTCCTGGCCGCGTCGGCCGGCGTCGTCGCCGCCGGCGCGCTGCTGGGCGCGCTCGGCAAGCACGACGACGAACATGTCGCGCGCCGCATCGACCGCGCGTCGGGCCTGGCCGATCGCCTGTCGACGGCGATCGCCTTCGAGCGCACGCTGCGCACGCCCGACGCCGACACCGACGCCGACACCACCGCGCTGATGCACGCCGCGATGCGCGACGCCGCCGCGGTGGCCCCGCGGGCCAGCGTCGCCAAGGCCACGCCGTTCCACAAGCCGGCCGATCTCAACCGCGCGCTGGCGTTCATGGCGATCGCCGCGGTGGCCGCGGTGCTCGGCGTCAAGATGCCGCCCCGCGATCCGGCGCTGATCGGCGCCACCCCCGACGCCGCCCGCCGCGGCGCCGAGGTCACGATCACCGGCGAGCGGATGTGCGGCCCGAAGGCCAAGCCCGAGGTCGCGTGCAGCCCGGCACAGGCGCTGGTCTACGTCGGCGACGACGCCGGCGCGGTGGCCGCGCCCATCACGGCCTGGACCGGCGGCGGCGTGCTCATCACCGTGCCGACCGGCGCCAAGCTCGGCAAGACCCAGCTGGTGGTGTGGGCCCGGGGCAAGCGCCTCGGCGCGGTGCCGTTCGAGGTCATCGCCGACGACGACCCGCGCAACTTCAAGTCCAACACCGTCGCGATGGATCCCGACGACGACGCCTACATGCGCGATCTGGTCGCCGACCTGCGCGCCACCGCCAAGAAGGACGACGTCAAGGAACTCGACGACTACGCTGCCAAGATCGAGCAGCTGCTCGACCAGGCCGAGCGCGGCGAGCTGACCAAGGAGCAGCTGCTCGAGGCGATGCAGCAGGCCCAGGCCGAGCTCGAGCAGCACAGCGAGAAGAACCCCGACCAGATCGACAAGGCGCTGGCCGAGACCGGCGACGAGCTGGCCAAGAACGAGCAGACCAAGGAGCTGGCCGAGGCGCTGAAGAAGGGCGACCTCGAGAAGGCCAAGGCCGAGATGGAGAAGCTCGCCGACAAGCTCGACCAGGGCGAGCTGAATCAGCAGCAGACCCAGGAGCTGGCCAAGGCCCTCGAGAAGGCCGC
>Ga0073899_10003157_pt1 | contig 14692 bp, 14 predicted proteins | sample KloWWTmetaKNB5Ph_FD_88975 | JGI IMG/M metagenome (GOLD analysis project Ga0073899, IMG submission 88975) | Active sludge microbial communities from Klosterneuburg, Austria, studying microevolution and ecology of nitrifiers - Klosterneuburg... | ecosystem: Engineered > WWTP > Aerobic digester >...
GGTGGCGACCTTGCGCACCGTGAGCAGCCGCTGCTCCAGCGCCGGCACCACGGTCAAGGCCGGGCGGCCCTGCAGCACCGGTGCAGCAAACGGTGAGCTACTCGCTGCGAACGGCTGGGATGCTTGGACTCGGATGCTCGGCGGGACTCGAACGATTCCGCCAGCCTGCGAACCGCTGTGACTCGTTGCTAATGGGCTCCGGTCGCCTCCGGAGCCGTAGGTCAGAGGTTCGAATCCTCTCGGGCGCGCCACTCGAGCGTCAGTGCGACGGTCGAAGCGCTTCCCTTGCCCATGAAGGCGCATCCGCTTCGACTTGAAGAACACCCGCGGCGCTGACAGCGACGGCACGGGGTAGGGCCCATTGCTCCGTCGCGTCGTAGACCGTCGAGTGTTCGAAGACTCTCACTGCCTCAGCTAGATTCGCCAGGCTCTTGGCGTAGATCTCGCGCACCTCGCCCCCGGATGCGGCGTGGCCACCGGCCTGCGCGCGCTGAAGAACTCGTTGCACGTTCAACTCGGGCGAGGACGTCGCGATGTACCTGAGCTCCGTCACGAATCCACACGTCGCAGCCTCCTCGGCTTGGCGAACGGCAGCGAGCGTCCGGAGCGTCGTCTCAACGGCGAAGGACCGCTGGGCCTGAATGTGTTGGCCGACGAATCTCTCGCACTCGCGCGCGATTGCGACCCGGACTTCCCGCGGAATGGCTTGATAGCTTCCAACGAGCTGCGCGCACCGATCATCGATGTTGAACGCATCGATACCCATCGCGCTCAACGGGAACGCTGTGGTCTTCCCGCTGCCGGGCGGTCCGGCCACGACGAGCATGATCGGGCGGGCCACGGCTCAACCGGTTTCGACGCTCGTGTCGGATGCGGGCAGCATGTCCGCAGGCACGGTGCTCGATAGCAGGTGTCCCTCGCCATCGATGACTCCCATGCGCTCGAGCCGACCACGCGCTTGGTCCAAGCGGGACTGAGCGAGGGCCGCAAGACGCCGTTCCCACTCCGCTCGATCTTTCTCGTTGTCGAGGTCGAGATCGTCCACGCGGGCCTCGGGAATCATCGGGTGCTGCGCGGGCACGGTCATTTCACCAATCGTAGCGCATGGCGCAATGTCTACCAACCGCGGAACCCAGCGCCCCTCAGCAGCCACACCCGGTCGAGGGCACCGAGACGTCGACCTCGCCGCGCTCCCCGTCGGAAACGAAGGTGGCTCGCTCGGGGGTGAACAGCTCGAAGTTGCCGTCGCCGTCGGCGTCGACGACGGCGCTGGGTGCTCCATCGCCCTGCTGCACGGCGCGGACGATCAGCTCGCCCGAGCGCGCCTCGAACAGCGCCCACAGGCTGCCGCCGAAGTCCCCGCAGCCCTGGCCGGCCGTGGCGCTGATCAGCACCAGCCGGCGACCGCTCGCCCGATCGCGGAACAGTGACGTGGTCGGAGCCGCGCCTTCGTACTGATCCCAGGGTCCGACGGGGCGGACGGTCGCGGTGCCTTCGGGCGGTGCCTCCGCGTATTCGCCCTGGATCGCCGCGTACTCGTCGAGCTCGCGGAAGCGCGCCAGCGCGCGCGCCGCCAGCACCGGATCACTGCCGGTCTCGGCCGCGAAGACCGCCTTCGGCTGCGCTCGTTCGGTGCCGGCCCAGAGCGCGCCCTGGCACGCGGCCGGCAAGGCGCCCACCCGCGCCACCAGAAGCTCGCTCTGCCCCTCGAGCTCCCAGGCGGTGTCGGGGGAAGGCTCACGCCCGACGTTCTGTTCTCGCCACTGGTAGCTCTGCTCGAAGCCCGCCCGGCGCAGCACGCCGAGGTCGTCCGCCTCGACGCGGCACAGCTCGCCTCCGACTCCGAACAGGATGTAGCGCTCGGAGAGCGCCCGAGCGCGCTGCTCGTCGGCGCCTTCGAGCAGGGCGCGGTACGTCTGGGGGGCGGCGTCGTCCTGCGAGACCCATTCGATCGGGCCGAGGCTCGGCGCCTCAGGTGAGGCCACGGCGAGTACGACGAAAGCGTGCCCAGCCCCCTGAAGCACCAGGTGCAGGCCGTGGGGGAGCAGGGTCTCCGCCAGGCCGGTGTCGGCAAGCGCTTCCGGCGTCACCTCGAGCTCGGCGGCCTCGGGTTCCTCGGGCGCGTCGAGCGCCGGCTCCACCGGCGCCGCGCAAGCCGAGAGCAGCGCCAAGGTCGCGACCAGACCAGCGAGCGTTCGTTGCATGGCAAGCCAGAGCGCAACGGTCGTGCCACGAAGATCCCGCGGCAATTCGCCGGTGCGTCGTGGCTAGACACCCACGCGGAGTGGGCGCTCGGCCGCGGGGGGGGCTGCTCACGCCGCCCCGCCCACCACCTGCACCAACGCGAACAACCAGCCGGCGTGCCCGGCCATCAGCTCGAGGGTGGTCAGCTCTTTCTCGCTCTCGGGCGCGAAGTAGCCCGTGCCCAGATTGGCCAGGGCCACGCCGCGCTCCAGGAACGGATCCACGCCGGTGCCGCCGCGGATCGGCAGCACGCGGGTCTCGACGCCCACCGCTTCGCCCGCGCGCTTCGCCCACTCGGCCAGCTCGGGCCGCTGGGCGAGCTTCGGTCCCATGTTGACGTATTGCACCTCGATCTCGACCGGGAGCCCGGCGGCGGTCTGGCGCAGGTGCTGGCAGCGGCGTGCCATGCCGGCCTCGTCGAAGTCCCGCAGGCGCACGTCGAGGCGAAGCCCGCGCTCGTCGGCGAGCGCACGATAGGGCTGCGAGTACCCTTCCCATCCGGCCGAGTCTTCGGCAGCGAGCACGAAGCCGGGGGCCGAGGCGAGAAAGCGCGCCACGAAGGTCAAGAGCGCGTTGACGGCGGCGTCGGGCGCGGGCCGGGTGGCGGCGGGCTCGAGCTTCCAGCTGGCGCCGCGGGGGACGTGGGGGCCCACGATCTCGTCGAGGGCCGCGCTGAGCGCGGCGTGGGCGCCGTCGTCGCGCACGTAGACCGTGAGCTCGGCGTCGCAGTCGCGCAGCGTGTCGGACGCGAACGACGCCAGCACCACCGACTCACCCACCAGGCCGCGGGCCGCGAGGCACGCCAGAAGCTCGGCGCCGAGGCGCGTGGCCGGCCGGTGCCCTTCGGCCTTCGCCGTGGCGCCGTGGGTGTTCACGCCGCCCAGGGTGAGGGTGAACGCCGGCCACTGGGGCACGCTGCCCGGCTGGGGCGTGAACCAGACCGAGCCCCGCGAGCCGTTGAAGTTGGCAACGTTGATCTCGTAGGGCTCGATGCCGTCGATGGTGAAGCCGCTCCGGACGCCGCGCTCCGCCAGCAGCTCGGCGAGCCCCTTCACGGCCGCCATGCGCGCGATCTCTTCGTCTGGGCGGCCGACGAGGATCAGCGGAGGGTGCGCAACATCGGGGTTTTCGCGCAACAGCCAGGCAAGCGTCATCAGGTGGCAGAGCCCGAGCTTGTCGTCCAGACCGAAGGGTGCGTCCCCCGGGCCGTGCAGCAGCGTCTGACCGACGAAGGCCGACAGCGACGGGTAGTTCGCCACGTCGACCTCGAGCCGCGGGTTGGCGGGATAAGCGACGGTGCGCCCGTCCCAACCGGGCACGGCGTCGAGCCGATCGACGGCTCGCGTGCCGCGCGCCGTGTCGAGATGGATGAGCAGCGCCAGCGGAGCGGCCCCCGCAGCGGCGCCGCGGCCCGCGAAGGACGCCACCAGGTTGGCGTTCGCGTCACGCTCGACCGAAGCGCCCAGCTCGGAGAAGAACCCCGCCAGGTGCTCGGACAGCTTGGCCTGGCCCACGGTGCTCGGCAGGGTGGGTGACCGTTCGTCGCTCGCGGAATCGATGGCGACGACCTGTTCGAGATGACCGAGCGCGCGGCGCGCGATCTCGTCGGGCAGCTGGCGAGGAAGGATGGGCATCGGGCCTCTTTGGGGGCACCGTCGTACCAGAGCCCGTCGCCCGGCGCTCGCTCGATCGCCCGGGCGCGGCTATGGTCGGGCCATGCAGCCGGTACACGTCGAGCTCCCCGTGCTGTGGGGCGACATGGACGCCCTCGGGCACGTGAACAACACGATCTACGCCCGCTGGTTCGAGCAGGCGCGCATCGAGTATTTCGCCGCGTCGGGGCTCCGGGGCGAAGAGGGCGCCGGCCCGATCTTGGCGCGCCAGGCCATCGATTTCGTCGCGCCGGTGTTCTACCCCGACCGGATCAGCGTCTCGGTGCGCGCCACCCGCGTCGGCACCACCTCGCTGACGCTCAGCTACGAGGCCACCAGCCGGCAGAAATCCGGCGCCGTGGTCGCCCGGGGCGAGAGCGTGGTGGTCCTGTACGACTACGCCGCAGGCAAGAAGGTGCCGATCGGCCCCGAGCTGCGGCGCCGGCTCGAGGGCGGCGCGCCGGGCCTAGACGACGCGTGACGCCGGGCGCGGCCGCAGCAGGCTTTGCCATCCGCGCCCCAAGGGCGTATGAAGGCTGCGCTTGGAGAGAAGCGCTCGCCGCTTCTTGACCAGAATGCCACTACGCCGCGTCGCGAAAGTCGCGTCTTCACTGCCCATCACCACGCCGCTCCGATTGGGGTCGGCGCTGCGCGAGGGACTGCGGAAGGGCTACACCCGAGCCGATCTGCGCTCGGACGTGCTGGCCGGCTTGGTGGTCGGCGTGGTGGCGCTGCCCCTCAGCATGGCGCTGGCGGTGGCCAGCGGCGCGCCGCCCCAGCATGGCCTTTACACCGCGATCATCGCCGGGGCGATCATCGCCCTGCTCGGCGGCTCGCCGGTCCAGGTCTCGGGGCCCACGGCGGCGTTCGTGGTGCTGCTCACGCCCATCTCCGGGCGTTATGGCCTCGGCGGCCTGATGCTGGCTACCACGCTGGCCGGAGCGCTCTTGGTGGTCATGGGCATCGCGCGCTTCGGGCGGCTGATGCAGTTCGTGCCCTACCCGGTGGTCAGCGGCTTCACCGCCGGCATCGCGGTGGTGATCGCGCTCTTGCAGCTCAAAGACTTCCTGGGGCTGTCGGTCGCGAAGATGCCCGAGCACACGCCCGAACGGGTGGTGGCGCTGGCCAAGGCCCTGCCCACGCTGCGCTGGCAAGAACTGCTGATCGGCTCGCTCACCCTGGCGGTGCTGATCGTCTGGCCGCGGGTGACGCAGAAGGTGCCCGCACCGCTGGTGGCGCTCGCGCTCGGTGGCCTGGTTGCCTACGGGCTCACACGGGTGCTGCCCACTTTTCACGTGGACACCATCGCCGGGCGCTTCAGCTACGTGAGCGACGGCGTGACCCACGGAGGCATCCCGCGCTCGCTGCCGTTGCCGATGTTGCCGTGGGAGGTGCCCGGACCCGACGGCAAGGGGCTCGGGCTCTCGTTCGCGCTGATCCGCGAGCTGTCAGGCCCGGCTTTCGCCATTGCCATGCTCGGCGCCATCGAGTCGCTGCTCTCGGCGGTGGTCGCCGACGGCATGGCCGGCACCCATCACGACCCCGACGTGGAGCTGATCGCGCAGGGCGTGGGCAACCTGATCGTGCCGTTCTTCGGTGGGTTTGCCGCCACTGGCGCCATCGCGCGCACCGCCACCAACATCCGCTATGGCGGCCGCTCGCCGGTGGCGGCGCTCACACACTCGCTGTTCGTGCTCGCGGCGGTGCTGGCGCTTGCGCCGCTCTTGGGTCACTTGCCCATGGCCTCGCTGGCAGCGCTGCTCTTGGTCATCGCCTGGAACATGAGCGAGTTCCGCCATGTCATCCACATGGCGCGCATCGCGCCCCGCAGCGATCTGGCGGTGCTCAGCTCGTGCTTCGTGCTCACCGTGGTGTTCGACATGGTGGTCTCGGTGACGGTCGGCGTGATGCTCGCGGCGGTGCTCTTCATGCGCCGCATGGCCGAGGTCTCGAACGCGAAGCTGATCGGCGCTGGGGGTCAGTACGCCGGGGTCGAGGTGCCGAAAGGCGTGACGCTGTACCGCATCGATGGCCCGCTGTTCTTCGGGGCCGCCCAGAAGGCGATGCACACCTTCTCCGAGATCGGGCGCGAGTCGAAGGCCGTGATCTTCGACGTGTCGCACGTGCCGGCGATGGACGCGACGGGGATCGTGAACCTCGAGAGCGCGCTCTTGCGGCTGAAGGCGCGAAGCGCGCTGGCCTTGCTGGTGGGGGCGCAGGCCCAGCCCCGCGCGCTGTTCAAGCGGGCCGAGCTCGAAGAGGTCACCGGGGTGGTGCTCTGCGAGGACCTGTCCGAGGCCTTCGAACGGGCCGAGGGGTTCATGGAAACCCGGCCCCTCTCTCAGGCGGCACCGCCCGTGACCGCGACCCGGGACTCGGACGCCGTTTCCGGCTAAACTCTGGCTGTGGTTCCGCTCGTCCGCAGGGCGCTCTGGGTCTCGAGCCTTGGTCTGGTGCTGCTCGCGTGCGCCAACGGCTCCGAAGCCGAGGACCCGCCCGGCGACACGCCGGACGGCTCGGCCGGCGCCGGCGGGTTCGCGGGGATCACGGGCAGCGGCGGCGGCTGGGTGCAGGGCGGCAGCGCGGGGGCGGGCGGCACCAGCGGCGCGGGCGGCACCAGCGGCGCCAGCGGTGCCAGTGGCGCCAGCGGTGCCGGCAGCGGTGGCTCGGGCGGCAGCGCGAGCGGCGGCACCACGAGCGGGGGCGGGGGTTCGGGCGGCGGCGGGCCCTGCACGCCGGGTGCGGTCCAGAACCTGGGCAGCTGCGAGAAATGCGGAACCGCGGAGCGCAAGTGCAACGCCGGCGGGCAGTGGGACCCGCCGACCTGCACCAATCAGAAGGAATGCAGTCCGGGGGACCCCGCCACGCAGCCCTGCGGCAGCTGCGGCTCGCAGTCACGCACTTGCCAGAACAACTGCACCTGGCCGGCGTGGGGAACGTGCTCGGGCAGCGGCGTGTGCACGCCGGGCGCGAAGAAGAGCTGCGGCAATTGCGGCACCCAGACCTGCACCCCCAGCTGCAGCTGGGGCACGTGCAGCGGCGAGGGCGTGTGTGCCGCCGGCGCGACCAAGCAGGGCGGCTGCGACAACTGCTCGCACCTGGTGTGCAACTCGAGTTGCCAGTGGCCCACCAAGTGCACGCTGAAGAGCGGCAACCAGTGCGACTACGAAGCCGGCACCAACTGGCAGTGCTGCGGCTCGGGCAAGTGGCAGTTCTGCGGCTCCAGCTGCCAGTGGTATCCCTGCCAGACCTGCTCGGGTTGCGGCTGTTGAGGCGGAAGTGATGCGATGAGATTCGGATCGTTGCTGCTGATCGCCATCGGCTCGGTGGGCGTCACCACGGCCTGCTCCGACGACACCCTGATCGCGACCAACGAGGCCACCGGGGGCGGCGGGGGCGCTGCGGGGGCGGCGGGCACCGATGCGGGCGCCGCCGGCTCGGGCGGGGGCGCCGCAGGCAGCGGCGGAAGCGCCGGCAACACCGGCGGCGCCGCGGGCAGCACCGGCGGCGCTGCGGGCAGCGGGGGCTGCACGCCGGGCGAGAAGCAGACCGTGGGCACCTGCCAGAAGTGCGGCAGCTCGCGGCGAACCTGCAAGGCCGGCGGCACCTGGGGCGATCCGGTCTGCGAAGATCAGAAAGAGTGCAGCCCCGGGGACAAGACCACCACCGGGTGCTCGGATCCGTGCGCCGAGAAGAACTGCGGCGCCAGCTGCACCTTCGGCAGCTGCGAGAAGAAGTCGACCGCCAAGTGCCTGTACAACGGGGGCACCGAGTGGCAGTGCTGCGGCGCCAAGAAGTGGCAGTACTGCAGCAAGGACACCTGCGACTGGTTCCCGTGCGACGCCTGCTCGTCGAGCTCGTCGTGTTACACCAAGTGCACGTGACCGTTCACGGCGCTGCCCCGCCATCGGTGGGCTGACTTGGCTCGGCGGGCTGCGGCTCCGCCGCGGGCGACCCGGCGTCGGGCGCCGCGCCTTCGGCCTTCGGGCGCGGGCGCGGCACGCGCTCGGTCAGGATGATCTTTTTCTGGAACTCGGGCGTGCCGGGGTTGCCCTGGTGGCACGACTTGCAGCGCAGCAGCCCGCCGCCGGCCTGCTGAAGATCTTCCACCAGGTGGGTGGTCATCCACTCGGCGGCCCAGCGCGAATCGCGCGGCTGGCCCAGGATCTTGGCCGTGCCCTTGCCACCCACCTGGTGGCAATCGTTACACCACAGCTCGCCGCCGCGCTTCTTCTCGAGCGCCGGGATCAGCTCGCGGGCCATCCAGTTGGCCACGTGCTTGCGGTGGGTCATCTTGGCGTAGTCGCGCTCGTCGTGACAGAACGAGCACTCGACCCCGAGGAAGTGCTTCACACCACCCATGATGGTGTAGACCTCGCGCTGACAGCGCGCCTTGGCCGCCACACCCGTGTAGCGTTGCTTCAGCGGCTCGGGCGGCGGTTTGCCGGGCACCGGTGCGCACTCGTCCGGCAGATCGGCGCGGCGGCGTGACGCCGTGGGCGCTTCGGGCGAGGGCTCGGGGGGCAGCGGCGCGCCACCGCACGCGCCGGCAAGCAGGCAGGCCCAGAGCAGGGTGCGCATCGGCCGACGACGATACACCGCCCCGCGGGCGGTCGCGCTATCCTCGTGCCCGTGCCCCAGCTCGAGCCGTTCGCCGACGCCCTGTGGACCGTGTCGCGGCCCCAGAAGTTCTGGGGGGTCGAGACGGGAACGCGGACCACGGTGATCCGCCTCGGCCACGGCGGCTTGTTCGTGCATTGTCCAGTCGCGCTCGACGCCGAGCTCAGGCGCGAGGTGGACGCGCTGGGAACGGTGACCGCGGTGGTCGCCCCGAGCTTGTTCCACCACCTCTACGTCGGGCAGTGGCTCGAGGCCTATCCGGCGGCAACGGTGTGGGCGTGTCCGGGCCTCGAGCGCAAGCGCTCTGATCTGGCCTGGACCGGCGTGCTGGGCGACACGCCCGCCGAGGCGTGGCGCGCGGACGTCGAGCAGGCGGCCTTCACCGCGCGGTTCGAGAACGAGATCGTGTTCTATCACCCGAAGAGCCGCACGTTGGTTTGTGCCGACGCGCTCTTGAACCTGTCCCGGCACCCGTCGCGCCTGACCCGCGCGGCGGCGCGGCTGATGGCCAACACCGCGCCGGGCAAGGGCTGGCTCGAGCGCTTTGCGGTTCGGGACCATCGTCTGGGCCGCCGTCAGGTGGATCGCATCGCCCGCTGGGACATCGAGAAGATCACCCTGGCGCACGGTGAGCAGGTCACACAGAACGGAAGAAACGTGTTGCTCGAGGGGTACTCGTGGCTGTGAGGTTCGGGTGGGGGCTGGCGTTGATGGCCCTGGGGGGCTGTTCGCGCACGCCCGTCGAGTCGAGCCCACCGGGGGCCGCTTCGGCATCGGCCAAGCCCAGCGCCGACTGCCCGGGCCTGTTCGAGCCCCCCGCCGGCGCCACGCTGCTCTGCGACCAGCACGATCTGGCCACCGACGCCGAGGTCCACTGGCGGTCGTTCGCCACCGCCGACGCCCGCGGAAGTGTCGAGCAGCACTACCGCACGCTCGCCGAGCGCTGCGGGGCCGAAGTGAAGGCCGAGGCGAACCAGCTCGGCATCGGCCGCGGGCCCCAGCGGCTCAGCGTGCACGACGCCTTGCCCAAGGCCTACCCCGGGTGCGACAAGTCACCGAGCAGCCAGCACCGCACGGTGGTGATCGTCTCGACCATGTTCCGGCGCTGACTCACGGGGTCGGCGCGGACGCCGGCGCCGGCACGAAGGCCAGCGGCAGCACCACTTGAATGCAGCCGCCCGCGGGCGCCGGGTAGCGTGTATCCATCAAGCGCACCAGGCACGTCTCGAAATCACCCGACACGTTCATGGTCGAAGACGTGATCTTGGTCTCGCAGGGCGCGCCGTCTTCCGCCACCGTGAGCGTGATCAGAAGTCGCCCCTGGGTCTCCGGGTTCCGCTTCAGCTCTTGCTCGTAGCACTTCCGTGCTCGCCCGGCGCGCTCCCGCAGCGCCGCCGCCAGCGCGTCGCCGGCGCTGCCCTTGCACTCGTGCCCGCAGCTGCCGCGCTCGACCACACGCTCGGGCGCAGCCGGAGTTTCCGTGGCCAAGTCGGGCGCCGCGGGCGCCGCGGGCGGCACCTCGACGCCGGGGGTCTCGGTCTTGGGCGCGGGCCGGGGGGTGCAGGCGAGGGCGAGGAACGAGAGCGAGAGAGCGCGCATTCGGACCGGACTTGTGTACGTCGAACGCTAGAGGCTCGCAAGCATGCTCGCGCGCCGATCGGGGACACGATGTGGTCGGCTCTGCACGCGCACGACTCGACGCGCAGGGTTTGACGCGGACAGTTCGCGCCGGTAACGTACATCTCACATCGGGGAGGTCTGTCGATGCACGCAGCACGCAGCACGCAGCACGCAGCACGCAGCACGCAGCACGCAGCTGGACAGGTGTCGCCCTGCGAGCTGGGGTTGTCGCGTCGGTGCTCGTCATCAGCGGCTGGAACGACAAGGGCTGCGGCGGCGGGTGCGGTCCGGTCCCAAGCGGTGACAACGGTGTCAACGTGGAGCCCGAGCACGTCGACGGCCTCGCCAGCGGCAAGCCGAGCGACCCGATCGAGGTCAGTCGCGACAACCCGTGGTTTCAAGGCTGGTACACCGCTCCGCCGGGGAGCTGGGCCACGGGCTCGGGCAGCATCTACTCGACCCAGTTCGACGGCGCTTGCGGTGGCCAGGGGCTCGGCACGCTGAGCCTCTACGAGTTCGCACCTCGACCGCATGAGGTCGACGCCTGGCAGACCCCACTCCGGCCCGTTGTTGGCACCCAATCCACGGGCGTCTTCGGCCAAACCTGGCTAAACTGGGCGGTGCGCACCGGCAACTTCGTTCCGGGCAACGACTACGCGGTCACCCAGCAGAACTGCGCGGGGCACACGAAGACGGCGACCTGGTTCAGGCTAGCGAGCAACATCCTGGTCGTGCCGGTGATCGTGATCTCGTGGCTCCGCCCCCCTGGGTCGCTGGCCGGCTCACCGGCAGAGCAGGACTACGGGAGCCGCGGTCGCGCCCTGTTCGACTTCATCCCCTTTCATGGCCAGCTCACCGACACCGTGCCGGCGGGCTGGAATCCGCAGAGCTCGGCCAATCCGACCGCGAACTACGATCCGCCCGACGACCTCTGGTCGCGGTGCGGGATCCAATTTCAGGTGCTGGCCACGTTCGTCTTCAAGAGAAGGCAAGGCGACCAGACGCTGGACAATTGCTTTGCGGGAAACAACCACTTCGAGTTCCTGGTGCCCCGCAACAAGCTCATCGCCCAACAAGTCGGCCCGGCAGCAGCCGCGCTCATCGCGAACCTCGAGCCCGTCATCGCCAGCTTCGGGTACCTGAACTGCCCGTGGGGTGGGCACGCTGTCGTGGACGAGCGAGTCGCCGAGATCGATCGCGCGGCCCCCACGGGGCTCAACTCGGAGCGGGTGGTCCCCGCGCACGAGCTTGGCCACGTGCTGGGCCTCCTGCACGAGAATGAGTTGCCGCTGAACTTGATGTACGGCGAGGGTGATCCCGGCACGGAGCTCACGGATGATCAATGCGCCGTGGCCCGGGGCGCGGCCACCAAGCTCTCGGACCGCTATCGAACTTACAACCAGGCCATCAGGCGAGGGGCGCCGAACCCAACCGGGCTCGCACCATGACCCGGCTCTGGCTCTCGGCGGCGCTCTTGGTGCTCGGCTGCGGCGGCGAGGTGGATCCCGGCTCGGGCGGTGCCCCGGCCTGCAACGGGCCGCACTGGAGGCGGCTCCCGACACCGCCGGGCGCCGGCCATCGCGGCTTGCACCACGCGGCAGCGTGGGGCTCCGACCAGATCGAGATCTGGAGCGGGATGGACGGCAACCCCGAGCCGGGTGCGTCAAGACCGCTAGTGAGCGGCTGGCACGTCCGCTCCGACGGCGAGCTCGTGGCGATTCCGACCGCCGGAGCTCCTTCGCCGCGCAGCGCCGAGGCGGTCGGCGTCCTCGACAACCGTCTCTTCGTCTGGGGAGGGGGTGACGCGGACGGAGGCTTTCTTGGTGATGGGTCCCAGCTGGATCTGGTCACTTCCGCGTGGAGCCCGATGTCCGCGCAAGGGCAGCTCGCGCCCCGTCACTCGCCCGTTGCGGGCGTTGCGGGCAATTCGTTCTTGGTCTGGGGCGGGTACGGCGGCGACGCCACGGGGAAGCCGAGCGGCGTATTCGGAGACGGTGCCTTCTATGACCCAGAGGCTGGCGGATGGGAAAAGCTCGACGGCGAACCACTGGAACTGAGGGTCGGGCCGTACCAGATTGTCGTCGCCCAAGCGGACGAGCACGTGGCGGTGCTGGCCGAGTCCACCGCGACCGCTCGGCTCTACTACTTTCTCCCCGACGAGAAGCGCTGGTTCGCCGCCAGTACCGCCGGCGCGCCGAGCAGCCGGTCGGGCGCGATCATGGCGTACCTCGCCGCAACGCGGGAGCTGCTCGTGTGGGGAGGCTACGGCGAGGGCGTGGCGAACGACGGCGCTCGGTACTCGTTCTTGACCGATAGCTGGAAGCCGGTGAGCAGCGAGGGCGCGCCGAGCGCTCGAGTCCTTGCGTACGGAGCGGCTCTCCAAGCGCAGGGGGCGGGCACGAGGGCCGTGGTGTGGGGCGGTGAAACCGCTGACCAGTTCGATCCGACCAACACCGGCGGGATCTACGACGCCGCGACGGACACCTGGGCGGCCCTGCCGCTCGACGAGTGCAGCCCGCCGCCGTTGAACGGCGCCACTTTCACGGCGTTCGGGAACGGCCGGCAAGCGCTGCTTTGGGGTGGCACTTCTCCGGGTGAGCCAAGCATGCCCGAGCAGGGCTGGGTGTTCACGCTCGAGCCGTGAGCCCGCCGGCTCTCGCCCTGCAAACTCACCACCGCGCCCGACCCGGGCGTCAGTCCCCGTCGGACAGCGCAGCCCCCAGACAGGCCACCACCACGTTCGCTCCCGGCGCCGGCGTCTCGTCGCCTGCGAAGCGCACCACCTGCCGGTTGGTCTCGGGGCAGCCGGCGACCAGCGCGGGGTTTCCGATCTTGCGAGCGGCCTCGACGTAGCACCAGCCGCTGCCCTTCGGCTTGGCGTCGTTCTGGCAGCTGGTCAGATCCGTCGCGCTGCCGATCTCGCACAGGCAGAGCGACTCGCAGGGCACCTGACCGGCCGAGTCGGGGCCGCACTCGGCAATGCTGGCAAGCTCGCGCCGCGCGGCGTCGGCCAGCGTGCTGGCCACCGGCTGGCGGTTCTTCGCGGCGTCGCAGGCGCAGCCCGACGCGGCCAGCGCCTCGACCACCTTGCACTGCACGCTGCCGTCGGCGGCGATCGCGAGCGGGCGCGGCATGCACTCGACCAGCAGCTTGTCGCGCAGGCGCTCGACGATCGACTCGATGGCAGGGTTGTAGCCGTAGGTCGGCGACGCGCTCTCGCCGCTGGAGAACTTCGGGCAGATCGAGGCCACGATGGAGTTTTCGCCCACGCCGCGCAGCACCTCGAGCTGGCGCGTGCCGGGATAGGCCTTGGCGAAGTACTGCGTGGTGCCGAACTCGCTGGTGCCCGGCTTGCGGCAGAGCGGGTTCTTGTCGGCGGCAGCGGCCGTGGCGCAGTCGCAGTCGCCGCTCGCGGCGGCGCAGTCGCGCGGGGCCTCGAGCGGGTAGATGCAGGCGTACTGCAGATCCTCGCCGCCGGTGTTCCATTCGTTGCCGTTCACCGGGTGCGAGCCGGCGCCGTCGGGGCCCACCAGCGCGACGCCGGTGGCCGGGTGCGTTCCGGTGCGGGGCACGGTGGCCTCGCGCATCAGCGGGTCGGCGGGCTGTGCGCCGCTCACCGGCAGCAGCCACGACCAGCGATCGGCCTGGGTGAGCTCCCGCGCGGACAGGTAGCGGATGCTGGCGGCGTCGGTCAGGCTGTCGTCGCTGGCAACGTCGTGCCACGGCACGCCCACGATGCCGGCCAGCAAGACCTGCGACGGGTTTCGCGCACGCACGCCGGGCGGCGCCGAGAACAGCGGATTTTTCACGAGCTGACCGCTCCGGTTCTTCACCTCGAGCTGGGTCAGGCCGTCGATGTAGCGCTGCACGGGGTGGAGGAAGTCGACCCCGAAGCGGCGCTTCTGGTCCCAGCACCGCAGGTTCCGGCTGTCCGAGGCGGCATCGTGAGCCTTGGGTGTGCAGCCCGGATCGGCCGGCAGCGGGGCGCAGCCCGCGGGCGGTGCCGCCTCGCTCGCGCCGCACGACCGACAGCAGGGGTGGGTCGGATCGGTCGCGCAGATCTGCGTGGCGCGATAGAGGTCCTGGCCCTGCTGCGCCACGTACCACGACTGCCCGTCGTCGATGATCGAGCAGTCGTTCTCGTCGCTGAGCATCACGATGAGCAGCAGCGAGTCGGGGCGCAAGAAGTCCCGGCGTTGCCCGAGCAGCACCTCGTCCACACCCTCGGCGACGGTCACGCCGCCCTTCATCGCGATCTTCGCGGGCGGCTCGGGATCGATCAGAAAACGGTACCAGGACTCGAGCACGGCCTCGTACCCGCAGCCGTCGTCCCCTGCGGCCTTTACCTGTCCGGCAAAGCTCTGGATGAAGGCGCTCGGGTCGTCGCTGTCCGACGCCGGGCTCCAGCCAAGGTGGGGCGCGATCAGGTGCGCGCCGCGGTCCTGGCTCGGGTTCCACGCGCTCCAGCTGGGGGTGCACATCTCCGAACCGTGGCCGCCCAGGCTGGACGAGAGCACGCCGACGTGAATGTCGTCCACCGGCCGGAACTCGGGGAC
>Ga0073899_10003158_pt1 | contig 14692 bp, 16 predicted proteins | sample KloWWTmetaKNB5Ph_FD_88975 | JGI IMG/M metagenome (GOLD analysis project Ga0073899, IMG submission 88975) | Active sludge microbial communities from Klosterneuburg, Austria, studying microevolution and ecology of nitrifiers - Klosterneuburg... | ecosystem: Engineered > WWTP > Aerobic digester >...
GACGCGCGATCGCGTACGAGCCAGGACGATCCCCGAGCAGGGCAGCGCGACGGCTGGGTCGCTCCTCTTTGTTGCTCATGTGAGTATCAGTTCCTCTTCTCGACCGCTCAGCGGCGGCGCGACTTCTTGTCTTCCTTGATGTGCCCGCGGTAGGTGCGGGTCGGCGCGAACTCGCCCAACTTGTGGCCGATCATCGATTCGGTCACGAACACCGGGACGTGCTTGCGGCCGTCGTGCACCGCGATGGTGTGGCCGATCATGTCCGGCGTGATCATCGAGCGCCGCGACCAGGTCTTGATGACCTGCTTGGTGCCCTTGGCGTTCTGGGCGTCGACCTTCTTCACCAGATGGTCGTCGACGAAGGGGCCCTTTTTGAGGCTGCGTGGCATTGTCTTAGCTCACCTGTCCAATCAGCGCTTCTTGCCGGACTTCCGGCGACGAATGATCAGGCGAGTGCTCGCCTTGTTCTTGTTGCGGGTGCGGCCCTCGGGCTTGCCCCACGGGGTCACCGGGTGGCGGCCACCGGAGGTCTTGCCCTCGCCACCGCCGTGCGGGTGGTCGATCGGGTTCATCGCGACACCGCGGACGGTCGGGCGGACGCCCTTCCAGCGGTTGCGGCCGGCCTTGCCCCAGTTGATGTTGCTCTGCTCGGCGTTGCCGACCTCACCGATCGAGGCGCGGCAGCGCACGTCCACCAGGCGCATCTCGCCCGAGGGAAGCCGCAGCGTCGCCATCCTGCCCTCGCGGGCGACCAGCTGGATCTTCGCGCCCGCCGAGCGACCGAGCTTCGCGCCGCCACCGGGCCGCATCTCCACCGCGTGCACCGTGGTGCCCACCGGGATGTTGCGCAGCGGCAGGTTGTTGCCGGGCTTGATGTCGGCGCCTTCACCGGCCTCGACCGCGGCACCCTGGACGAGGCCGAGCGGGGCGATGATGTAGCGCTTCTCGCCGTCGGCGTAGTGCAGCAGCGCGATGCGGGCGGTGCGGTTGGGGTCGTACTCGATGTGAGCGACCTTGGCCGGCACGCCGTCCTTGTCGTAACGCTTGAAGTCGACCAGCCGGTAGGCCTGCTTGTGACCGCCGCCGATGTGGCGGGTGGTGATGCGGCCCGAGCTGTTGCGGCCACCGGTCTTCGGCTTGGGAGCCAGCAGCGACTTCTCCGGGGTGGAACGCGTCAGCTCCACGAAGTCGGCGACGGAGGAGCCACGGCGGCCCGGCGTCGTCGGCTTGTACTTGCGGATACCCATGTGTTCGTCCTATCCCCTGCTCAGGCCGCCGGGCCCGAGAAGATGTCGATGCGCTGGCCTTCGGCCACGCTCACGATCGCCCGCTTGGTGTCGGGACGCTTGCCCCACCCGGCGCGGGTGCGGCGGCGCTTGCCGATCCGGTTGATCGTGTTCACGCCGGTCACCTTCACGTTGAAGATGGCTTCGACCGCGATCTTGATCTCGGTCTTGTTGGCGTTGCGGGACACCACGAAGGTGTACTTGTTCTCGTCCAGCAGGCCGTAGCTCTTCTCGCTCACGACCGGGGCGAGCAGGATGTCGCGGTGATCGCGGATCTTGACCTCGCTCACTTGGCTGCCTCCTCGGCTTCGATGCCCTCACCGGTGAAGGTGGCCAGGGCTGCGGTGGTGAACACCACGTCGTCGCAGAGCAGCACGTCGTAGGCGTTCAGCTGGTCAGCCGCCAGGACGTGCGCGCTCGGCACGTTGCGCAGGCTCAGCCACGCCACGTCCTCGGTACGGTCCAGGACGACGAGCAGCCGGGCGCCACCGATCGGGGCGAGTGCGGCGAGCGCGGCCTTGGTCGACGGGGTCTCGCCGGTCACGACGGACGAGATCACGTGGATGCGACCTTCGCGGGCCCGATCCGAGAGCGCCCCGCGCAGTGCGGCGGCGATCATCTTCTTCGGCGTCCGCTGGGCGTAGCTGCGGGGTTGCGGGCCGTGCACCACGCCACCGCCGGTCCACTGGGGGGCGCGACGCGAACCCTGGCGGGCGCGGCCGGTGCCCTTCTGCCGCCACGGCTTGGCGCCGCCACCGGCGACCTCACCGCGGGTCTTGGTGGAGGCGGTGCCCTGACGGGCGGCAGCCTGCTGGGCCACCACGACCTGGTGGATCAGCGGGACGTTGGTCTGGACGTCGAAGTCCTTGGCGGGCAGTTCGACGGTTGCCGACCCCGTGCCCAGCACGGTCACCTTCAGCGACTCGCTCATGCCTTGACTCCCTTCTTGGCCGAGGTCCGCAGCACGACGAGGGCGCCCTTGGGGCCGGGGATGGACCCCTTGACCAGGATCAGCCCGCGCTCGGCGTCCACGGCATGGACGGTGAGGTTCTGCACGGTGACCTTCTCGACACCCATCCGGCCGGCCATCCGGGTGCCCTTGAACACGTGGGACGGAGTGGCGGAGGAGCCGATCGAGCCCGGCGAGCGGTGCTTGCGGTGCACACCGTGGCTGGCGCGCAGGCCGTGGAAGCCGTGGCGCTTCATGACGCCGGCGGTGCCCTTGCCCTTGGTGACGCCGGTCACGTCGACGACCTCGCCGGCGGCAAAGGTCTCGGCGGTCAGCTCCTGCCCGAGGGTGTAGGTGCTGGCGTCGCCGGTGCGGATCTCGAGCAGGTGCCGGCGGGGGGTGACGCCGGCGCGCTCGAAGTGGCCCGCATCGGGCTTGTTGACGTTCTTGGCCTTGACCGCGCCGAAGCCGAGCTGCACCGCGGCGTACCCGTCCGCATCGGGGGTGCGCACCTGCGTCACGACGCAGGGACCCGCCTGGATGACGGTCACGGGGACGACCTGGTTGGCCTCGTTCCAGACCTGGGTCATGCCGAGCTTGGTGCCCAACAGGCCCTTCACATTACGTTCGTTGCTCATCGTCGCTGACCTCACGGAAGCTTGATCTCGATGTCGACACCGGCCGGCAGGTCGAGCCGCATCAGCGAGTCGACGGTCTTCGGCGTCGGGTCGAGGATGTCGATCAGCCGCTTGTGCGTACGCATCTCGAAGTGCTCGCGGCTGTCCTTGTACTTGTGCGGAGAACGGATCACGCAGAACACGTTCTTCTCGGTCGGCAGCGGCACGGGGCCAGCCACCTTCGCGCCGGTTCGGGTCACGGTGTCGACGATCTTCTTCGCCGAGGAGTCGATGACCTCGTGGTCGTAGGCCCGGAGTCGGATCCGGATCTTCTGTCCCGCCACTTGATGTCCTTCTTCTCGTCGTTGCTCCACCGGTGCATCTCCCGAGGGAGCTTGTTGCCCCGACCCACGGGGTCGGGCGTGTCGGGCCTGATTCGGGCCGCGCATGATCAGGATGAGCTGGTCGTGGTAGGGCCCGGCACTGACGCGCCAGATGTGCCGCTGGGCCACCAGAGCTGGCGTCCCCGTCGGAGCAACCTGTCGATTCTCCCATGCTGGGCGGCGTCATGCCAAATCAGGGATCCGGGGCAGCATTGCCCGGTGACCACGTCCGACACCGGCGGCAGCCGGCCCGTCCATCCCGGCCGCACAGGGCTCGGCGTCGTGCTCGGACTGGCGGCCTCGCTGGCCTTCGCGATGTCGGGCACCTTCGTCCGGCCACTGTTCAACGCAGGCTGGTCGCCCGGCGCCGCCGTGCTGTGGCGGGTCACCTGCGCGGCCGTGCTGCTGCTGCCGCTGGGGTTGTGGTTGATGCGGGGACGGCTGCGCGTGGTGCTCGCCGAGTGGCGGGTCATCCTCGGCTTCGGAGCACTCGCCGTCGCCACCGCGCAACTGATGTACTTCGCCGCGGTCTCCCGGATGAGCGTCAGCATCGCGCTGCTGATCGAGTACATGGCCCCGGTGCTGCTGGTGCTGCTCGCCTGGGCCCGGACCCGGCACGCCCCCTCGCGGCTCGTGGTGGCCGGAACGGCTGCCAGCGTGCTCGGCCTGGTGTGCGTCCTCGACCTCACCGGCGCCCGGCTGGACGGACTCGGCGTCCTGTTCGGGTTCGGGGCGATGATCGGCGCCGCCGCCTACTTCGTCCTCGGCGCTCGCGCGACCCGGCTGCACCCACTCGCCCTGCCCGCCTTCGGCCTCCCGGTCGGCGCGGTGGTGCTCGGTCTGGCGACCCTGCTCGGCCCGCTTCCCTACGCCGCACCGCTGGTCGAGGTGGAACTGATGGGCGCCCACGTGCCCTGGTGGGTGCCCTTGAGCATCGTCGTGCTCTCTGCCACCGCACTGGCCTACACCCTCGGTGTGGCAGGCATCGCCCTCATGGGCGAGCGGCTGTCCTCGTTCGTGAGCCTTTCGGAGGTGCTGTTCGCAGCCCTGCTCGCCGCGGTGGTGCTCGGCGAGATCCCCAGCCCGATCCAGCTGCTCGGCGGGGCGTTGATCGTCACCGGCGTGGTGCTGATCCGGCTCGCCAGCGGCCGCGCGCCAGCCGGCCTGCCCACCCTGCCCGACGAGCTGGAGGCCGCGATGGACCTGGAGGATCGCGGGTAGGGACTGGGCTGTCCCCCGATCCCTGAGCGTGTCGAAGGGTCGCCCGTGACCCTCGCCGTCCCCGCCCCCGACCCCTGAGCTTGTCGGCAAGATCGGGAAGCGTCCAGTGCCGGATTCAGAAGCTGATGAGTTCACCTCGCCCAGCTCTGGCTTTCGCTCGGCGGTCGTCGTAGCGTGAAGTCAGGGGCTGTCGAGTTCGACCGGTTATGGGGAGGCCGTCGTGAATCGCACTCTTGTCACTGCACTGTCCGTCCTGCTGCTCAGCACCGCCGTGCCCGGGGGGCTCGTCACCGCCCACGCGGTGGAGCCACCGACCGCGGCCCCACCCGGCCTCCCGTGTGCCGCGGGCGCGCCCGTCCGTTCCGACTTCGACGGGGACTCCCTCGCCGACCTCGTGGTCGGAGGCCGCTGGTGGAACGGCACGGCCAGCGTCCGCGAGCAGTACCTGCTACCGGGCGCGGGCACGCCGGTCTGGTGGCACGGCACCGGCGACCTCCAACCCGCAGACCTCAACGGCGACGTGTGCGCCGACGCGATCCTCTTCGCCGGGGGCTACGAGCCTTGGGTCCTGCTGGTGCCCGGAACCACCAGCGGGCTCGACCTCGCTGCCGCCGTGGCGCTGGCCGTCCCGCAGGCCACCGACGCCAGTGAGGAGGAGGACCGCTCGCTCACCTTCGACGCGGTGGGACTGCGCCACGACGGCTTCAGCCAGGTCGTCCTGGCCGGGCGGCACGTCTGGGAGAACGACAACTACGGCGCGTTCATCGACGTGCTCACCCTCGACTCCGCGCTGTCGGTGACCGCCACCCAAGTGTTCTCCTATTCGGGCGTGGAGGGCAGGATCACCGGGTTCGGACCGTTGGCCGCCTCCGGCAGGAGCTTCGCCGTCGGCGTGCCCCACCAGAGCGTGAACGGCAAGGCCGCCGCGGGGGCGGTGTACCTCTTCAGCGCTGACACCGCCGAGCCGGCCACCATGGTGCGTCGCCTGGTGCTGACCCAGAACAGCCCCGGGGTCCCCGGCTCCGCCGAGAGCATGGACCGGTTCGGCAGCAGCCTGGCGATGCGGGACGGCAGGCTCGCGATCGGCGTCCCCGGCGAGTCCGACGGCAACATCCGGGCGTCCGGGCTCGTGCAGCCGGTGGTCTGGCACGAGGCGAGCAACAGCTACACCGCGCGCCGCGCCATCAGCCAGGACCTGGCCGGGGTCCCGGGTCGCAACGAGGCCCAGGACAGGTTCGGGCAGACCGTCGAGATCGCGCGCGGGCTCACCGCGGCAGGCTCCTGGGACATCGCCATCGGCGCGAACGAGAGGGTCGGCACCCGGAACGAGGCAGGTTCGGTGACGGTCGCCGGCTTCACCGGTTCGCGGTTCCGGGTCTACACCCAGCGCTCCCCCGGCATGCCCGGGACGGTCGAGGCCGGCGACGGCTTCGCCAGCGTGGGCGTGCTCGCCACTTCCGCCACCGTGGACACCCTGCTCATCGGAGCCCCCGGCGAGGACGCCGGCGGCACGGCCAATGCCGGCTACGCCGTCCGCACCGACGGCGTCCGGCTGGGAGCCGACACCGTCTGGACGAAGATCGGGATCCCCGCTGACGCCACGGACGGCCTGACCAGCTGGGGCCTCGACTTCGGGAACCCGGCACCATGACGGGCATCCGGGCCGGGCGGACCCTCGTAAGGTGGCTGACATGACCTCTCCCCTCGTCGCACCGCGGCTCGCGGCTATCGCCGCAGGGCTCGCGGGCCTCGTCCTCAGCGGGGGCGCGACCCCCGTGCCCGCGGTCGCCGCCCCGGCCGCGACCCCATGTCTGTCCGGCACCCCGGTCACCGGCGACTACGACGGGGACGGTGCGCCCGATCTGGCAGTGTCGGCCTGGGACAACTGGGTGGACGGCTCCCCGCTGTTCGTCTCCCCGTCCCGGGACGGACAGGGGGCCTGGCTCGCCATCGCCGGGGACTTCCTTCGGCTCACCAGCGCCGACCTCAACGGCGACGTCTGCTCCGACGCGGTGGTGACCGGCGGCTACGGCGCGGTCCAGGTCAGGCTGGTGTTCGGGACGCCGACCGGGCTCGACCCGGCGGGAGCCCGGACGCTCGTGTTGCCGCAGTTCGCTGCCCTCCCCGAGGGCGCCGGGGTTCGTGCGTCCGCCGTCGGCTCCCGCCACGATGGCCTCTCGCAGGTGGTCGTGGCGGGCTACACAACCGACGGTGAGGCTCCCACCTTCACCGCCTTCACCGACATCTTCACCCTCGACGCCACCGGCACCCCGGGAACGCCACAGGTGATCGACATGGCCGGTCTGGTCACCGACCAGTCCCGCTGGCCGGCCAGCATGGCCGCCGACGACGGCGTGGTGGTGGTCGGCGCCCTCGACACCGTGAAGGGGAAGGCGCGCGCGGGATCCGTCCATGTGTTCAGCGCGGACTCCACCGACCCGGCCACGCTGGTGCACCGGGCCGTCATCACCCAGGCCACCGCCGGGGTCGCCGGAACGGTCGAGGCCGGCGACCGGTTCGGGGCCGCGCTCGCGCTTCGGGACGGCCACCTGGCAATCGGCGCGCCCCACGAGACCATCGGCGCGGCGAAGGGCGCCGGCCAGGTGCAGTTGCTGCGCTGGGACGCCGCCACGACCGCCTTCGCCCCGCTGCGGGCACTCCACCAGGGCACCGCGAAGGTCCCGGGCACCAACGAGACCGGGGACCACTTCGGCAGTGCCCTCGCCATCGCCCGGGGGCTGACCGCCGCCGGCTCCTGGGACGTCGTGATCGGCACCCCGGACGAGAACGTCGGCAGCATCGCCGACGCCGGGGCGGTGACGGTGGCCAACCTCACCAAGGCCAGGTACCGGCTCTACAGCCAGAACACAGCGGGGGTGCCCGGAAGGGCGGAGAAGCAGCCCTCCGAGGCACTCAAGGACGGGGAGTACTTCGGCTACGCGGTCGGCGTGCTGCCCACCTCCCCCGCCACCGACACACTGGCGATCGGCGCGCCCGGGGAGACCAACGGCGACTGCCTCACCCAGGGTTACGTGGTGCTCAGCGACGGTGCGCGCCTGGCTGCCGGCAGGGGGTGGACGTACCTGAAGCCGCCCACCAGGGGCTGCAGCGGCTACGACAACGACGTCGTCGACGGGTGGGGCGCCGGGTTCGGCAACTGAGCGTCCGCGAGATTCAGCGGGGCATCCGGCGCCACAACCACCGCGGCGCCAGCCGCGCCAGGGCGAACAGCACCCGTAGCTGGCCCGGGATCCACAGCTCGACCCCCCGTCCCGCCCTGATCCGGGCGACGACAGCGTCGGCCACCTGCTCCGGCGTGGACGAGAACGGCGCCGGCTCCAGACCGTCGGTCATCCGTCCGATCACGAAGCCGGGACGGGCGATGACCAGGTGCACGCCACTGCCGTGCAAGGCGTCGGCCAGCCCGGAGGCGAAACCGTCCAGCCCCGCCTTGGCCGACCCGTAGACGTAGTTCGCACGCCGCACGCGGGCGCCCGCGACTGAGGAGAAGGCGACCAGGGTGCCCCGGCCCCGGGCCCGCATCCGGGACGCGAACACCGTCAGCAGCGCGGCCTGCGCGACGAAGTCGGTGTGCAGCAGCGCCGCTGCGGCGAGCGGGTCGCGCTCGGCCACCGCCTGGTCGCCGAGCACCCCGAAGGCGAGCACGGCGACGTCGATCGGGCCGACCCGCTCCTCGATCCCGGCCACCACGCCGGCCTGCGCGGCGATGTCGTCGGCTTCGAAGTCGACCGTCTCCACGCGCGTCGCGCCGGCCGCGCGACAGGCGGCGACGGCGTCCTCCAGCGGCCCGGGGCGGGCGGCGAGCACGACCGTCGATCCGGCCGCGAGCCGGGTGGCGACCGCCAGCCCGATCTCGCTGCGGCCACCGAAGACCGCGACGACCCCGCTCACAGCGACTGCTGCAGCGTCCGCAGCCGGGCCAGGGACGACTCCCGGCCGAGGAGCTCCATCGACTCGAACAGCGGCGGCGAGACCGCCGAGCCGGTCACGGCCAGCCGAACCGGACCGAAGGCGAACCTGGGCTTGATGCCCAGCCCGTCCACCAGGGCTTCGCGGAGTGCGGCCTGGATCGCGTCGGTCGTCCACTCCCCCAGTGCGGCCAGCGCGGTCAGCGCGGCCGCCAGCACCGCGGGCGCGTCCGGGCCGGCCTTGGCGAGCGCGTCGGGGTCGATGACGAGGTCGGCGTCGTCGGTGAACAGGTAGCCGAGCTTCGGCACGGCCTCGCCCAGCAGCACGAGCCGTTCCTGCACCAGCGGGATGGCCCGGCGCAGCAGATCGGCGCGTTCCGGCGACGGGGTGGCGTCCCACTGCCCCTGCCGGACGGCGTGGGCGATCACCCGATCGGCCAGGTCCTCCGCCGACAGCGCCCGCAGGTAGTGGCCATTGAGCGAGTTCAGCTTGGTGAGGTCGAAGATCGGCCCGGTCGTGTTCACCTTCGCCCAGTCGAACCCGGCGACGAACTCCTCGAAGCTCGCCAAGTCGGTGCCGGGGTGCACCGGCGGGTAGGCGAGCAGCTGCAGGAAGTTCCGCAGCGCCTCCGGCAGGTAGCCCTGCTCGACGAACCAGGTCAGGCGGGCGGCGGGGTTCTTGCGCTTGGAGATCTTGGACTTGTCGGTGTTGCGCAGCAGCGGCATGTGGGCGAACGCGGGCTCGTCCCAGCCCAACCAGCGGTACAGCAGCAGGTGCTTGGGCGTGGAGGAGATCCACTCCTCGCCGCGCACCACGTGCGTGATGGCCATCAGGTGGTCGTCGACGACCACGGCCAGGTGGTAGGTCGGGAAGCCGTCCGCCTTCAGGATCACCTGGTCGTCCGGACGGGGGGCGCTCACCTCGCCGCGGATCAGGTCGATGAAGTCCAGCTCGACATCGTCGGGGACAAGCATCCGCACCACCGGCGTCTCGCTGAACCCGGGCAGTTCGGCCCGCTGCTCGCGGGTCAGGCCGAGGCACTGCCGGTCGTAGCCGGTGACCGCCTGCTTCGACGCCTGCTGCGCCGCCCGCAGCTCGGCCAGCCGCTCGGTCGAGCACCAGCAGTGGTAGGCGTGGCCCTCCCTGAGGAGTTGCTCGACGTAGGGACGGTAGGTGTCGAGCCGCTCCGACTGCCGGTAGGGGGCGTAGGGGCCGCCGCGGTCGGGGCCCTCGTCCCAGTCCAGGCCGAGCCAGCGCAGGGTGTCGTACACCTGGGCCTCGGAGGTGGCGACGAAGCGGGCGCGGTCGGTGTCCTCGATCCGCAGCACGAACGCGCCACCGGTGGCGCGCGCGTAGGCGAGGTTGAAGAGGGACATGTACGCGGTGCCGACGTGCGGGTCACCGGTCGGTGACGGGGCGACGCGGAGACGGGCCGGCGTGCCCGCGCCCGCGGGATCTGGGGTAGTCATGGCCGCCTCAGCCTACCGTCCCCGGCGGGGCCCGGACGGCGGCGGCGGCGTCCGGTCCCCGGCGTGGACGGTGATAGTTTTCCGCCCATGACCCAGTCCGACGCAGGCGACTTCATCCGGGACATCATCCGCCGGGACGGCGAGCTGGGCACCTACGGCGGCCGGGTGCAGACCCGCTTCCCGCCCGAACCCAACGGCTACCTCCACATCGGGCACGCCAAGGCGATCACGGTCGACTTCGGCATCGCCGAGGACTTCGGCGGCGTCTGCAACCTCCGTCTGGACGACACCAACCCCGACACCGAGGAGACCGAGTACTTCGAGTCGATCCTCGCCGACATCGCCTGGCTCGGCTTCCACCCCGGGCAGGTGCTGCACGCCTCGGACTACTTCGGCCAGCTCTACGAGTGGGCGACGCACCTCATCACCCAGGGCCTGGCCTACGTCGACGACTCCGACACCGAAACCATCTCGGCCCAGCGCGGTGGGTTCGGCCGACCGGGCGTCGAGAGCGCCTACCGCGCCCGCAGCGTCGAGGAGAACCTCGACCTGTTCGCCCGGATGCGCGCCGGGGAGTTCCCCGACGGCGCCCGCGTGCTGCGGGCGAAGATCGACATGCAGCACGAGAACATGGCGCTGCGCGACCCGGTGATGTACCGGATCCGGCACAGCCACCACTTCCGCACCGGCGACGAGTGGTGCATCTACCCCACCTACGACTGGGCCCACGGCCAGAGCGACGCGATCGAGGGCGTCACGCACTCGCTCTGCACCCTCGAGTTCGACACCCACCGTCCGCTGTACGACTGGTACCTCGCCCACCTGCCGCTGCCCGGCGACCGGCCGAAGCAGATCGAGTTCGCCTGCCTCGAACTCACCCACACCGTCACCAGCAAGCGGCGGCTGGCCGGTCTGGTCGCCGACGGCACCGTGGACGGCTGGGACGACCCGCGGATGCCCACCCTGCGCGGCCTGCGCCGCCGCGGCTACCCTGCCGCCGCCCTGCGCGCCTTCTGCTCCGAGGTGGGCACCACCCGTACCAACAGCCGGCAGAACATCGAGGCGTTGGAGTCCTACGTCCGGCGGGAACTCAACCGCACCGCACAGCGCCGGATGGCCGTGCTGCGGCCGCTTCGGCTCGTCATCGACAACTGGCCGACGGACCCCTCCGGCGCGCCCGTGGTGGAGTACTTCGAGGTCACCAACAATCCCGAGAACCCGGCCGACGGCACCCGCCAGGTCGCGTTCACCGGCGACCTCGTGATCGAGGCGGACGACTTCGCCGAGGTGCCGCAGCCGAAGTTCTTCCGGCTCTCCCCCGGACGGGAGGTGCGGCTCCGCGGCGCCTACCTGGTGACCGCGACCGGCGTCGAGCACGACCCCGACGGTGCGGTGAGCGTCGTGCACGCCACCTACGACCCGGCCACCCGCGGCGGGGACGCCCCCGACGGCCGCAAGGTGAAGTCCACGATGCACTGGGTGTCGGTGCCCCACGCCGCAGCGATCACCGCGGCGCTGTACGAGCGGCTGTTCACCGCCGCGGTGCCGGGCGAGGCCACCGGCGAGACCCTCGACGACCTCAACCCGGCCTCCCGACAGGTGCTCACCGGCTGCCTCGCCGAGGCGGCGCTGGCGGAGGTCGCACCGGGTCAGGTGGTGCAGTTCGAGCGGCTCGGCTACTTCGCCGCAGACCCCCACACCACCGGGTTGTTCCACCGCACCGTCGGGCTGCGCGATGAGTGGGCGGCGATCCAGCGCCGCGGCTAGGCTGCACCCATGACGGCTCCTCAGACCTGGCTCGCCGACCACCTCGGCCCCGTCGAGATCCTCGCCATCGCGCTGCCGGCCACGGCCGCGTCGGCGCCCTGGCAGTCGCTGCTCGCGGCTGTGGACGCCCACCTGGTGCGGGTGCTCGACCTCGAGTTCATCCACCGCACCGGAGACGACGAAGCCGAAGTCGTCACGGCGGACGACCTGCCCGACCTCGGACTGGAGCTGCCGGAGTTCGCCGGCTCGAGCAGTGGCCTGCTCACCGACGCCGACATCCTGGAGCTGCTGCCCGAGCTGTCACTGGACGAGATCGCCGCCGTGCTGGTGGTCGAACACCTCGGCCTGCTCGAGACCGTGTACGCGTTCGAGGCCGCCGGCGCGCGGGTGCTCGCCGAGGGCACCGTCGGATTCGACGACCTCACCCAGGCGCTGGACGACACCGAAGAGGAATGAGGAGCCACCATGGGACTGCTACGTACCGCCGGCCGAGTGGCCGTCGCAAGCTCGGTGCACGGCAAGACGCAGCGCCGCCAGGCGCAGCGCTGGGCCGCCCAGGACCAAGCCGCCCAGGCCCAGGCTGCCCAGGCCCCGGCTGCGCCTCCCCCCGCCTCCGCTGCCCCGGCTCCCACCGACGACGGGATGGGACGCAAGCTCGCCCAGCTCACCCAACTGGGGGAGCTGAAGGCGGCCGGGATCCTCACCGATGCCGAGTTCGAGGCCAAGAAGGCCCTCATCCTCCACAGCTGATGCCAGCTTCCTCCCGGCGGCCGGTCGCCGACCGGCTGCCGGTTCTGCGCCTGCCTGACCAGAGCGGCCGCCGGGTCGTCGTCACCGGTGCCAGCAGCGGCCTCGGTGAAGCGACCGCCGGGGCGCTGGCCCGCGCAGGTGCCGAGGTCGTGCTCGCCGTCCGGAACCCCGGCCGCGGTGCTGCCGCGGCCGACCGGCTGCGCCGGGCTGGCGCGTCGGGTCACCTGCGGGTCGAGGTGGTCGAGCTCGGCTCGCTGGCCTCCGTGGCTGGCGCGGCCTCCCGGATCGGCAGCAAGCCGGTCGACCTGCTCATCAACAACGCGGGTCTCGCCACGACCGATGCGACCGCCGTCACCGCCGAGGGCTTCTCGCTCCCCGTCGGCGTCAACTACCTCGGCGCCTGGGCGCTCACCGCCGGCCTCTGGTCGGCCCTGGAGGCAGGCCGGAGCCCCCGCGTCGTGATGCTCGGCTCGCTGGTGGCCCGCCTGGGCCGGATCCGGGACGACTTCGGACGGCCCGGGGGCGCCGAGCGCAGCTACTCCGACTCCAAGCTGGCCGCGATCGTGCTGGCCCAGGAGCTCCAACGCCGCGCTGCGGCCGTGGGCTCACCTGTCACCGTGGTGGCCGCCCACCCGGGGTGGGCGCAGACCGCGATCTTCGACACGGCCCGTCCGCCGGCGGTCGTGGAGCGGGTGGGCGCCCGGCTCGGCGTCCTGCAGTCGGCGGCGGACGGCGCCCAGCCGATCCTGCGCGCGGCCACCGACCCCGCACCGGCCGGGTACTACGGTCCCGCCAGGCGCTGGGGTGCCGCAGGCCCGGCGGCACCGACCCCCGTCCCGGGGCGCGCGCTGGCCCCCGGTGTGGGCGACCGGCTGTGGCAGCTGTCCGGCGCGCTCACTGGGGTCGGCTTCGATTTCTGACCCACGGTTTCTGCCTTAGAGTTGACGCATGCAGACCCCTGTCTCCGTGATCGGCGAGGCCCTGATCGACATCGTCGTCCCGGTCACCGGCGAGTCCGCCGAACACGTCGGTGGAAGCCCCGCGAATGTCGCGATCGGGCTGGCCCGCCTCGGCCACCACGTCGAACTCTCCAGCCACATCGGCGTCGACGAGCGCGGCCGCCGGATCTCGGCCCTGATGCTCGCCGAGCGCATCGAGCTCGCGCCCGGCAGCACCGACGCCGCCCGCACTCCCACCGCCACCGCCCGGCTCGACCCGGCGGGGGTTGCCCACTACGAGTTCGACTTCGACTGGCGCCCTGCGCCGTTGCAGGTGCCCGAAGGTGGTCACGTGCACACCGGCTCCATCGCCGCCACCCTGGAGCCGGGCGCGGACACCGTCCGCGAGGTCGTGGACGCGGCCAGGCCGCACGCCACCGTCTCCTACGACCCCAACGCCCGCCCCAGCCTGATGGGCACCCCCGCCGAGGCGCTGGCCCGGATCGAGCCGCTGGTGCGCGCCGCCGACGTGGTGAAGGCGAGCGACGAGGACCTGGCGTGGCTCTACGGTCCCGACACCGACCCGGCCGACGTGCTCGCCGCCTGGCAGCAGCTCGGCCCGTCGCTGTGCGTGATCACCTGCGGCGGCTCGGACGTGCTGGTGCGGATCGGCACGAGCACGCACCGGGTCTCGACCCACCCGACCACCGTCGTCGACACCGTCGGGGCCGGGGACTCCTTCATGGCCGGGCTGCTGTCCGGGCTGCTGGACGCCGGGCTGCTGGGTGGCACCCAGGCCAGGGAGCGGCTGCGGGCAGCGACCTGGCAGCAGGTCCGTCCGGCGGTGGACAGGGCGCTGCGGTGTGCCGCGATCACCGTCTCGCGGGCCGGGGCGAACCCGCCCACCCGGCGCGACCTGCAGCTCGCCTCCGGCCTGGGCTGATCGCCACCGGACTCACGCCAGGCCGTGGTAGCGGCCGCGGTGGTGCAGCAGCGGGGTCGCCTCCGGCGCCAGGGTGACCGTCTCGACCTCCCCGGTGAGCAGCAGCGACCAGCCGACCTCGCGGGCCTCGGTGATCGCGATCCCCGCCCAGCTGCGCCCCTCGCCGACCTCCGCGAGCACCGGCCCCCATCGGGTCTCGGTGAACGCCGCCTGCCGGAACCGGCCCCCGGGCGCGGGTGCCACCCCGCCGAACACCTCGGCCAGCGCGTGCTCGTCGCGGCGGAGCAGGCAGACCGCGGCGCGGCCGGTGCGCTGCGCCGCCTCGGCGAGGTCGGAGAGCGGGTCGACCAGGGCCAGCAGCCGGCCCGGCTCCCCGAGCGCGACCAGCACCGACGAGACCGTCAGCCCCGCGCTGTCCGCCCCCGCCCCCGCCGTCCAC
>Ga0073899_10003159_pt1 | contig 14689 bp, 13 predicted proteins | sample KloWWTmetaKNB5Ph_FD_88975 | JGI IMG/M metagenome (GOLD analysis project Ga0073899, IMG submission 88975) | Active sludge microbial communities from Klosterneuburg, Austria, studying microevolution and ecology of nitrifiers - Klosterneuburg... | ecosystem: Engineered > WWTP > Aerobic digester >...
CAGCGTACTTGATTACGGCTGCGGTTCAGGCATCCTCGGCATCGCGGCGGCGAAGCTGGGCGCGGCGTCGGTGCTGGGGGTGGATATCGACGACAATGCCCTGATCGCCGCGGGCGACAACGCAATCAACAATAAGGTGGCGCTTGCCTTGCGCCACTCCAAGGAACCGCTGGACGAACGCTTCGACATCGTGATCGCCAACATCCTGACCAACCCCTTGTGCGTGCTGGCGCCGCTATTGGCCGGGCGCGTCGCCACGGGCGGACGCATCGCGCTTGCCGGTGTGCTGGCGCCGCAGGCGGCGCAGGTCATCGCCGCCTACACGCCTTGGCTCGCCCTGTACGTCGGCGCCGAGCGCGAAGGCTGGGTGCGGCTGGAAGGCCAACAGTGCTGACCCGCTGCCCTTCCTGCGCGACCCATTTCCGCGTCACGCCGGAGCAACTCAAGGCGCGCAGCGGACGCGTGCGCTGCGGCGAATGCCAGAACGTCTTCAATGCCCTGGATAGCCTGATCGAGGAACCGGTCCTGGTCGTCGCGCCGCCGATGCCCCTGCCTGCGCAAGCCGAGGAGACGCATCGGTGCGAAGACGCCCCGTCGGTCGACCGGCCGGATGAAACCGCCGTGCCGCCGGCGCCGACTTTTTCAGAACCGGAATCCGGGTCGATGCTCCCGGCGACGCCCGCGGCAAGGGAAGAGCCCCCGCCGGTGCCGGAGACCGTGGCGGCCGATCCGCCCACCGTGGAGCCTCTCGCAGTCCACGAACAGGAAGCCGAACCCGTGCCTGCACCCGAACCGCTGCCGGCGGTGGAATCGGTCGAACCGGCTGGCGACGAAACGCTCGCCGCGCCGACTGCGGTGACTGGAACAACGACGGCCGAGGCCGAGCCTCCCGAACCGCCAGAGGCAGCCACCGGCGGCTGGGATACCGTGCTTCCCGAGCCGCCCCCGCCACGGCGCTGGCCTTGGGTGGCCGGCAGCCTGGCCGCACTCATCGCGCTGGTGTTGCAGGCCGCGCTGGTTTTTCGCGTCGAACTGGCGGTTCTGCAACCGGAAAGCCGTCCGGCCCTGGAGTTCCTCTGCGAGTTCGCCGGGTGCGAAGTCGGCCTGCCGGCGAAGGTCGGGCTGGTGGGAATCGAGGCCTCCGATCTCCATCCCGACAGCGAACACCAGGGCCGCCTGGCGCTGGCGGCGACACTCAAGAACCGCGCCCCCTTCGCCCAGCAGTTTCCGCACCTGGAGCTGGCGCTGACCGACACGGTCGACCAGGCCATCGCGCGCAAGGTGCTGGCGCCGGCGGACTACCTGCCGGCGACGGCGGACATCTCCGGCGGCATGAAGCCCAACGCCGATACCATGATCGCCCTGGGCATCGACTCCGGCGGCATGGCGGCCAGCGGCTACCGTCTCTATCTCTTCTACCCCTGACCTGCGGAAACCTGAATGAAAACACTCATCTGCGGATCGATCGCCTACGACACCATCATGGTATTCGGCGACCGCTTCAAGAACCACATCCTGCCCGAACAGATCCACATCCTCAACGTCGCCTTCCTGGTGCCCGACATGCGCCGCGAATTCGGCGGCTGCGCTGGCAACATCGCCTACAACCTCAGGCTGCTGGGCGGCGAACCGCTGATCATGGCCACCATCGGCGACGACAGCGGACCCTACATGCATCGCCTCAAACAACTCGGGCTCGATGCGACACACGTCCGTGATGTGCCCGGTAGCTTTACCGCCCAGGCCTTCATCACCACCGACCTCGACGACAACCAGATCACCGCCTTCCATCCCGGCGCGATGACGCAGTCGCACCTGAACAAGGTGAGCGACGCCCGCGACGTCAGCCTTGGCATCGTGTCACCGGACGGACGCGCCGGCATGCTGCAGCATGCACGCGAATTCCGCGCGGCCGGCATCCCCTTCGTCTTCGATCCGGGCCAGGGCCTGCCGATGTTCGACGGTACCGAACTGATGGATTTCCTGAAGCTCGCCGACTACTGCACGGTCAATGACTACGAGGCCCGGTTGCTGACGGAGCGCACCGGCCTTTCGCTGGAGCGCCTGGCCGAGGAAGTCACGGCCTTGATCGTGACCCTGGGCGGCAACGGCTCACAGATTTACGCTGCGGGTCGCCGCATCGACATTCCGGTGGCGCCTCCGGAAAGCCTGATCGATCCGACCGGTTGCGGCGATGCCTACCGCGCCGGCCTGCTGTATGGCATCGGCAAGGGCTGGGACTGGGAACGGACCGGGCGGCTGGCCTCCCTGATGGGCTCGCTCAAGATCGCCCACCGCGGCGGCCAGAACCACAAGCCGACACGGGACGACATCGCCGCGCGTTACAGTAGCGCTTTCGACGACCGTCTCTGGTAAAGGAGGTATCGTGAATTCCTATCGCTTGCTTGCAGTCGCACTCTCGGCCGTCGCACTCCTCGGATTGAGCGCATGCGCCGGCAGCCAATCAGGTTCTGCCTACTCGCGTTCGCAAACGCGCGGCGAAATGCTGGTGCGCATGGGGATCGTCGAATCGGTGCGCACGGTAACCATCGAAGGCACCCAGTCCGGGGTCGGCATGGTTGCCGGCGGGGTGCTGGGAGGGCTGGCCGGCAGCAATGTCGGCAAGGGCTCGGGTTCCACCGCCGGCGCGGTCGTCGGTGCCGTCCTCGGCGGCCTGGCCGGCCAGGCCATCGAAGAACAAACCAGCAAGAAGGCCGGACTGGAAATCACCATCAGGCTAGACAGCGGCCAGATCATCGCGGTAACCCAGGAAGCCGACGAAGCCTTCAACCCCGGCGAACGGGTGCGCATCCTTTCCGGCGACGGTGTGACGCGCGTTTCGCACTGACGGCCGCTCTTCGCTGGTCCGGCTTCAGCCGGCCATGGGTGGCTGGCGGACTGACGTCCACCCCACCGAACAGATCCTCAGTCCCAGCCCGATGGCTTCGCCTGCTGCGGACACGGCTGGCGGAATACCCGTCGGTCTTCGAGCCGCACCGCAGTCAGGCAGCCACCCCAGAGGCAGCCGGTATCGAGCGCGAGAATGTTCGCCTCATCGCGAAATCCCAGCGCCGACCAGTGCCCGCAGACGATCAGATGGTCGGCGCTGGCGCGGTGCGGCACCTCGAACCACGGCAGGCAATCCGCCGGCCCCTTGTCGGGCGGCGCCTTGGCGCCCGCCGCGCGAAACTCCATGGCACCCGCCGCGGTCACGTAGCGCATGCGCGTCATCGCATTGACCACGACGCGGAGGCGATCCCAACCGGCCAGATCATCACTCCATGAATCCGGCTCGGAACCCCACATGTTGGCCAGGAAATCGCTGTAGCCGGGCGCCGTCAGAGCAAGCGAGGCCTCGTCGGAAAGCGCCTGCGCCTGCGCCACGGTCCAGGTCGGCAACAAACCGGCATGCACCATCGCCCACTCGCCTTCGACATGGAACAGCGGCTGCGCCCGCAGCCAGGCCAGCAGTTCGTCGCGGTCCGGAGCGGTGAGGATCGCTGCCAGCGTATCCTCCTTGTTCGACTTGCCGTAGCCTTCGACCTGCATCACCAGATGCAGGTCGTGATTGCCGAGCACCACGCTCGCCGCGGACCCCAGCGCCTTGACGAAGCGCAGCACCTCGAGCGAGGCCGGCCCGCGATTGACCAGGTCGCCGACGAACCAGGCGCGGTCGATGGCCGGGTCGAAATCGACATAGTCGAAAAGACGGCGTAGCGGGTCATAACAGCCCTGCAGGTCGCCGATTGCATAGGTCGCCATGGAGGGCACGCCTTCAGTGGGTCGCCGGCCGGTACTCCGGCACCCGGCACACCAGCCCCCGCTTGGCTTCCGCTTCGTCGCGCCAGGTTGCCGCCAACCAGTGTTCAAGGTCGGCAAGCCACTCCTGGTCGGGCGCCGCCGACGGCCTGGCGATGCGCAGCTTGGGGTGCGGCGTCGGCAGGGTCGATTCGCCGTCGGCGAGCAATTCCTCGTAGAGCTTCTCGCCCGGACGCAGGCCGGTGAATTCGATCTTTATTTCTTCATCTGCGAATCCTGAAAGCCGGATCATGTCACGCGCCAGGTCGACGATCTTCACCGGTTCGCCCATGTCGAGCACGAACACCCGTCCGCCCTCGGCCTCGCGCGCCGCCATCAGGCCTGCCTGCAGCACCAGTTGCGCCGCCTCCGGGATCAGCATGAAGTAGCGGATGATGTCCGGATGCGTGACGGTGACGGGACCGCCCTTCGCGATCTGTTCGCGAAAGCGCGGGATCACGCTGCCCGAGGAACCCAGCACATTGCCGAAGCGCACCATGACGAAGCGCGTCGCCGCGGTCTGCGCCTGCAACGCCTGGCAGGCCATCTCCGCCAGGCGCTTGCTGGCGCCCATGACATTGGTCGGATTGACCGCCTTGTCGGTTGAAACCAGCACGAACTCGCCGGTTCCACTGGCAAGTGCGGCGCGCGCGACATTGAGCGTGCCCTGCACGTTGTTCTTCACCGCTTCCCAGGCATTGTCACGCTCCATCAGCGGCACATGCTTGTAGGCGGCGGCATGGAACACCACGTCGGGCCGGTGCGCGGCAAACACCGCCGCCATACGCGCGGCATCCTTGACATCGCCCATCACGCAGCTCACCGGCTGCAAGGCGAACTCCTGCTCGATGCTGTAGAGCGCGAACTCGGACTGCTCGACGAACACCAGCCGGTGCGGCGCGAAGCGGATGATCTGGCGGCACAACTCGGAGCCGATGGAGCCGCCGGCGCCGGTGACGAGGATCACCTTCCCAGCCAATTGCTCATTCAGTCCGGCATCATCGAGCAGCACCGGCTCGCGCCCGAGCAGGTCCTCCAGCTCTACCTGCCGAACCTCGGCGGCAGTCACTCGGCCGGATAGCACATCCGCCAGCGCCGGTACGGTCAATGCCTTGAGGCCGGCGCCGACGATCAATTCGACCGCACGGCGGCGAGCCGACGGCGATGCGGTTGGCATGGCAACGATCACGGTCGCCACCTGATGTGCCGCCGCAACCCGTGCCACGTCGTCCACCCGACCAAGGACAGGAACTCCCTGGAGCTGCAGGCGCAGCTTTACCGGATCGTCATCCAGCACGCCGATTGCGCGCCAGCGCTCGCTGGTCGCCATGTCGCGCAACAGCGCGGAGCCGGCCGAACCGGCGCCCATCACGAGCACCGGTTCGGCATCGAACTGCCGCGGCGAGATCAGCTGGCCGTCCTTCCACGCCCGGTAAAGGAAACGACTGCCACCCATGAACAGCACCAGCAGTATCGGATGCAGTACCAGCACCGAGCGCGGCACATCACCCAAGCGCTGCAGCATCAGCAACAGCGCGGGGATTGCCAGCGCGACGGTACCCGCCGCCAGCGCGATTCGACGCAAATCGGGGATGCTGGCAAAGCGCCAGATCCCCCGGTAGAGGCCGAAACCATGGAATATCACCGCCTGCAGCGGGATGATCCACAGCAGGTTGCTCCACATCGCGTCGGCAAAATTTGTAGGGATTTCGAAGTTGAAACGCAGTGCGTAGCCGACAGTCCAGGCCAGGGCGGCGGCGCAGAGGTCATGGAAAGAGGCTGTCAGCGAACGTGGATTCACGATATTGCCATCCGCATCACTTCAGTCATCACCTCGCAGGTCCTTGCAAGCTCGGACTCCGTCAAAGTCGGATGCACCAGAAACATCAAGCTGGTTTCGCCGAGTTCCCGTGCGACCTGCAAACGCTCCACCGGCCGCCACCCGGTCCCGTCAAATGCCTTCTCGAGGTAAACCTCCGAACACGACCCCGTGTAGCACGGCACGCCACGCAGATTGATCTGGTCCAGGATGCGGTTTCGATTCCACCCCCCTCGCAAGCGCTCCGGCACGACATAGACGTAGCACTTGTACGCCGCGTGCACTACACCTTGCGGCACGACGGGAACCCGCAATCCGGGCAATGTCCCCGCCACGCCCCAGAGACGCTGCGCATTGAGCAGCCGGCGAGCATGCCAATCTGTCATGCGGCGCAACTGGATGCGTCCGATCACCGCCTCCATCTCGATCATGCGCCAGTTGCTGCCGAAGGATTCATGCAGCCAGCGAAACCCCGTCGGCGGGTCCTGGACATGCACCGCCTCCCAACTCTTGCCATGATCCTTGCAGGACCATATCGATGACCACAGCGTCTTGTCATTGGTGGTGACCATGCCGCCTTCGCCACCCGTACTCATGATCTTGTCCTGGCAGAAGGACCAGGCCGCCACCTGCCCGATCGAGCCGACGCTGCGCCCCCGGTAGCGGGCGCCATGTGCCTGGGCGCAATCCTCGATGACCATCAGGCCATGCCGTTCGGCCAATGCCATGACGGGATCCATGTCGCACGGCCATCCGGCCAGATGAACACATACGATGGCCCGGGTACGCGCTGTCAGCACCCGTTCGATGGTGCGCGCGGAAATGTTGCCGCTATCCTGTTCGACATCGGCAAAGACCGGGATCGCCCCGGCGTTCACCACGCAGGAAACGCTGGCGATGAAGCTGCGCGGTGTCACCACGACCTCATCGCCCGGCCCGATGCCCAGAGCCTTGAGCGCCCCATCGAGTGCCAGCGTGCCATTGGCCAGGGCGACTGCATAAGCCGAACCGGACCACGCCGCGAACTCCTTTTCAAACTCGCGGCACTCCGAACCGGTCCAGTAGTTGACCCTGTTGGAAAGCAGCACCCGGCGCACGGCGTCGGCCTCTTCTGGTGTGAAATCGGGCCAGGGAGAAAATGGAGTATTCAGCATGAAAATTAAGCGGTTCGACTACCTGCGAGCGATGCCCAGGATCATCCATTGGCCACAAAGGACCATTAAAAGCACGATTATCGCCCCCAGCGCAACGGCCGGGTTCTTGAAATGAATAGCCAGGGTCGAAGCTCCGAGCACAAACCAGGTAGCCGCAATACCGAGCAATTCCGCGAACCCCAGGTGCGACTGAGCGCGAGTAGCCCCCATGATCACCAGCGTGGTCAACAAAGCGGAAACAACCCACGATGCCGCCAAGCCCAGCAAGCCCCAGATAGGCAGCCACGCGTAATTCAACGCCACGTTCGCCACCAGTCCAACAAAAGTTGCGGCCACCGCCTTGAGGGACTCTTCTGAAACGGCGGCGAGCTTGATCAACAGCAGCGACGAAATCACGAATGGCAACTGCAGGGCGCCAAGCTTGATAACGCCTGTCAGCTGGATGATCCGCATTTCCTCTCCCACAGCCGGCAGGGCCGCAACAACAATCGGCTCGGCAAAGCCGAAAATGATCACCGCGGACAGAGTGCCGCCCCAACTGCCGACAATCAGCGCGATATAAACGTCATTGCGGATCCTCGAGTGCATTCCGGCAGCAACCAACTTGCTCAGGTATGGGACCAGCACCGCCGTCATCAGAGCGACACTGAACCCGGTCGCCAATTGCACCAGTTTGCTGCCGATCGCCCAGGTAGACACCGAACCGGGGCCAAGCTGCCCGGCAAACCAGAAATTGACGGGGATGACCAGACTGGTCAGCAATGCAGCAAAAATCAGCCAGACATAGTTTGCCAGCATGTCTCTCATTTGAATGAGGACGCCGGAAGTTCCCGGCAGGAGCCGGTAGCCATGGCGATGGGCCATCAGGTACAAAATCGCCAAATTCGCAAACTGGCCGACCACCATGCCGACGGTTGCCGCCTTGATCAACTGATCGTCGTTCGCAAAAAGAATTGCGCCGACCGCTGCCAGCGGCACGACAAGCTGGGCAGCAGCAGCCGTTGCCGGCCGGCCCAGCGAGTTCATCAGGCTGTTGCCCGCCACGACGACTCCTGAAAAGAAAAACAGGAGCAGCGCGATCGGCAACAGCATGACTGCTTGGTCAATCTCGCCACTGGCAACAAATATGTGAAAAATTGGTTCGGCACCAAAAAACAGGAGCAGGCCAAGCAGGCCGAAAACAATCAGCGTCCACCCCGACAGGGCTCCAAGCAGGGACTGAATTCCGGCATGGTCTTTCATCCGATGAATCGCCGTGGTCAGCGCATCGCCCATGGGAAGCGCCAGAACACTGACAAAAAACATGGGCACCATCATGGCCAAATAAAAACTGTCAAGGCTTGCGCCGAAACCGCTGCGGTTTATAAGTAGCAGGTCGCGGACTAGCAGTCCGAGATAGCTGACCACGGAAATCAGGATAACGACGGCACCGGCGCCAAGGGCAGTCTTTCCACTGAACTTCGAAGAAAGTTCCGATGGGCTCTCGCTCGAAGTCACTGCATGCGAATCATCGACATCCATGGCAGTGCCGGAGCCGAGCATGTCGATACCTTTCCCCAGGAGCCAGACCCAGCCCCCTGCTCCCGCCAGCATGAAGACAAAAAGCGGTCCATACCGAATTCGATGCAATGTGCCGACGTTGGGGCTGGTATAGCTGAGAACGGTGAGCACTACGGCCGAAACGACCAGGCAGGCGAACAAACCAATGCTTGGTCGCCGAATGGCCAGAATCAGGACCCCCGATGCCATCAGGTAAAACACCAGGGTCTCGATCGCCCCGATCACGCGCGGCAGGGTCGGGCGGTTCGCCCATGTATCCGGGAAAGGTGAAAACAATCCGACGAAGAGCGCGCGGGGTAAATAGGCTGCCATCGCCAGGGCATTGTTGGGGGCAATATCACCATCCACGATTGAACCCGCGCCGACGGCCTTGCCGGACTCGATAAAGTACACGCGAATGAGCGAAACCTTCTGCAGGGTGCGGTCAACGGCAGCCGGAACCACGGCGGAATTTTCCCAGTGCCAGTCGACGGTAGGCGCCGGCAGAGCATCGTAGCTCTCGGTGTTTGTTGTCGGGACCAGCCAGGCTGCAACCACGGCCACCGCCAACATCACCGCCGCATGGCGAACGGCAGAAACATTCTCCGGTGTCGGGCGGATCAATCGCCAGGAACCCAAGCCCAGCCAGAAGCAGCCGAAAGCCAGCACATAGACAATTAGCATATGCGGCCGCATGATCGCCACCAGCGCCAGACCCAGAACCATCAAGGCCACGTCACTCGCGATTTGACGCAATGCAATGCGGTTCAACGCCAGGACAAAAGCGAGCAGTGCCAACAAGTACCCTGCAATCAGAAAGGCATCTTTATGGTTTTGGCCATACCAGACCAAGGCAGAGGGAAAAACCAGGAACAGCAAGGCCGCCGTCAGGCCGGCTATCAAACCGCGATTCCCCGGCAAGAACAGCAATCCCAAGCGGAAGATCAGCAATGCACCGAGGGCGTGAAAGGCGGCATTAAGCGGCACGAACCACGCCGGGTCGGGGCCGAGCACGGCATAAATCGCGGCAAGTATTCCTACATTTCCCGTAATGCCGGGCGACGGGAACAAACGCCACTCCGACCAGCCCGACGCATGAATGCGCTCAGCCATGGCGACCGCCATGTCGTGAAAGACAATCGCATCCTGATTCATCAAACCATGTCCGGCATGCAGTTGGGGCATGATCGGCAAAACCAGCTTTTGCAGCACCAGTGCGACCACGAAGGCATAGGCAAACGCAAACGCCCACAACCCCCGAAGCGGGGGGGGGGGCGCCCCGTAGCCTTGGGCGGAGTCAGGGGGACGTAACTGCGGCACAGCAGAACTATCTTTCGTCAAGGCTTGGCTCATGACACCCTGGCAGGCACGCCGAAGATCGTGGCCTCGTCAGGCACATCCGACATGACAAGGGCGCCGGCACCCACCGTCGCGCCAGCGCCGACTTTTACCCCGGGAAGAATCACAGCGCCGGCGCCAACCAGGGTGCCCGCACCTATCCGCACGCCGCCGCACAGGGTCACGCGCGGTGCGATATGCGTACCATCACCCACCCGGCAATCGTGCTCGATGATCGCGCCGGTGTTGATGATGACATTCGTCCCAATTCGTGCGTCCGCATTGACGACACACCCCGGCATTACCAGGGTACCGGCGCCCAGCGCCGCGCTGCGGGCAACCGTTGCCGCAGGATGAACGACCCTGGCGAGGACCAGGCCGCAACCCGTTGCCATGTTGGCAATGCGCTGCCGCACCTCGTTGCGACCGATGGCGACGAACGCATGCGCCACCCCGCACGCAGGCGCGGCGAACCCCTCTGCTTCGCTCCGCACCCGATACCCCTGCAGCGTCGTGCCATGGAGCCCGGCATCGGCATCGGCAACGAAGGCGATTACGTGGCGGCCCTCCAGTTCGATGGCATCAACGACCACCTTGGCGTGGCCGCCGGCGCCGAAGATGACGATCTGCTCAGGCATCGTGCGCCACTCCAGTCCGGGTTCCGGTGAATTTGCTCATCGTCGCCGCGCCCGGCTGGTTGACGTCGCCAGGGCGCAGCACGCGCAGGACTGTCTGCGCCAGGATGCGCAAATCAAGCAGCAGGGTCTGGTGGTCCACGTACCAGACATCAAGAGCGAACTTCTGCTCCCAGGAAATCGCGTTGCGCCCATTGACCTGAGCCCAACCGGTGATACCCGGTCGTACATGGTGGCGACGCGCCTGCTCCGGAGTATAGAGTGGCAAATATTCCATCAGCAGCGGGCGCGGCCCGACCAGACTCATGTCGCCACGCAGGACGTTGAACAACTGCGGCAACTCGTCCAGGCTGGTGGCACGCAGGCGGCGTCCAAATACGGTCAGACGCGATTCGTCGGGCAACAGCCGGCCATTATCATCGGTCGCCTCGGTCATGGTACGGAACTTGAAGAACGTGAACGGCCGGCCATGCCAGCCGGGGCGCACCTGGCGCAGCAGCACGGGGCTGCCCAGCGCCAACCTTACGGCAAGCGCGACAACGGCCAACACGGGCAACAACAAGCCCACCAGGGTAAGGGCAACCATGATGTCAAATAAGCGCTTCAAGGGAAAACACGGCGATTCATGAAGCAAGAATTTTCGCATAAAAGACCATCAGGCCTTGCGAAGACGCCGCCTGAGAGAAGTCGGTCTGCGCCCGTAATCGCGCTCGCTCACCCATCGCCTTGCAGCGATCCGGAGCGGAAAGCAATTCGGTCAGTTTTTCGGCGATGGCCGCCACGTCGCCCGGCGGATGCAGAAGCCCCGTCTGACCATCGACGACGGCATCCGTGACCCCATAAATCCGCGATGCAACCGCAGGTAAGCCAGCCGCGGCAGCCTCGATGACGACCATGCCGAAACCTTCACGATAGCTGGGCAGGCAGAAAACATCGGCGGCCGCCATGAAACGTTCCGGTTGATGCGTGAAATCAATCAGGTGCACCCGGTCTCTCACCGCGGCGCAGACGTTGTCAATGGCACTTGCCATTCCTTCCTTGTCAGGACCGACGAGCAACAGCTGCGCCTCGGGAAAGCGCGAGGCAACGCGGACGAAGGCGGCCGCAAGGTCAAGCACGCCCTTGTCACGATTGAGACGCCCGAGAAACAGCAGCACCGGAACTGATGGCGCAATGCCCAAGTCAACTCGCAAGACATTTCGTGCCGCTTCATCCGGCCGAAACCGGACGCTATCGACGCCACAGATCGAACCTTTACCTATGACTGCGGACTTGTCGGCCGCAAGCACGCGTTCGGCCAGCAGAAAGTCGCGTTGCGAAGGGCTATCCACCAGTGCCCGCGTCGTCAATGCAGCGAGCCCACGGTCGGCCAGCTTGAGCAACCGGCGCCGCCAACCGCAACGCGTCACCCAGACCTGGCCGGTGAAAGTATGTACACGATGCGGAACGCCGGCAATTCTGGCGGAAAGCATCGCCAGCAATCCCGCCTTGGGCGACACCGAATGGACGATGGTGAAGCGCTCGGCACGAAACAGCCGCGCCAATGCAAGCAGGGCCGACAGGTCGCGCCACGCGGAAATCCTGCGCACGATGCCAACCGGGTGCAGCGTAGCCACCAATCCGAGGCGATGCAGAAACTCGCCGTCATCGGTGTTCGCCACGACGGACACGTCGTAGCATTCGGCCGCAGCGGCAATATGGTCCTTGAGAAACGCCTGCACGGTCATCGCACTGGAGACAACATAGCAAAGTCGGGGCCGTGGGCTGGAGCTCATGACGCCGGGGAGGTAAACCGATTTCCCAATCCGTAGAACAACAGCTTGGCCACTTCGAGCAATACATCGCGGGCGGCATCCTGGGATGACCACCAGCGTTCGGGAAAGGCCTCATAGGGGGTGGCGACGACATTCAGTCGAGCATTGGGCAGGGCAGACGCAAGAATCATCCTGGCGCGGCGAACATGGTAGGGCGAGGTAACGACCAGGAGGCGTATCGGCCTGTCTGCATACAGAACTCGGAGCACCTTGCCTTCCTCATAGGTACTGAGGGAAGCGGTTCCGAACACCGCAATCCGGTCGCGCGGCACCCCGACTCGCTCCAGGACCCGGATGTCGATTTCTTCGCCGCGAGGCAGAACGATGCCGAGTTCATCGAGCGAACGCTCACGGGCGCCGCGTGCGGCTCGGCTGACCAGCACCTGCGGTGCATACCCCTGCCGAAAGAGGTCCCCTGCGTGCCTTGCCCGCCGGGCATCGCCGGCCAATACCACAATGACGTCGGCTCGCGCAGGTACACCGGCATCGGAAAGCCAGCGTGCGGCGTAAGCCAGTAGAATAACGACAAGTCCGAGAACGATGAAAGTCCCGATGAACAGCCCTAGGAGCGCGCGGCGCCAACAATTCATGCCAGCCCTGTGACGTCTGCCAAAGGCGAAAGCCGGGTACGAAAACTGCCGAAAATCCTCATAGGGCAGGTGGTGGGGCAGATACTTCCGACACGGATTTTCGGACAGCGCACCACCGTGACTGGTCGTCGGAGTTTATAGGCGAGTATTCATGAAAACGAATACCCGGTCGGCCAAGATATTGCATGGCAGCGCTCAGTGTATCGGTTGCAATGCGCTCGCAGTAGGCCAGCAAAGAGCACAGCATAGAGCCGATTTGGCGGTCTCGCCAGAAATGGCTTAGCTGCTCGCCCAGCAGAGTACTTCGGGTTCTGGTCAACTTAAGCCAGTTGATTCGGTCGCGTATCCGATAAGCGAACAGTGTTTCTGGCAAGGTTGCAAATCGGCTTACCTGAAAGGTGCGCAGAATCAGTTCCTGATCTTCGCAGAAGTATGGTCCAGGACTGGCATAACCATGGCGGCGGAACCATCCGGTCCGTCCCATCCATGTCGGATGCGGGAGGTAAAAACCCAGCCAAGGCCTTGCACAGATCTCCTCATGACCTAGAGCGCGTGGCAAAGCTCCAATCAATTCGTCGTTCGTATTGATCGTTACACAGCATACCGCACAAAGGTCGATTTCCGGATGTTGCTCCAGCATATTCACTTGGCGCTCAAAGCGTTCCGGATAAGAAACGTCATCCTGATCCATACGGGCAAAGTACTTACCACGGGAACGATCAACAGCTTCGTTCAGCCTGGCAGCAAGCCCTTTGTTCTCGCCATCACGAACAATAATGATTCGCGACTCAGTGATGTCTGCTAGCAAATCGACCGCACCATCGGTCGATCCATCGTCGATGATCAGCAGTTCCCAATCGGTGAATGACTGTCGGATGATGGATAACACTGCCGCACGCAAGTATCTGCCGGCATTGAACACGGGCATCGCGACTGTCACCAAGGGCTTTTCAGTCATGATGATGCCCAATCAGCCAATCACGCGTTCGCAACAGCCCTTCCTCGAATCCGACAACCGGCTTCCAGCCGGTATGCCCGACCAGTCTGCCGCTATCCAGCACATTGGCACGCACATCGAAGGGGCGCTCGGACTCATGCACCGTGCGCACGACGCGTCCCATTTCCTGAAGCAGCGGCACCATCGCCTCGACCACATCCAGGTTACTGCGTCCAATACCCGAGCCGAGATTGTAGATGCTGCCCGTCTCGCCCCGATCGAGCGCGGCCATGATTCCCGACGCAATGTCATGCACATGGATGTAATCCCGGATCGCACCACTCGTACCAAAAATTCGGACCGGATCGTTACGCAACGCAGACGCCATGGCCGTGGCGATGAAACCCTGCCCCGTAAATGGCCGCTGGCCCTCGCCATATGCGTTAGCAGGGCGCAAACAAACAACGTCCAGGCCGCGCGTGACGGCGTATAGATGCGCATACTTCTCCAGCGTCAGCTTGGTCACGCCATAGGGCGAAATCGGGTGGGTCGCGTGATCTTCGGTAATCGGCAGTATGGCAGCTTCACCGTACACCGTGCCGCCCGACGACACGTGGACCAGGCGCAGGCCGAATTCGGCAGCCAAAGCGAACAGTTGCACGGTCGACGGCAGGTTTTCGAGCAGATCCCCGAGCGGGTTGTCGTAAGACGTCTTCGGTACCGTTGCATAGGCAAGGTGCACAACCTCCGGATGAGCAACAAGCAGGGGTCGAATCACCTCGGCACAACCAAAATCCCCTGCGACATACTCCGCTTGGACGTGAAGCGTCGGGCGTGGTGCAGCACTGCGGCCAAGCACGGTGACACGCCGGCCGCTGGAAATCAGCATCGCCACCAGGCACGCGCCGATGAAGCCGCCTCCACCGATAACCAGCGTCGCACAGCTCACAACGTCACCCATCCCTGCGGAAAGAGGTCATCCACCCGTCGTTCACCTCCAGAAAACCAGCACGCAGGTGCCAACACGACCTTATTCTCCCGTGGATTCAACCAGGCGCCCCACCA